>Ga0315321_10000013_pt1 | contig 99821 bp, 76 predicted proteins | sample M180m21515metaG_FD_203464 | JGI IMG/M metagenome (GOLD analysis project Ga0315321, IMG submission 203464) | Ammonia-oxidizing marine archaeal communities from Monterey Bay, California, United States - M1 80m 21515 | ecosystem: Environmental > Aquatic > Marine > Intertidal zone | place: USA... | reverse complement strand
TGGCGCCGCAGCAATATGGGCTGAGCAAATTGGAATCGAAAAGATCCATGTCTCGCTCGCAACATGCCGCACACACGCAACCGCTTATGTGATAGCGACTGACGAAATACATTGAGCACAGGACTTCCACAGACATGCGAAATCTAGCATTACATTGGCAAATTCTAATTGGGATGGTTGCTGGTTGCTGCATTGGCCTTGTTCTGAACATCGCAGCATCAGATCGCTCAGTCACGCTGACTTCTGACTTACCAGCTGGCATCGAGGAAGCAGAGGTGACAGATTCATCTTCGCGGACGGTCATCCGCTACCGCGACAATCAACAACAAGAGACCATCGTTACTGTCGATCCCGCTTCACAATCAAAAGACAACATTAGGACATTCAAGGAACTGGCTCAGCAAGATCCGCTGGCAAATCAAATCTACAACCAGCATGGCAAGAGTTTGGCAAAAAAAGTCGGTGGTTGGTGTCAAAAGATTGGCGGGCTCTTTCTCCGCATGCTGCAAATGGTATCGGTTCCCCTCATCATCACCTCATTGCTGTCAGGGATTCTTAGCCTCAGTGGCAAACACGGGGTCGGCAAAATGTTCAAAAGCACTTTGGGCTATTATCTCACAACGAGTCTGTTGGCTATCGTTACCGGCCTGCTACTTGTCAACTTGATTCGGCCCGGACTCCAAACCACAAACGCCACCACTGCAGAAGTTTCAAGTAGCCACGGATTGCACCAAACATCGCTCATTGATGTGATGTTCTCGCAATTAGAAGCCAGCATCCCATCGAATCCACTGGCAGCAATAACACAGCCCAATTTCCTCTCAATTATCGCTTTCACCATCATTTTTGGTGTCTTTGCGGTTCGTGTTGGCGGCACAACCGTCACTCGCATCCACGACCTGACGAACGCCGGGCTTGAAGTCATGATGGCGATCACAACCGCGATCATTAGGCTGGCACCCATTGGGGTTTTTTTTCTGATCACTGCGGTGCTCTCAACTCAGGGCAGCAGTGTTTTTCAGTCATTGGGATGGTACGTCGTGACAGTCGCAGCTGCCCTGCTCATCCATGCCTGCATTACTCTGCCCCTGATATTGAAACTCATCGGTAAACGCCAACCAATTGAATATGCCAGAGCGATGTCTCCTGCACTGCTTACTGCATTTAGCAGCGCGAGCAGTAATGGCACTCTGCCGGTCACATTGACAAGTGTTGAACAGCGAGCCGGCATCAGCAACAAAACGGGTTCCTTTGTCCTGCCGCTTGGCGCAACCATCAACATGGATGGAACAGCGTTGTACGAAGCAGTCGCAGTCCTGTTCATCGCACAAATGCACTACGGCTACAACTTACCGCTCTCGCAACAGATCATTGTTGCAATCACAGCATTACTGGCCAGTATTGGAGCGGCTGGCATCCCGCACGCCGGGCTGGTGATGATGGTGATTATTTTGCAAGCCGTCGGTTTACCCTTGGAGATGCAGGGAATCATTCTTGCTGTAGATCGCGTGCTGGACATGGCCCGCACTTCCGTCAATGTCTGGAGCGATTCCTGTGGGTGCGCAGTTGTGGAAGCTCTTAATTCACGAACGGAAAGCCCTCTCGACACCGCTCAACCCACAACATGATCTGACTGCTTGCCGCAATACGCAGCAATGACAAAGATCCGAAGGCATGCATTGCCCATCAACCAGCGTTTGAGAAGCATGCCATCATCTAAAAAATTCGATTCAAGCCATTGAGTGCTGCCACACGATAAGCTTCTGCCATGGTGGGGTAGTTGAAGGTAGCTTCAATGAAATACTTCAGCGTATTGTTTTCATTTGGTTGATTCATGATGGCCTGACCGATATGAATGATCTCTGACGCATTCGCGCCAAAGCAATGCACACCCAGCAGCTCCAATGTTTCACGGTGAAAGAGGATCTTGAGCATCCCTACCGTTTCACCGGTGATTTGAGCTCGGGCAAGACTCTTGAATTGTGCCTGCCCAACTTCATAAGGTACACATGCAGCAGTAAGCTCTCGTTCGGTCTGTCCGACACAGCTGATTTCAGGACTTGTATAAATTCCGGCTGGACAATCCGAGATACGCAGATTTCCGTCTGCATGACCGAGCATATGGTTTGCTGCAGCGCGTCCTTGCGTGTAGGCAGCGCTAGCAAGTGATGGCATCCCGATCACATCACCCACGGCATAAATATGCGGGATCACCGTCTGGAATTGGTCATCGACATCGATTTGCCCACGGTTATTCGCGACGATATCCACATTCTCTAGTCCCAGATCTTCGGTGTTTCCTGATCGACCATTCGCCCACAGCAGGGCATCTGTCTTGACTCGCTTACCGCTCTTAAGATGCAAGATAACACCGTCATCGCTGCCCTCAATGCTTTCCATCGATTCATCATGCCTAAGAATCACTCCTTGATCCCTTAGGTGATAAGAAAGTGCATCGATGATTTCATCGTCAAGAAATTCCAACAACTTCGACCGCGTGTTAATCAAGTTCACCTTGATGCCCAGATTCCTCAGCATCGATGCGTACTCAGTTCCGATGACGCCAGCGCCGTAGATGCAAATCGAGGAAGGTCGCATATCCATACCGAGCACGGTATCACTGTCGTAAATTCTCTCGTGATCGAAGTCGACCCCATGAGGATGAAACGGCCGCGATCCTGTCGCGATGACAAAATGCTTGGCACGAATTGGCTCATCACCATCAATTGAAACAGCATGATCATCTACAAATCTCGCTTGCCCACGAAAAACAGGCACTCCGTTGCGATCGTAAAACGACTGCCGCATGGTTACCTGACGCCCAATGATTGCTTGGGTTCCGCGTTTCAGCTGCTCCAAAGTCGGGCGGGTATTGATCCCCATTTCACGGTAAGTCGGGTTATTGAGCACCTTCATGGTGCTGGTGATCGTGTGCCGCAATGCCTTGCTTGGTATTGTTCCCCAATGGGTACAGCCACCGCCAATCTGACGATAACGCTCGGCTACGGCCACTCGCATACCGCCTTTGACAGCTTGCATGGCAGCCCCCTCGCCGCCGGGACCGGTTCCAATGACAAGCAGGTCGTAGTCGAACATGGAATCGTTCATAATACTGGGCGTCCCTTATTAGTTCCGCGACAAATACGGCTTTTTCGATGTTGCTAACTTGCGTTCAATCAGATGTAACTTTTGCTGATATTTCTGCAAATATCCAGCGTGTCTTGAACTGGCTGGATACCGCACCAGTGCGCGGTGCAGATCTGGTCGTGTTTCCTGAGTGTATGCTTTCCGGGTATGCCTACGACAGTCGGGATGAAGCTTTACCACATTCGATGGAGCTCAGCGACTCGCGATTTGAACCGCTGATCAAAGCTGCCGCCCAGCATGACCTCAGGCTGACACTCGGATTTCTGGAACGCTCGGGCGACCTTTTATTCAATGCCTACGCCTTATTTGGCCCTGAAGGCATGATTGGCCACTACCGAAAAATCCATCTCCCACATCTGGGTATCGACCGATTCGTTGACCGTGGTGACATTCCTTATCAGATTCACCGGGCTGGGGACGCGAATATCGGTATGGCAATTTGTTATGACTGCTCTTTTCCGGAGCCAATGCGCCTGCTTGCATTGGAAGGAGCAGACATCATTACTCTGGGCACCAACTGGCCCAATGGTGCATCGAGAACAGCAGAAGTCGTTCCACCAGCACGCAGCATGGAAAATCATCTTTTTTTCGCGGCAGCCAACCGCGTTGGTGAAGAAAATGGATTCGGATTTTGCGGGTGCAGTTCGATCTGCGGCCCCGACGGAATCGTCCTAGCCAGCACCGACAGTTCCGAAGAACAGGTCCTGACAGCTGAGATCAATCTTGATGCAGCAAGAAACAAGCGGATCGAACGCGTCCCTGGCAAGCACGTGATCCATCGATTCAATGATCGTCGAACTGAGTTTTATGCTGATCTAGCAAAGCAACGCGACGTGGATCCCAAAACCAAATGAGCTCCAGCAGGAGTCTCGATCAGCAACCATTCCTGTCTGAATCATGCGTTGCCTAAAAGGCCTGAATCATTCACTGCCTAAAAGTGCGGAGCATTAGTCCCACAGACAGAAGCTGACTACCTCTCGCACACAACCCAGTCAGCTAACGAGACACTCATACATTTTCAGCTGCATGTCCCAAACACTTCGCCAGCACTTCCTGAGTCTCCAAAGCATGTTGGCAGGTTGCAAGATCGCCGAGATCGGCAAGCTTCAACTCACTTGGATAACGCTCGCTAATAACACCCCGCAATTCCGAGTCCAGATTTTCCGTCCAGAAAGCCGCATCGACCAAGGATCTTAACTCTTCTTCAGAAAGAGGCACACGCAATCGCAAACACGCCGGCCCACCGCCTCCATCCATGCTTTGCCCCAGATCAACAAAGTGGACAGCATGGAACACTTGCTCAGCACACAAGCGTTGAACCAGTTCATTCGCAACCGGGTGTTGCTGCACTTGGATAGGGCAAAGAATGGTCCACGTTGTCTTTCCTGATTGAGAGGTTGTGACAATTTGACTATTAAAAAAATATGTCTTGATCGCATCCTCCAAAGTTAATTCTTCGGAACTGATACTCAAGATTCTCAACGGACTTTGCACCACATTCTCGAACTGGCGTTGCAGTCGTTCAATTTCCTCGCCACATTCAGAAGCAAATGCTAATTCATGATGGATCATCAGATCATGATGACTCATCGCTACCACATCATTGTGGAAAGCACCAGCATCAATCGCCTTGGGATGCTGCTTCAAGTGAAACACCACATTTTTTCTGATACCATGACTTCGGGCAATCGCTTGGCCGGTCGCAAGCGTCTGTCTTGGCCAATGGCGTAGTGGCTCAGGTGATCCATCACCATGAACAAACACATTCAATCCCGGTTGGCCATCGGGTCCCGACAAACGCATGTGATTTGCCGCCCCTTCATCTCGCATGGGTACACCACCTGGCAAAGCAGCACGAACGTCGATCCCATCTCGAAACAAGGAACGCATTTCACTCTGAGTGTTCGCCGCCTCGATCGAGCGATGCAAGCTAGCGTTTAAATTGGCTACTGTCATGACAGGTAAGTCGCCGTCTGTGTCACAAGATGGTGTCACGGTGGCGGCATTTGCTGTCCACATCGCTGAACAACTCCCTGCTGCAGATAGGATCATGGGGTCATGGTTCAAGACCGATTGCAATATTTCCGCAGGTGAACCTGTAAAACCAAGCGCATTCAACAAACCAAAGTCTGGCCGGGGCTGAGGCGGTAGAATCAATTGAGGAACACTCAGGCCTGCTATCAAACGCATTTTATCGAGCCCCTGCAAAGCCGCGGCCCTTGGATTCGAAGCCTGTCCCGCATGCATTTGCGAGGCCACATTTCCAACCCCCAGGCCGCCAAAGTGATGTGTCGGCCCAACGATCCGGTCAATCTGTACTTCAATGAAACTCATTTCGCAACATCCCACGGATCTGCTGCCACTGGCGCTGTCTGTTCCAGAGAAGCGACAGGATCGCAACAAAAGTCGATTGCAAAATATCCAGCTGGACGGTGGTTCCCGCTTGCTCCCAACCCGCCAAAAGGTAAACCGCCTGCAGCGCCCGTTGTCGGTGAATTCCAATTCACAACGCCGGCGCCAACACGATCAACAAACAGTTCGAACATCTTATCTGTGCCACCCAAAAGAGCCGCCGACAAACCATACGGAGTCCCGGCAGCCATCTCCACTGCCGCATCAAAGTCAGACACCTGCTGAACGACCAGCAGCGGTCCGAACCATTCCATTTCGTTCATTTCGCGGACGCCGTCAACGGGGATACCAGTTGCATCCACGATCGCTGGTCCAAGCAGTGAACTGCATGACTGGGCAGCCTCCATTGGCAACAACGGCTTGCAACCAAGAGTGAGCAAACGATCATACACTTGTTTTATGCCAGCTACCGCTGCCTCTGAAACGAGTGGTCCAATGTGTGGAACAGGCGAACCAAACGGCATCCCGATCCGCAAAGATCGCGTTTCATTGACTAACGTTGCGATTTGACTCTTAGCCGCTGAATTCGATAGAAACACAGCACGACGTGCGCACGTGCAACGCTGGCCCGCTGAAATAAAAGCTGAGAATGAAATGATTCTCGCAGCATCTTCTGGATCGACGGCATCCATCGTCACGATGGGATTGTTTCCTCCCAACTCCAAGGCCAGTAAAACTTCTGGTCGACCCGCTAACTGCCGATGGATCGCGTTTCCTGCATTTCGTCCCCCGGTCAGAAAAACAGCGGACACCTCCGGTGCATCAATCGCCAACTTGGCCGTCGCTGCTGCTCCCGGCAACAACTGCAAAACATCACGAGGAAGACCGGCGCGATACCATGCATCGACCATCCACTGAGCAACTGCCATCGCCTGCTCACTTGGCTTAAAGACAACAGCATTCCCCGCAAGTAGCGCAGGAATGATTTGCCCCCCCGGAAGGTGCAAGGGAAAGTTAAAAGGCCCCAAGACCAGTGTTACGCCCACAGGCTGATATCGGATTTTACGTTGAATCGGTGAGGCAGAAGCATTGCCTGATTCGACCTGCAAATCACCTGCTCGTTGTTCTCGAGCCACGATCGAAACCTCCACTTTGGCAATTGCTGCGGCGACTTCTCCATCCGCATCCCACGCCAACTTGCCAACTTCACGGCTAATCAATGTCGATATTTCAATTCGTCTCGCGGTCAATTCAGCACCGAAACGCCTTACAACCGCGATTCGTTCTGCTACGGATTTGGAACGCCAAACACCGAGTGCATTCGCTGCATTTCCCATGCACTGACGAACCTCTTGCTCACCAGCGACGACTCCCTCCCAAAGTGTCCTTCCATCGATCGGGCTAACACTTACCAATGCTTGCGACATGGATTGCGACATGGCTCCGTTGCCCCTCATGCATGAAAAGTACTTAAAAAACGCCCAACTCAAACACACACAAGTCGGGGTAGATACTTTTATTCTACGCGTGATCGCCAACAAGGTTCCACAACAGCCCTGAATTGGCTGCCAGTGCACTTTCTCGAGTTCACTTCTCAAAAATACATTGCAACAGAACTGAAAGAGAAAACAGGACGTCAGCGGAATGCATACTCTCGTCACCGGAGGCAAGAAAACACGTGTCTAATTAACCAAACGCAATTCAACTCATTCGTTGCAACTACATCCAAAACGCGAATCTGGACGAATCAAGAATCAGCATCACTTGCCATCAAGGACCATCAGTTCGACCTTACGGAAATGCACAGGGTGACTTTCAGACTGAAGTGAAATTGTGCCTCCACTAAGCATCTTGGTACCAGCCTTCTCAGCTAGCTCTTTTGCATGTTCATCGCGGTCATCCAACTGTGGTTTTGCGTATTCAAGCACGACTTCACCATCAAGCAAATGCTTGATGACCCGATTCCCACGCACTTCAATTTCGGCAGTTACCCACTGTGGACCGTGATACGTCTTTGATGAAGACTTGGTACAGTGCGGCGTGAAGAGTTTTCCTTTCATCTCGACATTCGTGCCCGGCGTGCAAAGGTTTGATGTTGTTCGATTATTCTTGCCATCTCCCCCCAATAGTTGCACTTCGATCGAGACAGGAAAATCCTGGTCTTTCGCCATTCCTTCGGGCTTCTCACCGTGAACCATGACACCGCTGTTACGCAATGCCCAACCGGGGCCATCTTTGCACTGGTCACCTACGAATCGATACTCAACCCGCATTCGGTAATTTTCGTAACTGTCTTTGTAAAACAGATGCCCAAACTTCTCGCCAAACCCATCATAATTTTCATAGCCAACCTTGAGCAGACCGTCCTCCACCCTGAATGTCTCGCCGTGATTTTCACCCAATGCGTGATAGCGAATTTTTGGCGTCCAGCCGTCAAGGTTTTTCCCATTAAAAAGTTGAATCCACTCTCCCTCACCAGTTGCCTGACCAAAGCCGTTTGCGGACCAGACAAACACAAGACAAACCAAAGTTAGCAAAGCAACAAATCGATTCATAATAGATGTATCAGCAAGTGAGAGAGAAGTTACGCGTGTATTGATTCTACACATAATCCGGCGTTATTTCATCTCTTGAAAATAAAGGAGATATGATCGACTACAATTCAGGGCCAGAGCACCGCGACACAACACCAACACACCACCCCCTATGCAAACCCAAACCTGCAGGCGGTTTAGGTACATAGCCAGCCCCTATCCAGAAGGCTCTCCCGCATGCCCAAGCCGACCAATATCCAATGCTCACGTCGTCAATTCATTGGCAGTTCATCTGCAGCAGTAGTGATTTCCGGTTTACCACAAAGTCGAACGGCACTGGCACAGTCACCCAATGATCGGTTCGGCGGCTGGCCTGTCGGAATCCAGAGCTTTTCACTCCGAAAATTCAGTGTCGATGAAGCAATTCGTCACATGCAGGGACTGGGCCTCCATTTTGTCGAGTTTTACAGCAAGCATGTACCGCTGAACTCAACGCCCCAAGAGTTGGCCGAACTTAGCAGGAAGCTTGATATTGCAGGCATCAAGATGAGTTCTCACGGCGTCATTCGCTTCACGGATGACCATGAAGCAAATAAAAAGACATTTGAATTCGCAAAACGAGCTGGCCTCAGAAACATCACAGCGAATCCACAACCCAATGCGTTCGACAGCCTTGATAAACTCGTTGCCGAATTTGACATTCGGATTTGCATTCACAATCATGGGCCAGATTCATCCTACGACAAGATTGACGAGGTTGTGACTGCCGTCAAAAATCGTGACCCACGCATTGGGGCATGTGTCGACACTGGGCATTTCATACGTAGCGGCGAGGATCCCATTGAGGCCGTCAAGCGTCTTGGCAACCGAGTCTTTGCACTGCACATCAAAGACGAAGAAAAGCAGGAAAATAAATCTCGCAATGTCATCATCGGAAATGGATTCCTTGATGTTGCTAAATTGTTTACGACATTGAAGAAAGTCGGCTTTCCGGCAGATGGTTCGATCTCGCTAGAGTACGAGGCGAACCCACAGAATCCAATTCATGACATTCAAGAGTGTCTTACCGTGGCGGAAGAAGCGATTGCTAAGAGCAAGAGCTAAACCGGTGCAGCATCGTCCGTTTGAACATCAGAATATTCGCTTCACATACAAGCACACTACTTAGGGTTTCTATGAGGCTACTTATATTTGCGTTGCAGATGATCGTGCTGCCGTTGGCGACCTGCACATGCGCTGCTGACCCACCAAACGAGCTTGACCCCAAACTTGAAATTTTGAAAAAGGGTGTCAAGCTGACCTTGGTCGCGGAGCACCCTGACGTTGTAACACCAACAGGTTTGGATGTCGATTCAGCAGGCAACGTTTGGTTGGTTTGCAGCCATACGCATTTTCGTCCGGAAGATTACGAAGGTCCTGAGCACGACGAGATCGTGGTCCTCAAACCTGACGGCACACGGTCTGTTTTCTTCAACCAGACGACAGCAACCATGGATCTAGAACTTGGTCCGGGCGGATGGGTGTACTTGGCGGAGCGGGATCGGATTCTTCGAGTCAAAGACACGAACAACGACGGGGCAGGAGATCAAGTCGAAGTACTTGCTCATCTGCAGACGGAAGCAGATTACCCTCATAACGGCCTAAGTGGATTAGCTTGGCACCCTGACGGCAACCTGATTTTTGCCTTAGGCGAAAATTTCTGGAAGTCGTGGACACTGACTGGGTCAGATCAAAAAACGATCCTTGGCACGGGTGAAGGTGGGATTTTCCGCTGTACGCCGGAGGGCAAACATCTGTCTCGCATTGCAAAGGGTTTCTGGAATCCGTTTGGCGTCTGCGTGCGAGAAGATGGTGCCATTTTCGCTGCCGAGAACGACCCAGGCGCGAGACCCCCGTGCCGACTGCTACATGTCGTAGAGGGTGGAGACTATGGCTACCAGCGTCATTATGGAAATGCTGCATTTCATCCCTTTGTATGCTGGGATGGCGAACTTCGCGGAACACTACCGATGCTTCACAGCATCGCCGAAGCTCCCTGTGGCATCGCGCCGCTAGGAAATGGGCTGATCGTCCCATCATGGACGGACCACCGCATTGATTTTTATCCATTGAAGGGCGAGGGAGCGAGTTTCAAGACTCAACAAGTACCGCTGATTCGCGGTGGCAACCATTTTCGCCCAACCTGCATCACACAAGTGGCACCCACTGTTTTCTACCTGACAGATTGGGTTTTCGGATCCTACCAACTACATGGACGTGGACGTGTCTGGAAACTCGAAATCACTTCAGAATCAGCGACTTGGCTAGGCACCATGGAACTTCGCGACGCGACGCCGCAAGCTGTACTCGCCAAAAAGCTGGCGGACGGCGAACACTCTTTTTCAGTGAAAGATCTCCTCGAACTCTGTCGCTCTGACGATCGCTTCCTGAGCCACGCAGCAATCAACGCACTCGGTAAAAACATCAAGTCGCTCGGCCATACTGAAGCAGATGCCTTATCGACGGACGATCAAATTTCGCTACTCCTGGCACTGAGAAGAACAGACCCAACCAACACAAAGTGGGTTAAATACTTCCTTGCGAAAGCTGATGCAGAGATTCGTTTTGAAACACTGCGTTGGATATCAGAACAACGTCTGATCGATTTCGCTGCAGCAGTTGAAACGATGGTTTCGAATCCTAAACTCGATTACCGAACATTCGAAGCAGCCTTAGCCACCGCCAATACGCTCGCGGGAAATCCGCAGTCCGGTGTTGCAGACCCAGCAATGCTCATTGCGCGGATCCGCGATACAAATGCCCCCTTTCAGATCCGTGCTTACGCGCTTCGCCTGCTTGACCCCCAGCACCAACAGTTCAAAGAACCACTTTGGCAGACGCTGATGGCTACGGGTAACTCAGGTATTCTTCAGGAACTGACACGGGCTCTGGCTGCAAAGCAATCTGACAACGCTAGAGAACTTCTGTTCAAGTTCGCCGAAGATCCAAGCATCAAACTTGCCATACGTGCTGATGCGATCGCCGGATTGTCACAGCCATCTGCAGAAAATCTCCCGCGTTTAATCCTACTTGCAAAATCAAACGATCGTGAAGTTCGTGAGGAAGCGATTCGCTCGCTTCGCTACTGCAAGCTGAATGCCGACCAGCGAACTGAAATACAGGCAATTGGTAAGCTCCACCCACAATCTGCCGATCTGGTTCACGCAGCGTTGCGACCGGAAAAGATTGGAAAAGATCGTCCAGCATTCTCTGAAACAGCGGCATGGCAAGATCGGTTGAACGAAATTCAACAGCCTGTCAACTTGGCTGCGGGCCGCAGAATTTTCCACCATGCGCAGGTTGGCACATGTTCAAAGTGCCATCGTCACAGGGGCCGCGGGAGCGTTGTTGGCCCTGACCTTTCTGCTGTTTCAAATGCGGGATCCCCTGATCGAATCCTGCGTTCCATTCTGCAACCAAGTCGAGATGTCGATCCACAATATTTCCCCCGCATGCTGATTACAGAGGATGGTCACATCTTCACTGGAATCATGCTACGTGACGGTGGCGGTGGAAATGAAGTTTACCGTGACAACACAGGCCGTGAACGTGTATTCAAGACTGCAAATATCATCGAGCGAAAAGAACTTCACACTTCCATGATGCCTGAGGGACTCGTTGATACGCTGACAGATCGCGAATTAAGAGACTTGATCGCATTCATGAACGAACAACCTGACCGCATGCTTGTGACAAATCGAAATACACCAAAGACCTATGCCCCGGAAAAAATTGCACCTTTTCTTGGCACTTGGTTTCTTGATTTCAAGGATGGGTATGGCGGTTGGCTCGAGATCACTCAGAATCAGGATGGCCTACTAGCCGATCTGATGTGGCGTGTCGGATCAGCGAAGCCGGTTGGAAAAATTGAACTGGTGGGCGATTCACTGGTGCTAACACGCAGTCGCAAGTCCAAGAAAATGACTTACCTCGTTACCGTAAAGAACGGAGCGATCACGGTAATGTCTGAGGCAACAGACGAGATTGGCCAAGGACGCAAATGCCCTCCCATGCCTGCACGCCCGAACCTTGCCAAAGTGCGGTTCGGTAAACCAATTCAACTATTCAACGGACACAACCTCTCGGGCTGGCAACTGCAACCCAAAGATGCTCAAAACGGCTGGCGTGTTGAGAACGGTGAACTGACCAACGAAACACCAAAATCAGACTTCAGTGCTTACGGCGTTTTCGGCAATCTGCGCACCACTCGCACCTTTGGAGACTGCAAGGTCCACATTGAGTTCAACATTGGAAAACAAAGGAACAGTGGGGTCTATGTCCGCGGTCTTTACGAAGCACAAGTCGTTGACCGAGACAGCCCAATGCAAGGCATCAACGGCCCCGGCGCAATTTTTGGTCGAATCGCCCCCACACTCAACGCAGGCCTGCCGGGCGGTCAATGGCAGACATACGACCTGACACTCGTCGATCGGCACATGACAGTTCGCTTGAACGGAAAACTTGTCATTGATAACCAGCCCGTGAGGGGTGCAACTGGGGGTGCCTTGTTTGGAGACGTCATGCGTGATGGCCCCTTGTACCTGCAAGGAGACCACACCAGCGTTCGTTACCGGAACGTGATGCTGAGCCCACGACTCGAATGACAACTTCAAACGAGCGAATCGGAACCCGGCATCGCCTCGTCTTCGTTCTCCATCGCTTCAAGCGTTACTTTCAGCTGATTGCGAGCTCTGCTTAATCGACTCCGTACCGTACCGATAGAGATTTCCAGTATTTCGGCAATGTCTTCGTACGACCGTTCCTGCATTTCACGAAGCACCAAGATCGTGCGATGATCCTCCGACAAAACCTGAATTGCAGCACGCACGAGATTAACTCGTTCCTGCCTCAACATCGGTTCATCAACCGCGTCAGCGGGATCAGTGACTTCGAGCCCGTTACTTTCCCGCCAGTGATCGAGCGATACACGAGTACGATTACGGCGTTTCCGGGTCAGAGCACTGTTGAAAGCGATCCGGTACAACCAAGTAAAGAATTGGCTATTTCGCTGAAACGTATCAAGCTTCAGAAAAGCTCGAATGAACGCCTCCTGAACCACCTCTTCGGCCTCATCAGGAGATCCTGTGACTTGAATCATCGAAGCGAACAAACGCTCCTGATTCATCTCAACTAACGCAGTAAATGCGCTGCGATCACCTTGGACGGCGAGGTCAATCAGCTGCGTCTCTTCGCTCACGCCAGTCTCTCGGAGTCACGAATGGTTTACGTCAAAGCTTATGCCAAATAACCGTCATCGGCATGAATAACCCTGACGAATTGTACGATTCCGGCCCTCTAGACGGTTCTGGCAGGCGGGCGATAAGGCGCTGGATATTCAAAAAAGACCGCATTCCAATACTCATTGGATCACACGGCAAGCCTTCAGATTATACACAGCCTGACCGAGAATAACGAACGACGTTCCTGCAACTCTGAAGTCGTTTGCAAAGCATTACAAACAGACCTCCGGAACAGGAACACCACTCAATTCAACTCACCGTCGCTGAGTTTCCCGCTCAAATGACACTGCAAATAGGTTGCCCGCTCCACGTTTCTGTCGGAGGAACCGAGCAATCTACCCTGCAGTTTCTGCAGATGTGCAGGCTGCGTGTGGATGAAAAGCTTGTTTATCGTCCCGACAGGCACATCATCAATGAGCCCCAAATTGACTCCCATTCGCACCTTGGAAAGGTAATGCATGGTTTCTTCACTGCTGATTTTCTTGGCGGTACTCAAAATACCGAGCGCGCGACTCACATCGTCATGAAGATCCTGCTGCCCCTGTTTGACGAGAAAATCCCTCGCCTTGCGTTCATATTCAATGATTCGCGGAACGACATCATCTCCCACAAGTGAAACGAGATCTTGCTCGCAATGTCCGAGAGTGATTTGGTTACTGACTTGATAAAAATCACCCGTGTACTGCGATCCTTCTCCATACAAACCGCGTACCGTGACGTTGATACGCTGCATACTGCGAAAAACTTTGTCGATTTGTCGCGTGATCACTAGAGCTGGAAGATGCAGCATCACACTGACTCTCAGGCCAGTCCCAACATTGGTGGGACATGCGGTTAAGTAACCGAATTGAGGATGAAACGCATACAGGATCGCGTCTTCCAACTTGTCGTCCAGATCATTAATACTTTGCCAGGCTGACTTGAGATCCAAGCCACTGTGCATCACCTGAATCCGTAGGTGATCTTCTTCGTTGATCATCACGCTGTACCGTTCACTGGGATCAATTGCAACCGCTCGGGATCCCTCTGCATCAGCAATCTCTCTACTGATGAGTTGTCGTTCGACCAAGAACTGTCGATCGATCTCAGATAGTTGTTCAAGGTCGATATAACGCACGTCGCGCCAGTCATCGATGGAGTCCATCTTTGCACGAACAGTTCGTTCGATACTGATACGATCTTCATCACTACAACGTCGAATGAACGGGAAGTCGGCAAGATTTCGCGCCAGCCTGATCCTACTGCTGATCACAATATCTGACTCGGGACCGGTGCCCCGCAACCACTCGCCCGACTTGTGCGCCAGGTCATCAAAATCCGAATCTCGAATCACTCTTCTTCCTCGCTGGCATGTTGTTCGGTGCTGCCGGCCTCTTCGGTGCTGCCGGCCTCTTCGGTGCTGCCGGCCTCTTCGGTGCTGCCGGCCTCTTCGATGCGACGAAGCTCATCACGAATTTCCGACGCTCGCTCGTAATCTTCCCGCTCGACAGCTTCTTCCATTTCTCGACGAAGCTGAATCAGTTCAGCGTGGGAATCGGCCGCGGCTGCGCGACGAGGGCGTTTCCCACAATGCTCGACCGAGTCATGAATGTTTGTCAGCAGCGGAATCAGATCTTCCGAAAAATGCGTGTAGTCGAATGGGCAACCCAGTCTGCCCGTATTTCGAAATTCGAAAAAGCTGATGCCACAAACAGGACACTCCTTCTGGTCCAATTCAGCGAGTTCCTGCTTGGTCTGCCCCAAATTGAGCTGCTTTGCCAAAGCTCCAGCGATTGAAGCAGCCGGCGTGGCTGACTCTTTTTGCAAAAATCCCCGGGCATGCTCCTCACACAAATGCATGACCTGCGGCCCATCGGGCTCGGTCAACTCGGTGATATGGAATGTTGCGGGCTTTTCGCAGTATTGGCACTTCATCTGTATTTCCTGATTGCCGCCATCGCCCTAAACCTAGTCGTTTCAAGGAGTAAGCGTCCCTTGAGAGGGATTCTATCGCTGCCATGGGTGGTGTCAACGCAACCAGCACCTACTCACAATCAAGTAGAGCCGCCCGCGACGCTGATGAGTAGCATACAGTCACAGCCAGATGCCAGTCCTCCCCTACACTGAACACCGCTCACGGCGGAAGATAAAACACGGGTCGGAGTTCACAAAGCCGAATCCGCATGAATCCGCAGTCCGCTTACCCACGCACGAACGAACCATTGGTCTTTGATGCATATCCCTGACACAGAACAATTTGCCCAACTTGCGACGAAAAATGACTTCGTACCGGTCTACCGTCGCCTTTTAAGCGACACACTCACACCAGTAACCGCATTTCAACTTCTGGATGATGGTGGTCCTGCTTGTCTATTTGAAAGCGTCATCGGAGGAGAAAAAGTAGGTCGTTACAGTTTTTTAGCGGCTGGCCCCATTCGCAGATTTTCAGCGAAGCGGAATGAGATCGAAGTCACCGAACTAGCGGATGACACTTGCTCAAAAACCACCGCTGAAGATCCCCTTGATGCATTTCGAACGCACTTTCACTTTCGAGTAGCTGAACTCAAGGGGCTACCACCGTTTGTTGGTGGTGCCATCGGCTACGCGGGTTACGACGTGGTCCGTTACGTTGAGAACCTTCCTAACCCACCAGCAGATGACCGCGACCTGCCTGACTTGGACTTTGCCTTTTACCACACACTTTGTGTTTTTGATCACGTCGAAAAAACTATCACTATCGTCTCGTTGGCAGATTGCAGGGAAATTAATTCGGGACCTGAGGCGGAAGTTGCTTATCAACATGCAATGAAACAGGTTGATCTGACCATCGCTCGCTTGTCGCGTGCGGCACCCGAACAGAGATCAGCCTGGAATCCAGACCAGTGGCGTAAAATCAGTGACCAGAATCCGCTGGAAATCACATCCAACTTTTCAAAAGAGTCATTTGAAAACGCTGTTCGAAAATGCGTCGAATACATCCGAGCGGGAGACATTTTCCAAGTCGTTCCCAGCCAGCGACTTTCGGTACGCACAGATGTCAATCCCTTTGAAATTTATCGCTCACTGCGAGTCGTTAATCCAAGTCCTTTCATGTTCTACGTGCGAACACCTGACTGTGAACTGGTTGGCTGTTCCCCTGAAATCATGTGCCGAGTGAATGAACAACTTGTCACCGTGCGTCCGCTTGCCGGTACACGCAAGCGTGGAGAAACAAGTCAGGAAGACAAGGCCTTGGAAAAGGAACTACTGTCAGACCCCAAGGAACGTGCCGAACACGTGATGCTGGTGGACTTGGGACGGAATGATGTCGGCCGAGTTGCGCAATTCGGAACCATCGACCTGACAGAAGTCATGGTGGTGGAAAGATACAGTCATGTGATGCACATCAGCAGCGAGGTTCAAGGCAAATTACGGGAAGACCTTGATTCCTTCGATGCTCTCAAAGCATGCCTGCCCGCTGGTACTGTCTCGGGCGCTCCCAAGGTCCGAGCGATGGAAGTAATTGATGACATTGAACCGCACCGTCGCGGGCCATACGGTGGTGCGGTCGGATACATCGATTACCGCGGCAACATGGACACCTGCATTGCATTGCGAACCATGGTGGTGAAAGACGGCGTTGTTCACGTCCAAGCCGGGTGCGGCGTTGTCGCTGATTCAGATCCGACCGCTGAGTACGAAGAAACACTCAACAAAGCGAAGGCTCTGATTTCAGCAATCGAAATGACGATCCGACGTGTGGATGCGTCTGAGACAGGAACATGAAACTTGCCATCAAACGGCGTAGTGGCTGCATTTTTCTGAATGCATGGTCCCGCTGACAAACTTAAAAACGGCGATTGAAACCGCCATTGAGCTGGATTATCTGAGCAGTCAAAAACGTGTTCTCGGGATCTGCTGCATAGAGAACAGCCTTGGCAATATCATCAACGCCGCCCCATCGTCCCATCAGTGACTGCCCCTCGGCACGTTCGTTCCAATAATCGCTGGTTGACTCTCCCCAAGAGGTACGAATCCATCCGGGTGCAATCGTGTTGACTCTCACACGGGGACCGGTCGCCTGGGCCAAGCTATTGGCGAATGCCATCACTGCTGCCTTCACGGGCCCAAACATCTGCCCAGCATCTCCCTCCATACCTTCGGGAGCCTGATCCCAGCCGATGAAAACCATCGACGCGGGAAAAGCATTGGGTTTCATTTCGAATTGATCGACCAAGCGGTCCGCAACCGTCCGCGAGAGCAGAATAGTTCCGATCACGTCAACATCGAGCAGGTGCTGAAGCTTACCTTCAAAATCCATCGAAGCCGCACCGCCTGTCAACACATCCGCCCCGGCATTGTTCACCCACGTCTGCACTCTACCGAGGGTATCAAACGCATTGTTTACGAGAGTTTGTCGCCCTTCTGGCAGAGAAAGATCAGCCGCGATGAGGATGGGCTCACAACCAACCTCACGCAGGGCATCGGCGGTTTCGCCAGCACCTGTGTTGTTGGAACGATAGTGCACAACCAGTCGCTCAACGCCGGCTATTGCCAGTGAGATCGCGATAGCCCGGCCTATCCCACTGGACGCCCCCGTGACCACTGCGTTGGTGGCGCAAAATGCTTTTGACACAAACGTCTCATCTAACGAAAAAGTGATCGATCTCTATTCAACTCTGGCTCACGAACATCTGACGCACCGATGCGGTTGCCGCAATCTGCATCCCATATGATCATCAAATCACGCTGCTCAAGACTTTTCGTATTCTTTCAAGAAGCCAATGAACTCACGCCGGTGCTGCTGCTCGTCCGCGAGCAAAGTGATGCACATATCTTGCGTAACAAAATCAAAACCATCACACAAACGAATGATTTTCTCATACTGGGCGATGGCCGCCTCCTCTGCATCAATCACACCTTTAATAACAGCAACCACGTCAGTGGTATCGGTAGGAGGCTGAAGTGATTCTTGGACTGCTACGAATTTCGTACTTCCCGGGATAACTCCATCAATCGTTTTGATTCGATTCGCCAACTGGGTCGCGTGTGAAAGTTCTTCGGTAACGTCCGCGTTCAACGATTTCTTGATCTCTTCTGCACGGACTCCATCTAGGTTGACACTGTTCGCGAGATAGTTGACGACAGTTTCCAGTTCCATGAAATAGGACTTGATGAGCTCGTCGATGATGACTTTATTTTTGGTTTGATCGTCCACGTTACTGCCTCTGCAAAATCGGGAAATGAGTGTCAAGCTGTCGTAACAGGATAGAGAGGATGAACAGGTGCACGAAAGCCGCACCACGGCTGTGAAGCCAAACTTTGCCACCGAACAGAAGATCAGCAGTCTGGAGCAGGCAGGCAACCCACCCCCCAAACAGCTGCTGAGACACCCAGAAATTGGTCATTTTCACGCCTCACTGCTCGCCTAAAGGGGATTTTGACGCCACTGACAGCTCGCTCTTGCTGATTTCTATGCAAAAAGGCTACTCTGGAGGCTTGAAAAATTACCTACGAACGCCTGTTTGGACTTATTTTTCCCAACTCACCGGCCTGCCGGTCGCACGGTTAGAAGCGTTTGCATCCGCAGAGTCCAGACTCTACGAACAGCAGACTCGGGTCGACACAGGATCGACCTCCTGTTGCCTGTTCTGCACGCCAACCGCCTGGGGCCGATCAACGGCAAGTCAGAGAGTCAGTCCAAGCACGGGTGATCCGAACTTATTCATAATTATCAACCGCTTCTATTGCGGCCACGCATCACGCGAGGAAAAACCAGAGTATGTCAGAATCGAAAACTGTTGCAAAAGCAGAAGTAGAGCAACATTTGGGCGAGCTCACAAAACCGGTAACCGACGTCGACATTGATGTCACCGAGACAAGTGAATGGCTCGCTTCTTTAGATTACGTCCTAAAGAGCAAGGGTCCCGACCGAGTACGTTTCCTGATTGAGCAGATGCGGGACCGCGCAGCCGAAGAGGGAATCCAATCGGCCGAAGACACCAAGACACCTTACGTCAACACAATTCCGGTCAAGGATCAGGCAGCCTTTCCGGGCAATCGTGAGATCGAACGCCGCATCAAGTCCATCGTCCGCTGGAATGCAATGGCGATGGTAGTACGAGCGACCAACCGTGGCGGTGGAGTTGGTGGTCACATCAGCACATTCGCTTCAAGTGCGACGCTTTATGAGATTGGTTACAACCACTTTTTCAAGGGTCGTGGTGAGGATGGTTACTCAGGCGACACGATCTATTTTCAGGGGCACGCATCACCCGGAATGTATAGTCGCGCTTTTCTTGAAGGTCGGCTGACCGAGGAAAACCTAGAAAACTTCCGTCGTGAATTGTCACCAGGTGGCGGACTTTCAAGTTACCCACACCCTTGGTTGATGCCAAACTTTTGGGAGTACCCAACGGTCTCGATGGGCTTGGGGCCAATCATGGCAATTTATCAGGCTCGCTTCAATGAATACCTTTTGGATCGCGGATTGAAAGACACTTCCGGCCAGAAGGTATGGGCATTTCTCGGCGACGGTGAGTGCGATGAGCCAGAAACGCTGGGCGCAATCGGGCTCGCAGCAAGGGAAAAGCTGGACAACCTGATTTTCGTGATCAACTGCAACCTGCAGCGACTCGACGGCCCCGTTCGTGGCAATGCAAAGATCATTCAGGAACTTGAATCGATATTCCGTGGAGCCGGCTGGAACGTAATCAAGGTCATCTGGGGAGACGACTGGGATCACTTGCTCGCCAAAGACACGACCGGACTGCTGGCCAAGCGGATGAACGAAGTCGTCGACGGACAGTATCAAAAATACACCGGGATGCCCGGCAGCTACATTCGCGAACACTTCTTTGGCAAGTACCCGGAGTTGCTCAAGCTTGTCGAGAATTACAGCGACGAAAAGCTCGAGAAAATGCGCCGTGGCGGACACGATCCAGAAAAAGTCTACGCTGCTTACAAAACAGCAACGGAGTTGAACAACGGAAAACCAACCGTCATCCTCGCCAAGACAGTGAAGGGCTACGGGTTGGGCGAAGCTGGCGAAGGTCGCAATGTTGCACACAACCAGAAGAAAATGAACGAAGAGGAACTGCTTGAGTTCCGGACACGCTTCGGCATACCGATCAGTGATGAAGAGGTCGGAAAGGCTCCCTTCTACAAGCCACCAGAAAACAGTCAAGAAGTAAAGTACATGAGGGAGCGGCGAGAATTGCTCGGTGGCCCCGTGCCAAGCCGCCCGACCGAACACCCAACGTTGGAAGTTCCGACTCTGGATGACTACCGCAAGGTCATCAAAAAACTTGAAAACAAAAACATGAGCACGACGTTCGCGGTTGTTCAGACGCTGATTGCTCTGTGCCGCGACAAGAAAATTGGCAAGTACATGGTGCCGATTGTTCCAGATGAATCCCGAACTTTCGGAATGGAAGGCATGTTCCGCCAGTTTGGCATCTATGCCCATTCAGGACAGTTGTACGAGCCAGTTGATTCAGAGTTGGTGACCTATTACAAGGAAGCTCAGGACGGGCAGATCCTTGAAGAAGGCATTACCGAAGCTGGGTCGATGAGTAGCTTCAACGCCGCAGGCACGGCATACAGCAAACACGGCATCAACATGATCCCGTTCTTCATCTACTACAGCATGTTTGGCTTCCAACGCATCGGGGACCTCATTTGGGCCGCCGCTGACATGCGTGCTAAAGGTTTTCTGATTGGAGGAACCGCTGGTCGAACATCACTCAACGGCGAAGGTCTTCAGCACCAAGATGGACACAGTCTGCTTAACGCAATCGCGTTCCCAACTGTCCGTTCCTATGATCCAGCATTCGCGTATGAAGTTGTGGTGATCATCATGGAAGGCCTGAAAAAGATGTATCAGGAAGGCGAAGAATGCATCTACTACCTGATGTCGGAAAACGATCCCTACGACCACCCAGAAATGCCTGAGGGGTGTGAAGAAGGCATCATCAAGGGAATGTATCGTTACAAGTCGCGTGAGGTGGACAATGCCCGCTCACGAGTACAACTGTTCGGCAGTGGTGCGATCCTGAATAGCGCCCTTGCTGCCCAAGAAATGTTGGCTGAGAAATACCAGATCGCAAGTGACGTTTGGAGTGTGACCAGTTACACGCAACTTCGTCGTGATGCGGCAACCTGCGAACGTTGGAACTTGTTGCACCCAACCGAAACGCCGCGACAGAGCTACCTTGAAGAAGTGCTTGACGGCGTCGAGGGCCCCTTCATTGCAGCCAGCGATTACGTGCGTGCATTGGGCGAACAATTGGCACCTTACATTCCCGGTGACTATTACGTTCTGGGAACGGACGGCATGGGTCGAAGCGAGACGCGTGAGGCACTACGACGCCACTTTGAGGTCGACGCCGAGTCAATCACAATTGCTACACTCAGCCGACTGGCTAGATCCGGCGTTCTAACTCCGAAAGATGTCCAAGACGCGATCAGCGAACTGGGCTACGACGCCGAGAAAACGGATCCTTACTTTGCTTGATCTTTGGCGTGCAGGCCTCTGCATGCCGTTCAGAATTTCCGACTAACACTCCCACTGCGAAATCCCAGAAACTTAATGTCTACTGAAGTAAACCTGCCCGAACTTGGCGACGGTATTGAGTCGGGTGATGTCCTTGAGATCTTTGTTGCTGTTGGTGACGTGATCAGTGAAGGCCAAGACATCGTCGAGATGGAAACCGATAAAGCGACCGTTCCTGTACCAGCAAGTGTTGGCGGAAAAGTCACAAAGATCCTCGTGAGCGAAGGTGACACCGTTGCAATCGGTGGCGCCATTCTGGAAGTAGAGGCCGCTGAAACAGCTGCTGAAAAAACTGCTCCGGTAACTCCCGAACCTGCAACACCTGAACCAACTCCTGCTCCCGCAGTTCCGACCCCGGCTCCTGAGAAAGAGCCGGAAGCTGTAACCCAACAAGCTGCCACACAGGCACCAGCCGCACCGGAGCCAGTCGCAACACAACCTGTGACGCCGCAACCGGCAACGGCCTCAAGTTCGGCTACCGTGATACCGGCTGGGCCAGCAATTCGTCGATTCGCACGGGAAGTGGGAGTCGACCTCAGTCAGGTGCCAGGTAGTGGCGCCGACGGACGCATTACTCGCGAGGACGTGTTGTCGGTTGTTCGCTCCGCAAGTCAATCTGCACGTGCAACATCTGCCAGCGTGAGTACTGCATCGACAGCAACCCACGCAACCAAGCCTGGCTCAAAGTCCGAAACAACAACCGCTCCACTTCCGGGGACAGCCGACGTCGATAATTTTGGCCCCATTCGTGTCGAACGAATGAGCAAAATCCGCAAGACAATCTCCAAACAGATGCACGCAAGTTGGTCAACGGTTCCGCGTGTGACAAACTTTGATGATGCGGACATCACAGACTTGGAACATCTGCGGCAATCCAGCAAAGAAGACTATGCAGCACAGGGACTCAAGCTAACCACGATGCCGTTCCTGATAAAAGCTGTCGCAACGGCCCTACGTCACAACCCTGCTATCAATGCAGTCATTGACGAGGAAAACGAACAGCTCATTTACAAGGATTACGTCAACGTCGGTGTCGCTGTCGACACAGACCGTGGACTTGTCGTACCGGTCATGAACAACGCTGACGCGATGGGCATTCCGGAAGTTACCCGCGGGTTGGCTGAGATGGCTGGAAAAGTCAGAGGCGGCAACTTTGGCATCAACGATCTCAAAGGCGGCACATTCACGATCAGCAATCTTGGAACGATTGGCGGACAGTATTCAACACCGATTGTGAATATCCCTGAAGTAGCGATCCTGCTTGTGGGGCGAAGCCGTAAGCTACCTGTAGTCATGCCGGACGATTCCATTCAGGCCCGTCTGATGATGCCACTAAGCCTCTCTTATGACCACCGGCTCGTGGATGGTGCGACTGCTGCTCGGTTCCTGAACGACGTGATTGGATACTTGGAAGCGCCAAGTCGGCTATTACTGGCGCTTTAATCGTCATCGCTACGCCAAACGACAGCATGCTTGGAGCTATCCTTCCAAGCATGCCACCGAGAGAGCGACTGCTACTTTACGGTCCAGCCCAACTACGATTGCTCGATTCTGCTGGAAATCCAATGGACCGGGATGCCTCAAGATTTGCTAAACTCTTGCAAATCTCAACGGCGTTAACATGAATGATCTGAACATCATTGTTTTCCTATCCGACCATTGGCTGGTCATCAGCAGCACCGCAACGGCGATGCTGATGATTACGGTCGCTTATACGATCTCGCACGCTCTGGTGAATGTAAGAACATCCCAGGCGACAGTTGCGTGGACAGTGGGTTTAATTTCACTGCCGATCATTTCACTGCCACTTTACTGGGTACTGGCAAGGAACAAATTTCACGGGTACCGAGAAGTGATCCGCGAAGTGGAGTCCCGCCAATGTGACTCTGGCTCAAACATTCAGGCCCAACTGCGAACAGAGAGCTACACACGCAGCACCTCATTGAATTCTGCCATCGAGCAAGTGGCAGATGTCATGGATACACCACTGAGCAATGCTACCGATTGCGATCTCCTGATCGATGGCAAATCCTTCTTCGCATGCTTGTTTGCAGAAATCGCGAAAGCCAGAAAATATGTTTACGTCGAATTCTTCATTTTTCGCAATGATGAAATTGGAAATCAACTGGCACAGTGCCTCATCGAGCGTGCTCAGGCAGGCGTAAAAGTCCGCATGCTCTATGATGAGGTTGGATGTCTTGGCCTTTCCAATTCATACATGCAACGCCTCACCAATGCAGGCGTAGAAGTGCACCCATTCAACACACGCCAAGGCTGGGTCAATCGTTTCCAGATCAACTTTCGCAACCACCGGAAAATTGTTGTCATTGATGGAAAAACCGCAATTATCGGCGGCTTGAACATTGGAATCGAATACATGGGTTCAAAAGATATATCCTCACGATGGCGTGACACCGGCCTCAAGGTCTCTGGACCGATCACTCTGAAAGCACAAGCAGTCTTCGCCGGTGACTATTTCTGGGCAGCCAGAGAAAATCTCCCTGAGGCGCACTGGACACCAACGCCTCCCAAACCGAAATCGGGGCAAGTCGGGAATGCAGTTTGTTGTGCAACAGGACCGGCAGATCTCCGCCCCCGCGCAACAATGATGTATTGTTCGTTAGCCAACTCGGCAAAATCGCGGCTTTGGATTTGCACACCTTATCTGGTTCCAGATGAAGCATCCATTGTGGCTTTGCACATGGCAAAAGCACGGGGCGTTGATGTGCGTTTGCTGATTCCTGACAGGGCAGACCATTTACTGGTTTACCTTGCCGGCTTTCACTACGAGAACGAATTTACCTCAGCTTCTATTCCCGTCTATCGTTATCACGCCGGTTTCATGCACCAGAAATGCGTGTTGGTTGATGATCAGGTTGCCATGATTGGTTCTACCAATCTGGACAATCGCTCATTGCATCTGAACTTCGAAATCATGCTGGGGATCAGTGACCCTGACTTTCTTTTGCAAATCGAAGCGATGTTGACCGAGGACTTTGCACAGGCCTCACAACGAACAGGCCAAAAACTCCGCTGGTGGTACGAACGGCTTGGCACAGCTGTCGCGCGACTCACCAGCCCGATCCTATGAGATCATCAAATCAGCACAGAAGAAGATCACCCGCGATGTTCACTCCAGAGGTTTTCGCAAAAACCAGACATCAACATCAGGATGCTCTGGATCTCGCGTGAAACCAAACTTCTGGTAGGCACGTTGAGCGGATGTATTGTCGGTATAAACTTCGAGTGTCAATCGACAACAATCATGTTCACTTGCGATTTGCTCAACTGCGGAAAGAAGTGCCGCTGACACTCCGTTCCCCCGATGTGTTTCCGTGACAATGACGTCATGAATGTTCACCAGACGCCGACTTTTGAATGTCGAAAACCCAAAAAAACAATTGATCAAACCGATGGGGCCGCTGCGGTCTTTCTCATAAGCCAAAACACTGAAGGCAGTGGAAAATTCGGATAATCTTTCTGGCAACCGCTGCAATTCCGGCGGATCGTGCCCCATCTCATGTTTTGCATACTCACTCTGCATATAGATCAAATCGCGGCAATCATCAGGATTCGAGTAATCAACTCGCTTGGTGGTGATTTGCATACTTTGCATTCTTAGTTGTTAGATGTAGGCTTCGCAAAGTTACCAGCGTAAAAGAAATATCGCTCAGAAAGTAGGATGCACCGCTATAATTTGATCAAACCACCAATCCGTGCAACCTACACTTCCGCCTCCTCTGTGTACTCGATGATTTATTTAAGACCGATCCTGATCGCAGGCTTGCTTAGCATCTCGACAACTCTCCAAGCCGAAGAAACATGGTCTCGTTTTCGCGGAAGCGGCGCCACAGGAATTGCTGGCCAGCGAATACCGACCACATGGAGTGACACAGAGAATTTGGCATGGCGAACTAACTTGCCGGGCAAAGGGTCCAGCAGTCCAGTGATCAACGGAGACCGAATTTTCCTGACCACATACTCTGGCTACGGTCAGGCAATCGAGTCACCTGGAGAACGTGCTCAATTAAAACTCCATGTAGTATGCCTTTCAGTCAAAGACGGCAGTATTCTCTGGGACTATGAACTTCAGGCCGCAGAAGCAGAACAAGCGATGACCAAACGAGTTGCCGACCACGGATACGCCTCACCAACTCCCTGCGTCGACAGCGAATGTGTTTTTGCCTCCTTCGGGCCATCTGGAATTGTGGCATTGACTCACAATGGCGACTTCAAATGGCGAACCAGTGTTGGCAGCAAAACTGCCGGGTTTGGCGCAGCGGCGAGTCCTATTGAATTTGAAGATGTCGTCATCATGAATGCATCAATTGAAGACGGCGCTGTCTACGCCTTGGACAAAGCAACAGGCTCGGTTCGATGGCGGACGGCAGACATCGACCGTGCTTGGACGACCCCCACAATTGTCACGCTGCCCAATGGAAACAGGGAATTGATCATCAACCAGAAAGGATCGATCCTCGGTATGGATCCAAAAACAGGAGACCAACTTTGGTCATGTGAAGCGATTCAGGACTACGTGGTACCGTGCGTGGTTGCTGAGGAAGACACTTTGTATTGCAGTGGTGGTCGGAGTAACAAGACTTTTGCCGTAAAGGCAGGTGGTCGTGGTGATGTGACCGAAACTAATTTAATTTGGGATGTTTCCCGAGGTGCCAACGTCACGAGCCCCATTCTAGATGACGGCTATTTGTATTGGTCTCATGATAAGGCCATCGCACTATGCCTGCGGGCATCGGACGGGGAAGAGATGTTCCGCGAACGCATGCCAACACGCAGTAGAGTTTACGCATCGATCGTTGGCGATGGAAAGAACTTGTTCCTGACCACACGCGATGCTGGCGTCCTCGTTCTTGCCGCAACCCCCGAATACAAAGAAATTGCGACGAACCGACTCGGAAGCCCGGAAGAAAGATTCAATGCGACGCCTGCCATTGCTGGCGAACGCCTTTTCCTGAGAAGCGATGCCGCACTGTATTGCGTGAAAAAGGAAAAGGCAGATTAATCACAACCACCATCCCAAAAAAAGGCGGCTCACCAGAGGCATTTTCCCTGTTCTTTACGGATTGCTAGTAACTTGAAAAGAAGTTCCGGCAACCAACAACACGAGCGCGAGTCACAGGATGACCGCAGCACCGTCTGGATTCCCGTCCCAACGCTGATAAGATGGACTTAGAAACGTTGCCCTCTCCAACCACTCCGATTGCCAATCGTGAGTCAAAGTTGACTCGCCCCGGCCTCTCTTATGACCCCTCGTAGTAAGTTCTCATGAAAAGAAAATTCTTCGGCGCGGCTTTTCTGTTCGCCACTGGTTTGATTTCCTCTTTTGCCATTGGCGCAGACGTTGAGCTCAAAAAAGGCGATCACATTTGCCTAGTTGGCAACGCTCTTTGTGAGCGGATGCAACACCACAACTATTGGGAATCGCTTCTTCAGCAGCGTTATCCCGAAATGGAACTACGTGTAAGAAATCTGGGTTTCCCCGGTGACGAACCCTACGAACGCATTCGATCCGAGAACTTTGGTGATCCTGACAAACACCTGTCCCACAGCGAAGCCTCTGTGGTCATGTATTTTTTCGGTTTCAATGAGTCTTTTGACGGTGACGCTGGCTTAGCTAAATTCAGAAGCGACATCAAAAAACTGGTAGAGGAAACCAAAGCAAAGGATTTTGGAAAAGGAGCACCACAGGTAATCCTTGTCTCCCCAATCGCGTTTGAAAACACAGGTGATCCAAACTTGCCAAATGGAAAAGAACACAACGCGAGATTGGCAAAGTACACCCAGGCTCTTGAGGACACTGCAGAAGAAACGGGCGCAGGTTTTGCGGACGTCTTCGCTCCAACCCTTGCACTCTTTGAAAAAAACGACAAGCGTTTGACGCTAAACGGTGCCCATCTGAATGATGCTGGCTATGCTGCACTCGCACCGATATTGGATAACGCACTTTTTGGAAAAGGTGGTCCTACGTCATTGGACCCTGCAGTGAAGGCAGCAGTAGATGACAAGAGTTTTCATTGGTGGCATCGCTATCGTGCCGTGAACGGTTTTTCAATTTATGGAGCACGTGGAAAAGCAGGTAGTGACGGAACCTACAACAACACAGACGTGATGGAACGAGAACGCGTCATTCTGGATCAAATGACTGCTAACCGTGATGCTCGAATTTGGGCAGTTGCCAGTGGTAAGGATGTGGAGGACCCCATTGATGACTCGAACACACTTCCCTTCATCACCCCGAAAACAAACGTGGGTGGCCCTAACGACCCCAACGCGAAACGAGGCAAACTCGGTTCACTTGATTATTTGACGGCGGAAGAACAGTTGAAGATGTTTGAGATGCACAACGGATTCCAGATTCAACTGGTCGCATCAGAAGAACAATTCCCCGAACTTGCAAATCCAGTCGCTCTAAACTTTGACAATCAGGGACGATTGTGGGTTGCCACCATGGAATCGTATCCGCACTGGCAGCCCAAATCCAAAATGGATGACAAGATCCTGATTTTCGAGGACATCGATCAAGATGGCGATGCTGACGAGTGCAAAGTTTTTGCGAGCGGATTGCATCAGCCCACCGGATTCGAGTTAGGCAACGGTGGAGCCTATATTGCCGAGCAACCAGACATTCTGTTCATGCAGGATACAGATGGTGATGATGTTGCAGATACAAAAGTGCGGGAACTGTTTGGATTTGACACTGCAGATTCACACCACGGAATCTCTGCTTTTGAGTGGGGGCCCGGCGGTAATCTTTACTTTGAGGAAGGCACTTTCAAGTATTCGCAAGTTGAAAGTCCTTACGGCCTGACACGCCTGAGCGAAGCCGGCATTTGGAAATACCATCCCAAGAGCAAAAAGTTTGGCGTATTTGCCAACTTTGCCTTTGCCAACCCATGGGGCCATGTATTTGATCGCTGGGGTCAGGATTTCATTGGTGATGCCTCACCGGGCAATAGCTACTGGGCAGCACCACTGAGTGGTCGAATTGATTATCCACTGAAGCACCCAGGAGGCAGTCAACACCGCCGCATCGCCAAAACAACTGGGGGTGACCCGACCTATAAGTTTCCCACTTTTTATCCAAAGCGAACCCGACCATTGGCCGGATGTGCCATGGTTTCCAGCCGGCACTTCCCACCAGAAATGCAGGGCAACTTTCTTGTCACGAACTGCATCGGTGATCGTACCGTTCTAAACCATCAAGTCAGTGAGGATGGTTCAGGATTCAAGGGCAAAGAAGTTGCTCCAATCGTTTCCTGCAAAGACGGTAATTTCCGCCCTGTCGATCTGCAAATCGCTCCCGATGGATCCCTTTACATTGTTGATTGGCACAACGCCTTGATTGGCCACTTGCAACACAATCTTCGGGAACCCAACCGAGATCACTCTCATGGGCGAATCTGGCGTGTAACGCACAAAACAAGACCGCTGGTCACACCTGCCAAGATTGCCGGTGAACCGATTGCTGATCTACTTGAGCTGCTCAAAGTCCCGGAAGATCGAACAAGATACCGGGCAAAACGTGAACTAGCCGCGCGCAATACCGAGCAAGTCATGCCTGCATTGACAAAATGGACAGCAAACCTAGATCAAACAGATGAAAATTACGAGCATCATTTGCTCGAATCACTGTGGATGCACCAAACCCACAATGTGGTCAATCAAGAATTGCTTGCGACACTTCTCGCTGCAAAGGACCACCGTGCACGAGCAGCTGCGACACGAGCCCTTTCTTTCTGGCTCGACGACATTCCAAACCACAAAAAACTTTTGGAAAAGTGCATCGCTGACAAACATCCGAGAGTTCGGCTCGAGGGCGTCCGTGCGGTTAGTTTCATGAGCGGAGACGAAGCCATTGAGCTTGCTCTAGGTGTTCTGGAAAACGATGTCGATGACTACACCCAGTTCACGCTCGACGAAACCATGCGTCGGCTTGAACAGTAATCACTGCGAAATGCGTCGTCGGCAGGACACCCGATGTTCTGCCGACGCCTCTCAGATGTGCTCTCATAAAACCGTCAAATCACTGAAGCGAAAAGGGCTCTCTGCTTCAAATCCATTTGATCGTTTCCATGCTTCAGCGAGCCAATTTCAATACTATGCGTTACTTTGCTTTTTGTTATCTTTTTTCTACTGTTCTCGTCGCTCCAATGTGGGGGCAGAACCATGAACATGGAGGTGATGCCGCAACACCCAGTGTACGCAAGGTAGAACCGCCCAAGGTTTTTCTTGACAAGAGCCCGCGCATTGTCGCCTACCAGTTGAAGAGGCTTGATAACGAGCGACTGCTCATGGTTGAGCGAAAGACAGACGATGCAAAGTACATCCCCGTTTATCAGGCCATTCTTGCTCGTGTTGGCATGTCGCCGCAATTCAGGCTTGAATCACTCGAAGCACTGGCTCAACTTCAGGAAAGCGATCCAGTCACCATTGTGATGGCAATCATTGGCAAACTCGATGCTTCAAATCGCGAAGAAACACGCACCGCCAAACAATTGGCGACAATGCTGCTTGGGCTCAAACGTGAGCAACTCAAAGCCCAGACTAATGTCCTGCTTGATGCGGCCCAAGCTGATAACGAACTTGCATCATCCATTGCAGTTGCAGCGTTACTGATTTCAGGCCAATCCGAGCAAGGGATGGACAAACTGACCGAAAATCAATCAGGCCAACTTGCATTTCTTGATGCGATCCCAATGCTTCCTGAAACCGCTCAACGAGTTGCCTTCCGGTCACGAGTGGTGCGATTACTGGAAACATCAAAGAACAACCGCCTATCCAACGCGGCGATCCGAACTCTTGGTTTCATCCCAAATGAAGCAGCTGACACGTTTTCACGCCTTACCCCTCTGATCACCAACGACCAACTTCGCACCTCCACTGTCCGCACCCTGCTGACAGTCCCGGTGAAAGAACGTGCTGCTGATGTGAGTCTCAACGCCACAAATTTCCTTGTCGATCTCGCTGAAAAAACTCCGGCAAAAGATCGCACCACCGCAGCGTTCATCGATGCCATGCAACTTGCTGACCAGCTTCTCGCAATCGTTCCGTCGAAACAGTCCAGAAACTTCCGCAAACGGCTCAATGCTGTCACAGTGCGGGTCATTCGAATCAAAACCGTTGAGGAAGAGATGCGATATGACATTCCCTATTTTGCAGTGGAAGCAGGAAAGTCGGTGCAGATCGTTCTCGAAAACCACGACCTGATGCCACACAACCTTGTGATCACAGTTCCGGAAGCACTGAAAGAGGTCGCTCAACTCGGTCTGCAAGCAGGCCCCAACAATGGCTGGCAGAGCCTGCCTTATGTCCCTGAATCCGACAAGGTTTTGCACGCGACCTCAATGGTTCCGGCAGATCAGAAAGCCACCCTGACCTTCACAGCTCCAACCACTTCAGGCGAATATCCCTATGTGTGCACATTTCCGCAGCACTGGTATCGCATGTACGGAGTGATGGTCGTCGTGAATGACCTCGATGCTTGGTTAAAGAATCCTGTGGAGCCAGCTAATCCAATCGGCAGTAATCGATCCTTTGTTCAGGCCTGGAAAGTCGACGACCTGAAAGACGAACTCGAGTCCGGCATCCGCGGCCGCTCACCTGAAATCGGCAAGCGCCTGTTTGTTGAAGCCTCTTGCGCCGGATGTCACAAGATGCAAGGTGAAGGCGGTGCGATCGGTCCGGAACTCACCGACGTCTTCGCTCGTTGGAAAGGTGACCGCGTCGGTATCCTGCGTGAAGTGCTAGAACCATCGCACAAGGTCGATGCAAAATACGTGATGCAACGCATCCTGACTGTCGACGGCCGTACCGTGACAGGCGTTTTGCTCAGTGAAGACGACGATAAGGTCACGCTGCTGTCGAACCCCGAGGCCAAGGAACCCACGGTGATCTTACAGGACGACATTGAAGCAATGGTCCCCTCATCGGTTTCAATGATGCCCAAGGCCTTGATGGACCAATACACCAAGGATGAAGTTTTCGAGGTACTGGCGTATCTGGAAAGTGTTGCGCCAACCAAAAAACCTTAACTGTGCTGCGTTGGGTCTGCTTGTTCAGTTGTTATTTTCCAAACGCACGTTACCCGAAAAGCAGAGCAAAGAAATTCATTCATATCACTCGATTTCAAGAATCCCGAAGGGGTGATTGAAACAACCTGAGCGTAGCAGGGCAGGGGACACTGCCTGACCTAGTTTGCTGATAACCAACGTACTTGAAATGGCTTCATTGGAATCCCATCTTGCTGCCAAATACGCTCCAGTGCCAATTCATCATAGGCAAGGGATTCATCAACCACACCGCCCGGTATCACGCGCGGACGGCTTGTCAGATTGGCAATCACTGCCAAACGCTCACCACTGTCAGCTGTCCTGACAAACCCAAGTAACCCATCGCCAGCAAGCGGCAGAACTTCCATACTGGCATCGGGATGAAAAGCTGGTTGTACAACACGCACAGCCAACAATCGCCGAAAGCCTTCGAATACTCGGCGTTGCAACCCCTGTGGTGCCGCGATGACATCCTCAAGATTCTGTCTTTCATATTTGTGTCGGTTGATTCGCCGGTTCTGCCCAGATTCAATCACCGCCGGAAGGTCATTAGGAGAACCAACCAGACTGTGAAAATAAACAGCGGGAATTCCCGGAAGAGACAACATGATTGCCTGCGTAGCAAGAAAGCATCTTGAATGATCCTGTGACGCAACTTCATGTGAATCGGCAACGGCCTCCAAATAGGTAATATTCAATTCATATGGGCTATCTGATCCATCTGACTGGCGACGTGTGCTGACCCTACCACCGTGCGACCTGACAATCGCAGCCAACTTTTCGACCCGCTTTTGAGGAACAATACCTTCGAGTGGCCTGACGCCAATTCCATCATGCGAAGCAGTGAAGTTAAAAAATGTCGCAAGTTGACTCGGGGGTTTGATCGTCGAAAGCCAATCTCGCAATACACTCGTATCGGCATTGTGAATTGCATCCAAGAGAAGCGGTGGCAAGCTGAATTGGTAAACCATGTGCGCTTCATCATCGCCGTCGCCAAAATAGCTGACATTTTCTCGATGTGGCACATTCGTTTCAGTGAGAACCAAGGTCCCCGGAACAACTTTGTCGAGCACGCGCCGCATCAGTTTTACTGCGGCGTGCGTTTGGTGAAGGTGGATGCAATCGGTTCCAATCTCCTTCCAGAGAAAAGCAATCGCATCAAGACGGATAATCCTCGCGCCTCTGCGGGCATACTCGACAAGTGTTTCCAACATCAAGTACATGACACGAGGATTCGCGTAGTTCAAGTCCACCTGATCAGCACTAAACGTGGTCCATATATTGCGTGTACCGTTCGATGATTCAAACGGAGTGAGCAGTGGCAGACTTCGAGGTCGCACCACCTTCGACAGGTCTGCCTTGGGATCCTGATCAATAAAAAATTCTTCGTACCCATCCTCGCCCCGCAGGTAAGCCTGAAACCAAGCGTGCTTCTGCGAAGCATGATTGAGTACCAAGTCGAACATCAAATCAAAGTCGTGCCCAAGATCCGCTATGTCCTGCCACGTTCCCGCTTCGGGATCAACGGCGAGATAATCAACGACGGAAAACCCGTCATCGCTCGTAAAGGGACAAAACGGCAGCAAATGGATGCAACTGAACAATTGCTCCAAGCCGTGATCCAACAAAAACTGCCGCTGTGCCTGCAGTGGCGTCAGACCTGAAGATTGAACCTGATCTGCATAAGTGATGAGGACAATGTCGCGTTCGGACCAAAGTCCATCGCGTGTATGCGATTCCTGATCCGTTGTCAGACTTTCAAGTCCCTCTGCTAAAACCTTAGGAATATTGCCGTAAATTTGATGAATCAGGTCGGCTGTCTTGGAGTCAATTTCCATCCGATAATGCCATTTCGAGGAGGAAGCTTGCATCACCTTTCGATGGCGTGAACACCAATCGACAGGTAAAAATCAATCCAATATCCCGATCAGCATGTACGCTGTGACGTTAATCACACCCAACATCCTGAACAGAACAACAAAACTAATCTGCGTTAAGAACCCTCACGACTTAGAAATTGTCTTGACCAGTAAAGTTGGTCACGAGAGCCCTCAACTTCCGCCTCAGTACACTGTAACTGAAAAATGCTTTGCCAAGCTCATAGTTGAAATCAACCATTTCTTGACGATACTCTGAATCATCGATGATACGCTGAACTTTACTGACAACATCTTTTGTCAGGTATCCATCCATCGCAATCACCTTCGCACCTTTGGGTTCGATATCAGCAACGAAAATCGAATAACGATTCACGAGCACTGGTTTTCGAAAATAAAAGGCTTCTAACAACGCATTACCAAAACCTTCGTAGATACTCGGATAAGTAATGAAGTCTGCCTGCGAGTATGCATCTGCCAATGTGTAAATTCTGCGTCCTTCGTCTGTCAAACCACGCCGATCTCCTACTTGGTGATCACAAAGTCGAAGATCAACTCCGTGTGCGTCAGCCAACTCTCTCAAGACGCTCAAATATTCATTCCCTTCATCGCCACTGGCATGGGAAATCACCAATTTGCAACGGTCGTTTTTAAGCGCGGAAACCAAGGCAATCGCATGCTCAATTCCTTTTCGCGGCACGACACGAGTTGGCTGCAGGAAGAGGATATCATCCTCAGCAAGTCCGATGTCGGCACGGAAATTTCCGGCGTAATCATCAGCCGGCTCAGGCTCATTCTCAAAATCCAGTACATTTGGCACCAAGATCGAAGACACTCCGCGTCTGTGGGCCAAATCCTCTTGCGCAAATGAATTGATGGTGACATTTTGAATTTGCGGTAGGGCGGGTGGGAACGCCATCCATAGTAAATCTGTTACCGCCGAGACACTGAAACGGTCACGTTCCCAGTAGAAATCATGATGGTGCGCGATCGTTGGAAACCCGGTTTCTGCAATGAAGTGTGTCAAGGCAACACCAAGCGGAATATTCATGGGAATGCACAAGGCATTTTGCACAATCAACAAGTCGAGGTCATACCGCCGAGTGAATTCATAAAGCGTCCCTTTGAGGTAATCTGCAAGAGCATAGATGCGCTGCGTCACATCAGGCGTTCGAGTCTTCGCACCAAAAGCGCGACGATTGATCCACTCAATGTCAGGGTGTCCGAAATAGGCGTGTGGAACCACCATCGACGCGTCTTCGTCACGGTCACTCAGGCCAGAATACCAGTGACTGACATGCCGGTGATCCCAAAGCACCTGCGCCCACTTCGCACTCTCAAGCGACACACCATCCGTGCCAGAAAACCGTGTGCCGACAAACCCTATTTGGACGCCCATGGAGCTAATGAAACCTGTTCTGGAAGTCTGTTCTGTACTTGTGCTCGAATGCGTGAGCTTTCGCTTCACCGCATTCGAACGCATGGTGAGTGCACTGCTTTTAACTTATCAACAGACATTCTGGCAACTGCATCAAGCTGGTAAGTACCAGATCAGGACTCAATCCCTGACACCTCGCATCGTCCTGACGCGGACGACAACTCCGCTGATCACCCGCAAACCAGGCAGTGCGCAAACCTGCCTCCGATGCTGCCCAGACATCATTTAGCATGTCATTTCCAACATAAACGGCCTCGTCGGGAAGAATACCACGACTCAACAGGCTCTGCCGCAAGGCTTCGAACAACCTTGGACCTGGCTTCGCTTGTCGATAACGATTCGAAAACACACACAAATCCAAATTAAACCCACCTTCTTCCAATCCAATTTGGCCTAATAAATTGTTTACCAAATATGGCGTAAATACTTGTGCATTGCTGACGATTCCCATCGGCAAGCTCACTCGCTTGAGTTGCTGCAACAACTGAATGGCCCCGGGCATCGGCCACGTAGGATTTGCCAACGCTTCGTATCTTGTCGCCAGCTTCACCACAACTTCGATATCTGCTGGACTTCCCAACCAGCCGGCCTCTGCTAATACATGCCGCCACACTTCAACAATATCAACTTCTGGCTTTGGACAATCTGAACCCGTCCGTTCTTTGTTCAACTGCAGAATTTTCCGCTGCAGAGTATCAGCGTCGAGTATCGCTGCCAGTTGCTTGAGGATCCCAAATTCCTCGAGGGTTTGGCGAACGAAAGAATCACGGCCACATGTATCAGCCGACCCCACATCACCGCTTCCACTGATGACCAAAGTACCATAGATATCAAACACGACGGCTTTAATACCAGTCAACTGCAACAACTTAGGTTCAACAGCAGTTGCTAATGGTGCCATTTCCGATCGGTGATTCAAAATACCATCGACCCAAGATTCAGTTTCCATGATCAGAGAACCTCTGTGCGACAGGGAAAGTAAGGCCGAAACGCACTAATCAAATCAATTCCACTCTGGCGTTCGAAATTCTGGTCGCATGCTACATCACGGAGTTCATCCTCAATCCTGCGACTGCCAATTTTCTGGCATCCACTGAGAACACCGCTCAACTGGTGATAGATCCGCACCAGTGATTCTCCGATTTCTGCTGTTCCATATTTTTCAATCACTGCATCCGCATTGGACATCAATACGGAAACAGCAAATTCCTGATTCAAACTTGCAATAAGAGTTCCTGACAATTCTCTAGCAGCATTTTCAAAGCCTTGGTCAGCTACCATCCGTCGCAACACCTTGACCTGTCGCTGCGGAGTAAGCTTGGCAAAGTCAATCGTTTCTTCTGTTTCGTCATCAGACAATTCAATCGAAGGACGAAAAGCTTCCGGCAGGAGACTCCATGCCTTCATTCTGGAATCCCGAATCTCTCGCCTGCATTCATTGAGCCAGGAATTATTTCCAGGGATGGGAATCGAATCATAAAAACTTCGCAAGTCGACACCACTGTGTTCGAAGTCATCAGCCACTGTACTTAACCGTCTTGCAATCACTCCACGCCCAAGCAGCCAGGGTTCTAGAAATGCCATCCCAAATCCCTCAGCAACACTCGTCGAGACAACATAGTCTGCAGCCGAAATATTTTGCATCAAAGTAAGATCAGGACTCTCCCCCGCATCAAAAACAGTTCGATTTGACACGTCAGCAGCCACGCACTTCCAACGATCATAAGAACGTCGTTCCAACGCTGTCGATGGTTTTAATGTCAAACCCATGTAACGATTGCGATCTCCCCAACGGGCCAACAACAATAGTTCGCCAATGTTTTTCCTACGTATCCCACGAACGGGATAAAGAGACCAACGCGCATCGCATGGAAGCTTCATTACGTTTAAAACATTGGTTCTTGCCTCTTCTTGAGAAAAAGAATCTCCCTGAGGCGCGGTGACACTATTCGGAAGATAGTGCAGACGGTCACGATGAACGCCAAGATGCTCCAACACACATGAGTCAGCCCTCGTCAACGTTGCATAGTGAATACGATCATGCTGGGGATACAAGTACTGATCAACCTCTTGCTTGCTCGTTGCTCGCGTTGCGAAAACCAATCCTCGATAATTCTCTGGTCGGTAGTCCTCTGCAAAATCGTGCACCTGAAGAAGAATCCGCCAGCCCTCACTCGCAAGCGTTTGAATCACTCCAGGTACCGCAGTGTTTTTCCCAAGGCTGTGGTTGTGCCAATGCAGCAAGGTGCCATCAACACCTAAACCGTGATCCAAAAGCTTCCTCTTAAATTCCAATAACATTCTTTGCTGGCGTGTTGCTAAATCAGCAACGTGCAAACCATCAGCGACACTCCACTCTTCAGTTTTATGGTTAACTCCATCGAGAGTGTGGTCGACTCCGCTGATCGTGTCATAGTCAAACCCATCGAGATTGATTAGTTCAACTTCCTGAAGAGTCTCTGTTGAAAGCCCACTGTGACGGCCACCGGTTGCGAGAACAATTCGCTCAAACTGACCGGAATCACGAAGTGCACGCACATGGTTCTCAACCACCTGCGTAACCCCACCGCGTTCATAATGAGAGTGAAGGATCACGACTATCACAAGGACACCACTTCTGAAAACCGGCGCGACAGTTGTCGCTTGCCTGCCAAACGACTGCGGTCTTAAAGACTACAGTTTGCCAAGATTTCAGCAACCCGATGCCATTTCCAACACCGCCCAAAAGCAACGCACAGGGCGACTAAGGCGTGAGAATTTACTAACAACCCACGCATGAGAATAGGATAATCGCCTGAACAAAGAACCCGTTCGCGGAAAGCTCTTCCTCGCAAAGCCACTTGCAGCGAGTGATTTCACCTATTGCTGCCCTTCAGACGCCTCTTGGCTCAGGCAAACGCATCACGCAGAAAACGTGCGATCCGATGTAAGAGCGAAGCACTCTGGACATCGACGCTAGCTCTTCCCGTCAAGCGGACCGGGAGTGGCGATGCTGTCGGTTCCAGTAACACTCGAACTTCATAGAACGGTGTAAATTCCAGATCATTGGCAGGTACTTCAATCCTGCCACTCCGCCGCAATTCATCAGGAATGTCCCTCGTTGGTGATGCAGCCAACTCTATCACTCTCCCACGCACTTCGCCCTGCGCATGGTCATCTAACAGCAGATTAACTCGCTGCCCCTGTCTTATCAGTTCAATATCCTGCTGTGGAACGAAAAGAACTGCTTCTCGCGTCTCTGGATCTCCGACCACGCAAACCTTCGTTCCCTGCTCAATCCATGCACCCACATTGGCGGGATCCAGCGGAGTTCCGAACCAATATCCTGGCTCTCGTTCATCCGCCTTTGGCTCAGCTCGTTTTCCAACAGCAAAAACACGACCATCATGAGGTGAATTAAGCACAAGTTGGCCCGCCAGCAGTTCTCGCAATTGCTGCTCTTTCTTTGCTTCATCCAAGGAGCGCTCAACCACAGGTATTTGCAATCCAGCCTCACGGCTAGTGAGCCGGCGTTTTTTCAATCCATCCAACTGAACTTCAAGTTGCTCAGAGTGCCCCCGTGCTTGGAGCAACTCAAAGTCCACAGATTCGTTCACTAATGTTGCGAGAGTCTGACCAGCCCTTACATCAGTTCCGTTGACAACCGCCCCTACCAAACGTCCTCCGTTGGTCACAAAGACAGCTTCGGCATCGCCCGGTTGAATCGTCATGTATGCAGTCGTAGTGCGTGGCATCGGGATCAAACCGATTACGGCCACACATCCCAGAATCAACCCCACCATCAGTACGGGTCGTCGTGCTGGAAAACCCTTCTGCCTTCCGTGAGTTGGCGGAGGCGTCAACACGGATCGAATGATTTTAAAAAGCAGCCAAGCGAGCGCCGACAACGCTAGAACACCCACCGCATCCGACATCTCATACCTCTCGGCGAACCGATAAATCATCAGCATGATTAAGGCAAAAATCGCAATGCGATAGAAGCCGCTCATAAACCCATAAACAGCAACAACGAAATTACGCTTTGAGAAAGCAAATCTCCCGGTTTCTGGAGATGCCCAGAGAAAACGCCTCACCCATTCCCGTAGGATTCCAGTTGCCTCTGCAGACAAATTTGGAATCCCGGTTGCATCCGAAAGCATGTAGTAGCCGTCATATCGCAGAAGAGGATTACCATTAAAGAGGACCGTTGTGACCGAGCACACAACCATGACAGTCACGCACACATCTCGAACAGGACCATCGACAGTGAATAGCCAAACGAGGGCGGCGATCGAAGCCAATGTCAATTCAGCCAGCATGCCAGCTGCTGAGATAAGAATTCGCTGCCAGCGTCGCGGCAACATCCAAGCATCAGAAACGTCACAATACAGACATGGAACCCCAACGAGAAACATAAGGCCAATCTCACGGCACTCGCCACCAAATCGTTTGCACGCAATCGCATGCGCCAACTCGTGCACCACTTTAGTGATCGAAAGCACGCCCAGCAGTATCAAGAGTCCGGCGTTAGATTGCATACGACCTGCAGCAATCGCGAGATGCTCCGTCAAATCACCAAAATTCACCACCACTCCACACGCCGCGATTAACATCAGCACAACGGCGAAGAGAAACGCTACCGGTGAAAACAGCGCAGCAAAGTGATGCGACATCGAGTCGAGTACCAGATCAGGATTCACCCCTGGAACTCTGATAGCCAACGGATTTTTCCACCATGATCGGCGAACATCTGATTCTCGCATCTCATGTTGGGTTCCGCACCGATCAACCAGCAGCAGTCCTTTCCGTCGTGCGTCAGCAAAAAATCGAACAATCGACTCAACAGAAAGATACTGCGGTGCAAAACGCACGTTGCATTCAGATGCGATTTCCGTGACGGAACGACTGCCGTCCGCCAGAACCAGAATTTCCCGTTCCTGGTCGCTAAAATACGAGAAGGCACGTGACAGCGGATCTTTTACCACCCAGACACGTTCACTTCCCATCCATACCATTTTCTGGACCAGATCAGGACGCAACATCAATTCGGAAGTTCTGTTGGTCACTCGCTTACACTCAAGCTCAAACGCATACCTGGCAAAACGTCGAGACTGGCATTATCGAACTCAACCCAGAAACGAATTTCACTACTTACGGGCTCGAGCTCACGACTGATGAACTTCACAACCCCCTCTCGCTCAACAATACTTTTTTCACTGCGTACAATGGTCAAATTCACTTTCTGATTAACTTTAATACTGTCCAACTGATCTGCAGAAATAAAGCCTTCCGCCCGAAGTCGATCCAACCGGATCACTCGAACCAAGGGTTCCCCTGCTTTGACCCAGTCACCCAAATTCCGAAACCTCTCAACAACAACACCATCGATGGGTGACTTAATGGTCTGCAACGACGACGCCAATTCCGCAAGTTGCAACTGGTGTCGCTGCAGTTCTGCCTGCAGTTCCTGTACACGTTGCTCAACCTTTGCCTGAGCCAATTCAAGCGTATATCTTTCAACTCCAAGCTGATGACTGTTTGCAGCTTCAGCTTCGGCCTCAGCCTGCAACCCGTCAATCACGCGTTCAAATTCAGCTTGTTTGGTTTCGAGCACAGAACGTTCATAGCTCAATCGCAAATTATCGATTTCAGATTCCGAAACACTATCAACAAATTGCCTTCGGGCCTTGACTGCGCGACTGAGTTCATTTTCAGCTACCAATTCAGCTTTCTTTGAAGCCTGCACACTGACATCATTCTCAGCTTTGCGATCTGCAATCTGCTTTTTGAATTTGTGCTCTTTCGCAAGTTGCATTTCTTGCGCCAACTTCTTTTCAGCAAGTTCAGCTGCCAAACCGCTCCGAGCATTCTCATTTGCAATTTCTAAGCGGGTCTGGGCAAGATCTTGTTCAAGTTTCATTTTTCGATCATCGAGTCGCGCCAACTCATCACCGACACTCACTGTCTCACCTTCATCAACAGAGATCCCAGCTAGCGCGCCATCCTGCGATGCGGGAACATCGACCGAATCAATCAGAACGACCTGCATCTCACTGACCGTAATTGGCTCACTTGCAGCCAACTGAAATTCCATCCATGGAATGCAAACGAGCAACAGTTGAGCTTTGAAAACAAATTTGGACATAATATTTTTCATGAATGAATCGTCACTGAATCAAAACCACGGATTACTCCGATACCACTGGATCAATCCTCGGAACACGACGAAACCCAGCGGGTACTGACCACAATCAACTTGTGCAACCACCGTTGCTCCATCCCTCAAATCACCGATCTGATCTGCATTCAGTGTAAAGGTGGCTGGAACAACCGCCTTCCCCGTCACCCCGAGATTGGCAACCCCGGCAATTTCAGCGATTGTCCCGTGATAGGTCCTTGTGGGATCAGAGCGAAGACGAAACGAACAGTTGCATGGCTCCTGCTGCTGTTGCTTCAATACATAGTTGACATTCCCTTCTGGAAGATCCAACTCGATCGTCCAGCCACCTGATTCAGAGATAATGTCAAGCAGGTACTGGCCATGAGTCACCGGCCTGGACTGAAGTGACTGCGTCAGATCCCACCGATCCACCAACCCGTTCATGGGACTGCGTATCGTCAAACTGGCATGCTGGCTTTCCAGCAGTGCCAACTGTGCATTAAGTCCCTCGATTTCTTTGCGAAGAACCCGCTCTTCGGCGGCAACCTCCGCCTCACGTTCGCGGTTCGAAACTGCATTGCCTCGGGATCGCATCGCTGTCAACGAAACCAAGCGTGTCTCTGCGGTCGCCAGAGAGCCTTCCACCGTTCGCCGCTGCAGATCTAACGCTGGGCTACGCAACTCAAGCAACACCATACCTTTTTCAACACTCTCACCATTCGCAACCGGAATTTCTGAAACAACACCCTCCATGGGTGCGAACAGCCGACTCTGTTCGGTCGCGACCAATCTACCTTCCACCGACAACCGCAATTCCATGGGCACGAAAAAAGCAATCACCACCAACATGATCATTGAAAAGGTTGATACCACAATCTTCTTGCGATTAGCTGGACTCCATATGCGAGACGCAAGAACTCCCCACCCTGAGTCCTCTCGCTTTAACGCACCTCGCACTGCATCCTCAATTGGCAGAAGCACTGATTCCAGCCTTCGCTGAATTCGCTCCTGCTCAGTTTCTGGAGCTTGGAAGCGTTCGACAACCATTGCAGCGACAGGCTTTCGGCTTTGTTCATCACAGATCAAACGCATGTGAATTTCACGAAACCCGGACTGTTTGCAATAGGGCTCCAATGCATTTGAGACATTCTCATCTAGATCAACTGCATTCCCAATTTGATAATCGAAGGAACCAGATTCTGCCAGTACGGTACCAACCAACCGCTCCATCAACCGAATCTGACGCGCCCGCCGCACCACCTTTTGCCTCGCAGATGTTGTGACCAATCGAAAATGCTTTCCTCGATACTCAAGTAGGCTTACACGATCAAATTGGCAAGCGGATGCCAGAGCGGTGGCAATTGAAGCAAACGAGTCACTCAAACCGATTCCCTGATTCAAGTCACGAATCAAATCATCGCGATCAGTACGAGTATTGACCCGCCTCTGTAACTCCCTCAACTCATCACGCAATACGACTGGTGCCGCAAGATCAAGCAGCACCTCGGCCAACTCGCTGATGGGCTCTCGGATGCTAAAGTCCAACGCGTCCTCAAAACAGAAATCAATCTGAAGCCAGCGTTCAGGTTGTAATCTTTGACAAGCATTCAATCGGGAACCGAATTCACCATCAAACCAACGGCATTGGGTTGCAAAATCGAGTCCGACCCCACTTGCTGGAGCGTCAAAAGGCTGAGGAGCAGATTCATCTTCCTCTGCTGCATGCAACAAAACTCCGCTCCGAGCCAACAAAATCAACTCATCTTCCTGAGTGACCGAAAGCGTAACTGCACCCGCACGTGTTGTGAGCCGTAATCCGCCAACAAGGTCATCGAAAAACGATGCCGGATCAGCTTTGCCTCGCGCAGCTAACTCCACTCGCTCGATCAAAGCTTCGGCATCTTTCCAAATGCCGTCGTTGCGTTGAGTTGGGTTGGGCATGGAAACTCGCTGACAAATCTACATTCGGAGACAAAATTGCCGGCGGAGATAATCCGCCGTTTCAAAAGACGTCTGACGACGTTTTTCGTGGAACACAATTCTGTTTCACGTTGTTTTAAAGAAGTTACCTCATTTTCGCTGGTTTTGATTGGACTGTCTGCAGCGATTGGTACGAAAAAATTGGATAGTGGCGTCTTCTCGGATTGCGATAGCGCCCACCGATGCGCACCTCTGTCGGCAAAGCATGGCTTGAAATCACGGTGAACCAACTCCCAACACCGCTGAAAGTTAAAAAAAATTGGCAAACGTCAGTTGCCATGCTTGCCTGTACCCTTGCGCTAGCAAGCTTGCCGGGTTGCCGCAGTTACCGCAATCTGCCTGAAACTATCGGTAACCGCACTGAAAAAATCGACAACCTCATGAGGCGTGTGGACGCTGGGGCACCTGCTGAGAGCATCTTTGAGCTTCCAGACGCACCACTCACCCTGAAGCGTCCAGAAGATCTTGACGCGGCTACCTACCGTGACATGACGCTCGATGAAGCGATTCGTCTTGCGATCGAGAACGGAGAGGTTCTGCGCAAGCTAGGTGGAATGATCCTCACTGACCCCGAACGGATTTACACAGAACAGACAATTCCGCTGAAGGTAACTGACCCTCAAACCGGTATCGAAGCAGCGTTATCAGCTTTCGATGCAAATTTGTATGCCTTTGGCAAATGGCAAAATAACGATCGCAGGTATAACAACCAGTTCATCAGTGGTGGTGCGAATGCCTTTCAGCAGGACACCCACGATTATGTGCTGCAAATGTCAAAATACACAGCAACTGGCGCGCAGTTGGCGATACGCAGCATCACCGATTATGACGCAAACAACGCAACCGGTAATATTACTCCGAGTGCGTGGCAGACGCAGTTTCAGGCTGAGATGCGGCAACCTCTGCTACAGGGAGGCGGTTTGACATTCAACCGAATAGCTGGTCCTGGAGCAGTTCCTGGGAACTACAACGGAGTGTTGATTGCGAAGGTCAACAATGACCTGACCGCCGCCGAGTTCAGACAACAGTTGCGAGACTATATCAGTGATGTGATTACCGCCTACTGGGATCTTTACTTTGCGTACCGGTCGCTCGATTCCAAGCGTGACGCTCTGCAACGCAGCCAAGCAACTTGGCAAAGCTTCGACGCGGAGAAGGCCAACAATCGCCGAACAGGCACAGATGAGGCAATGGCGCGTGAGCAGTACTACCGATTCAAGTCCGAGGTTAATGATGCGATTTCGGGGCAACTTGGCGTACAGACCATGGAACGAAACCTGCGTTTGCTGATTGGTATACGAATCACTGATGGCGTACTTTTACGCCCGGCAGACGAACCGAACGAAGCTCCGCTCGTATTCGACTGGGACTCCATTGCAATTGAAGCGGTACAACTCCGCAGCGAGCTGCAACAAACGCGTTTGAAGGTTAAACGAAGTCAGATGGAAGTCCTTGCTGCGAAGAACTTTCTGATGCCCGAACTGGACTTGGTCTCAACTTATCGCATCCGTGGTCTTGGAAAACGCCTAGCCGGAAGCGACAGTGCCTTCCGCGAACTTGGATCTGGCGATTATCAGGAATACGAAGCAAGTGTCGAATTGCGCATGCCCGTGGGATTTCGACAAGCTCATGCCGCGGTACGCAATGCACAACTTAAAGTTCAACGTCAGAACACGTTGCTCAGGGAACAGGAACGGCGAATCCTTCGTGACCTGACGAATGATGTCGTTGAATGCGATCGAGCCTATGTTCAAATGCAAACGAATATGAATCGTTATTTGGCAGCAACCGACGCACTCACAGGTATGGAAACAAATCGCGAGGCTGGACTGCCAATCAGTCTGGAACAGCTACTAGACGCACAACGCCGCGCAACAGAGGCCCAGACCAAATACTACCTGTCTTTATCTCAGTATGCGATTTCAACGAAGAACGTGCAGTACCAACAGGGAACTCTGCTGCACGCAATTCATCTGATGGTGATTGATGAGCAGCCCGAACCATTGTCCATGAAGGACATCATTCCGGAGACCGTGCCATCCACGGCCCCTTCCAAGCCCTGAACGGGGCTCTTTGGCTACTTTTCTTGGTGTTGACCGGATAATTGCGTTGGGCTGTCGTTGCAATAGCAGCCACAAAAACGCATCTTGATCCTGTTCTGAGTAACAGACTGAATCGCTGTGATGGTCAAGTCTCTTGTCCGCTGACTAAACTTGACAGTTCGACCGGCGTAATTCCACATCCATCCACGGTTCTCGTGAGAAGGCAATGACACCAGAAAACCTCATCCAGCGTTGTCATGATCTAATTGGCTCAGCATCAGGGGAAGTTGATCAGACAAACGGTGATTCCCTGATCGGTTTTTTTCAGTCTTTTCGTCCGGATGGCATGGCTCTGCATGGTGTTTTTGATGGAATTCCAGTCGCCACCGAACTACAAGCTCGCCTCGATAACTTATTCATTGCAGCCGGTGACGACCGGCGTTCTGGAGGAGGACGCGATGCCTATTTTGTGATTCGAAAACCTGAGCCACTCGATCCCACTCTGGCGAGTGAACTTGCAAGTCGATGGCTCGCTGGGATTCACCAATTTGCCAATGCCGTGGGGAAAACATGCATCGTCCATGCGCTGCAACCAGAACCGAAGGTGCGTGTACTTGAGGGGATTCCTCCTAAGCACCCAAAACATGACTCGGAAAAATCAAACCTTCTCAAGGCGATCCAGCAGGAAGCCGCGGAGCTTGTCGAAGAGGTTGATGCAGGACCTCTGCCGAGTGTTTTGCGACCTGCATATTACTTTACCGCGTGCGATGCCATGCTGCGGGATTATCTGATGTGGCCGTTTTACGCAAACGCGACCGGACTTTCTGATCCGCTCGCCCCTTACTTTGAATTGTGGCGGCATGGTGTCAAATACCGAATCTTTGGGGAAACCCAAGTTGATTTATACCTCCCGAGGCATCTTGATTGACCTCGAATGTTAAACTTGGGGGTCTTCACGAAAAACTCTTCGTCTCGAGGAATCGATGTTCCGTCTCTACGTACTGCTGACTCTTGCGATTTTCGGTTGTCCCCACACGGAATCCATCTTTGCAGATGATGATCGCCCAAACATCGTCTTCATCTTTGCTGATGATCAATGTTTTGAGACGATCCACCAACTCGGAAACTCGGAAATACAAACGCCGAATTTGGATCAACTCGCACGACAAGGAACCACTTTTTCTCATGCGTTCAACATGGGCTCATGGAGCGGAGCAGTGTGCGTCGCAAGTCGAACGATGTTGAACACGGGCCGCTTTGTATGGAATGCGAACGCCGTTCATTCGAAATCTGAACAGGAGCGGGAGCAAGGACGTTGGTGGAGTGAATACATGAAGCAAGCCGGGTACCGGACATACATGACAGGCAAGTGGCATTGCAAAGCAAGTGCCGAAAAAGCGTTTGATGTAGCGAGAGATATCCGCCCCGGCATGCCCAAAGCAAACGCAGCCGGCTACAACCGTCCTGCAGCCGATGGAACAGATCCGTGGTCGCCCTCCGATCCGAAATTTGGTGGATTCTGGGAAGGTGGCACCCACTGGAGCGAAGTGGTAGCAAACCATGCTCAGGACTTCATGAAAGAAGCAGCGGGTGACGACTCTCCGTTTTTCATGTATCTGGCATTCAACGCTCCACACGATCCTCGCCAGTCGCCCGCCGAATATGTCTCCCGGTATCCATCTGATTCCATTGTGATTCCAGATAACTTCCAGCCAATGTATCCCTATGCGAAGGAAATTGGCTGTGGTCCAAAATTGCGTGATGAACGCATCGCCGCCTTTCCGCGAACCCCCAAAGCTATTCAAGTTCACCGACAGGAATATTACGCAATCATCACGCACATGGATGAAATGATTGGTCGTATCCTGAAAGCCTTGAAGGCATCAGGCAAAGCTGACAACACATGGATTTTCTTCACGGCGGACCATGGGCTTGCAGTCGGTCAACACGGTCTATTGGGTAAACAGAATATGTATGACCACAGTGTCCGCGTTCCTTTCATTGTTGTTGGGCCAGGCGTTGCCAAGGCCAAAAAAATTGATGAGCCGATTTACCTGCAAGACGTAATGCCGACGACATTGGAATTAGCGGGTGTAAAGCAGCCGGAACACGTCGAGTTCCATAGTCTTCTCCCGATGCTTGATGGTGCCCCCAGCCCGTACCAGAGCATCTATGGCTGCTACCTCTCGAAACAGCGAAGCATTCGCACAGACGAGTATAAATTGATCGCCTATCCAGAGGCAAAAGTACTGCGGCTGTACGATATCCGTACGGATCCCACGGAAAAGCACGATCTCGCCCAGGAGTCGAGAATGCAACCGGTTGTCGCTGATTTGTTCAATCGGCTCATTGCCTTGCAGGGCAAAATGAACGACGATCTTAACTTGAGACTCCTCACACCAAAGTGAATTTCTGGCACACTGTATCAACAGCGTAAAACATTTGATGGATCTTGGCTGGCCGGGTCCGTAAAGTACCTTTGATACAACCCTCCATCGTCAGAAATCCCGCGTCTTTAGCGCGATCAGAGCTTCCTTCATTGATGATCCTTCATGTTGCCATTTGACATTCAAAGCCGGACTCGTTTCATTTTCGGTGAAGGAACGATTTCCAGACTCGGTACTCTTGCCTCTGAATTCAAGCCTCGCTGTGTGCTGGTTGTCAGTGACCGTGGGATCATGGAAGCAGGGCATGATTCAGCTGCGCTCAATTCACTCCGCGAAGCCGGTCTCGTAGTGGCGTCCTTCCACGACTTCGCTGAAAATCCAACCTCAGCAATGGTCGATGCAGGGGTACGACGAGCAAGCGAGGTGAAACCTGATTTACTGGTTGGTCTGGGAGGGGGTAGCAGCATGGACTGCTGCAAAGGCATCAATTTTGTCTATTCGTGCGGAGGAACCATTCATGACTATCACGGTGTCGGCAAAGCAACCTCCGACATGCTTCCCATGATTGCGATACCGACGACAGCTGGCACCGGCAGCGAAGCTCAGTCGTTTGCCTTGATCAGTGATGCTGAAACACATACTAAAATGGCTTGTGGTGATCCCCGTGCAGCCTGTCGCATCGCGATTCTTGATCCGGAGCTGACGCTGACCCAACCGCCCACCGTATCGGCTCTCACAGGAATCGATGCGATCTCGCACGCGGTCGAAACCTATGTGACCAAGCGACGCAACGTGATTTCAACAACTTACAGCCGGCGTTCTTTCGGCATGCTGGCACAAGGCTTTTCACGCGTTCTAGAGCAGCCCAACAACTTGGAAGCACGCAGTTTCATGCAGCTTGGTTCGTGCCTTGCCGGAATGGCGATCGAGACATCAATGTTGGGTGCCGCACATGCAACAGCAAACCCCCTCACGGCTCACCATGGAATCACTCATGGTCAAGCAGTCGGGCTGATGCTACCTGCAGTTGTCCGCATGAATGGCGCAGAACATGCGCCCTGGTACGCTGAGCTAGTTCGGGAGGTCGATCCTGGCATCCGAACCGAGCAAGCTCCTGAGCGACTTGCTGAGATGCTCACGCAATGGCTCAGGGAGGCCAATCTAGCCACCTCACTTGAAGAATTATCTGTCCCTCCAGAGGGGATTGATCAATTCACGGAGGACGCATTGAAACAATGGACGGGCACATTCAACCCAGTTCCCCTCGATGCCAAACGCGTCAAAGCACTGTATCAGTCGGTCGCCTGACGAAAAAACCGGTCTGCAAGGGTGAGTTATTGGACAGATTTGCGGTCTGCGGCGAAGTCGTTCACAATAGAGGGAGGGCAGGAGGTCCTGCACTTATCTTTCAATCCTCTCGAACCAGGTGTTGACCAATCATGTCTTCCGCCACCGAAGGGACCTCACGACCTGTTACCACATCATCGCAAGCCGGACACGGCGAAGGCGGCCGTTGGAAACAGGTTCGATTCGAGGAACTTAGCAGTACTCCCATCACTGGACCTCACACAGAAGAGCCGAAATCTTCTGCTAAGCCTGTCGATACTCCGCACCCGAAGCTACGTCTTGAACGACGTCAGCAACTAGAGCATCACTTAAAGAAGAGCCCAACCGATCTTGACGGATACATGGAGCTCGGTCGCATCTATAGGGCAGACAATCGACCACTCGAGGCGAAACGGATTTTTGAGCAAGCAAGGCAGATTTTCCCGGACGACCAGGAGTTGCAGTGGGAATATGAAGAAGCAGTTCTCGCGCGTTCCCTGCAACAGTATCGTGAAGTTAGCGACCTTGCGACGCGACTGGATACGCTTGAAACAGAACGAGAACTGAAACGCAGTCAGAACGACTGGGCGCGGCGACGAATCGAAGTCTGCAGGGCGAGGCTCACTCGCGACCCAAGCTTGCACCAGTTGAACGTCGCTTTAGCTGAAGCTATGTACGATGCCGAGATGTATGAAGATGCGATCATGACTCTCGAACCGATTCTTAATCGTGACGAACTGTCATCCGCGGCATACTTGGTTAAGGGACGCTGCCTGCTTGCATCGGGTAATGATTTGCAGGCGATGGTTGCTTTTAGGGCGGTCGCTCTGCGGCGATCCGTCATCGCGCCTCTGAAAACCCGTATTATCGCGTTAAAACTTCTGTGCGAAACAGCCGAAAAAATTGGTGTCGCTCTCACGTTGGCAAAGTACCAGCAACACCTTGCTCAAGCTGAACAAGAACTGGCACAACACGTTGCGTCACGCAACTAGCTCAAAGATCATTTCCACCTAACACGCACAAAAAGCTCGCCATGAATCAAGCTATCGCCGATCCAGAACAGCTTCGACAGTTCGCTGCGCACCTGCATCGCTTCTCCGAGGAGATCAAGAATCTGTCCAGTAATCTGTCCGGGCACATGAATCAGCTGGAGCAGACATGGCGAGATGAGCAGCAACGCAAATTCGCTGACGAGTTCAATTCTCAGATGCAGCAAATGGGGCGTTTGATCAAATCCAGTGAAGAACACGTCCCCTATTTGCTTCGCAAGGCAGAGCAAATCGACGCATACCTGGGACGCTGATATCAGTGGCACATAGCAACGTCAGAAGTATCGATTCTCTGGAAGCGTTCCATACCGCGGTAACGCGTTTGTCCAGCGACTGGGAGAAGTCAGTTCAGGAAATACGCATGCTTGTTCAACGAGCAGAAGCTCACTTTTCCGAGGATCGGCCACGTTACTGGAAGCAACAAGGCCATCTTGCGGAACGTGCCTTAAACGAAGCGAAGGACAAATTGGCTCAAAAACGGGCCGCAGCCCGTCCCGGTGACCGCCCAGCCGCTACCGAAGCATCGCGAAAAGTGCAAAAAATGGAGCGAAGGCTGCGTGACTGCGAGTCAAAGCAGAAACAGGCAAAAGCCTGGTCCATTGAAATCTCTCATCAATGTGACCAACTTCTTGGACCGCTGGCCGACGTTGCGGAACACTGCGAAGTTCTGCTGCCTGCGGCAGCAAATGAGCTTCGGCAAATGATCACGGAACTTGAGAAGTACGCCGAGCAAGGGAAGCGAGCCAACTAACAGAGATTTGGGTCCTCATACGCTGTTCATCAGTCTTAAAATGGATCAAACTCTTGGGCCATGAGCGGTTTTCAGGAAGTTTGTTCCTGCTCATCATCGGATTTTCACCCTTAACCGCGTGAAGATCCAATACAGCCCCCCATTATGAATCCTTCATTCATGACCACTGCAAATCTCAACATCTTTGATCGACTTAACAACCACCGCGGATCTCCAACTGAGATGCTGGACGAAATGGTGGCGCATTTCCGGGAAGCTCGCAGCCCCATGGAACTGTTCGAAGCCCTGAAAATGCGGATTCGCGATAAATTGGGTCTGCCGCTGGTATCAGCTGAAAACGAGCCATCGCGTCCTGAAGACGTTGAGCGTCAACTTGAAGTAGGCCTGTTGGATGCTTGCCGCGAAGCAGGCACGATGCTGGTCGAAGATGGCAGGGTCGGTGAAGGCTGGATGTACCTGAGACCGACAGGTGACACACAGTTGGCCAAAGAACTGATTTCGAAACTCGAAATCACGGAAGACAACTACGAAGACATGATTCAAGTTCTGCTGCATGAAGGTATTGATGTCGCACGTGGCTACCAAGCAGTACTCGACCAGCAGGGTACATGTAACAGCATCACACTTTACGAGCAGGCTCTGGCCAACCGTGGCAAGGCTGACCAACAGGCGGCAGCACGCTGTTTGCTAAATCATCTTCACAGCGAACTCAGCGAACTGGTACGCGGTGACATCGCGCGGCGCGAGGCTCCGGCAGGAGAAAACGAAACACTGGCGGAAATGATTGAGAAAAGGCGATGGATACTATCGGACGGTGGCTACCACCTCGATACGACCCACCTCTCGTCAACCGTCCGAATTGCCACCGTTCTGGAAGATGAAGAAAGCCTACGGAAAGCATGGGAACTGACACAGTACGGTCGACGGTTGCATCATCAATTTCAGTATCCCGGCGACGAACCTTTCGTTGACTTCTATCCGGCTTACACAGCCTTCTACTCAATCCTTTTGGGTGAAAACGTAGATGCGGGGCTGAAAGTGTTTGAACGCAAGGCTCGATCAGTCGACACCGTTGAGCAAGGAACAGCCGCGGTAGAAACGTACGTGGATTTACTTGATCGCATTGGACGCCACCAAGAGGCAATCGACATTGCCATTGAACTTGCGCCCAAGGATCTACCACCACAGAGAATTGTCCCAATGTTGATTGAGATTGCTTCCCGAGTGCCACCATCAGCTCATGAAGACGGTTGGAAATCAATCCTCGAGTACTGTCGTAAGCATAACGACATTCTCGGCTACGCAGCTGTGCTGCACGCATCAGGACCCGGTGCAAGCTAACCCAACAGGTCAAAGATACATGCCAACAAATCCATCGGCTGAATCGCTCTGCGCCTGAATGGCTTGGATCCGTGCCTCCGTCTGAGCCAAATCCCCAGCGGCAATGTAACGATCAAACTCTACCAGCACTGCATGCTGCACACTCTCTGTGAAGAACCCAACAACAGGGGCACTCAGCCATTCACAGGTTTCGTCGTCCAGCTTCACGCTGACATCGATAGCCTTGGTTTGGCGGTCATTCTCACCCGTCATCACGGTTCCCTCGAATAGGAAACTAACTCGACCGCAAATCGGATCATTGGTGAGATGGTAGGTACATCGCCCCCGATGAAGGTAGTAGGTGTTATGCGATCCATGTTTCGCCATTGCTTCCTTCACTCGCAACACAAATTGCTCATAAACCGGCGAAGCATCTACGGGAACATCCAATCGCGTCACGCTTCGAAGCGGTAGGCAATCAAACTCTAGCTCAACCCATTGACCGGCCATTTTCGCCCTCTGACTTCACACGTGATTTGACGATTTGGTTTTCAAACCGACGAGCGGCACAACCGCGACTCGATTTCAACGCTGTTAAAACTCGCAGTCTACCGAAATCCGAAAACTTTCGCGATGGAGATCCGCAACTATCGAAAGCAAAAGCAGTGGATGGCATCCGAACCCAAGCTGAATTTCAAGCGAAACGCCAATACAGTATTTCTGGCTCTCAAGACAACCTTGAAGGGTCGAAAACACTGGCCGACCGAGCCATTTGCACCACTTGAAAACGCAGTAATCCAACGTCTGCGAATTGACATTTCAATCGAATCGATATGGTTCGCACATCCTAGACGGGACAGCATCGCTGTCCGCTACGTTTGACGCACGCATCAACACCAAGGACGCGTCCCAGTGACAGCTACGCGCAGGTTAACTGTGACTGCTACGCGGGCAAGCAGCTAGGGCGTACGAGTCAAGGCATCGATTTGGCGTTCTATCTTCAGATGCTTCTGCTCGATTTGCTGCTCCAACTCAGCGTTCTCCTGCTCAAGACGATTCAACTCGGCAACCATTGCCTGCGTTTCCGCCTGAATCTTCCCCGAGTATTCGCTGATCGAATTTTTCTCGACACGGAATTGGTCTCGATCCTGCTCAAGTTTGCGTTTGATTTCCTGGCTGGAAACCACCAGATCGATTGTCTTTGCAATCGACTCTTGCAAAAGTGCCTTTTCCGCAATGAGTTCCGCCTTCTTGTCAACAAGTGACATCAGGTTGAGACGAATACGACGCAGCGCAAAAGCGTAGTCATTGAGTGGACGCAAGAAGAAAATACCCCGTTCCTCAACAAAACCCTCATTAATTAATTCAGCTGCTCCCTCACGCTTGAGCAACAGTTTGTCACCCTTTTTGAAGCTGACATAGCCATCGTCCTCACCATGCTTCAAAGCGGCATCCACCGCTCTACCATTACCATCAAAGACGCCACCAGACTCCAATGTTCGTGCGTCGCGACTGTCTACCTCGATCCTGTGGTTTCGTGTGAATTCCACTTCAACCCATTCGCTCGTAGGTGGGTCGACTACTGGTTTAAACGCACGTCCATCGTCTAGGTATGCGTTCAATGTCGCCTCGGGTGCACCCTTGAGATTATCCCTCACAAAATCCTCATCAACGTCTCCCAAGCAGTTGTCATCGGCTGGTTCGCTAAACGGCCTGAGGAATGGGGCATGACCGTCTGGTGGCAACAGTTCGCACAACAACCAACTGCGAGCGTTATCTTGCTTGATGTAGTTCACCTGGTAATCTTCCAGCGTCCCTGTCGGCACCAAGGTTACCTGATTCGGATCGCTGGCCTGAACAATGAATTCACCTAGGTAGTAAGTGGGAACCATGATCTGATTCTCATCCTCTTCCTCTGCAAATCCGTACACCAACGTTCGTTCGGGTACTAGAGGCCGCGCGTTCCCAGCGGGCTCCGCAGGTTGACCGTCGAGGTTGTTTACTGGCGGTGGCCCAAGTGAAATCGTGACATCATTGCCGAAGTTACCATTTTTGTACTGCAGGTGCCGCCAGCGACGACCGGCTTCGATTGCCAACTCGGAAAGATCGCTCTGAAGGTCGATTAGTCCACCGCTACGTGATGCTTCTGGACCTACCGCTTCCCCGAGCTTGATGTCTTTCTTCTCAGCTTTAACCTGAGCGAGGCGAAGTTCGAGCTCTTCCTGAATCTGATGCCACGCGGAGCGGCTTTTCAGTACACCTGCTGTAGGGAACAGGAAAACAATTGCTAGCAGCATCGTCAGCACAACAGCCACGATGTGGAACCAACGCCAGTTCGAGGTGGCTTTCCAAACGACGACAGAAAAGCCGACCAGTAAAAGGAACAGCACGCTTGCGAGAATTATGTCGGGACTCATGTTCGCTTTGCAATCATCACGGCAAGAGATAGGAGTACATCTTCTGAATCGGCATCAGCACACCTGTATCAACGCACTGTTTCTCAGAGGAGCGGCAAAAAGTGCCTATAAGAGATAGTAAGTTGGGCTATTTGTAACGTCAAGGATTTCTCGGCTACCACAGTGAAAGAGCAATCTTTTTGCCGACACCATCCGGCCCCCCACCCAAAGGGCCATGAAAACAGCATTTTGGGGAAACGCCAGAACCGTCAAGCTTCGCCCAGTCAGGACCAGTGGGTGCCCCATCGTGCTTCCAATTGTAACACGGGGGGCATATTGCTGGAGTAATCCGCTGAACCGGTCGAATTGTTAAAAGCGCGGACATACGAATCCGGTTTTAGCAATCCTCATTAACCTGACGAATTGTACAGTTTTAGCGGTCATGCTGCTCATGAAACTCATCCAACAGATCCAACTGGGCCTGCTCGCCCTATCAACACTAATCGCATGTACTGCGACGGGATGTCACAGACAGTATTACCGCAAACAGGCTGATATGGAGGCATATCACCTGATCGACCAGAAAGCTGCCGCAGTCGCCAGACCACCCAATGTGCCGCTCAGGATTGACGTCGATCGCCGAAGTCGGATGTTCAATCCTTTCGACCTCGATTTCCAGCCCATGCCGCTGGATGATCCAGCGTCCTACCGCTACATGCAGTGCGTTGATGGTCGCCGGGGCTATCCCCTATGGGAGGCTGCCGGACTCACCAATGGAGCAGAGAGTCCGGACTGGTGGCAATTCCTACCCCTGAACGAAGATGGGGTGTTGGTTCTGAATGCCGAAAATGCGACTCAAATCGCATTATTGGAATCTCCCCAGTATCAGGAGCAGCTTGAAGCGTTGTACTTGCTCGCACTTAATGTGAGCGGTGAACGCTTTCAGTTTGACACCCAGTTCTTCGGAGGTGCTGAAACCATCCTCGATACGAATCGCGGTGGTCCAACGGAGCTCGCTTTCGGCGACCGCAACATGAGAATGCGTCGCAACTTTGCGACAGGTGGGAACTTACTGGTTGGCCTTGCCAACGAGATCGTATGGAACCTGGGTGATTCCAGTGCAAACACGACCGCCAATATTCTTGACTTCACGCTTCTGATGCCGCTGCTTCGTAATGCCGGTCGCGACAAGGTGATGGAAGGACTGACACAGTCCGAACGCGAGTTGCTGGCAGGTGTCAGAGCATTTGAGAGGTTTCGTCGCGGATTTTACCTGGACATCACCACTGGTAACCGAGCCAATGTAAACGTCCAGACAGCGGCTGGAAACATTTCACTCTCTCCGAGAGGTTTCTCAAGTGGTGGAGGGTTCATTGGTCTTCTGCAATCGCAGCTCTCGATTCGCAACCGCGAGGAAAACATAACACGTCAGCGTGAAATCCTTCTCCTGTTTGAGGACTCGCTCATCGAATTACTGACGACAATCCCAGACTCCCAAAGCATCGTTTCGCAACGACTGCAGGTAGCACAAACTCGCCAAAACTTAACCAATTCACTCAACTCCTTAGTTACACAGCAAGCATCCTTTCAACTCACTGTCGACCAGTTTCTTCGCACACTTGGGCTTCCACCGTATATCTGCGTCGAATTGGATGATCCCATATTGAAGCAGTTTGAATTAATTGATCAGCGACTGCTGAAACGGCGGGAGGAATTGAGCATCCTGAGGGCTAATGTCGGTGAACTGAACATCGCGATTCTGGAACGAAGCGAATTCAAAATCAACGAAGACACAGGTTTGCCGGTTTCCCAAATTGAATGGAGTCCAGAGCTGTCCGAGTCTCTTCGCAAGCTGGAAGTAGAGCTTCAGCCCTTGGAAAACTTCCTGCGTGACATAATCAAATCGGACTTACCAACCGTTCTCAAAGACATTGCTGATTTTGAAAAGGCTATTCCGGAGCGTGCAAGTCAGGCAGAGAGCCTGAAAACTCTCTTCACCGCAGAGCAAGGTAGCATCTGCGGTTTGCTGAACGTAACAGACGTTGACCAGTCCGTTTTTGACACATCCAAATTGGCAGGCCTGCTTGACGATCTAGTCAACGACCACAGGAAATTGTCAGAACGACTGAATGTGTATTTGACAAAGCTGAACCAACTGCAGGAATCGTTCAAGAGTCTTCAAGGCTTAGCACCAGGCAAAATTGACCCCCGTGACCTTGCACGTCGATTGAGAGATGACGTGATCCTTGCTTCACAGGATCTGGTTGCTGATCTCGGTAATGATGTTCTGGTTCTGCAACTGCTGCAAGCTCAAGCGAGAACAGAAAGTGTTCTCCTACCGGAAGTTGACATTTCGCCTGAAATCGCATTCGAAATCGCGAGAAGAAATCGCAGGGACTATGCAAATGCGAGGGCCGCACTCGTCGACGCGTGGCGACAAATTGAAGTTGTCGCGGATGATCTGGAAAGTGAATTGAACGTCAACGTACGCGGTGGAATTGGATCCACTGACGTGAATAGCACTGGTCTTACGAAGACTGGCAACTTGGATATCGCGTTGCAGTGGGATGCACCAATCACAAGGCTAGTTGAACGGAACAACTACCGACGAATCCTGATCAATTACGAGCAAAAGAAACGCGATTACTACCAGTTTGAGGATGCTATCTGGCAAACACTACGTGCCGAAATACGGCAACTGATGCGAGATCGCTTGGCATTCGAATACGGTCGCAAATCCGTTGGAATCGCTGCCGATCAAATCGAACTGAACTCCGATGCAAGAGACTTGCGAGAATCAATGCCTCAGGCCAGAAACAATGGTATCGGGAATGAAGCCAGAAATAGTATCCAAGCATTGAGTGCATTGCTTACCGCGCAAAACAGTCTTTTAAACGTTTACGTCAACTACGAAACGGTTCGCCGAAACCTTGACCTCGATTTGGGAACGATGGAACTGACACCCGAGGGGTTATGGATTGATCCAGGTAAGATCTCACCCGAAACATTGCTGCAACTCCCCGGAACTACCCTCGATGGTCTGATTGACTGTGGATGCAATGACTGCGGACTACGGTACAACCCGCTTCCACGCGAACCCGAATTCACTGCACCCGTATACAAAATCGGTGACGATCAACCCATCACTGCCGACGGCATACCAATCGAAGAATTGCCAATATTGGATCAGGAGTCTGCAAACCTACCAACCGAGGCCATGCCCCTTCAAAAACTCGAATCAGCCGACATGCCACTCCCCGTTGAAATGCCAGAACCAGCCAAGACTGGCTCAACACTTACCGATCCAACTACTGGCGGAGCAAAAAGCCCCGATGCCGGTGACGCTAAGATTCTGCGAGAGGAACAGGATGCCGCGACTGTCCCCGCAGTCGATGCGGATCTCGTTCCTCCTGCAAGCCTGAATGGAGACGGTCTTAATTCTCCACTCATTCCCGACTTGAGTACACCTGGCGAAAATCAGTAGTCCAGCGACACCTCGAAGCTGCAGCCGTTTCAGCAGCACGATGAAGCTCAGGTTGCCCAGGCCGAGGAAAACGGCGGGGTGTCTAAATAGACAGTAGCCACACAGATCATTCATTGAACGATCGATCTGAACTCTTAGCTGCCGCATCGGCAGTAAACAACAAGGTTCCGTTTCCAGCGATGACTCTTGGCAGACGATTCCCGCACACCGAGTGCATCCAAACGTTACAAAGATGTTACCGCAGGAACGGTAAATGACGTCTAAGATTTCATAGCATTGCCGAGCACATCGCCGACAATGGATCAATGGAACTGGGAGTCAGCAATGAATAAGCAAAATTGGCTATGGTCATCAATCGTGTTTCTTCCTCTGCTCATCGGGGATGCGACCACGCTCGCAAGTGGGCCACGCGAATCCAATGATGAGCAAGCCGAAAGCCTGACACAAAGGATGTTATCTATCACATCGTGTCAAAACCTAACCCGCGACCAGAGCGGTGAACTTGCTCAACTTACAAAACAGCTAAGATCCCTTGGCCCAACTGGCTTAATCGCCGCTCTAAAATCGAGGGAAGCCGCAGCCCGCGGGGGTACTACAGAACATCAGCTAGGGCTGATTGACCAGCAACTTGACATCATCGCAGGTCAGCAGCAGGCACGAACTTGTCAGCTTTTCTGGTACAAATCGTTGGCAGCGGCAAAAGCTCAATCCATTGAACTCAAACGACCAATTCTCAGTCTTCGGCTGCTTGGTAATCTTGATCAAGATCTAAGTTGTGCCAACAGCCGGTTCTTCAGACAAGTTCTTTACGCAAACCCACAAATTGCCAACACGCTTCGGCAGCAATTCATTTTGCACTGGCAACCAGTACGCGATGTTCCCATTGCGACCATTGATTTTGGCGATGGGAGAAAACTGCGGCAGCCAATCATTGGGAACAGTGTTCATCTTGTTCTTACCAAGGAAGGCCGAGTCATTGACGCTTTACCGGGATTAGTAACACCCACGGAGTTTGCACGCTGGACCAAATCGGTATCCCAACTTCACAGCACTCTTATTTCACTGCCCAAAGCTACCTGCAAGCAGCACGTACAATTATGGCACAGTGACCGTGCACAGCGAAGACGTCGGCAAAGTGATCTCACCATCGGCCCCAACCAAGCAGTAAGCGATCTGAATCCAATCGATCCACGATGGAAGAATGCAGTCAAGCAATTGAGTTTGACGGCAAACGTCACTGCAGAAAACCGGTTGCAAAAAGAAGCCCCGAACGCAGCGGCAGCCATGAGACTTGCCCCACTAAAGATGGCAGCGGAATTGCCTGTGTTACGAATGGTAGAGTCATTAGAATCAAGAGTTCAACATGACTCGTTCTTTAACCTGTACGGTCTGCAACCCAAATTGGATGATTGGTACACACGTGACATGGAAACAGGCGATTACGACAAGCTAACCCATCGGATCTACAAAGAACTATTTTTGATGCCTCTAAATGATCCATGGCTGGGCTTATCACCGGATGACAGGTACATCGCTCTGGAGCACAGGGGACGACATGGCGATGAGACACCAAACATTCCAGCAAAGATCATTTTGCATACATCAGCTAACTAGAAACAGATATAACTCAAGCTTTCCATCTCAGGTGATTCGATATGGCAGCCCCCAGCATTCTGACAATCGAAGACGATCCAGCGATCCGTCGTGGGATTGTTGATTCACTGAAAGCCACGGGGCACATCGTATGGCAAGCAGATCGGGCTGACACGGGAATCAAAAAGGCTCTCGGCAAGCCGTGTGACTTGGTACTCCTTGATCTGGTACTGCCAGGCGGACATGGTTTGAGTGTGCTATCAGAAATCCGTTCACATAAGCCAACTCTTCCGGTAATCATCCTGACGGCCAAAGGGGAAGAGCAAGATCGCATCAAAGGTCTGCGATTGGGTGCTGACGACTACGTGGTCAAGCCATTCAGTGTGGATGAACTGCTCGCACGCGTAGAAGCAGTACTCCGTCGCTCTCCAGCGCGTTCAGCACAGAATCCTTCGCTTACACTTCCCAATGGAGAAATCAATTGGAACAGCCGGGAAATCAGATCTGACACAGGTATAACCCAGGTTTTATCCGAACGAGAATGTGCTCTGTTGGATTACCTGAGCAGGAATCCTGGTAGAGCGATTGATCGGAACGAGTTACTGCAAGGTGTCTGGCAAATTGATGCAAAAGGTGTCACCACTCGAACCGTGGATATGCACATTGCTCGATTAAGAGACAAACTCACCCATGTTTGCGGAGCAAAAGAGGCCATCAAGACCATTCGCGGCAGAGGCTACATGATTGATTCTGGCTTGGTCAAAATCGCATGACAATCAAATACTTCGCTGGCCGAAATTTTTCGCGTCCGAATGCCATCTGGTGCCTATTCGCACTCATACTGGCCTGTGTCACGATAGGACTCACCAGCCTTTCAGAGCATGCTCTTCGCCTGAACCGCGAACGCAAGGCAAGCCAAGCACGCGAAAGACTGCAGCAAGATACCGTAGTCGCTTTATGGCGACTCGATTCTCGCCTTGGTCCATTCATTGCAACGCTGATGGATCCGCTCAGCGACCAAGACACTTTTGATGCAGAGAATCCTTTCATTCAAGAGCGTTTCACCATTCGCAACATTGACGAAGGAACAAAAGCTCCTTCCCAACCAGTATTTGCTGCTGCCACAGGCACGATCAATATCGATAACCCCAAATTCTTGGCGGCGTTATCCGAAACCGTATCTGCAAGTGCGATCATTGACTCGGTCAATCAACTGCTGCCAAACGCGGATCGGGTTATTGAACAAACCACTTCAAAGGGCAACTACACCAATGAAGTGAATCTCTACGCCAGTAATCTGCAATACAACCGACAGGAAACCGCTGGTTCCCAAGCCCAGCAAGAATCGCAACTGCCCAGCGGCGATTTGGAATTACTGAATCGCAACATGGCAGTGCAACAACAAATGGCTTTTAACTATCAAGAGCAAGCTGGACCACCCGAGGACTCTCTTAATGAAAACAGTCCGAACGGTGCCATGCGTTCGGCTCCAAATCAATGGGGCACCTCGGACAAGCGTCTCATGACGCTATGGGTAGACGATCAACTTTTTGTCGTCCGTACGAAACGAGAAGATACTGATGGACTCGAGGGAGTATGGGTTGATTGGGAACAGCTCAAATCTTCCATGGCATCTGATATCATTGACCTGCTGCCGGATGCGGATTTCCTGCCTGTAAGGAGCGACGACAACTTGGATCCAGCAATCACACTTGCTGCTTTGCCAGCCCGCTTGGTTGCACCCGGCATTGCCCCTACTGCCGACACTTGGTCCCCCACTCACAAGGCCCTGCTCATCGCTTGGCTTACCCTGCTGGCAGCGGCAGCGATAGCCGCCATGTTTCTGCACAAATTAATTGCACTCAGCGAACGTCGAGCCACCTTTGTCTCGGCAGTGACCCACGAATTGCGGACCCCACTTACCACGTTCCGACTCTATACCGACCTGCTTTCTCGTGACATGGTCAGCGACCCAGCTGACCGAAAAGAATATTTGGAAACCCTGAGACAGGAATCGGATCGCCTGACACATTTAATCGACAACGTACTCCGCTATTCCAAGCTGGAACGCACATCCACCGTGCCCGCAACAGAAGTCATCTCTCTCGGCGACTGGATTGACCGCATTTCGCCAAGACTGACTGGGCGTTTGAATCAATGCGGCATGACACTCGAAACCAATTCGCCAGTTGATGGGCAGTGGGAGACAGATCCCCCAGCAATGGAACAGGTCGTATTCAATCTGATTGACAATGCTGCCAAGTATGCCAAATCAGGATGTAATTCGACGGTGCACTTAATCACCAAGATTGTGGACCACAATGTGGTGATCACCGTAGCGGATCACGGACCCGGAGTGCCTGAAACTATGCAGCACAAAATCTTTCAGCCATTCAGCAAATCTGCGGAACAGGCAGCGGAAACAGCAGCGGGGGTTGGGCTTGGTTTGGCTCTGGCCAGACAAACCGCGAATGCCCACGGCGGCACACTGACTTACGAACCAACCGCGGGTGGAGGGGCAACCTTTGTGCTGCGCACGCCTACCGGGTTGGCAAGTCAAGACAAGGGCTAATCCCCCGCAACAAGCGAGTGGCATACGCGAGTGATTCGAGCTAACGAATCTGAATACACGAAACCAACATTCGCATGATGCTGATCGAAACACCGAATTCACCGTGATCGCTCTTCGAGAGGAAAATACGATCACTATCGTTGGTTTCATTGCTTGCACCAAAGGTGCATGACCTTAGCCAAGGTTTCATGCTCCATGCTGGTTCAGCACACTGGCCAGTTTGAGACTTCTAGTGTCGTGCTTTAGCCCAAAATATCGGAACGAAGACTGGTCAACAATTCGATCGCCTGCCCAATTTCGGCCATTTGCCTTTGTGGATCCTGCGGAATCTCACGTTCAATCGTCAACGGTCCTTCGTATCCAATTTCTTTCAGGGTACGCAGATACGTCTCCATTCCCACATCGCCTTTACCAAGTGGCACCTCGGCTCCCCACGTCTCGCCAGGTTTGTCGCTCCACGTGCCATCTTTACAGTGGATGCTTCGGACGTGCTTGCCGACTGCCCTCAAAGCTTCAATTGGTTCACCGGTGCCGTAGAGAATCATATTGGCAGGGTCAAAATTGATTTTCAGATTTTCACGATCAACCTGCTTTATGAATTCGAGCAGACCTTCGGCAGTTTCTTGGCCAGTTTCCAAGTGCAAAAACTGCCCATGACCCGCACAATGATCACACAGCTGTCGTGTAACATCAACGATATCTGAATACCCTTCAGCGTGCGGATCATGTGGTATGAACCCCAAGTGAAGTGCCACCGTGTCGCAACCCAGCCACTTAGCGAAGTTTGAAATTTCAAGCATTTCGTCCAGGCGTGCTTGCCGCGTATCAGCAGGCACCAGCCCAACTGTTCGCACAACCGTTGGGATATCAGCATAACTTTCACCTTCGAATCCCCCAAATACAGCACTGCACTGGACGCCCATTTCGCTGAGTTGCGTTCGAAACGCTTCAGCTGATTCCTGATTGCGTTTTTCGGGACTCGGCGCATGTAATTGAATGGTGGGAACTTTCAATTGCGCGATCACATCCCAAGCAACCCCCAAGCCTGCATCCACAGAAGCAAAGACGCCAATTGGCCAAGAATCCATTTTTTTACTCTGGTGTATTAGTTCGATAATCGGGAAACAGGTGATAAAGGTAATGGATCAGAAACCCACCAATCAATCACCGACAGCCTGCAAAATCACACACAGAGCAGAATTCTCTGAAAAGCAATGCACAAACACCAGAAATCACGTCACAAATCGGCTGTTCTGACATGCAAGTAGGTTTCAAAAGCAAGTGAGTTCTGCAGCATCACTCAGTCGGTTTCCCAACGCACAGCCAAAACGCGCGCTGCAAGCAAAAACACCACTCCACTGATCATTAAAACTCCAAGCTGTGGTGCAAGGGCTTCTACAGGCAACTCCCTCCAAAACACCTTGGTATACCCATCCAGAGCCCATGCGTTGAAAGTCCAAAGCCCAAATTGCTGCAATTCATCACTCATTAGATACCGAGGCACCATTGATCCGCCGAGAGCGCTCATGGTCAAGATCAGAATCACGGACAAACCATTCAACTGCCCGCGAGACTTACAGAGAGTGGCAAGGAACAGACCAAAAGCAGAGGCAGCCAATGCAGTCACGACCGTCATCATCAAAAAACCATCCAAATGTCCAATCAGGTCTACCTTAAAAACGACCTGCGCCCACAAAAACATGACACCCACCTGCAGCACCCCGACAGAGGTCATATAAAACCATTTCCCGAGTAATAGTTGGTCCATCGACATCTGTGTGGAAAGCAACCGATCCAGTGTTTGATTTTCCCGCTCTTCCAGTAAGGCACCACCGCCACCAGTTGCTCCAAACAACAGAAACATGACAGCAATTCCGGACGCATACATGCTGACAACTGGGTTCGCTTTCCCTTCACCCATCACATCAATGATTTCCACTTTACGCTGAAGCGACTCTTCGATACCAAACAACTCGTCGCTTTGGTCACCCTCTGCATCAACAGCAACTTTATTCTCGTTTTCATCCTGGTCACTATCCGCGATCTGAGATACTTGATACTCAGCTTCGGACAACATCATTGATCGATTGACCACTGCAGAAACAACCTGTGCTGCAACTTGGTCCGATGCATCAGCCATCAGCCCAGCTGCCAATTGTCCGTGATCGTTGTGTAAAACGATCGCCATAGTGGCACTACCTGAACGCACCAATTCCATTGCTTCGTCACGCTCCAAGCCATCAGCATCATGCTCGCGAACAAACCGCAAGCTCTCCTGATCAGCAATCGCCGACATGACGTTACGACTCACAACTGATTGAATTTCATCCACCGCGACAACTTTAATTCTCGGTGTCGTGCCACGTCCCAAACCACCGCCAAAAATGACAGCAAAAATACTGAAGAATGCGATTGGCACAAGAAATGTCAGTAGCAACTCCACACGATTGTGGAGCAAACGGCGACAACTGATTTGAATCACAGTCAAAATCATCTGATCAACTCTTTGAACGTCAGTGCGTTAGTCACGCAATTCATAACCAGTTAGATGCAGGAACACATGGTGCAGTGATGGTGCTTCAACTTGCACGTCGGCGATTCCGTAGCCCCTTCTGCGCACAAGTTCAATCAGTCCCGGCAGATGACTTGAAACATCATCAATTCGCGTGGAAATTTCGTCCTCACCCTGCGTACCAAAAGAAGCCGCACCTTCAGCAACTCCGGCACGAATTGGTGAAGAAAGTGGTCGATCGATTCGCAGACGAACCAGACGTTGGGTACCAACAGATCGTTCTACCAATTCTTCAATGGAACCGTCAGCTACCACCATGCCCTTGTCCAGAATCACGATACGATCACTGCGTTCCTCAGCTTCATCAAGATGATGAGTCGTTAAAAGAATCGAGGTTCCCGTGGCACTGAGTTCATCCAGCATGGTGAAGATGCGTTGTCGACTCTGGGGATCAACGCCTACCGTTGGTTCATCGAGCAAAAGAATCCTTGGCTCATGCATGACACCGCACGCAAGATTCACACGCCGCTGCATACCGCCAGAAAAGGCTCCGACCATTTCGTCCGCTCGGTCTTCTAATCCTGTCCATTGCAATGCCCATGCAAGACGATCCCGGAGTTGTCGACGCCGCAGACCATTGAATCTACCGAACGCTTCCAAATTTTGACGGGTTGTTAAGTCGGCATACAAGGCGATCTCTTGCGGCACAAAACCAATATGTTGTTTTGCCTCATGACTCTTGAAAGGACGCCCAGATAGGAATATTTTTCCATGGTCAGCATTCGTTAGACCGGCAAGACAACGAATCAATGTGGTTTTTCCCGCGCCGTTGGGACCGAGAAACGCTAACCGCTCACCTCTCTGAAGGCCGAACGACACACCTTTCAATGCATGCAAATCTCCATAGGACTTTTGCAAGTCATGTATTGCCAAAGCAGGTGTCGGTCGAGCGTAATTCACGTATCAAATCTCATCATCAGGACAACAGTCCGCACAACAAATGCGGTCTATCTCGCCTCGTAGGTTCGTCTTTTTTGGCTTCTGACCGCTACCCCGAAAATCAACCACTCAGCGAGCGTACAGAATGACGAAACCAGCGATCAGACATCGAAGACCTTGGTGGACTCCGTGACGAGACAAATTTGCTCGATTCAAACACAAAATCGCTGAAAACAACAGAAATTTGCCCCGGAAAGATAAATGAAATCCCAGTTCAACCAGCGAATAGTCGAATTACAGAAGTAAAGGACCATGAGTGCTGTACTTACCTTGAGAATGACTGCTGAGGACTTCCCACTGTGACTGATGTTTCGTCAAACCGCTCCCAAGAAAAATGCAAGCAACCGGCAATTTTGGGGATATGGAGACTCGGGGAAGTAATCCATGAGAGTTCGACAACCCAACTGCTGCTAGCCCAACCCGCAGATGCGGTTGGCAGTCCACGATGGGACTATGTGATCAAACGCGCGATGAGTGGCCCAGATCAATTCGAAGGCAGCCGACAAATCTTGCAGTCGATCGCGGCTGCAAGTTGCGCTAGGCATCCCAACCTGATTGCCCTGCTCGATGCATCATCGACATCCAACCAACCATACATGGTCATGCCACGGTTGGAGGGAGAGCCCATGCAAAGTCACCTTGAATCGGCAAATCAAAAACCGCTTCCGGTTGCTCTTTGGCTCGTACGACAAGTAGCACAAGCGCTTGATACTCTGCACAGCACTGGCTGGGTGCATGGTGATGTGAAGCCCGAAAATTCTGTCGTTGGACCTCGTGGGCATGTCACCCTCGTTGACCTTGGATTTGCCTCCAGAATCCACACACTCCCCAACCATCACTTTCGGGGGACGCCAGAATACGCTGCACCGGAATCCTTGGCAGGCAAACTAGCTGCGATCCCAGCAATGGATATTTTTTCACTGGGGCGCGTGCTTTGGCATTGGATCACACGGACCGAGCAGGTGAGTCAGATACTGCTTGAACCGGTCGCTGATCTGGTTCAACAAATGGTTTCCAAAGAACCTGATGAGCGTCCAACAGCAGATGAAGTGGTGCGTCAATTGCTTCAACTGGAGATCGAAACGCTCGGTCGACACATTGGCCCAAGCAACACCGCGGGCATCACGACCTCGCGTCGAGCGGCCTAGAAAGCCACGTGGTATCCCCAAATCGATCGGGATCACAGCTCCACCACAAACTGCTTCCTGTTCATTTCAGGAATTGATCGGTGAAACAATCCTCTGGTTTCACCAGTTTAGCCTGCGAAGGCTCAAGTGCGTCCATCTGCTGAACCAGTCCGGTCCAACGCTCAACCGACATGCGTCCAAACACCTTGGATGACTCTCCGGGTGGCATTGCAAGATTTCGCATTTGCTCGCTTCCATATTTGAGCACACTTGCTGTCATTCCATGGTCATTGGCCTTGAGAATAGCAGCGTTGCCCTTGGTAGGATCCTTTAAATAAGACTCCCAGCCAGCTTGCGTTGCCTGAACAAAAGTGCGAACCAACTCGGGTTGCTCCTTAATCAATTTACCTGTTGTAATCAGCACACTGGAATACGGATTCCACCCGAGCTTGCTGACCATCATCACCCGAACCTTCACGCCTTGCTGCTCTGCCAGCAGTGGCTCAGCACAACTATATCCCTGAATTGCGATTTTCGGATCGGCAACGAGCGGAGCAACTGAACCGAAGTAGGGGACTTCTTTGACTTTATCCAACAGTCCTTTCGAACGCATGAACTCCAAATAAGGTCGCCCTGCTTGGCATTGCAGTGTCAAACCAGCTAGATCACTCAACGATTGAACACCACTTTTCTGCTGTACAAGGATGCATCGTGGGTTATCTTGCATTGCAGCCAAGACCGCTACAACATCCAATCCCTGACGGCGGTAAACAACCACATCGTCGGCGTTGGCAAAACCAAACTGGACCCGTCCCAAGGCCAATTCCTGTGCGACTGGAGCAGACCGCCCCCCTGGTCTGATATCAACTTTCAAACCGGCTGCCTGGTAACTTCCATCTGCTTCTGCCTGAAATACTCCCCCGTGCTCAGATTCGGGATACCAGTTCAACTGAATTGTTGCGGTTGACCCCTCAGATGGGTTGCCCGACGAAACTTTCGCGGAACTTTCCTCGGTGGGATTAGTCGATGTACCACAGCCACTCATGACCAGAATGACCAGCCCGAACGACAAAGCAATAAAACGGATCACAGGACCAACACCTCCAAGCGAATGAAATACTGCCATAGTATCACTCCCATGGATTGACCTAGGGAAGCCCCATCCCGCCGGAGCCCGAAAAAATTCGGTTTCTAGCATTTGTTTTATTATCACAAACGTGAAACCGAAGTTCGCAGACGGCATGTCAACTCGTCGTCGTTGCGAACTGTGTCCAACGTCGCAGAAATACATTCGAGATCAGATGCACAGTGCCAAAGAGGAGGATCCCCAACATAGCAGATGCAAAGACAGCCGAGACCAGCGCATCTGTTTTCAACAAGTTGGCCCAACCAGTCATTAGTGTTCCCAGACCATCGTAGGAGGTGCTGTTTCCCACAAAAAACTCCGCCACAATCGCACCAATCACAGCCAATCCGCTACTGGTCTTTACACCAAGCATTAGATGATTGACTGAGGATGGAATCTGCAGATGGAGCAAACGCTTCCATCGTCCTGCTCCGTACAAACGAAACAAGTCGTTTGTATCCTGCTGAGTGCTTAGCAGCCCACCTGTAACGCTGTTGACGATCGGGAACAGGCAGACAATCGCGGTAACAATGAGCACGGTGCGGAATGTATATCCACTCCAAACAATCAACAATGGTGCAATGGCCACGATCGGAACGGTCTGAAGCAAGATGACGTACGGAAACAGGGCAAGGCGTAGACTGCGAGACTGGCTGAAGACGGCCGCTAACCCGTAACCGACAACGACCGCAACCAACAACCCACTGAATGCCGCAAAGCCGGTCGACAGTGTTGCTCGAAACAAGGCAAGTCTCTCCAACACGGCTGCATTCCAGCATTGTCGAGGTGTTGGCAAAAGTGCTTTTGGAAAATCAAACTTCCAGACCACAAACTCCCACGCGGCAAGCACGATGCACGCGACGGTCGCAACGAGTGTGACACTCATCAGGATCTCACGTTGCCGAGGCGAAGAAACTGCAGTCATCAATTATTCTCCCCGCAGAGCGTGACTGACTTGACCATAGAAATCACCAAACTCGACTGTTGTTCGAATATCTTCGGTACGGGGCCTTGGAAGTGGATTTTCAAGAACGCTGGCCAACGCTCCCTCACGCATCACAGCGATACGTTGAGACAAAAGAACTGATTCGGCAATATTGTGAGTCACCATGACGACTGTAAGTCGTCGTCTTTCCCAAATCTCCAGAAGCAGCTGCCCCAGTTGATTTCGCAGCATGTCGTCGAGCGCGGCAAAGGGCTCATCCAGCAACAGCACGTGCGGATCGGTGACCAGTGCCCTAGCAATGGAAACACGCATTTTCATTCCACCAGATAGTTGTGATGGAAAGTGCGTCGCCGCCTCTTTCAGGCCCACAGTTTCTAACAAGTCCGATGCGATTTCCCGACGACTTACTGGCGATCCTTTACCAATCAAATCAAGTGGCAACACAACATTCTGAAGAGCCGTTCGCCATGGCAACAATGATGGCTGCTGGAAGACGAAAGCGATACCACCAGCGTCACCTTTGACCGGTGGATCCATCGTGACGGTGCCCGCAGTCGGTGTCTCAAGACCAGCCATGAGCCGTAACAAGGTTGTCTTGCCGCAGCCACTAGGACCAATCAATGAAACGATCTCACCAGGATTCACCTTCAGGCTGATATTGTCGACAGCCCGAGTTCCGCCGGGATATTGAATTGAAAGCGATTTACAATGAATCGCCGATACACGGGCAGATTCGCTCAACAGGTTCTTTCGTGCAACGAGTTCCAGACTTAGTCCGCTGATGGGCCAAAGTACTGATTCACCGGTTGATCAATCAACCTCAGACCGTTTCGCAGCGTCTCCCAGATTACCGGCAGGCCTCAATTCGAAACGTCTGCCATCAATTTCGAGAGTCGCATAGCGAGGATTCACATCAAAAACGGTACCCTTGAGAGTGCCGATTTCAAAACTGTCACCGATCTTCAACTTAAGAGTCTGATCGCGGGTTCGCACATGCATCCAAGCGGTCCAGTCATCCCGCCCTTGCACCAGTGCTGTCAAGATTGTCTGCGATGCATCGTCAAACGACGGCTTGGAAGGAGGCTCAGCGGGCGGTGGTGGTGGATCGACAACACGAACAGTGATGCTTTGCTCTGTTGTCTGTTGAGGATATCCACTGTCAATCGCCCGAACCAACAACTCAAATTCCTGCGTGAGTTCGGAATTCACTCGCAGCGTTCCGCTTCTTGAATCCAAACGCACACACTCAGGTGGTTCCTCTGCGAGTTCAAACCTGACGTCGTGTCCTTCTGGATCTTTGAAAGTTAATGGTGTGGGTGAGTCCCGACCAACAATCGCTTCAATCGATCTTCCACCGCTATAACGGGGCGGTTGGTTCGGTGGCTCGTAAAGATTGCGATTCATAATCGCTGCAATGTAAGCATCGGCATCAGCATCGACTCGATAGGATGGTTCCAATCTTTCGGGCAAGTCATCCGGAGCATTGGTAAGCCCAATGACATCAACGTTCATCGCAACCGTGAAACCGCCTTTTTTGAGAGGCACAATGGTCAACTCGCGAATCCGATGCAGGTAATCTTTCGCGTAGAAATCGTGCATCATCCCAATCAATTCAGGTAGGTCTGTCGCGCCAGTGATTCGAAAGTCAATCTTCTGATAGATTCCTCCGACCGGTTTTGCGAGCATAAAGTCGACCTCAACGTTGTCCATTCCTTTGTCATGCACCAATTCAAGCAACCACTGCTGATACTGGCTACGTGCAGTTTCTGGATTACTCGGAAGGGAGCGTGCCATGTACTCACCGAACGTTCGGTCAGCAATCGCTCCCATAAGCACCTTCTCTTTGAGCTCTGCTTGCCTGCTGGTCAATTGTGAAATCTGTTTCGTACGTTGTGCCACAGCGGACTGGTAACGCCCGTATCCCGCCCAAATCAGATATAGAACAAACATCGTTCCGATGATTTTTACGAGGTTTTTTTCTCTCTCATTCATGACTTCACCTCGGTTCGAATTTCAGCAACAACATCGTCGTCAGAATCTGCTGTCGGCTGATTCTCGGGACTTATTTCCGGTTCTTTTTCTGCTCCATCTTCCGACGGGGCATCGCCAGTTTCTGGTTTTCCTGAATCCTCATCTGGCGCACCATCGCCCCCGGCATCCGGTTCCGTTTCCGTTTCCGTTTCCGTTTCGTTACCCGTACCGGAACCTGAATCAAGCGTTAGTTCACCCTTCTCGGAGTCGGCAGCGGCTGGTTTCTCGGTCTGAATCATCTCCTCAGGACGCTCCTCCTCAGAAGAAACACCAGCATCAGAATCGTTCGTCGGCTGATCCTCAGAAGCAGTCTTTGATCCTTGCTCACCATCACTGCCAGCGTCTTCCAGAGCTTCCCTTATCCCGATGTACCGCTGATCACGAATGTGGCTCGGTGCAATTCGAATCGCTTCTGTGAAGCTCCAACGGTATTGATCGGAAGTTCTCAACTCGCTCGCACCATCACCTTGAACACTACGAAACTCATCACGAATGGCACCTTCAAACTCTTCGATAACAGCCGGTTTGGTGACGGCTCCCTCAATGGTCATTGTGCCTCCACCGCGTCTCAGGTCAGTGACAGCGGAAACCCTGCGAACGATCAACTTATCTGATTCTGGAACTTTTGCGGCGAGTCTGCGAATCTCACTCAGCCAATTGACATCACCGTCCAAATACTTATCGACAAACTCAGTCCGGACGATACTCACATCCGCCGTTTTGACACCTTTTTCCTTGTCGCTGTTAACTACTTTCAACTGCTCAATTTTTGCATCGAGCGTTCCAAGTTGGCGATAGATCAAAAACCCGACCAAGGCTGCTAAGGCGACAGGAATTCCAGCGATGATGTATTTGCGATAGGGATTTTCGACGACTTCCACCCGCTTTCGCGGATTCAAGAAGTCGACCAGACGATCAGCCCCCACCTCATCAGCAACCAACAATCCAACCAGAGGAGCGAGTCGTCCCACATGATCAGGCATGTTTGCCTTTGTATTACGGTCAACGTCGACGAGAGAGAAGGGATCTAGCACTTCAACTTTGCTGTCGGTGGCTTCCACCAACATCTCGACATCCTGCGAATGAACCGCCGCTCGGCCCCAAAGAACGACTCGTTCCAATGTCCCACTTGATCCACAAGCAACGAGGCTACGTTTCAGTTCACCAGCCAATGCCCGCCCGCGTGCCTCTTCTGCAGAGGGCATTCGTACGGAGCGAACAAAAATCACACGGCCGCCGCGAGCGACCACAATTTCAGCTTCATCAGAAAGCAGATCTATCAGAACTGTGTCGTTAGCGCTGGAGCGTTCCTGCTTGAGCAAATAGAGGGCAGCAGCTGCCAGTGGCCGAATAGAAATTCTCTTTGCAACAAGACTTCCCGACTCACAAATACCGCGAAGCCCATCAAGCTCCTGCCCTCCCAAAGCAGCCGCGATCATTTCCACACCAGAATCATTTCGATTGGTGACCAAATAATCAACCGTCGCGTTTTCGCCAGCAGTAGCAAAACTCTTGCTGGCCTGAAAACGAACCATGTCAGGCAGTTCTTCTTCGGGCACGGGCGGCAATTGCAGTTCCCGCAGTTCGGCCTGACCACGCCCGATAGCAACCAGGGTTTCCGTGCTATCCATACCTTGACCATCAAGGGCTTTTTTGAGCGTCTGCTGAACACCGTCTTCAATTGGGATCACCCGGGCGTCAGTGACTCTGACATTGCTGCCGCTGCATTGCGCGGCTACCAACCTCAATTCACTTTTATCCCAATCGATTGCTAGTTTTTTTACCATGTGTTTCTCACTTCATGCATGAAGTTGATTGTGCTCACGAGACATTCTCTAAACACGAACCCTACCTGCAAACCAAATCGTCAATAATCGCTCATACATCTTGAGCCAGCCCGCCATGACGGACATTCAATTCCCAGCCCCAGAATTTTGGAGCGTGTCACCTTCTAGACCAGTAAACGACCTCGAACCCAGAACGGAGAGATCAAACCCTCTGCCCAGATGGCTCAAGTCTCGCCACAAGACAATCTTCGGATTCACTGTCGTCGCATCAATAATCATCTCAGCACGACTCGACACTCCACTTTGCTCGAAATACCCAACTACCTGTGCCCGATAAATATCACCACCACAGGTGACCAATGGGGTGAGTTGTCTCATTTCATCAAGGGTCACCAATCCCTCAACCAACGGCCACGTTTCAAACTGGCGATTCGGATCGTCAGAATTTACGTCTCGCGTTTCGAGAATTCCTTCAACAGCTTCCTCGGGCAAAAGAGGAATTCCATAGAGGAGTTCGGCGGGGCATTCGTTCAGGTTAATCCGACCTGGCATAACTTCGACCTCTTGAGTGGTCAAAGTGTCCATTAAAATTGGCATGTAGAGTCCCATGGAGATGAGACCCTGAGAGAACGGAGAACTATAAGTTCGGGCATTATCCCCGTTTCCTACCGTTACCGTCGCGCCAACCAGATCCAGAATCTGAGTCAATGACGTTCCGCCTCCGCCGCTGAGATCAAATTCACTCATGAGGTCGGCTGTCCAAGGACCGTCAACTTCTGACTGCTGCCCGCTTCCGTCGTTCCCACTCACTAGCGCCACGGTTGAATTTGACTGTCCAGCAATTCGGTAAGCAGCGATGAAGGTCGCGTAATCTTCATTTTCGAGAGCTTCCGAAAGTTCCTCGTACAGCAATTCCAAGTCATCCTGATTCACATTGACGCGAAAACTGCCATCCCGACGTTTACTCGCCTCAGCACCGTGCACGGTCAAGTAGGCCGCCCACCCAAGCGAGCCGGCAGTTTCGACGGTAACCCCGAATCGCTGCTGCTCATCAGCATCCAACACACCGTTGCGATTGGCATCGGCACCAAACAGCAATGTTGGAGTGACGCCTCTTACGAGCAACAATTCCTCCACGCTCAAGACAGGTCCATTCTTGGGAATGTAAGGAGTCGGGAGTGTTGAATAGTACTCTGCTTCCGCACCGAAGGGACGCACTTCTTCATCCTCATCCAACCAATCTAGAATTGCGTCAGCAGTGTCCTCAGTCATGCCAGGCAAGGTCAGCAACAGTGAAACTGCGATATTATCGCTGGTAGCTTCTTCACCTGATTCCTCGGTGTCGTCAGTGGCGACGAGAAGAGAAGCCAACATGCCTGCCGAACTATTTTCTAAGACGGTAAGGGCATTCAGATTTAATCTCGCCGACTCATTTTGCAGGCCAAATCTCAAACCAGCCAGCCTGCCTTCATCGTTCAACCCGGGCGCAAGAATCGAGAAGTTGGAGGGGGTCGAATTATCATCCCCTAGAGAGACATTCACCGCCTGAAACATCTGTGGGTTGTTATAAACACCGCCGTAATCAACTCGCAGTTCAGGCGGCTCTGCCAGCAACAGCCGGACCGCTTCAGCGCCAGACTCAACGTTGACTCTCGTCTGCACGATGTCACCAGACAAATACGCCGAATCATCGTACGCCAGCATCAGGTCGGTGAAGGAGTAGACTGCCATGGTCGCGATTGCAATGACGATCAGAACAAGCACCAGAAAAAATCCGTGGCGAGCTGACTTTTCGGAATATTTCATAGCCCAGCCTCCGACAAATCTTCTTCTTCCGTTTCAAGAGGCACTGCCATGGGAAGTCGCACGATGTGAGAAAAAGCACGCATTGAATCCGGCCCCAGTGAGGAAATCGTATCGAGACCCTCAGTAGCAGCTAAGACTGGATCGACCATGTAAATCCGCACTTGAACGGCGAGTGGTAACTCGCCAAATTCGTCGCTACTCCATTCCATTTGCCACGTCAGTCCATCCCAATACGAGAACTCGATTGACTTGATTTCGGGTGCGAGCAAGTCACCCGTCTGGTTGAGTGTACTAACATTCCCCATCGTGGCAGCCTCAACAGTGGCGGCACGATCAAGCGATCTGCGAATTAAGCCGCCCGACATCAATTCGGTAGCATCTGGATCGAGCTCAGCGAGTGCATCCAACACACCGCCAGTCGAATCACTTGACTGCACGTAATAGGCAACCGTTTTCAAATCGCTGGGCACATCCTGAAGGTTGGCAGTTGTTTCATCCATCATCTGAACATATTCCTCCAATCGCGGCAGGCGGCTCAAATCGAGTTGAATTTGATATTGATTACCGACCAACCCCGGCGTTTGCAAAACCGCAACACCACTCGTCAGATCGAGAGCCGTTGTTTCGATGGCATCGATCGGCTCCTCCTCTTCCATGCTGATGCCGGCTGCTGAGAGATCTTCTTCACTAGAGCCACCGTCGCTGCCTTGTCCACCTTCCTCTTGACCCCCAAGGCTTGCGGACAAAAGTTCTTCTAGCCCGGACATATCGGCAGGTTCACTGTGTAGGGTTGCCCGCAAATCATCTTCAATCATCTGCATCACAGCTGCGGCCAACTGGGTTTGCTGAATGTCCATATTCCGCACGTTCATATCGACAGCGTAGAATTGGAATGCCGTACCAATCAGTCCCATCAAGACCACCGACATTGCCAAGGTCAACAACACCTCCAGAAGCGTAAACGCTCTCATCATTTTGCGTTTGATACTCATCACGCCGAACCCTCCACGCCAGCCGCTTCCTCGCGAGCTGCCTCTTCCTCTGCTTCCAGTTCTTCAAGTCCTAAGGCAGGATCAATCATCCAACGGACAAGCGAGTACCGAGCGAGTGGCTCACCGCCATCAGGATTCTGTGCCTCGACCACAACACGGATCAACAGGATGCCTCCGAGTTGGCCTGGCTGGACCTCAACTGAGAACTCGAAGGGTGTGGTGGACTGTGAGTCGAAAGAGTCCACCGGCGTTAACGGTTGTGCCAGCGGCGTAAATCCAGCCGTACTATTCAGCAAGACTTCAGATAATTTGGCCTGACAAATCATTCGAGCATTCGCTAAATCCCGCGCCTCTCGGGCTGCCGAGAGTCCCGTATCGACAATACGGCTGAGAATCGCCAACGAGCCTCCGAGGATTGCAAGCGCTAGCAAAATTTCCAACAGCGAGAAGCCCCGGTGAGGTCGCGCCCGAACAAGTTTCGATGTGTGAAGGACGAGCAGTGCGTTTGTCATGGTGCCAAGACCTCACTGACAGTTGCGTCACCTGTGATCCCTCGAATTTTCACTACAACTCGTCCCATGGTTGGGTGAGCCAAGCTGATCAAGGCAGTGCTAGTGGACCCATCTGGATAAAAGAGCACCGGACGACTCCAGCCTTGTCCTTGGTCGGAAACGGTGAGCTGTTCTATTTCCATCGCGCGTGCAGCTGAAACTACGCTGACACTTTTCACTACGATCTCTTCTGGTAATTCAATCGTTTCAATCGCAGCTTCATCCTGCTCGATCACGACAGCTGTTGCTTGATCGGCTCCAGTCAAGAGTTCGGACCCTGACCCAGTCTGATCAATGGCCTCTGTCGCATCCGACGCGGAATAAAAGGGTTTAGCCCGCAAAGTAGTGCCTTCAAGCATTCCCTCCAGCATGATGACTCTGCCCGACCTCATTGCTTCCACGCGAAGCCTCGCGACACTACCGCGGACCTGATCACCCGCTCGGACCAAACGCCGATCGCTCAAAAGCATGCCCCACTTAGGCATCGTCATCGTTGCAAGCGCTGCTAGGATGGCAATCACAAGCAAGAGCTCTAGCAAGGTGAAGGCTGATCGACGTGACAATGGATGGATCCCAGGCGGGGCTTAATGAACTTGATACACCGCTCCCTCGGCCAATCTCTAATCTTGGAGCGGTCCCGCCCACAGTGCCTGCGAGCGAGTTCTGATCAACTTCCTTCGACGGTAATATCGTCATCAGTGTTCATTTGTTGATCTAGTCCAGAACTACGCAGTTCGAAACTACCACCGCTGACGTTGTATTCTAGGTCGTTATCCCACGAATCTTTCGGAATCTCGTCAATAATCGCAGCAACCCACTTGGCCTTTTTGGCAGCGTCCGTGGGGCCATCTCGAAGCATTTCGAGGTTCTCAGGGAGTCCATTCATGCGGATTTTGTACATTTTAACGTTGTCTTTCAGGCCTTCTAAGGTCACCTCGGTTGCCGAGACGTTGGCCCCATCCTGAACGCCACTGAAATTGGTGACCCCGATTCCGATGATCATGACCAAAATTGCGAGCACAAGGAGCAACTCGAGCAGGGTGAAGCCGCTTCGGGCTGAGCGGGATGATCGGTGCGATCGAATGTGATTACGGTACTGCATTGCCTTTGCCGGACTTTTTCGTGAAGTAAGTAAGTGTTTGGGTGACGATATTAACATCGTCTCAACAACTATAATAACCACGGTGTCTAGGGATAGTTTCGATTTCCTTCCTACCACCGATACAGAACCGGAACGTTTCGAAACCGTACAAACAGACACACTTTGGCTAAAATTCAGGCCGCGATGGACGTTGGTATGAAGCGGACAATCGGCAAAAGTCCCAGAAACCTTCGACTTAAGCCCGAATTCTCCGTAAACGGCGGTAGAATAAACGTGGAAAGCAAATAATGTTAGAGAGGGTCGTTTGAAGACTCTCAACGCCAAATTCCATGGCGTTTCGTTCTATTTCAGCTCCCTTCATCTCAAAGAACAAAAATGGTAGCTCGCGACGATTCCGTCATCCGCGGCTCTTTGATTGCCTGCCTGATTTTCCTTGTCCTGTCGTTGTGCCTGAACTTTTTTCTTTGGAGGCACGGCAACACGCTGGCGGCTCAAGAGCAAAGCATGAACGATCGACTGACATCTGTGCAGGAGGAGGTTGCAAACTTGACAACCCAAGCAAGCCGCATGAAAGCGATGCTTGGCGTGGGCAGCTTCACGCAAGCAGAAATCGATGAGATGAAGGAGAGCGGTTCGTCGGATCCGGAAATGGAGCAGATTGAAAAAGATTATACGATCGCGATGACCTATTTTCCGCCGGAGAAAGAAGCTTCTGAACGGAGCTATCCGAAACTGCCAGAGTATCTTGTGAACACCATTCGGCTGCGCAACGATCAAGTCACCAGTTCCAGAGCTGAAGAAAAGAAGATCAAAGTCAAAGCGACGACCGATGTCGCGATAGCTCAGAAACAGCAGAAACTCGCTGAAACAGCACGCGACACTGCCAACAAAACAGTTGTCAAACTTAGCGATCAGTTCGACGAAGATCGCGATCGCATGATCAAAGAGAAAGAGGACACGAAAGACAAACTCGTCAAGAAAGTCAAAGAATACAACTCGTTTCGGCAGCAAGCTGTTACCGAGACGAATAAGCTGACCCAAAAGGCGAGCCAACTTCAAGGGACGATTGAGACTCAAAAATTCCAGCTCAACGAGTTGCGAAGCGATCAGTTCGAGACGACGCAAGGCGAAGTCCGATACGTGGCTCGTGGGGGGAACATCACGACGATCAATCTCGGTTCCGCTGACGCGTTGAGACCCGGTATCACTTTTGGGATCATCGATGCAGATGAGACGCGACTCAAAGACGCGAAAGTCAAAGCGACCATACAAGTCACGCAAATTCAAGGCCCACATCTAGCTCAAGCACGAGTCGTGGCATTCCCAGAGATCCGAAACCCTATCATTCCTGGCGACAAAATCTTTTCGCCGTTTTGGGCACCAGGCCGTGTCATCAAAATCGCTTTAGCTGGCAACATTGATATCGATGGTGATGGACGCCCAGACAATGAAGCACTCAAAGGTCAAATCCGAGCAGCCGGTGCAGTAGTGGCTGCTGAGGTGACGCCCGCGGGTGGTGTCAGCGGAAAACTGGATGCGACCATTCGATTCATGGTTGTCGGAGACGATCCTGAGCTGAGCAACAGAGCCACCGAAGAAGACGACGACAGTATTGCCACGATTGCTGCTATGGGAAAAATTCGAGCGAAAGCATCCGAACTGGGGCTGACAATCATTCCCGCTTGGAAATTGCAGAGTTATCTTCGAACCCTTAACGATACACTTACGACGCCCCTTGGATCAGCAACTCGCGGTGAAGACTTCCCGCCTGATCCCTATGTGAGCGGAAGCCGATTGCCAAACACGGGTGCTGAGATTTACAACGCACCTGCTAAACGAATGCAAAACGGTAACAAAGTGCTGTCTCCCTAATTCGATGCATGGCGGATGAAACAGCCGTCACCATGCGACGTTGGAATCCATTGTGATGATCCACTCACGGCATGCTCCTCGTCAATTCGAAGTCGGATTCGGCCAGGACAGATAGAATCGCTCAGGGTAATAACCCACCGCAATGATCCTGCAGAACAAGATTCGCAATGCGACTTTCCAAAGGGGATACCTGAGTCAGGAGTTCTATTTTCATGGAAAACAGAGTCGGTTCCCTACCAAGAAATCAAACTCCCTCGCTGAGCTTTTTCACCTGCTTGGTCAATGCACGCGACTCCGATCTAAATCGCTTGGTCAAACGTCGCATCTCATCGTCCAATCTGCCCGCCGCAACGTGGGACTCACCGATTGGAAGCGTACCAAGGCGAACCTCATCCTGATCACTAATGTTCGTGCCACTGGATGCGGCCAACGTGGACCGGACCAACAGGTCACTGAGACGAGAGTGCGTTACTCGATCACAGACTGGAATGATCTGCGGATCAGACCAGGTCATTCGGGCGTCAGGTATTTGTGTTACCACCTCATCGCTAATCGATTCGATGCGGGCATGAAGGGCTTCGGGCTCAATGTCAAAAGCCCACACCCACTGACGTGACTCGACGCGATACACAAAGTCAAACATTCGTTGCTGACGCTGCAGCAGATGGTCAAACCTATCCGCTGTAGCCCGAGCCACCGTAGCCCCTAAGGCTACGACTCCGGCAACCACACGCTTGTCGCACTTAGGCCGAGTTGCGTTGTGAGACAGAGTTACAGACATGATCGGCAGCTCGACTGGCGTTTCGGGTATTTTCTTATCAGCAAGATGGTTGCCTCGATCCACTCTCTGTAGTCGGCCATCTCGATGCCGTGGCTTTTTAAGGGCGGTGCGATTTTCCATGCGCCAATTTGCCCAAGCATCCGCTACACCTCTCGGCCCACCGAAGACAGTTTTGAATGACACCTCTGTCCCTTGGCCAAATCGGGAGCAAATTTGCAGATGGGAAAAATGCAGTGCGGCCAATTGACGTGAGATGAGCAGGCCGAGTCCTTCGCCCCCAATTGTTGAGACTGCTGCTGCATCGTTGCCATCAGGGAAATCGCAATTCCCGGACATCTGCTTCAGCACATTGCGTTTGATCCCACCTCCTCGGTCGATGACCGCCCACCGCACCACACTGCTACCCCGCGGGCATTGCAACTGCACTAATACCACGCCCTTTTCGGGAGTCACACGAATTGCATTTGTCGCCAGATTCACAACAAGTCGGCGAACGAGTCCAAGATCAGCATAAACCTTTGTTTCAGGGTCAAGCATGATATCCCAGAGGACATCGATTTTCCGTGGCAAGGCCCAAGGTCGAAGTGTTTCCTCAATCGACTTTCGAATCTCGGATATCGGCACCCACTGTCGATGGACGCGCGGAATTCCAGTACGCAACCTCTCCAACTGCACCATTTCGTCAACCATTTGAAACATGCAATCACATTGGTCCATTGCCGATGTTAGATACAGAAGCTGCTCCGGCCCGAGATCGCCTGCATCCCCATTCTTTATGAGACGCATGGACTCTCGCACTGTCGTCAACGGCGAACGCAAGTCATGAGCTGTCTCACTGATCAAGTGCGATGCTACATTAAGTGCTGTTCTTTCAGTTGGCCGGCGAACAGGGCCGAAACGATGTCCGGTGGCATGTTTGAGTTGAGGTTTGGACACAGTGGAAATCCATCGAAAGTCTGGACACCCCCAACCGAGAATCGGCCGGGATGGTACCTATTTCCATGAAATCGACAAGCGAACACCAACACCAACAGCAAATGAACTTCGACTTAAGTCTGGTTGCCTCGAACAGCAGTCCCTTGTTCTAGATGTGAGGATTATAGGAACCGCAACACTTCGCAAGCAGTGCCTGCAAAGCCGCCCCAAAAATCACATTTTCCCATTCAAGAAAACCCAACGGGAACGTTACGGTTTACCACACGCTTGATAGCGTCCATGCTGACAGTGTGCATTGCGAGTCCATTCACGCATCACCAAAACTCACGACGAAAACGACAACAAGTAGACAACCAAACCAAACGCCATCACATTTCCCGCGTTCTGTGGCGAGAGACAAAGACCTGACTGGTGAGTCACACAATTTGAATCCTAACTCTGCGCAGACTTCATTGCGCGGCGGCGAGCAGCAATACGACGTACGGTTTCGTCCAATATAACCCCGATCAAAATCACCATACCGATAATGGTGAACTCCAAACGATCAGGGATTTTGAGCAGCAGAATCAAGTTATTCAACAGCATCATGACTGCCGTTCCTGCGATCACTCCAAAGATTGATCCTTCACCGCCGCGAAGGCTGCAACCACCAAGCACGGCTGCAGCGATTGCATAAAGCTCATAGAAGTTGCCAAAACTGGATGGTGAAATTGACCCTGAATCAAGAGCGAACAGGATACCACCTGTGGCAGCTGAAACCGTGCATATCACATACGCCAAAATGGTAACTCTTTCTGTTCGAATGCCGCTATAGCGTGCTGCTTCCTCATTGCTTCCCAACGCCAACATGTAGCGTCCCCAAATCGTCAAATTGAGAAACACCGCAGCAACAACAGCGACGGCCAGGAAAACGAAGAGCGGATAGGGTATCCCAAACGTCTGCGTCCCATCTGCGGTTCCCCATTCCAATACAGATAATTTACCGGACCCCAGTGGGCTAAGGGTTTCTTTGTATTCGATTCCGAACCCTACTGGGTTGTCATCCACAAGCCACCGGGAAATACCTCGGTAGATCAGCAGACCACAAAGGGTCACCACAAACGGTTGCAGATGAACACGAGTCACGAGCAAGCCATGTAACAAGCCAAGAAATCCCGCGATTCCAAGAACCGACATGATGGCCAGCGGAATCGCCATCCGTTGCCTCCGCTTCGTCGGCATGGCCATCCATGCTTTGGAAAATCGATCACCCAGTGACTGATCCAAATGAATCCGTGTGACATCTCCCGACTGTGATGCCGACAGCACCACCAAATCCTTCAGACCCAGAGTGGGATGAAAAAAGGAAACGCGATCCCGGACAGACAAACTGAATGGAACGCCGGCAAGCTCTACCCATGCTGGTTGATCCCCGACAGCATGTCGAAATTCCAACACCTCGAATGCCTTGGCCACCTGCCCCGAGTCCTCATCCCTCGAGAGCCCGTCAACTACCATCACCGTGCCCACGCCCATAGGTTTGCCGTCACGATCAGCCAAACGGACCGCCTCAATGTTTTTGACGGTCAACAATGCCGGTTGTCTTCCCCGGTACATGCGCAGTGTGTCACCAACGCGGTATTGATCAACTGCATTTCCTCGCAGGACAAGATTCTGATTCTTCTCCGTGGCACGATGAACATCAAACTGAGCCACAGGAAGGTAGTCGACCTGTAAAAAAATCCCCAGCAGGCACCCGGACAGACAGACGATCGAACCAACCGAAAGATCGATTCCTCCGGTGATAATGACGAACGCAACCCCAATCCCCAGCAACCCGTACATCGAAAGACGCCGCAACAGATTCTCTATGTTGTTGGACTGCAAAAAAGTGCTGCTGAAAATATCGGTCCAGGGATCTGAGGTCATCAGAACCATGAACACGAACAGGATCACCAACAGTCCGAAAATACCAAGCGATTTTGCATTCATGACTCTATCACCGTCGACGCTTTGTTTTCATTACCCGTTGCCAGTTGCATGATGGACTCTTCCGACAAACCGGCTCTCTGGATCTCACCCGTGATCCGTCCTTCGTGCATCACGATGGTACGGTCACTCATCCCCATGATCTCTTCCATTTCACTGGAAACAAACAGCACCGCTAACCCATCTTTTGCCAGCGACTCCATCAATTGATAAATTTCTTGTTTCGCCCCAACATCGATCCCGCGGGTTGGCTCGTCGAGCAGCAGAACCTTCGGTTTCATAGAAAGCCACTTACCGAGCACCACTTTCTGTTGGTTGCCGCCGGAAAGAAACCGCGTGATCTGAATATCGCTGGGTGTCTTGATCCTAAGATCACGAATCATCTGAACGGTATCCCGATGCTCGATAGCACGATTGAGAAATCCCCCAGCCAGTCGATTGCGAGACAAAGCAGCGAGACCAATATTATTGCGGACACTCATCTCGACAATCAGGCCATTAAGTTTGCGATCCTCAGGTACCAATGCAATGCCTGCATTGATAGCGGCTAGGGGTGATTTCAAATCGATCAGTTTGCCCTCAACGCTGACCTTTCCAGCGACCGGATGATCAATTCCAAAAAGCGTTCGCAACATTTCAGTGCGTCCCGCTCCTACGAGTCCCGCAACCCCGACAATTTCTCCTTGGCGAATTGAAAACGTCAGTTCATGCTCTGGCCAAGTGGGGGTACGGAGGGCTTCAACTGATAACACCACGTCACCCATCGGCAACGCCTCCCGAGCATAAAACTGCGAGACATCTCGTCCAACCATCAACCGCACCATATTGTCGTGGCTGATTTCTTCGCGATTGAGGATACCGGCATTCTCGCCATCACGCAGGACAATAACTCGATCAGCCAAACTCCGCACCTCTCCGAGCCGATGAGAGATATAGATAATACTGACCCCGCGTTGTCGCAACTCGCGCACCACTTCAAACAGTCTCTCCGCCTCGGCGCTGGACAAACTGGACGTTGGTTCGTCCATGATCAGTACCCTGGCGCCAACGGACATCGCCTTTGCAATTTCGACCATTTGCCGCTGCCCAATTGACAACTGGCTCAAGGGAGTCGTCGGCTCAACCTTCAAACCAATTTGCGCAAGAACATTCTTGGCATCCGCATTGAGCTTGTTACGATCTATGAACCCGCATCGACTGGGCTCGCGGCCCAGATAAATATTTTCTCCAACCTGCAGGTTCTCAGCGAGATTCAGTTCCTGATGAATCAAGGCAACTCCGCAGTCCAGAGACGCCTTAACCGAACTCAGTTGCACCGTCGTGCCATCGATCAGGATTTGTCCACTATCAGGCAACTGCACCCCGGCCAGAATTTTCATCAAGGTACTTTTTCCGGCGCCGTTTTCACCAATCACGGCCAGCACTTCTGCATGCTGAACCGTCAGGTCGACCTCATGAAGCGCTCGGACACCAGGAAACTGCTTCCCAACTCCACGAACCTCTAGAAGGGGCGTACCGACCTCATTCATGGGAACGCCGCAGTGTGCGAGAAGATGATGTAAGCAAGAGTTTACTGTCCTTTCTTTGCTTTCAGATCGGCCCAAAACTCATCAACGTTCTCTTCCGTGACACCACGAGGCGGAATATCAAGATACTTGCTCTCTGGAATTGCGTCCTGCTCACCCTTGAGCAATTCGTTCAGAACACGCACCGATTGGTACCCGTATTCATACGGACTCTGCACGATTGTTCCGGCACAAGTTCCATCCTTGATGGCCTGCAGTGTGATGTCATTCTCATCGAATCCGATAAGCTTTACGGTGCCGAGTTTATTTGCCTTCTCCAGTGCCTTGTAGCAGGCAGGAGGGTTGTATTCAAAGAGTCCTACCATCGCGTTCATGTCGGGATAGGTGTTGAGTGAGTCTTCCGCTTTGGACTGAGCAATCTCAGGCTTTCCCTGGTCCGTGATGGTCCCTAGAATCGTGTACTTATCGTCAGATATCTCTCTATCAACGGGATCCCATGCATTCGGTTGGCTGCGGTAATACTCCATGTTGCGGTCGCGGCCCAATAACTTATCAATCACTCCCTGTCGTCGAAACTTGCTGTTGTCCTGCTCAAGCCGTCCGATAAAGAGCATGACTTTTCCGCCATCGGGCAAAGCCTGGATAATCAATTCCCCACAGGCACGTCCCGCTGCATAATTATCCATCCCGATATACATCAAACGATCAGCCGCGGGGGCATCCGAATCATGGGTAATCAAGGGGACTTTGGCAGCGATGGAATTGAGCCAATCAACCTGATTGGCTGCATCAATAGGACTGATGGCGATCGCCTTCACACCTGAAGTCAGCAAATCCTCAACGATCCGTTTCTGCTCGACGGCTGTGGCCTGCGAAGGCATGCGAACTTCAACATCGACGGCAAAATCTTTCTCCGCATCGTTACACCCGGCCTCGGAAATCTTCCAGAAGTCAGCGATTTGGTTCGTGATAAAGGCGATGCTCTGACGTTCGCCGCCAGCATCGGCCGGAGAATCATGACGGATGCGGGGAGTTGGACTCCATAAAATAAGTTCGGTGGCATCCTGCGTCTCGGTAGACTCACCAGTTCCAGAATCCTGTATCACTCGCAGGTCGCTATCAGATGACTTCTTGCAACCCACGACAGCGGCAGTCACAAGCAAGGTTAGGAAGCAGATGCGTATCATGTCAAAACTCGATGCAGGGTGTTCAAACGAGCAAAAATTTCAAATCGACGAGCTACAGATCTTAGCTTGCAGGTATTCGCCAAACAACGGCCAAGATTTAGTATGAGCCAAACAGGGGTATGGCGGGACCGCCAAGCGGAACGCAAATCAACTACAACGTCGATCAATTAGTCTCTGAAAACAGCCGGCACGGCATGATTTTAGTCACGCCTGTCAAGTTCACTCCGATCGATGTGCTCCCCCACGCTGACCGTCGGTCGATTCAGGGTGAAAATGGGTTGTTCCTGCCAGATTTATTCCGCGTAGTGCAAATCAGGGCAGAACGTTACACTGCCTGCATGAATCAAATAGCCGAAACTACGACTGAAACTGAAAATACTGTCGAGTCTTTTGACGAGCTCGATCTTTCGCCTGTCATGCGGCAGGCCGTGAAAAAGGCGGGATTTAGTACCCCATCGCCAATCCAAGCTCAATTGATCCCGCTCGCGATGGAGGGTGAGGACGTGATTGGACAAGCCCGAACGGGCACGGGGAAAACAGCCGCTTTCGCTATCCCAATCCTTGAACAACTCGATTCTCTCGAAGATTGCAAGGATCCCCAAGCTATTATCATCGTTCCCACCCGTGAATTGGCTGATCAGGTTGGCAGGGAAACGCAGCGTTTGGCTTGGGGTGTCGATACAGAGGTTGCCGTATTAGCCGGTGGCAAGAACATCAACGGACAATTGCGGCAACTCGAGAATGGTGTGCAAATCGTCGTCGGCACACCTGGACGCTTACACGATCACCTACAGCGCAAGTCGCTGAGAACAAGCAGCGTATGGTGCGTCGTTCTAGATGAAGCTGACCGCATGCTGGACATCGGTTTCCGTCCGCAAATTGAGCGTATTTTGCGGAAGTGTTCACGCGACCGTCAAACCCTGTTACTGTCGGCAACACTACCGCCAACCGTCCGACGCTTGGCGGAGTCATACATGGTGAAACCCAAGGTCATCGACTGCTGCAAAGATGAAATGGCGGTTGAGACCATCGAACAGCGGTACTTCACAGTTGCACATGATCGCAAATCAACGCTACTGGATCACCTCCTGAAGCGTGAAAACCCAGAACAAGCGATTGTATTCTGCCGGACCAAACGTGGCACAGATCGCTTGTATCGACACTTCAGCCACACACACGACAACTGTGGCAGCATGCATGGAGACATGCAGCAACGCGAACGGGACCGGGTTTTGCAAAGCTTGCGGGATCGCAAACTGAAAATTCTGTTCGCAACTGATGTTGTGGGACGCGGTATCGACATCAGCACCATTTCGCACATCATTAACTACGATGTGCCCCAAGATTGCGATGACTATGTCCACCGCGTGGGAAGAACGGGTCGCATGGGACGTGAAGGGATCGCTTTCACATTCGTCGTTCCCGGTGAAGGTGAAGTACTCACAAGTATCGAGCAACGTATCAACAAAGAGCTTAAACGCGATTCCATTGAAGGATTTGAAGCGGTTGCCCTGCCACCCAAGGCCGCGGAGCCGGAGACACCAGAAGCACCGTCCAAAAAACGCCTCAACCCTATGCACCGAAAAGTCAAACGACGACGCTGAGATTGATTTGGTTGATCACTCTGGCGATTGATCGATGCGTTGGTGCTTGATGGACGCGGTTGATAAACTCAGGGCAACTGTCGCTTTTCAGACAGAAATTCACTAGGCCCTATCGACCCACAAGCACCACTCTGCTGTGAGTCCGCGAAAGCGATTGCGTCCATGCACAACTTCTTTACCACCCCGAATGTCGAAACGCTTAACACTCACGCACCGGGGCCAACAGGAAAACTGCCTTTAAGTGATGAGATACTCCGCCATTGGAGCAGCGGTGATATCTTTGGCCTTACCCAAAGTGTCGGAATGGGTTTCGACCCACGCCGAGTCTTAGGAGATCAATACCTAATTCTCAGTACCCAAGGCGGAGTGCGAAACCCGGACGGGTCTCCGGTAGCACTGGGTTATCACACAGGTCACTGGGAAGTGGGACTGCTGGTACAAGCAGCGGCTGAACAACTGACACAACATGACGGAGTTCCGTTTGCAGCATTCGTCAGTGATCCGTGTGATGGACGAAGTCAGGGAACCCATGGGATGTTTGACTCCCTGCCATATCGCAATGATGCTGCAATCGTGATGCGCAGGCTGATTCGTTCACTGCCACAACGCAAGGGCGTGATCGGGATAGCCACTTGCGACAAGGGGCTTCCCGCGATGATGATGGCTCTCGCAGGGTGCAGTCAATCACCAAGCGTGCTGGTTCCTGGTGGCGTCACCTTACCACCTACTACCGGTGAAGATGCCGGCAAAGTGCAGACCATTGGTGCCCGCTACAGTCGTGGTGAGATGTCACTTGAGGAAGCATCGTTGGAAGGCTGCCGAGCTTGCGGAACGCCAGGCGGTGGATGCCAATTTCTGGGAACGGCGGCAACCAGCCAAGTTGTTGCTGAAGCATTGGGCATGACGGTGCCACACGCAGCACTAGCGCCAAGCGGCCAACCCATCTGGACACAACTTGCCAGAGACTCAGCGGATGCAGCGCGTGGAATGGTCGATCGAAACGAAACACTTCAAGATATCTTGACGGCAGATGCGATCTACAACGCGATGCTAATCCATGCAGCCGTAGGAGGCAGCACCAATTTGCTGCTGCATATACCCGCCATTGCAGCTGCGGCTGGTATCCAACGACCAGATGCCGCTGCTTTTCGAGACGTCAACCAACTTGTTCCACGCTTCGTTGACTGCCTTCCCAATGGTCCAACTGGACACCCAACGATTCGACTGTTTCTGGCAGGAGGCGTCCCGGAAGTAGCATGGCACCTCCGTGAACTCGGCCTACTGAAGGCAGAGGCAAAAACAGTAAGCGGGATGACATGGAATGAACTATTGGACCAGTGGAAAAGTTGTGATCGACGGCAAATCTGCCGTGAGCATTTGAGGGCAGCCGACGGCGTTGAAGCAGATGATGTCATCATTCCGCCTGCACGTGCAAGAAAAATTGGACTCACAAGTACCGTTTGCTTTCCCGAAGGCAACCTTTGCCCAGAAGGTTCAGTGATCAAAGCAACTTCCATTGATCCCACTGTACTGGACGAAGATGGTGTTTATCACAAACGGGGACCTGCCCGTGTATTCACATCAGAACGAGATGCCATAAAAGCCATCAAAGGGCAGACTGAAAACAGCATCAAAGCTGGAGACGTGATCGTTTTGATTGGTCGGGGGCCGATTGGGTGCGGCATGGAAGAAACCTACCAGATCACCTCAGCGCTGAAATATTTATCATTTGGCAAAGAGGTCGCCTTGGTGACCGACGCAAGATTCTCTGGCGTCAGCACTGGTGCTTGCATCGGCCACGTTGGCCCTGAAGCCTTAGCAGGAGGTCCCATCGCCAAAGTACGTGACGGTGACTTAATCGACATCATGGTAAATTGCCGAACACTCGAGGGGCACGTGAACTTAGTCGCTGATGATGCGGTAGCCGGTTGCACTCCTGACCAAGTACTGACCAGTCGGTCCCCCCATCCTGACCTGCGCGTTGATCCGAATATGCCAGAAGACACTCGACTCTGGGCGGCCTTGCAACAAGCGGGCGGCGGAACCTGGGGCGGCTGTGTTTACGATGTCGACGAAATCATCCGTCAATTGACCAAGTCGAAAACTCCCTGAACCAACCAGACCAGTGAACCCAAACCACAAGTTCACTGCTCAGAGCCAACTCCCACCTGCGAGTCATAGCCTCAACCATTCTGGTAGCTGTACCAATTTTCGATGTGGTTCGCATCTTTCATGATGGGCTGCGCAGGCACGATCGTAAAAATTCGACATTCACGACGAAAACCGTTTCATAACGCGGACTTCGAAAAGCCGCGGCTGAAACTCAGTGGCCAAAGCAACGAGCCAGAAATACTCCGTCAGCAGTGAATGATTTCCAATAAGCACTGAGAGGCAGCTGAATGCGGGAGCCAGCAATTGAGACGTTTAAAATGCCGTCACGAGCGACTCACGAGACCATATCTGAGCCAGAAAAGGCGGTCAGAGACTCCCCAACAGGGGTTTAACGGAGTCGATTCACCCGCCAGCAGCTCACACCTTGCGACATTATTGGGTACCGCAATAATCCTTGTGCGTTATTCCAAATCGTTTCTCCCCCGTACTTTAGGTTAGAGCTCATGGCTTTGGTTCCTCTTCGCGTCGTCCTCGATCACGCAGCTGAGAATGATTACGGCGTCGCTGCTTTCAACGTCAACAACATGGAGCAGATCCAAGCGATCATGGAGGCAGCCGAGGAAACTGATTCCCCAGTGATCATTCAGGCTTCCCGCGGTGCTCGCTCATACTCGCAGGACGCATATCTGCGGCACCTGATGGTAGCGGCCACCGAGCTCTATCCCCACATTCCGATTGTGATGCATCAGGACCACGGCAATAGCCCGTCCACCTGCCAATCAGCAATCGACAACGGTTTCACCAGCGTGATGATGGACGGATCGTTGGAAGAAGATGGAAAGACGCCTGCCGACTTTGATTACAACGTGCGGGTAACAGCAGAAGTTGTCAAACTGGCACACGCACAGGGCGTCAGCGTTGAAGGTGAACTCGGTTGTCTGGGTTCGCTTGAGTCCGGAGAAGGAGAACAGGAAGACGGCCACGGAGCTGTAGGCGAACTGAGTCGCGAGCAACTTCTTACCGATCCTGACGAAGCCGCCCGTTTCGTTGAAGAAACAGGTGTTGATGCATTAGCGGTTGCCATTGGAACCAGCCATGGTGCCTACAAATTCACCAGCAAGCCAACCGGTGAAGTGCTGGCGATGACCCGCATCGAAGAAATCCACGCAAAGCTTCCTAACACTCACTTGGTGATGCATGGCAGCAGCAGTGTTCCTCAGGATTTGCAGGATATTATCAACCAGTACGGTGGTCAAATGAAGCAAACCTACGGTGTGCCAGTCGAAGAAATCCAGCGTGGCATTAAAAGCGGCGTTCGAAAGATCAATGTAGACACCGACTGCCGAATGGCCATCACGGGTGCGATTCGCAAAGTCCTTCAAGAAGACCCATCGGCATTTGATCCACGGGCCTACTTGAAGCCAGCACGTGCAGCGATGAAAGATGTATGCGTCGCACGGATGACCGCATTCGGTCAAGCTGGAAATGGTGCCAAACTTCGAGATACGTTGAGCGCAACCGCATAACAATCTCACAGCTAGTGATGGACCGGTACTGAACCCCGCTTAGGATGATTCACTGAACCGTGTCCACAAAAACACTTTACGAAGCGTTTCAGCATCAGGTCCATTCGCGGCCTGATGCTACAGCTCTCTTGCTTGACTCTCCGCACAATACTGCATGCCAGTGTTCATGGCATGCACTTTCGATTGTGGTCAATCGCGTTGCCGGTCGCATTGCGAATCAACTGCCACTCGATTCAACTGTCCGCCGTTGCATCACGCATTTAAATGAGAACCGCGATGCGGACCTTGTGATCGCACTTGCCTCACTGGCACTCGACATAACAGAGGCTCCACTCGACGGGCGTATTGAATCTGCTGAACTCCAGCGTCGACGAAATTGCATCGGCGGCGTCTGGATCGATAACCAGTTCAAGCAACAAGTCACCTCCGAACTATTCGAGTTAGCTGACGAGCCAGCCACCGCTGAATCAAGTCGCTTGACGCTGCAAAGTACTGACCAACCCAGGCCTTTCAATGATCTGCAATATCCTGCAGAGGCAGCCTCCCTGATCCTTTGGACCAGTGGCACCACCAGCGAACCGCTTGCAGTCTTGTTGTCAGCTGAAAGCTTGCTCATGAATGCGGCGGCAAAATTAAAAGCCGTACCTCAAGAACCAACCGACATACGTCTTACAGTACTTCCGCTTTCACATGCCTACGCTAGGACTTGCGATTTTGGCACTTGGCTATTGAGCGGATGCACTCTGGCGGTATGCATTGGATATCAGAGCATGCTCCGCAGGCTGCAATATGTGAAGCCCAACCTGATCAACACCGTTCCATCGTTGGCCTGCAGGATGCTACGGGAAACACCGGAAAACCTAGACAACTTACGTTTACTCGGATGCGGCGGCGCCCCGCTTGATCGAGATTCATTCATGGACTGGGATTCACGAGGGGTCACGGTGATTCAAGGTTATGGCCTAACCGAAACTGGCCCGGTCATCAGCAGTGCGACACCCTTCAACGCAGCGCCAGGCCTCGTTGGTAAGCCCGTGGATGGCTGGGAAACAACAATTAAAAATGGCCAGCTTTTTGTTCGCGGTCGCCACACAATGCTTGGTTACCTAGGGCAACCAGAAGCGACCCAAACACGAATGAGTGCGGATGGGTGGCTCGGTACAGGTGACCTGGTGGAACGCGATAGCACGACCCAGCAATTTCGAATTTTGGGTCGAGTGGACGATGTCATTGTTTTGGCATCGGGTCGTAAACTTCACCCTGCTGCCATCGAGCGCGACGTTGAACAGATCGGCGGCATTGAGCACGCGTTACTTCATTATCAGAAAGGTCTGCAGCTCTGGCTGAATCTGGAAAATGGAATTGATTTGGAAGCGGTACAAAACAACATTTTAAAGGTGCTTGCCCAGCAGCACACCACTCTTAACTGCACACTTCATCACTTTCGACCCTCATTATCAATCGAATCCGGTGAACTTACAGCCAAAGGAACAATCAGGCGTGGACGGATTGTTCAAGATCGACTGATCAATCAGGCAGGGTCATAAGCATCGCTTCCCATACCACGACCACGCGGAATGAACTTGCACATCAAAATACCTAAAGCGTAGAGGAAGATTAGCGGCACCGCGAGCGCGATCATGCTGGTCACGTCAGCAGGTGTAACAACCATGGCTACGACGAAGATCACAAGCACAGCGACTTTCCAACTCTCGATGTAGGACTGAGTTTCAAACAGACCAATTCGCTGCAAAAAGAGCATAACGAGAGGTAGCTGAAAGGCGATTCCAAATCCTAAGGGCAATAACAGCACAAAGTTGACGTAGTAGGAGAGGCGTGGTTCAACCGCAACATCCATGCTGCCATTAAAGGCCAACAAGAAGGACAACACGAAATGAAGAACCAGAAAGAATGCCAGGATTACTCCTGATATAAAGAGCGTGACACTGAAAGGAAGATAGATGTAAACATACTTGCGTTCGTGGGAATGAAGTCCAGCTGCTACGAATGCCCAGAGATGATAAAAGATTCCTGGCGAGCCAATAATCGCTCCAAGAATCAGACCAGCCTTGACCCAGATCATGAAAGGCTCTTCCATCTTCAGAGAACTCAAACTCGTCTTGTTCTCACGTAGCTGAATTTTGGGTTGAAGCGTCGTAGGGAGTGAGTTAAGGATTTTCGCCATCTCAACGGGATCAACCACTCCCTCAGATGCCGGTAGATCTGCGTCTTTTCCACTTGGGGTTTCTGCCTGCGTGCTCCCGGTTTCACCCTGTTGCTGTTCCACACTCGGGTTGGGCACGAAGGATTCCATGGTCAATGCCTGAAACTTCTCAGGCACCTCGTAAATGATTTCCCATACCAAAGCGTTCTTGGCCAGGAACTTATGCAAATCCTGGACCGACTCATCCGATGGATCATAGCCAAGACGATGCAAATCTCGATCAGCATTGAACTGCTCGATCGCACCCTCAAGCGGTATTTGCACAAATCGCACCACCTCGTTGGCAAAAAAGAGACCAATTAGCAGACCGCCAGCCAACCAAATCATGGCTCGAAACAAAGAATGACGTAGATCCTCGAGGTGCTCCCCGAATGTCATCGTCGAATTTTCAAACAGGTCATCCTTAGGACGCGACAGCTTTTCCACGAATCAAATCTCAGTGTTGGGTTTGAAGGGTGAAAGGATACGATAAGAAGTGAGGTGGGAATTTCGCAATCCCGTGACAATCTGACTCGTATCGGGGAAAACGGCCTGGCCACAAGCCTGGTGAGCTGAAAATAAAAAGATCAGTACAATAGCCGAACGATTCCTCGAGTGACTCAGTAACCGCCCCAGCTGCAGTGGCCGCGGAGGTCCAAAAACTCTCTGATGGGGCAAACTTAGCACTCAATTGGAATGGCTCAGACACCTTTTCCACTGACTGACCAGCTCGCCCGTTTCCCAAAACAACTCCTCCAGTGTAGCAGCCCGACACGGAATCGCCTGCGTTACGGCCGATATTAGGATTCAAACCTCAGCCTGTCATCGATCAAAGTAGCGAAATGACCCCTTATCCACTGACTTTTTCCCCCGTTTTGAAACAAACAATCTGGGGCGGACGACGCTTGGGTGACCATTTAAAAAAACCGCTTGGTCCGGCCTCAGACTATGCCGAAAGCTGGGAAGTCGTCGATCACGGAGAAGACCAGAGCGTTGTTCAAAATGGACCGCTTTTTGGAAAGACGTTGAAGGAATTGATCCAGAGCGATGCCAGCTGGCTACTGGGCGATAAAACAGACATTGATTCGTTTCCACTGCTATTAAAATATCTGGACTGCAATCGCGTACTCTCGGTTCAGGTCCACCCCAGCGACGAGTATGCGTTGCAAATGCCAGAGCCAGATCTGGGGAAAACAGAGGCATGGTACATCGTCGCTTCCGATCCAGAGAGCCTGATCTATGCAGGTCTGAAACCGGGTGTTGATTCGCACGGGCTGCAACAGGCCATTGAAAACGGCACAACTGAGACGGTTCTACACTCATTTCACCCATCAGCTGGGGATGTCATTTTTATTCCAGCAGGAACGGTACACGCGTTGGGTGCAGGTCTTCTGGTTGCTGAAATCCAACAATCCAGCGATACGACCTTCCGGCTGTTCGATTGGAACCGTACCGATTTGCAAGGCAAATCTCGCCCGCTGCACATTGCCCAAGGTGTCGAAGTGACTGATTTTTCAAGCGGTCCAGTATCTGCAAGAACCAGTAACCCCAATCATGAAGGGTGGCAGACTGTTGTGTCCTGCGACAAGTTCGTGCTGAATTTGCTCGAAAAGGGGGAGGCGGATATCGGTGATGATGAGAAGTTTCACATCGTGACGATTCCGAAAGGTAAAGCAACTTTGCGTCTTGGAGAGGAAATCATGCCCTTGTCGACGGGTGACACCGTCCTGCTGCCGGCAGCGATAGGAAATTGCCGAGTGCTAGCAGCTGAAGACAGCACGGTCATGGAGATGCACTTGCCAGCGTGAAACGAATGACTCGGGCAATCGGAACTCGTGTGAAACATTTTACCCGCGAGTTCCACCGGAGACTTGAGGCGTACCCGCAGGAAGCACGATGACCAACGGGGAGCGTGTTTGTTTCGACAAAGAACGTGGTGGTGCAGGCAAGAATGGATTCCTCTTGGTTCCAGCACTCAAAACTTCGTACGCTCTTTACTCCCCCACGCTTGACTCGAAAGGATTCGCGATCATGGCTCGCAATAGAAAAAGACTCTTGCTGAGTACGGCTTTCACGGTCGCAATGCTGTCCACCACCGGATGCCGTGGGTTTCAGGGTTTCTTCACAGCGCCCGGCCCGCTTAACAAGCAACAGGCCAGTGCAGTCGTGCACGATCCATACCCACAGAATGACATTGGGCCCTACGATGCAGCCTCGCGTCCGCCCAGCTACCAGCAACCCTTGGCTGAACCTGTTCGAAATCGGCTCATTCCCGATGCGATGCCTTGGCTGGGTCGCTAAGTCGCAAGATGCACAAGACGCACTAAAGAAAACGGTTTTTGACGCACGGTTATTCTTTTCGGAGTACCCAGCCAACCACCGATTTATCTTTCAGCCCTGAGGCGCGGCTGTGAGACCACAGCACAAGCTCTGGTTCGGTCATGCTTGATAGCCGTCGGCACGCGGCACACCACCTATCATGCCCGTCGTTGCCAAACCGGAGATTTTGTTGCATCCGGTGTCACAGAATCAGCATCCCATTGACGGGTCGGTCCGCTGGCAGTCGTATTCTCTGGATCTCGGCGTAGAGAAGCTGAGTCCCGCCCAATCGCCCCACATCACACAGATGCCCGCATCACAAGGATGCCTCGGTTTGGTAGGTTGTGGGATTCCATTCAAACTCTCAGGCAGCTCCATGCCAAAAAAGTCCGCATCCAAGCGATCTCCTTCAAAACGCTCGGCAACGAAAAAGCGAGGCCGGCGTTCTTCGAAGGCGGCCGACACGCACCAACGCCTGCAGCGTTTTCTTGCTTCAGCGGGCTTTGGAAGTCGCAGACAATGCGAGGAGCTGATCGAAGCTGGTCGTGTTGATGTCGATGGACAGATTGTCACCAAACTTGGCTCGACGGTCGACAGTTCAACCCAAAAGGTACGCGTCGATGGCGTTTTGCTAAAAAAACAAAAGTCTGTGTACTACGCGGTGAACAAGCCAGTCGGCGTTGTCACAACCAATCGTGACCCCCAAGGCCGCCCACGAGTCGTCGACCTTGTCCCACCGGACGAACGTGTTTTTCCAGTAGGTAGACTCGACCGAAGCAGCGAAGGACTGATTCTACTCACCAATGATGGCGAGCTTGCGCAGCGCCTAACCCATCCCAAATTCGGTGTCCGAAAGGTATATCGAGTCACAGTGGCAGGCAAAGTCGAAACCGAAACGATGCGGCAAATGCGTAAGGGCATCCACATCTCCGAAGGCTTCGTTCAAGTAGAAGGGGCGAAGTTACTCAAGTCGCGCAGCCGATCGACTGAAATGGAAATTGTTCTGCGTGAGGGCAAGAATCGCGAAATCCGACGGATTCTCGCCCGATTGGGACACAAGGTGCAGACACTTCGTCGAATCGCAGTGGGGCCACTGCGATTAGGCGATGTCCCACCGGGTGCCTATCGTGCTGTAACATCCCAAGAAGTGGAAAAGCTCTGGACAGCAACGGAGACGGCTGCCGAGGAAACAGCGACACGCGGACCTAAAAGACGTGGCACGCCCCGGAAAACAACAGCCAGAAAAGGACCAGCGAAAACGACCACCTCAAAAGCTGGACCTGCAAAGCAGCGAGGCCCCAAAAAATTAAACAAGGTGTCAAAAGGCCCAAAATCTCGTCCAAACTCTCGCAAGCAAAGCGGCGAGTTGAACTTCTCTTTCGATCAAGGTGCAGCTGCCGGAGCTGTGATCGGTGCGGATGCTGACTCGACTGAAGCACAGCCATCTCGGAGCGGCCCAAAACGTAAATCCCGTCGGTCATCACCGGAAGGACGAACCTCCAAAACAGCCAGAAAATCTTCCACCAAACGTGGTGGAGTGAAGAAGCGAAAAACAAAAAATGGAACGCCCCGTGCTGGATCCGAAGCAACATCAACAGGCCGCGACAAAAACCGCCGCGGTGCTGGCCGAACTCAAGTAGCAAAGAAACGCACAGGCAATCAAAAGAAATCAGGTCCCAATCGTAAACGCAGGAAATAGATGTCAAAGCTGCATGCCGACTATTACGCCGATTCCATGCACCAGATCAATGCGTCACTGGAACGCAACGATCAAATGGGTGAGGGAACCTTTTTGATCCGAGTCGCAGCGGAGCCGCTTGCTAACACGCTCGTGCCAGGCCAATTTGTCATGATTCGCTTATCTGGCACCAATGCTCCGCTCATCGGCCGTGCATTGGCGGTATACGATGTCATTTCTGACGCCTCGGGCAACCCAACATGGATCGACCTTGTGTATCTCAAGAAAGGCACATTTACAACGGCTTTGGCAGAATCTCCACTTGGCACGCAAGTCACCCTCTGGGGGCCTCTTGGCAATGGCTTTGCAAACCGAACCTGTGATCGCTTGATCATGGTTTCAGGGGGTATTGGGCAAACGCCAATGCTGCTGCTGGGTAAAGAAGCGTTGGGCGCACAAGACTTCGGTGACGAGACCCGAAAAAATGGCTGGTCATCGGCCGTCGAATTCATTTACGGAGCACGTCGCGAAAGCCTGCTTGCAGGCGTCGACGACTTTGAACAAGCAGGCTTTCAAGTCACGCTATGCACCGACGACGGCTCAAAAGGACAACAGAGACTCGTGCCCGATGTTCTCCGTGACCGACTGTCTGAACTAGCCGGTACGGAAGAAACGATCCGAGTAGTTACCTGCGGCCCTGAAATCATGATGGAGAAGGTCGCAGAAGCTTGCTTGGCAGCTGGTATCGACTGCCAAGTCAGCATGGAAACGCCAATGGCATGCGGGATTGGAATCTGCTTTTCTTGCGTCGCGCAAGTTCGTCAGGATGGTCCCGAAGAATGGGACTATAAACGTACTTGTGTCGAAGGTCCGATCTTTGATGCGGACCAAATCTGTTGGTGAGAAGCAGAAAGTGCGTTCTTCCGACTAGCGATAAATCGAACCGCGAGTTGCGGGTGCCTCTGTTCCGCTTGGGTAGCCGGTAGCAGAACCGGTGCTGCCCGGCGTATAGCCGCCAAATCCTGTGGTCCCACTCGTTGATGCAGGGGGAAGAGCGGCAGATGGTGCAGCCGACTCCAACGCCGCGCTGGCAGTCGAGAACGCTGGTGAAGTCGCTGCTGGAGGCAGAATCTCGCCGGGTGCAGCTGCAGGCATTTCAAAACCGTTGATATTCGACTTGGGTGGAGTAATTGCTGCGGCGGCAGTACCGCTGGCCGGAAAGGTAAACCCTCCCTGCGGAATGGCGGGCGCTACTGGGTAGCCGCTGGAAGCAGGCTTTGCAAAACTGGTATCGGGAACGGAAAAACCACTGCTGGCAGTTGCCGACGTTCTGGGGGCTCCCCCTGCTAAATCAGACATGGCAAAAGCAGTGCCTGAATCCTTGACCTTGGGGGTCAATGCCTTGTTACCAAATGTGTAGCCGCTCGGCTTTGCAGCCGGAGCTGCGGGTGTTTGAAAACCAACGGATTGGGTCGCAGAATTACCATAAATGCCATTGGCTTGAGCCGCTGCCAAATTTGGTGCTGATGCTGAATACCCTGGAGAAGCACTCAAACCAGCAACCTGCGTGGGCTGTGGTGAAGCCAGTGGCGAACCTGTTGCCGGAGCAGCAGTGCCTCCAGCAACCGATGCAATCGCAGTAGGAGTTGCCTGTGAGCTAGGCGGTACTGGAAAACTCGATGTCGGACCGCTCTCGGCCAAAACCTCTGCAGGTGGATTTTTCTTCTTCAGAGTGAGCAGATTACGCCCGGACATACTGCATCCTGATGAGATCATCCCTGCAAGCGTGCAGCTGGTGACCACTACAATTGTTCGTTTGGTGTTTCTAAGCATCCTGCCAACCTATGACACATGAATTCCGTACTGACTCGATCAGAGTCATCGGCACCCAGCGTTGAACGAATCCATAAAATCGGAAAAGTCGCTTTAAATTAACGCAACCCTCCCGGACTTTGGGACGTTAGGACGCTGACTCAGGTGATGTCAATGTCACCTTCAAGCGTGTGTTGAAAATAAGAGAGAGAATGCGTGTTTCACGCGCAAGATCAAGGCGACCACGAACAGTAACGTCGGATGCATGCAACACCGACGCATGGAGACCGGCAAGAACGAAAAAAGCCCACCCAAAAGAGGGTGGGCTGAACAACGCCCCTTCGCTCTGACGCATTTACCAATTTGCTGGACGAAACGCATCAGCGTCTGGATGCTTTAGAGCATCAAGATGTAGCTACCTCCATTGAGGTGCCCATGGTCTGCCCCGGTGCAGGAAGATCGCTGTATCCCTGGAGGTAAATATCGATCGCGCGGGCTGCTCCTCGACCTTCGTTGATCGCCCAAACCACAAGACTTTGCCCACGACGACAGTCACCGGCAGCAAAAACACCGGCCACATTCGTCGCAAAGTGACCGTGTTCAGCTTTGAAGTTGCTGCGAGAATCAACTTCCAGCCCTGCGGACTCAGCAACATATTGCTCGGGTCCAAGGAATCCCATTGCCAACAAAATCAATTGTGCAGGCCATTCTTTCTCCGAGCCTTCCACTTCGCTCATCGACCAGCCACCGTCATCCTTCTTGGTCCATTCGACATGGACTGTCTTGATTCCCCGGAGCTTACCCGAGTCATTAAGAAGATACTCTTTACTCAACAGTTGATACTGGCGAGGATCATGCCCAAACTTGGCAGCAGCTTCCTCATGCCCGTAATCAACACGAAAAATTCGAGGCCACTCTGGCCATGGGTTGTCTGAAGCTCGCTCTTCAGGCGGCTTGGGTAGCAACTCAAAGTTGACCACACTTCGACAACCGTGCCGTATGCTGGTTCCAATGCAGTCAGTTCCGGTATCGCCACCACCGATCACGATGACATCTTTGCCTTCTGCGCT
>Ga0315321_10000009_pt1 | contig 111661 bp, 102 predicted proteins | sample M180m21515metaG_FD_203464 | JGI IMG/M metagenome (GOLD analysis project Ga0315321, IMG submission 203464) | Ammonia-oxidizing marine archaeal communities from Monterey Bay, California, United States - M1 80m 21515 | ecosystem: Environmental > Aquatic > Marine > Intertidal zone | place: USA... | reverse complement strand
ATCTTATTTTCTCTACACTCTGAAGACTTACGAATTTTCAATTTACCCCAAAATCGGCCAATGCGCTCTTAAAAAAGGGCCGTAGAGAATTTGCCTCGGATCGATACAGCTCACCCCTTAAGCATACAGATTTGGAGAATTTGGAGATTCACAATTGCTCCTAGACGCCGGTATATGGGGCTAAACAAAAAAAGATCAGGGAAATTACGTCAGATTTGGTGCGAAAAGTCTATAGGTTTATGGGAAATCTCCTATAAACAGGGGATAATGGAACGAAAAGGGGTATAGAGGCCTCAAAATTAATAGGGAAATTATTTTCCAGAACCGGGAAGTTAATATACAGAGTAGGAAACCTATCTCCGATTAAAAACTGCAATCAAAGTTAAACATGGACTAAATTAATACAGATATTCCCTTTTGAGTATTTTCAATTTGAGTTTAACCCTAAGTTTTGCCAGAATGTCTTTTCTTAAACATTACTTGCGGGAGAATTATTTATGTACCGATTTATTTTATTGTGTTTAGGCTTGTTTGCGTATGCTGTGCATAGTAGTGCTCAGTTAATTGTCGATGCCGAGCACGTTATGGTAGCAGGCGATTCTAAAAAGTTTTGTGGTTGGCCTGCCAATAATGGCTCCTGGCAATGGGGCGATGAAATTTTAGTCGGTTATACAGAAGGAGATTTTATAAACAGTCGAGGGCATAACCTGAAAGGAATCCAGCATAGTAAATTTGCCCGGAGTAAAGATGGTGGTGAAACTTGGTCTGCATTTGATCCGGAAAATTTTTTGGATGACGAAAATATTCAGTGGTTGCCCAAGGGAAAAACACCCTTACCAAAAGCTATAGACTTCTCTCATCCAGATTTTGCAATGAGAGTTTTTGCTTCCGGATATCACGGCAATAACGATCCTGAAGGCGGATTTTATTATTCCTATGATCGCGGCGATAACTGGACAGGGCCACATACTTTCGGAATGTTGAATGAACATCCAGAACTAAAGGGAAATGTATTTACTCCACGAACGGACTACATTGTCACTGGTCCTAAATCGTGCTATTTGTTTATTACTCTTAATATGGAAGTAGTGGAAGAAAGCAGCCGGATTGCTTGTGTTAAAACAGACGATGGGGGGTTGACCTTTGAGTTTGTTTCATGGATTACTCCAGCCACTACGGAGTTTCGCTCAATCATGCCGCAAACTATACGGCTATCAAATGGCGATTTTATATTGACATGCCGTAAAATTATAAATACACAGTTCCATGTGGGTTTAGTTGATGCCTATATCTCCAAAGACAATGGAAATACATGGAAATATCAAAGCCGTATAAAGGATATCCGCACTCATTCCAATCCGCCGTCCATTATTGAATTGGAAGACGGCCGCTTATGCTGTATATATGGAGACAGAGATAACAAAACAATCGCGGGCAGATACAGTGACGATAGAGGCAAAACCTGGAGTACAGAATTTATTATTCGGGATGACTTCCAAAGTGTGGACGATTGGGCCGATTTAGGATATCCCCGATTGGCCAAACGTTCAGATGGAAAATTAGTAGCTATATATTATTGGGCCACGGCCGATCATCCCCAACAATTTATTGGAGCATCCATTTGGGATCCGAAGGAAGTACCGACCCCCAAGAATAAAGTGCTGTTTCATAAAGGTATGAATGACGTCCCAGTATACCGAATTCCGGCATTAGCTGTGAGCAACAACGATGTAGTCATTGCAGTAGCCGATGCACGATATAATCGTGGCCAAGACTTACCCAACAATATTGATTTAGTGATGCGCCGAAGTTTTGATTCTGGGAAAACCTGGACAAAATCCAAAGTCATAGCCGATTTTGGACTTCAGGGATGTGGCGACCCGGCACTGTTGCTCGATTGGAATACTAATCGGCTATGGTGCTTTTTTACATTTGCTCCTGATGGTGTAGGAGTAAAAACAAGTCAACCAGGAATTGATGGGAAAACTTTCCAATTGTACATCATGTACAGCGATGATGATGGGGGAAGCTGGAGCACTCCGAAAAATTTGAATGCTGAGGTGAAAGATCCTGCCTGGGACGCAGTCTGGTCATCCCCTGGTAATGGGTATCAGGACGATAACGGACGATTATATTTCCCCTTAAGCCGAAAGTCAGGTGACACCTTCTATAGCCACTTTATTTATAGCGATGACCATGGAGCAACATGGAACATGGGCGGTCCTGCGGGCGAACAATGCGAAGAGTGGATGGTGGTTCAACGTAAAGACGGATCGTTATTGGCCAATATGCGCAATCACTATGGTAAAAATCGTCGTGCTTTAGCCATGTCATCGGATCGCGGTCAAACCTGGAACGAACTGTCTCATCATACAGCCTTGCTCAGCCCGGTATGTCAAGCAAGCACTATCTGGGATAGTCAACGGCACAAAAGACAATTATTGTTTGCGAATCCGGCCGACACCGAACGTCGGAAAATGACTGTACGGCTCAGTGAAGACGAAGCCGTAACATGGCCTTATCAAAAGGTGTTGTATGAAGGACACGCTGCCTATTCCAGCATGGCTATCTTGCCCGATGGCCAAGTAGGGGTCTTTTACGAACGCGGTACTGAAAACCCTTATGATACCATTTCCTTTACCAAGTTTCCGATTACTTGGATTAAGGAGCAACCTGAATGAGCGTCGAACAATTTAGACATGATGTGGGTACAGGATATGGGGCACATCTATGATCGGAAGCATATGCAATATTATGAGTCTTCCGTTTTTGAATGGAAACAAGCGGCAAAGAAAATCAAGCTGAAATACGAAGCTCAGATTCCGAAAGGCACACAATTGGAATTTTCTATTCGAACATCCCCAACAAAAGAAGACTTGAAAAATCAGTTTTGGAAAACTATCAAACGGAAAACAGCATCTGTCAATAAGGATGATCGATTCATCCAATACCGAGCCACGTTTACCTCAGGGAATGGCGATCGGTATCCCGTATTGGGTAAAGTCTCTATAGGTTTGCAATGATATTTATCTATTCCGAAATGAAACCATGATACCGCCCCATATAATACGCTAAAAGAAAGTGATGCGGTGGTCGTAACGTGGTGCCATTTCCATTATCTGAGAGTTTCCAGTAGTTCCAGTCCCAATAAGTTTCTGGGCGTTCATCGACGGGAAAGGCATATCCGTGTATATCGCTTCCGATATTGCCTTGTCCCATGGGGATCATATCGATACGGTGGGCATTGGACATGGACCATTCGATCAAATCAAGTGGGTAGCGTTTTAGCGTATCTACAGCGTCTGTATAACATTCCATTGGTGGTGATAGATCGGTAGTGCTCCAATTATCTGTACGTGATTTCCCATTAGCTACAGCACCATAGACGAAATTGGTAAAGGAATTACGTTCAAGTTTTTCAAACTGCCAGTGCACGCGAATCGCATATTGAAACATACTTAACAGAGTAGGGTCTGTTTCGTAACGAATCAAGTGATAGTAATTCATGAACGACATATTATCGTCCGGCTGGTGTCCCGGGTAATTAGGACCAGATATTTCTTTGGGTTGGGTCATGCCATTCATTCCATAACCATGGTCCAAGGCTAGTTTCAAATATTTTTTACGGTATTTGTTGTCTTCCAGGATATGGTGAGCGATAGAAAAGTAGGTCAATATGCTATAGGAGTTTAATCCCCGTTCAGATTTCCAATTGGGATCACGATTTAAATCACTCGGCGAGAAGTGACCCCAACGTGTAGGTTGTCTATCGTAATCGACCAAGGTATAGTCATGCTTGATAAGGTGATCAATGATGCGGCGAACAACAACGCGTACAGCTTCCTTTTCTTCTTCCGTTTTACAAACTCGGTCATAGTAAATGGCCGAACCAAAAAAGTGACCGTCCAGTTCGTCCGAACTTGCATCCGCTTTCCAATACCATTTTCCGGTCTTATCCACTGGAACACGTCGTTCCATAATTCTCCACAACTTGTCCCTCTCTTGGCGGCGAATATCATAGTTTTCATCATATACCGCCCCCGGATCGGGTTCTGTAGTGGGTACAACGTTTCTCGCGATTAATCCTTTGGGACCTCCATATTTACCTCCCTGGGTTACTTCACTTAAAAAGGCCAGAGCCTTAAAAGCATTATGAGCATGCTGGCGATACTTTTCTTCACCTGTGGATGCGTAGGCGAAACTCATGGCACTTAAATAAAGCCCAGTATTAAACCCATCATTATCCGAAAAACGAGATTTAGCTGTTGTTTTGTCGCCGGGCACAGAGAGGGTCACAGGGTTTACATATCCGAATTCGGTGCGACGGTTGTATCGCTCGACTTCGTTTTCATAATACTGTGCTTTTTCTACCAAAGTCATTGGTTTGGATTCGATGCAGGAAATACCAGCATTGGTAGCAATCCAGGTATTTCTATTTGAATCGACAACGATATCATTCACATGATTGTCCAATAACCAGCGTCCTCCTTGGCGAAAATGCCATTGCCCATCTTTAAATTGAATGGCACCGTTGGTTGTGCCAAACCATACTGAATCTGGGCCTGCAGCCATACAGGTAAAGTCATTAAATGGGAGACCTTCATTACCTGTAAATAGTTTCCATTCGTTTTGAGATACCCGATATCCAACACCCTGCGGAGCCGCAAACCACAGCCGTCCTTCGGCATCGAATTCCACCGCACGTACATCCATGGGTGCCCAGCGAATCGTACCTTGAGTAGGCATGGCCATTTCCCAGGTCTCTCCATTACCAATGAATAGCCCTTCTTGAGCAGCAATGGCAATCTCGTTATTTCCTTTTGCTAAATCATGTACAGAAATTATTTTGCCGGATATTTTTGGAAGACTTATAGAGTCATTAACGTTAAAAAACGATGCATTATCTGAGGAGGCTACGCGATGCCATTGGCTCCCATCAATACCAAAGGTTTCTCCAGTTGAGGTGCGTGACAGCAGTTTTTTATTAGATCCTAAAGCCAGATCAACGATAGCCTCCTGTGGAAGGCCATGAGCAGTTGTGTAGGCTTTATGTGAATGCTGTGAGTATGTATCTGCCTGAATCGGGAGCTCAGCGTGAACTGGCAGGGAAAATATACTAGTAACTACTAAAATTCTACACCAATAATGTTTAATGCACTTCATGAATGATTGTCCTTTTCTGGCGGTGTTAAAAGTCGCGTCGAACTCATACGCACTGAATATCCTGAAAGTAGGGGAATACCTAACTTGGCAAACTGTAACATAGCCTAGATGATATCAAAATTGCTATTATTAATATATTGTGTACTCCTAGCAGCATAAAGACGACAATACAGTTCAGATAAAGGTACCATGCATCCTTTCACGCATAATGAAATATATGGCAATTGGGCTACCCTACTTCTGTCTTGGAATTCAGATGAAACGTTGGACTATGCACGTACTACAAGCGATCTAACAACATTAATTGCCATGCAGGTTAGTGGGATTTATATAAATGGTACAGCAGGAGAGTTTTACTCTCTGACTGAGCATGAGTTTGATCAAATTGCCCTTTTATTAACTGAACATTGCGAAGTTGCAAATGTTCCTTTTCAGATCGGCGCAAGCCATATGAGCGCTCAGATTTCACTCGAACGTTTAAAACGTAGTGTTGCCTTGGCTCCTGCTACATTTCAAATTATTTTGCCCGACTGGTACCCACTTACAGATGAAGAGGCGATTGACTTTTTATATCGAATGGCAGATGCAGCTGAAGGTATTGGTTTGGTGCTGTATAATCCGCCCCATGCGAAGCGCGTACTCAGCCCAGAGACCATAGGGCTATTGGCACGTGAAGTACCGTCTTTAGTAGGAGTTAAAGTCGCGGGCGGGAATGATGCTTGGTATGCATCACTGCGCCAGCACCTCAGCAAAATCAGTGTGTTTGTGTCAGGACATCACTTAGCCAGTGGGTTTTCTCAGGGTGCACAAGGATCTTATTCCAATGTTGCATGCCTACATCCTCGTGCGGCTCAACACTGGTGGGAGTGCATGAGCACAGACTTACCCAAAGCCCTTGAAATGGAACAACGCATACAATGCTTTATGAATGAGCACATAATACCATTCATCACCAATGAGAAATTTTCCAATGCTGCCGTGGATCGATTCTTAGCACAGATCGGCGATTGGGGAAACCTAAGCGAAGGTATGCGCTGGCCTTACCGTTCGATACCACGTGCAGAAGCCAATCGTCTAAGACCAATAGCCCAACAAGTACTCCCTGAATTTTTTGAAACTTAAATGTACACAAGGAACAGAATAATGCGAAGTCTACAAAAAACATCATATCCAAGTGGTAAAGTACAAACCCTAGTTATATTTCTAATCGTTAGTCTATTCGGTTCAGCAAACGCTGCAGACAAAGCACAACCCAAAAAAGGAAAAGAGTTCACGCCCCCCCTGTCAGAACGAATTCCAGAAAGTGTCTCAACGTTACCATCCTTTGGTCACATACAATGGCGCACTACTACATTGCCGTGGGTTGGGGATGGGCCATACGAAGGCATCAGCGGTGCCGGCATGGTGGCTATCAACAACAAACTATATGTGGTAGGTGGATTTATCCCCGGCGGTGACGAATCGGGAGACCCTGTCAGTGGCCGTACATCGCGATGGTTATGGAGCTTCGACCCCGTCAGCGCAACCTGGACACAATTACCCAGTGCCCCCATCCGCAGAGAATATGTTCGTGCCGTTTCCACAGATACAGAAATATTTATGATGGGAGGGGCCTCACAATACAAAGGAACAGAACCTAACTACCGACCCCACAACGAGACAGCCACCCTAGATTTTTCAAGCAAACCATTAACTTGGGAAATAGTACCCCCCTTAAACACCGCACGTACCCATATGGCTGTGGGCGCTTCAAAAGATCATATCGTGGTGGCCGGAGGGAACGAATACATACGAAGTGAAATAGGCTACAGTCATAAGACCATTCGAGACACAGTAGAAGTCCTTGATCTCAAGCATCCCCAAAATGGATGGCAACTGCGAGCCCCCATGCCTTCACCAGCTCGGGGGTGGTCCGCATCAACATTCTCAAACAACACACTCTTCGTGTTTGGCGGTATAACCTGGGATATCAAAAATACAATTATTGCAACGCAGGAGACACTCTCATTCACTACACAAGAAAATAAATGGAAGAAACACACCCCCCCCCCCATAGGAGTGAGTGGATGGGAGGCAGCACTCTACAAAAAACGGTATGCCATGATCACCGGTGGAGTATACCGTCCCGATCCAGAATCCCCAATGATATGGTCCGACCTAACTCTGGTCTACGATACCCAAGAAGACCAATGGCTTCAGGTAGAAGGAGTATTGCCCCCAGGAGCTGTCTTTAACGATCCAGGAGTCGTCATCATCGGAGACACCATATACGTACTAGGCGCAGAAGGCCCAGACGGAAGCCACTATAACTATTTTTTAATCGGTAAGATTCAGCCTGCTAAAAATATCGAATAGAATCAATATAGTATGTGCACTACTTCATCGACGCTTCCATTGCAAGAAGCCGGTGCTCCAATGATGCGAACCGTACGTTTTGTGCTTCGTTCTCAGCTTCCAGCCTATCAATCTCAGCCTGTTTCTGATCCTGATTAGTATGAACCTCTAGCTCTGAATAGTATCGCGACTCCAACAAAAGGTACAACCCATCCATAAGAATCATTTTCTTTGGCTAGATATGCACCACATAAAGCACAAATAAATACAGCTACACGAAGAAATTGAAAGTATCCATATGGGAGATCGGGTATAAGGCAACCAAAGAGTAATATCGCTACTATGAATGGGAATGCATAGAAATTCTCCGATAATGCGTTCATAAGCTTCTTGGGTGGATTGTTCGCCCCATGAGCCCAGATAGATTCGTTTACCGTTTAGGCAAACGAACCCCCTGTTGTTGCAATGGCGTAGAGAGGGAATCCGGGTTTTCTTTGTGGCTTTCATGCTGTTCTCCTAAGTCGCAAAAGGATAATTATCCCTTTGCCGTTAAGACTTAATCAGCACTGCCACAAGGCAGGTATACGTTAAAGTGCGTATTCACGGTAGTTTTAAATGGTGGGCGATGTAGGATTCGAACCTACGACCCCCTCGGTGTAAACGAGGTGCTCTAACCAACTGAGCCAATCGCCCATAAAGGTCGCTTATCTAGTATAAGCTTCCGAAGGGATGCAAACTATATCACAATAAAAAGTGCCCACGCAAGAAATGGTTGATGAATGGATAGGCTCTTATTCCTCTACTTGGTGAAAAAATTCTTCAGAACGTTTACTCGAATCCTCTATATACAGTGCAAAATCGGCATTTTGAGCAATACTTTTACGAAAGACATCCACATGAAGTGGGATACTGTTGTATTGACTTTGGGCGTGCATGAATCGATGAATATCATCCAATTCGGCCTTCAGGTACTCATCCAAACTATAGCTGGAGATATGTGTTGTGCCCCCATGTACTCCGTAATAAGCATTCCAGTCGTTTACACAATCCCGTAGAGCTTGCTTCAGTGAACCTTTATTCAGACTCTTCCACGTTTGGAAATGCTCCATAAACGAAACATGGATACTGGTTTCGAGTTTCCACAATTCGATCCAAGTGGATTCGGGATAGTCACGCGGTATAGTAAATCGATAAAACACTAGCTGCCCCAGGAATCGCCTTCATCCGTTTCATCGTCTTCGGGAATCTCAACGTCTTTTGCGGCCTTATCCATCACAGCTTCTGCAACAAAGATGGGGCATTTTTGGCGAACAGCGACGGCTAAACCGTCGCTAGGCCGAGCATCAATGCGCAATACCTGCATCAAATCGCCATTTTCACTGAGCTGATGTACATTGATATGGGCGAAGAAGGTGTCATTTTCCAATTTGTAAATACACAGCGATTCCACTTCCCCATGGAATCCGGCCAATATGTTACAGATGAGGTCATGGGTCATAGGGCGACCGAGTTTTTCCTCCAATATACCTACCTGGATGGCATGGGCCTCCGGAATACCTACAACAATGGGCAGTATTCGGTCTTCGTTGCGTAACAGAACGACGGGATGCTGTGGCCCATCGCTGACACCCAATATTTCGACTTCTATCATGGGAAAATCCTCTAGTTTGTCGTACACTATTATCCATTATACCGCAGTATGATACTAAACACGAGGAATATACCGTTTAACTTTTAACCAATAAATAAACAGTAAAAGTTGAATCGTCTTATCCAATCTGGGTAGAGTTAATGCTATTAACACTATGTTTGCGCATAAAATTCACCTGTAGCACTTTTTTCGCTTTAGGATAATTATTGTATGTCAGATAATTCAACACGGCTTCATGGTCCTTCCGATGGAGGCAACTTTGAAAAAGAATGGTCCGATGAATCAGTGCAGATCCATCTGGTCAGCGATGTGGGGAAAAAGCGTGAACATAACGAAGACTCTTGCCTTTTAGAAGTGCCTGCAGATCCAAAAGTACGTGTTGATTTAGGGGTTTTGTTGGCGGTGGCTGATGGTATGGGTGGAGCCAGTGCGGGGGAACATGCCAGTAATTTAGCGCTTGTGTCCTTAGCGGAAAAATACTATCAGGGTGATTCAAAATCTATTCCTCAATCCCTGGAAGCGGCTTTGGCTTATGCGAATGATCAAGTCTATAAAGATGCTGAAGAAAATCCAGAGTTACACGGCATGGGAACAACAGTCGATGCAGTAGTGGTGCGCGGCGATTCTGTCTATATCGCTCATGTTGGGGATAGTCGAGTATATGTGCATCACGAAGATAAAGAGTTGAAACAGATTACTGAAGATCATTCAATGGTTTGGGAACAATTACGCGCTGGATTAATTTCTAAAGAAGAAGCGAAAAACCATTCCATGCGAAATCTTATTACCAAAGCCATCGGTATTAAACCTGATGTGGAAATCGATTTATATGCGGTCACCATTGGTAAAGAAGATCGCATTATGCTGTGTAGCGATGGCTTGTGTGGCTTGGTGGATGATCCAGAAATAAATGAAGCTATGTCTCAACAAAGAGATCTTAAAAAATCCAACGAGTCATTGGTGGCTTTGGCGATGGATGAAGGCGGGAATGATAATATAACTGTGTTGCAATTCCAATACCGCGTAGCGCCTACCGAACATGCCTTACATGACGGCTGTGAAAAAGTACCTTCTATTGCCGAAGGCGGTATTATTGCCCGCCTTCGGCGTAGAATTTTTGGTTAGGTCACTTATTATTAAGCAGCATCTGGAATGTTGGATTCTTCTTCTGCAGCCTCTGTTTCTTCTGGTGGTGCATCAAACTCAGGCTCAACCACTTCTGCTTCTGATGAGCTTTCTGCAACTTTGGGAGTGATTATTAATTTCCCATCTTCGATAACAATGGACTCAAGGTTTTTGAATGCCTCATCCATTTGTGGATCCTGATTATATTGTTCGGCAAAATTCTGATTGGCTAACATATCCAATTGATCTTGAGGAATTGCTTCGCCTTTCAAACTACCGTTTTTCATATATACTTCCAGGTATCCATCTTCAAACAGGACCTCTAGTCCGAGGCTGCCATTGAAATATAACCCTTTTAGACTATCCATGCCCAGTTCGGTTGCGATATCATCCAAGGGGAAACTGAGTTGGCCTTTGATTTCAGAATCTTCAATCGTTACATATAACCGGTCTTTGAAATCTGAAAGTTCAGGATTGTTTTGTATCATGACATTAATATCTTGTTGCGAAAGCTCCAAGGGGCCTGGCTCTTCACCGCTCTCAAAAGATTGCATCCAAGTATCAATCCGGTTAAGAGTCGAAGTCTTTTCTTCTTCACTCACTTCTACAGTTGGCAATTCAATAGGCGTATCATCTGTATAATTTTCGATAAGTTTATTCAATGCGTATTTGATTCCAAATACAGCCACAATGGCGCTGATTATACCTATGACGACAACTGAGGCACACCCGTAGATCCAGCAGTTTCCTGCATTGTCTTGGGTTAATTTTGACTGATGGTTTATATTCATGGTGTCTCCTTTAAAATGTATGTTGAACATCTACTATACCCCCATTGCCATAACTTTATTCAAGGTTTTTTATAAATTATAAATAGACTCATTAGTTTAAGTGCTCATGTTGATATCTACATAGTGTATATGATTAGATCATAAATTAATTGGTTAATGTCAATGTGTTTATATACTCTAAGAGGTCTCCTCATGAAGCGATTTATTTCAATTTTTTCTATTGTTGCATTGTTGTGTATCGTGCATCCAGTCCATGCTGAATTTAAAGCTGGACTTGGCATCAGTGATGTAACTCCAAAAACGTTGATGCCCATTTCGGGTGGTGTGGGTCAACCTGCACCTTCAAAAGGATATAGAGGTAAACTCGAAGTTCGGGCTCTGGTGGTAGAGCAAGGGGGTACTCGTGCAGCAATTGTTACGGTTCCCTATATTGGCTTTCCACGTGTCTTGGGAGATCGCGTTCGTGACCGTGTAAAGTCAGTACCCAGAGACAGCATCATGATTGGGTCTACTCACACGCATAGTGCTCCTGAAATTTATGGATTCCCCGATGGAAAAGGCGGTACATGGTCTGACTTAGATTATATTGATTGGGCTTGTGCAGAGGTGGCCAAGGCCATTGAAGAAGGGGTAAAAAAGCTAAAGTCTGCATCGGTAAAAATTGCTACGGGTGAAGCGGCTGAAGGAATTGCTTACAACTATTATGCACCTCAGCTGTATGATCCACGTGCCAATATCATCCAGTTTCTCAATAAAAAAGGAAAGCCCTTTATCACCCTCGTGAACTATGCAATTCATCCAGAAGTACTAGGAACAAAAGCCGGGTATTTAAGCCCTGATATGGTTGGCCCATTGCATGATCGTATTGAAGAGTTGGGCGGTGGCCAAGGTATTTTCATGAATGGTGCTCAAGGCGGTATGGTAACGGCCGATACACGTCGTGGAAATGATGGTGATGAAAGCAATACATGGGAAGAATGTTTGCGCATCGGAAATTTGCTTGCAGAAGAATCTCTGCGCATTGTAAAAGATGTTCCTGTGCAAGAGGATCCTAATTTGAGTGTGTTCTCTAAAGAAATTATCTATCCTTGTGATAGCTCACTTCTATTAGCGATTGTAAAAAATGCGGCTTTTGATTATAACGTTAGCAAAGACAACACATTGTCAACTTTGACGAATGTCGTAAATTTAGGCAATGCACAAATGTTAACTATTCCTGGTGAAGCCTTACCAAACATCGGATATTACCTCAAGAAAAATATGCACGGCGACCATAATTTTTTACTGGGTTTGACCAACGATGCATTTGGTTATATACTCACCAAAGAAGATTACATGAGTTTTAAACGCTATGAGTATGTATCTCGGACTAGCTTAGGCGAAAAAACGGGTTCTATACTTGTGGATGAATCCTTAGCCTTCGTAGACGAGGTCGAACGCCCTAAATGATGCCCATTATTCAACGAGTAAAACACCCCCGCCCCAAAATACATTGGGCGGGGGTGCTTTTTATATGCTCATTGCCTGTACGCTATGTCCACAGGCTTTCGCACAAAACGAGGACTCAGTTCATCGTGTGGGCATTGTGGTGGAAGGTGAAGCCTTTGCACATGAATTAACAGAAAGTATTCAGCGGTCTTTATTGCTGGGGAATAGTTGGCGGATACTAAACTGGGATATCCCAATGGCTTATGCCAATCAAAAAATAGAATGGACTTCACAGTACCTTCCTTTAGATGTCTGGCCAATAGCCAGTACGGCAGTATACGAAGGGAATAGCGAGTTTGGAGTATTGCCTGTCGACGACAAAACTTCTATGAAGCGTTTGATTTTTCGTTTTCATAGGGCGATAGGGTTTTTGACTCGTCCGTTACTATAATACCGATATGGTATACTCATGCTCGTTGATTAGAGATAATGGGACAAGTGTATGCGGATAGCAATAATAGGCAGTCGTGGAATTCCTGCGCTATATGGGGGCTTTGAAACAGCCACGGAGGAAATTGGCGCACACTTGGCCGAACGCGGTCATGAAGTCACCGTATATTGTCGCTATGGCAACGGAGATAGTAAAGAGACTTCATATCGAGGTATGCACAAAGTATATGTGTCGTGTGTGAAATTAAAATCTCTTGAAACGTTGAGTCATTCTTTTATGGCATTGTGGCATGTCATATTTCATCGCTATGATGTTCTAATCATTATGAATCCCGCTAATGGGCTGCTGTGTTGGATGCCTCGTTTGTTGGGCATCCCTTTTGCTCTTCATGTGGATGGTTTGGATTGGGAGCGAAGTCGTTGGCCATGGTATGGTCGCAAGTTCATTCGCTTTGGTGCCTGGTGTGCCAGTAAATTGGCTCCTGCATTGATTGCCGATTCTGAGGCGATAGCGAATTTTTATCGACAAACCTGGAAGCGTGAGACGGCCTATGCATCGTATGGCGCTGAAATGAGCCCCTGCACGGATGCCACACTGCTCGAAGCATATGGTCTTCAACCGCACAATTATTTTTTAGTTGTTGCACGCTTGGTACCTGAAAACCATACAGAGGGAATACTCCAGGCATATTCAATGATAGATACTGAATTACCCCTAGTGATTGTGGGAGATACGAATTATGAAAGTAACTATATCCGGCATCTGAAAGTTTCGGCGCCTCTGGGTGTACATTTTCTCGGGGGTATATATAATGCCAATCATTTACAGTCTATATTGCATCATAGTTTACTGTATCTTCATGGGCATAGTGTTGGAGGGACGAATCCAATATTGCTACAAGCGATGGCTTGTTCGTGTGCCATTGCGTATTTTGATGTAAACTTTAATGCTGAAGTGATGGATGAGTGTGGTCAGCGCTTTAAATTGGACGATGATAGCCTCAAAGAGTGTTTTACCGATGCCCTCAATGGGGAAGGCTGGTTGGAAGATTGTCGGTTAAAGGCCCAAGCCCGCGTGGCGGAAGAGTATACTTGGGAACGTGCATGCGATGCCTATGAACAGCTTTGTACCGATCTTCATGCAAAATAATTGCTAGGACATGGTAAAATAGAGTGTAGACTTGTAAAATAAAGATGTGTCACCTAAAATTATGTTGATTATCCAATCGTAGAGAAGGATGGTTTACCCTTTGAACAGTAGTGCCCGACAAGTTGTACGCGTATTGCCCCTAGTGTTGATGGATGTGTGTATTTCAATTATCGCATTCATGGCGGCGTACATCCTGTACATTCAACCTGAAAACTTATCGTTAGACTATTTTCGTACAGATACCTTCTTTCAACCACATAAGTCCATTTTATTGATCACTCCATTTGTCCGTGTGTTTACCTATAGCCTTTTTGGAAGCTATGATGCGGATGTGTATTCCGAATCGTTATCGACACGACTGTTTAAACTTTGCAAAGCTGTTACCTTGGGCACAGTCATTATAATCGTTATGCGGGATATGTACCGCGGTGTATTTGAATATAGCGAATTTAATTATTCACGTGGTGTAACGCTTGTGGATTGGTTCTTTAACATTGTTTTGATCAGTGCTTCATACATGACGGTAGTGTATTTCCGCACCTTAATGTTTAAGCGAGGGATTGGAAAACGCAATATTGCCATACAAGGAGCGGGTAACCAGTCGTTTATTTTTTTGAGAGAAATGAATCTTTTGAAAAGTAGCCCGTATGAAATTAAAGGCATTATTTGCGATCAAGCTGGATGGGATGAATTTTCTGCGAATGCTGAAACAACTCATTTAGGTACAGCTGATAATATATTAGAGATTATTAACTCGCATAAACTTGATGAAATAATTGTGACCGATACAAGTTCGTTGGGCATGGAGCTTATGGACTTTGTGATGGAAGGCCACAAGCGCGATGTGGTAGTGAAACTATCTCTCGATTTACAGGGCATGTTGACTCATGGTCGTCAATTGCATCAGTTGGCAGGACAACCTGTTATCCAAATCAACGAAATAGCCATTGAAGGATTCGCGCGTGTATTGAAACGCACAGAAGATATGGTGTTGTGTTCCATAGCTTTAGCGATAACCTTTCCTTTGTGGGTCATTATTATGCTGCTTATTAAGCGTGAAAGCCCTGGTCCGGTCATCTTTAATCAGGTACGTGTCGGTAAGCATGGCCGTACATTCCAAATGTATAAATTCCGCTCCATGCATCTGGATGCGGACGAAAAACTTGAAGAGATTATGGATCAAAACGAAGCAGAGGGTCATCTCTTTAAGATGAAAGATGATCCCCGGTGTACTCGGATCGGTAAATTTATTCGTCGTACCAATCTTGATGAATTGCCTCAATTCCTGAATGTGATCAAAGGCGAGATGAGCCTGGTTGGGCCCCGTCCCGCATTGCCACATGAGGTGTCAAAATATGAAGAGCAGCACCAACGTAGGCTTGGTACAATGCCCGGTATCACGGGTTTGTGGCAAGTTAATCGTGGACACAATTATAACTTTGATGAAGTGCTCAATTGGGATACCTACTATATTGAAAATTGGTCTTTATGGTTGGACATTAAAATCATTTTGAAAACCATAGGTGTCTTGGTGACAGGAAGATATTCGTATTGATGGAGAAATCCCTTTCTAAATCTGCCCGTTGGTTAATTGCTGGAATACTTATAGTCTTATTGGGGGGGCAATTGATCTTCTCAAGCACATATGCCATTGGGCAAACATATGCCCATAATGGGCGTATAAGCCACACCAATAAGCAATGGAAAGAAACTGTTTGGTTTTATAATAATGCCACTCAATGGTATCCATACAGTCATCATTGGTGGTATTCAATTGGTGTTGGTAAAAAGGAAGATGGCGATATACAGGGAGCAATTGATGCGATGGAGCAAGGTGTGATTCGAGCACCTAGTTTTGTATTGGGGTTTATTCGTGCAGCTACACTAAAGTATCAAATGAAAGATATCAAAGTGGCTACTTCATTGACGGAGCAAGTGGATGCATTGGTTCCTTGGCATGTGGAGGTAAAATATCTTCAAGGGTTACTGTTGGCCAATGATGGTAAAAAGCAGGATGCAATGAAGCTGTTGTTGGGCGCTCGGCGGGATGCATTGAAGCCTCATGCTTCCATCGAAGCGTTATTGGCCTATACAGCTAATGAAACAGGGCAACCGGATATTGCATTAGAGGCCGCTTCGCAATTAACTAAATTACAGCCCTCGATAGCTAAACATTGGTTGGCCAAAGGAAAAGCACACCGACAATTAGGGCAAAAAAAACAAGCGATTGAAAAATATCAACATGCGATAAGTCTTTATGCAAAACAATACGTAGCAATGCCTAAAACAGCTTACTTACAAACATCATTACCTTTTGGTATTGTGGAAGCGTATTCTGCATTGGGTGAGCTAAGAATAGAGGAGGGGCTTTATACTCAAGCGTTGAATTCATTTTATTCCGCTACTGAATTATATGCTGAACTGAATAAATCAGAAAAAGCATTAAACGAGTTGGCTTCTCAGTCTAAACAACTCCTGGATAAGGACCGGGTTAAACTGGCATGTGTGTTAAGTGCTGGACGACAATGGTCTTCGGCTATAGGAATATTTGAAGCATTGGTTGCTGATCCTAGTAGTAATCTTAATTCCATGGGCCACTACCGATATGGAATAAGTTTACGAAATTCGGGACAGTACGATTTGGCACTGGAGCAATTTCGTGCGATGAGCAACCGCCCTTTTATTCCGTCTTTGGCTTATGCGGACACCTTGCGGGTATCTGGTCAAAAAGAAGCGGCTCGATTGGAGTATACAAAAATATTAAATGTCTACCAATCGGGATTGAGTGATCGTCAGCGTGATGAATTAACCGTCCTTATAAAAAACTTGTCTTCTTAATAGAAGCCTTCTTCAAAGTCCATTCCACAATACATACACTTCCAGTGCTGTGAGGACGAAACCCGGTTGCATTGTGGGCATTGTAAGGGCACAGTGGTAATGGCGCCATCTTCGACACCATCACGTAAGTCAATCTCTTTCATTCGCGCGCCTAAATCGGCATCAGTAATTTTTAATGCATCTCTGACCAGCTCCCAAAGTACCTGATTTTTAAGTTCCAGTTTAGCCAGCTTTTTTTCCAGCCCTCGCACTTTTAGGCGCAAGGCAGAATCGATCGTACTGCCGGATTGGACACGGGTTATTGAACTACTCTCTAAACCACCACCATAAATCATGTCGCATCTCCTTGATTCACTTAAACGAATGTTTCTTATGAATAAGTATACACTCTCTAAACGAAAATATTCGCATTAGTGAGGATGATTGTGTCCATCACCTGAGTGAGGATGATTATGTCCATCACCTGGACCATGTGCTTTTAGTGCTTGCCCTAAGTTTGGGATAGAAGCATTCGGCGGGGTTGGGGCAGTGGTATTTTCATTGAGTAAATCTTCTTTACTGAGAAAGATTTTTTCAATATCCTTGTTATCCATTGCCAATATGTATTGGTGGTCATCCAATTGAGCATAACGCCCTTTAATGTGCAATGATTCATTGCCCAATTTTATAGAGTATTTCTCAGATTTGGTTGAAAACACTACGGAATATTGAGGGGACGATAAGCCAGAATCAGTGTCATGGGCTGCAAAGTCTGTTGCTTCCCAGGAGGCCAAAGCCTTGGCCATGCGCTGTACTTTACTTTGAATAAGCTTCTCGTCTTTTTCGGCACCCTTAAGAGCCCATTCATCATTTTTCCAATTCAGTTCGATAGATTCATTCGGGGTAAAATAAGCGATCGATTCAATTGGAGTAGAATCCAGTTGGACTTTTGGGAGTGAATATATTGATTGTCCCTTTGGGAATAACCCAAAAAACTTATTCACAGTGAACGCATAATATTGTTGATTGTTATTATCCATCCGTTGGAGGTACGCCGGCCCAGAGGGCGAAGGGTGAGATACAATAAGCACTATGGGCTCTCCATTTTCACGGTGAGCAATTAAATGGTATTCGGGTTTATCTAGCCCCCAGATTTCTTTTTTATTAGGGGAGACAATTTCGAAAGCGATGAGGTTTTTTAATCGTGATGATAATGTATCAATGACTTCGCTTTGTAATTCTTCTTCAAGGCCACCCTGTGTAACGGCCCAATTAATATCGCCATCCACGGTCTGTTTTTCAAAAACCATTGATTTGTCAGGCATGGTAAGCTCAAATTTGGTAAATTCAGCATCGGGCTCAACTACTATAGCTTTATCCAGCCAAGGCGAGGGGCTTGGTAGTTCATCATAATCATCGGTAGCTAAAAAGGCACCTAGTCGAAGATTATGATTGATTAAATATACGTTATTGGAATTAGCATTGCGCATTAAAAGATTGGTGGATTTGATAGTCTTTCCTCCTAAGACGTGGAAGATTTCGGTGTTACTATCATTATTGACTCCACGTATGTGGAATGCCCGATTGTTACTTAGATCATAATCGGCCAATTGTTCTTCAGTGGCTGTTGCGCGAAATTCGCCTTTGAAATCAGCCAATGACGTAATAATAAGGTTGGGTCGACTGGGTAATACGGATGCATTATAATAAGATTGCATGAACCAATTCCCGTCTTCTAGTACCATGACCACGCGTTGGCGGGGTGAGACGCCGGCAAAAAACTCTAGACGAGTTACTTGTGTTAAATCGATGGATTCATCTACTAAAGGAACTAATTTTGTTTGCTCTTGAAGAGTGACGGTGGGTTCATTCGTGCGCTTCAAAATTACCATTGCAGCCAACGTAACACAGACAATTATAATTGGAATTAGTAATTTAACTTTCATGGGGAAACTCCTAAATCTTTTAATCTTTTTGAGTATTCATGTGAGAAAGGGTGTAGGCATTTCGTGAGCGGCGACGTAGAATTGCTCCGACAATACCAATCAAAGCGATAATGCCATTCGCCAATCCATAGTTCACCATCTTCCAGATACTTCTAGTGCGTGTGCTGGGTAAATCGATGACCCGATCCAATGGTTTTCGACTTCGCACATTTACTAAATCGTCTCCCAATGTGATGGCATCGATACTATTAATGAATAGGTCCAAGTTTCCAGCTTGCATAAAATCTCGGCGAAACAATTGTGAGCACCCCATTAAAATCAATTGACCGGGCGCTTTAGTGTTCATTGCTTCAGATGTTTCCCCTTCGTCTTCTTCGGGTATAGGTGTTGAAGATTCTGACCATGGAGGAGCTTCTTGGCCTCTGTAGGCATCCGGAAATTGACCTTTGACTAAGGTTATCAACGGGAAAGGCCCATCGTTCTTGTTGGGATTGTTGAAAATGCTGGTGGATAAACCTTCGCCCATAGGAGATTTCCAGGCTTGTTCTGATGTGCTTACTAAGGTGTGATTTTCAAGGCCAACTTCTGAGAGTTTCTCTTCATCTAAGACCAAGGCTGTTCCCCACAAATAGAAAATAGTGGACAGGCGACTTGTTATAGAAATTCTCTGTTCCATCGACGTATTGTTTACCAAAATATGTGTGGGAGAATCGATTGAACGCATCCCCGTCAATGGATTATTTCCCAACTGCATATTGAGTGATACATTATTCACATCCATTAAGAGATTAGTATCTACGTGCAATCCATACGCTTCTAACAATGAATTGATCCCGGGCTTTTCTTTCTGGATATTCATTCGCATCTTGCCTTGGGACTGTATGTAATCCCATTTATAGTGTTGCACAGCTAAGATAACAGACTTACCGGAAACCAGGGCATGATTTATTTCCCAGCGTTGCCGGTCATTAAGCGTACGTGGATTTAAAACGATAAGTGTATCGTAGAGTCCAGGTAATGGGCTAGCCTCATTCAATTCTATACGCTCTACTTCATACCCCTCATGATTCAGAAACTCTTGAAGGCCGTCATAAGGGTCTTCGGTATCGGGCACCGCTTGCCCGGTTTGGGCATAGAACTGCCGTAATTGGAATGAAATATCTACTCGATCTACCGGTGCAACCAAGGCGATTTTTGGTTTGGTTTTCCTCGCTATTTTAGAAATAGTACTAACAATTGAATATTCAAGTGTGTCTAGATCTTGCGGTTGAATTTGAGGGATAATTTCTTCTTCTTTATCCTTATAGGCAATTCCCAAGCTGCAATAGATGAGCTTATTGGTGATTTGATCACTACTCATGGCACGAACAGTATACGGCTGTATACCCTTTTCGAGTAGCCGCTTTTCAATGATGTCTTCTTCCGATTTCTCATCTTCATTATCATCAGATTCTTTGAGATCTTCTTGCAGGGCGATGACTTCGGAAACTTGCAAATTAATCACTGAAAATTCAATATTTCCGTTAGTCGCAACCCGTAGTTCCTGTAGCTTATCTCGAAGGTCTTGCTCAATGGTGGTCATGCCAGTGGGCATATCTTTCTTGGGTGATATGTAGAGCTTGATTTGTACAGGTGTGTCAAGTTCACTCAAGATATTTTTACTTCCTTGAGAGACAGTGAATATTTTATCTTCCGTTATATCGATACGTTTTAAACTGATATCGGAAACAAGCCAATTGCCCATCAGTCCAATTGCAACAGCGCAACATAGAGCTGTAGAAAAAATCATGCGAGACTTGGGGCGAGATCGACCGTCTATATGCAGGATGTTCAATAGCAGAAAGATGACTGTCCACGCGCAAAAAAATATCACATCAGCCAATTCAATGACCCCGCGTGTAAAGGGTATGAAATGCCCTGTGAACCCAAGAATTTCACTCAGGGTTGCGCCCAGCCCTGGGGCAACGCCATCAATATACGTTGCGCAGAAATGGGTGCCAAGCATGAACATTGTGAAACAGGCCAGTAGTGTAATGATGAAGGAAAGTATCTGATCTTTAAAGAACCCAGAAAAGAATATGCCCATGGACATAAAATATCCACCAAGTAATAGCGTCCCCAAATAAGACGATGCAATCACGCCCATATCGGGTTCGCCCAATACTTTTAGCATGACTGGGATAGTTGCTGTAGCCGTTAAGGCTAAACTCAGAAAAACTATACTGGCTACGAACTTGCCCAGCGTTAGCTGCCATGCCTTCATGGGGAAAGTCAAAAGCATTTCCCAGGTGTTTTCACTACGTTCCTGTGCCCAAGATCGCATGGTAATAGCTGGAATGAAAATACACAGCATCAATGGTAGGCTGGAAAAGTATGTGCGCATATCAGCCACGGGAAATGAGAAAAAGGGTGTGATAAAAAGCCCTACACTGATGGTGACAAACACCATCATTAAAATATAGCCAATGGGTGAGGTGAAATAAGCACTTAATTCGCGTTTAGCTATTGTGATGACATGCTTCATGACACACCTCCTTTCCCGACTTTATCCGTTAAGGCCAAAAAGGTTTCTTCCAAGCTTAATGGTTCATTCACCAACTCTTTTAGCTCCCATTGTTGGTCCCGTGCGGTTTGACTAAGAGACTTCCATAGTTTTGAATTGGTCTTTCCAAAAATAGTGAAGTGGGCATACCCTTTATCTTCATCCAGTGTTTGAACTTTACTAACCCCACTAACCCCGGAAAGAACACGTTCAATACTTTTGGAGTTTCCTTTTATGCCAATTCGGACGCGGTCGCAATCACTGGCCTGAGCTTTTAGTTCCTTTGGCGTACCGTCGGCAATTAAATCGCCACGGTTAATGATTACTACACGATCGGCTGAAGCTTCTACTTCTTGCAATATATGTGTAGATAATAAAACGGTTTTACCTTGAGCCAAGCGACGAATCAACGCACGAATTTCTAGAATTTGGTGGGGGTCAAGACCAGAGGTTGGTTCATCTAAAATGACAACACTTGGATCATGTATTAAGGCCTGAGCCAAACCGGTGCGTTGTTTGTAGCCTTTGGACAATTCACGTATAGGCTTTCGATACATAGGGGTTAGCGCACATTCTTCTACAACTTTTTCTATACGTTCTTTAAGTTTTGTGCTACGTAATCCGCGTGCTTCGCCTACAAATTTTAAGTAACTTTTCACTTCCGTATCCATATAAAGCGGTAAGTTTTCCGGCAAATAACCAATGTGTGAGCGCGCTTGAAGTGGGTGCTCCAAAATGTCATAACCGGCAATGGATGCATGCCCTGCGGTAGGATGAAGATAAGTGGTTAGGATTTTCATCGTAGTTGATTTGCCGGCACCGTTGGGGCCCAGCAAGGCGACAATTTCCCCTTCATTGACTGTAAAAGACACATCATTGAGTGCTTTAATAGGACCATAATGCATGTTAAGTTTTTCGGCATGAATCATGATTGAGATTCTCCTGTTTAATCTATTAATGTGGCCACCGATTACATTAGATCCTATATATTATCATCCCATAAAACGATTACTCAACTTCAATACCCCAAAAAGCATACATCACATACCAGTATTTTAGGCTAGTATCGCTTGTGGAATGAGATTTTGCTCAGCAACTAATGTACCTATCCTTGGAGGATTTTTTTCCACGGCTATTTAAGAAGCATTTATGGTCGCTGCACTCTGGAGTTTTTAACTGGATTTGGCGTGACGCTAATGAATAATTTGGAGGTTGAGGATCCCATTCGGGTAAGTAACTAGGACAGTCAATATGTACCTTGAGTAGAATATCGTTCTGTTCCGCTATAAGCGGGGTTGTCTGGCTAATGTAGTACATTAGGGAACTCATGAATTACCGTTACAACTTACAGCCTCAAGCGGGATAAACCGGGTGGTCAATCTTTTTGATGATGCTATCGTTTCGGATGCTTTTGAGATAGAACCGTTGAATCTCATGTTGCTTTATGTAGAGACAGCCCGATAAGGTTGAAGTCATTATATCAATCCTTCATGATGGAGGGAAGGAGAATCAGTCTATGAAGAAGTATACGTGGTTTATTGCGTTGATGATTATAGTATGTGCTAGTCATTCACAAGCTGGGTCCGAAAAGATGCATAAAGATGGATTCAGACCCATGTTTAACGGAAAAAACTTGGATGGTTGGAAAACTACCGGGAACTGGGTGATTGAGGATGGCAATATCTTGACACTGCATCCACGTCTAGGCGAGCATGGGTGGCAGCGCTTTGATGCTTATATTATGACTGAGCGCAAGTACAAAGACTTTATAATAGATCTTGAATTTAAAATATTGGCTAAAGGTAATTCAGGTGTATTCTTTAGAGTCGATGACCCCTTGGAGCCGGTTGAAAAGGGAATTGAAGTGCAAATCCTAGATACCCATGGATTAGAAAATCCTGGTCATCATGATTGCGGAGGAGTTATTCGTACTCAAGGTCCCTCCAAAAATATGGCTAAACCTGCAGGAGAATGGAATCGATATATCATTACATGTAAGGGGAATCACCTCACTGTAGTGCTGAATGGTGAAAAGATTATCGATTTGCAGTTGGACAAATCGGCTATGAAAGATCGCCCTATGGTAGGCTATATAGGTTTCCAAGATGAAGCCAAACGCATATGGTATCGCAATGTGCGCATTAAAGAGCTCAAAGAGGAAAAAGTTTCTAAAGAATAACCTGCTATTTGCAATTGTATAATCAGTGGGAGTAGTGTGGATTTGATCATTCTTAGGTTGCTACTTGGATTGCCAATGAATGGGATTTTCTCGAAGGATTGGCTTCAGCTATTAGAGTGCATCACAGGCGAGATGACGACGACTATGATTGCTTACTACCAGTAAGCTTAGTAGTAAATCTATCTGGTTTGGTACAAAGTTTGGAGTATTTTAAAACAGCCCTTTAAGCGCATATTGATGAAAAAGACATTACACTTTTTTTGGATTCTGCTCGAGAATCTGCCAGTGAACTCGGACGTTTTATGGCGTAGTGCTGTAAGGGTATTCCATTTATAAAGGAGCCATTATGAAAACCCAGTTATTATTTTTTAGTTTTACTCTATGCTTGGGAGGTGTGGTATTTGCTGAGCCTATCCTTGAGAAAACAAACATTTTCACGGCGCATGAAGGCGGCTATGATGTGTACCGTATTCCCGCCATAGCCGTAACCCCCAAAGGAACGATTCTTACCTTTTGTGAGGCACGGATGTTACCTGAGCAACGTGCCGGTGCTGATTGGGCTAAGATAGATATCTTGATGCGTCGCAGCACCGATGGCGGTAAAACATGGTCGGCTGCACGCAACATTATAACGCCCCCCGAAAATCCCGAGATCAACTCCATTGCTATAGACCATGGTTATGATGGTGCCGAAGAATTAACAGTTAATAATGCTGTGCCTATTGTTGATAACGAAACTGGAACGATCCATCTAATTTATTGTATAGAATATGCCCGTTGTTATTACATGCGAAGCGAAGATGATGGAGAAACCTTTAGTGAATCAGTAGATATAACCGAAGTGTTTGAAAAATTTAAACCTGAGTACCCCTGGAAGGTTATAGCAACCGGGCCTGGACATGGAATTAAGCTGAGTAACGGTTGTTTGTTTATTCCCGTTTGGATGTCGATAGGTACTGGCGGTGGAGCACATCGCCCCTCAGCGGTATCGACGATTTTCAGTAATGATGAAGGAAAAACTTGGGAGCGCGGTGAGATTGTGGTGAATCATCCAGAGTTGGTGAACCCCAGTGAAACTATTGCTGTAGAATTAGCTGATGGTCGTATTATGCTTAACATTCGCCATGAGACATTTGATCGTAAAAATAAAAGTCGCTACCGCGCTATTACCACAAGTCCAAACGGCGCAGATCAATGGACACCCATTACTCAAGATGATGAATTGCCGGAATCCATTTGTATGGCCAACATATTGCGTCTAAGTAAAGAAAGTGATGGGGGTAAAAATCGAATTTTATTTGTAAATCCACACAACCCCGACGGGCGCGAGCGTAAGAATGTCACTCTCAAACTCAGCTATGATGAAACCGAAAACTGGTCTGTAGTCAAAGCTTTGGAGCCGGGACGCAGTGGCTACAGCGATCTTGCCATGGGGACTGATGGGTTTATCTACTGTTTTTATGAACGTGGGACTTTCGATAAACACCACCACAATACAGCGAATCTGTGTGTAGCCAAGTTTAATCTGGAATGGTTGACCGACGGAACAGATTCATTTTAACCATAAGCTGAAATTCACATGCGGTTTCGCGGCTTCTTTTTTGTCCACGCCCGATGAGCAAAGAATAAGTCGCTTAAGATCCACGCCGCCTTCTTTTATCAAAAAGTCCTTAACCGCTTCACCGCGTTGTTGAGATAAAACCAACAACTCTTTGTCCGTCAGTTCGATAGTTTCCATTACAGTTTCTATTTCAATATCTCTATTTGCTTCTTTCGCAGACTTTTCAGGATTTCTAAGAAGGGCCTCTTTAATCGCGACTTTCTTCGTAGGCTCTTCAGGTGGTGATAAATTTGCAATCTTTTTCCTCAATAAGGAATCAGCATCCGCAGTAGTAGTTACCCCGCATAAAGCCAATCAGATTCACGGTTTATTCTTTAGCAACTTACTCACATCCGTTAGTTTATTACAAACATCGTATGATAAATCAGCCGAACCTACCTCAAAGGTCAACGGGTCAAACTTCAAGGATTTCGATTTATCAAATATCGCACTCAAAGGTTTAAACAACACCAAGACATTGCTCCTGGCGGCATTAAACGTGGCCTTTTGTAGGATATTCACAAGACTGATATCGGGATTACTCAAAGACCTTGCAACCAGTATTGATAACTCAATGTCTCCATTGTTATCACACAACAACGACAAAGCTGAATTTACCGAGTACCCTACCTGTTCAGAAAATTCACCTTTCTTATCCGGACTCAGGCGCTCCAAAGCTAACTAATTGAGTAATATATGGTTCTTTGTATATAGTGCGCCTTGGTTAATATCTACATTGAAATCAACCTTAAATACGAATTATACTCACCTAAATACTTTATACCAAAAATCGCTTGGTTTGTAGAGTAAAAAAGTCTTGACAGGCTGGTCTGTCTGTTTCATAATTACAGTTTACAAAGGAATTGAAATTATGAAATTCATCATCACCTTAGCTGCGTTATTCACCATAACGGTCTCACACGCTGAAGAAAACTTAACCTTTAGCAAAGACATTGCGCCGATTTTTTATGAAAACTGCGTCAACTGTCACCGACCTGGGGAAATCGCTCCATTCAGTTTGCTCGATTACGAAAGCACTCGCCCATGGGCTCGTTCCATTCGCCGCGTAGTAAATGACCGTACTATGCCGCCTTGGCACGCTGATTCGAGTAAGACGGAATTTTTGAACGATCGGTCGCTGAGTGAACTCGAAGTGCAAAAAATTATGCAGTGGGTAAATCAAGGATCTGAAAAAGGCAACGATTCTGATTTGCCCAAAGCGCCGAATTTTCACGACACCTGGGCTATGGGTGAACCCGATTTAATTTTTCACCCCGAACGTGATTTCGAAGTCCCTGTCGGCGATCAAGAAATTCCGTATCAAACTATCTATTATGTAACGAATATAACGGAAGATTTATATATTAGTGGATGGGAAATTCGCCCAACTGAACGTGCATCGGTGCATCATGCAAATCTGGTATACCAACCACAACGTACAGATAATGTAGGCATTGTTACGGCGGTTATGACTGGAGGGGCTTATATTGGTTCTTACCTCCCCGGCGCACGACCCTATCGTTATCCTGAAGGTACGGCGTATCTCCTGCCCAAAGGATGCCAAATTGGTATATCCGTGCATTATATAGGCCAAAAAGAACCTGTTGTTGATCATATAATGTTCGGTGTACAATTCGCCCAAGGCCGGGTCGATAAAGTCATTCGGACCATTGGCACATATCACTCTAAATTTGATATTGCTCCTAATGAAGAGGAGTATGTCGTAGAAACGGAAGCAACTTTATTGCAGCCTGTTGATATATTATCTTCGGGAATACATATGCACTTGCGTGGCTCAGCGTACACCACTACAGCCATCTTGCCCGATGGTTCGAAGCAACTTATCACTGATGTGCCTAACTATGATTTCAATTGGCAGTCTAATTATGAACTCGCGAAACCAGTTTCAGTGCCCAAGGGAACCAAGTATCATGTGCGTGCTGTGTGGAACAATTCCAAGAGCAATCCCAATGTTTCTGATCCTTCGATGCGCATTCGGTACGGATTGTGGACGGATGACGAGATGCTCAACACTTGGTCGCATGTAACTGTGACTGGGGAAAAGCTCGGATTAGAAGTTAAAGATGGTCATGTAGTGAGTGTGGCTGAAGGTGCAATCGGTAGTCCGAAATCTCAACTGGTGCAAACCTTACCTGTACAAGTAAACGCTCCGGAACAAAACGACTAAGCGCGATCTCCGAGTGCATAGCGAATGACATCCACATAATCGATGATTAATGAAGCGATGTTTGTGCATATAAGCACTATTATCCAACGTGCGAACCATGATGATGTGTCAAGATCGGATTTGTGTCGACCTAAGTATACGACCAATGGTGTCCATCACGCCACATGCATAGACCCCAATAGTGGATTATAACCAAGTAACTTTGCTGTAGCCGATTCTGTAGACTTGCTTAACTTTTCTTTGGTCTTGCCCAAATGCGATTAGCTTAGAATATTCATAATCGGTTTTCCCAAACCATCTTTGGTAACATAAAAAGGGCGTTTTTCATGCACATAGTTGTGCTTTGGACTAATGCCCATTGCTGTGTACATCGTTGCATGCAGATCTTCAATGCTGACCGGATTCTCTATGGTTTTACACGGACGTTCATCCGCAGTCTTCCCATAGACATGGCCTTTTTTCACACCGCCACCAAACATTAGCACAGAACCTGCATCGGTAAAGTGACGGTGCATACCATAGTGTTTTTCTTCTGTAATCACATCGGGTTGAGCCACTTGTCCTTTAACCAATAGATCGGGTTTACCTTCGGTCATCATGTCACGGCTAAATTCACTTGCCAACACAATTAAAGTGCGGTCCAATAATCCACGTTCTTCCAAATCCAAGACCAGCTGCGCAATTGGCCGGTCAATTTTTGGTTTCAACTCCGCTAAACGAGAGTGCCCATTTTCATGCGTATCCCAAAATTCAAATGGGATGTACTCCGTTGTTACCTCAATCACTCGTGCGCCCTGTTCACATAAGCGTCGAGCCAACAAACATCCCAACCCAAAACGTCCAGTGTTATAGGTGTCGTATATTTCTTTAGGCTCATCACTCAAGTTAAAAGCTTTTACGGCAGGACTCGACAACAATTGATCTGCACGGTCCATTTGACGAATCAAAGACTCGCGTTGGTAAGCACTCCCTAAATCCGAAATTGGATTGGCCTTAATCATCTGTTCATACACCGCACGACGACGCGAATATCGTTCGCCATTCATGCCAGCCGGCGGGCGAACAACCGCTTGAGCTTGAGATGGGTCGGCTACCATAAAAGGGCCGTATTCTGAGCCCAAGAATCCAGCGGTATGAAATGCTTTTAACTCTTCACCTTCGCCCAAAGTTAGGCGTTGGCCAATATCAATAAAAGGTGGAAGGTCAGGATGGTTTGGCCCAAGCGTCTTCGCCATCATGGAGCCAATGTGAGGCGCTGCAATGGTTAGCGGTGGTGCATACCCTGTATGCCAATGGTACTGATGGCGCGAATGTAAAATATGACCCAAGTCCCCGGCTTGATATGTGCGGATCAAAGTACCGCGATCCATCACATTGGCCAGATTTTCCAAGCCCTCACTAAAGCGAATGCCATCTACGGCAGTTGGAATCGAAGGAAAAGTACTAAGAACCTTATTGGAGTTCAACCCTTTTTCATAAGGCGTATATCGCTTAGGATCAAAAGTCTCGGTGTGAGCCATACCGCCGCCCATCCATAAAATGATAACGGTATCGGCAGTGGCTTCAGGTTGAACCACGGTTTCAGCAAGGCTCGATTCTGGAGCACCGGCCAACATAGCAGCCATTGTTGCTGCACTGGCTGTTTTCAAAAAATCTCTACGTTCCATGACCACACCAATCCTCATAAGTTCTGTGTTAATCGAATTTATTATTGTACCATTAAGCCCAAGGGATGTGAAGTGCTGGCCAAAGTACTTCAATCGATACTACCCTAAGAGACTATTGGATTTTTGGGTCATTTGGTGTACACTCGAATTTCCACTAACACCAAAGGATATCGGATGAGCGATATATCAGAAAATAAGGATTCTGCAGTGGCCGAAACAACTCCATTGGCTATTGGACTTGGTCTAGTTCTGGCCTTGGTTCTTGGCGCAGCCAATGTCTATTTAGGGCTCTATGCCGGGATGACAGTTAGTGCCTCCATTCCTGCAGCGGTGGTGAGCATGGCGATACTGCGCGGCGTATTCAGACGCGGTACCATCCTCGAAAATAATATTGCGCAAACCATTGCCTCTACCGGTGAAAGTCTCGCAGCGGGAGCCATATTCACTATTCCGGCCTTAGTGCTTGTGGGGGTATGGAAAGATTTCCAATTCTGGCCGACCACCTTAATTATCATGTGCGGTGGCCTTCTAGGAGTTGTGTTCATGGTGCCTCTGCGTCGCGCGCTTATTGTTGACCGTGAGGACTTGACCTATCCTGAAGGCGTTGCTTGCTCCGAAGTGCTTACCGTCGGTCAAGAAGGCGGTTCCGGTATAAAACCTATTGGCATTGGCTTACTGGTTGGTGCAGCATTTAAATTTTTGGTTTCTGGTCTCAGTGCCATTAAAGGTACCTTGGAATTTGCAGTTGCGAAAGGTCAATCCATTTTTTACGGCGGATCGGATCTTAGTGTCGCTTTAGTGTCCGTCGGATACATTGTAAAATTAAAAGTTGCCGTACAAATATTTCTCGGTGGCGTAATTGGGTGGGTCATTGCCATTCCCTTAATTGGAGGGTATGAAAGTGGAGAAGCCTTGGAAAGTGCATGGTCCGCTTGGAGTACCCAAGTGCGCTATATCGGCGTAGGCACCATGCTCGTTGGCGGCCTTTTCTCCATCTGGAGTGTGCGTAAAGGTATCTTTGCAGGCCTAGGCAGTTTACATTCTGTACCTGAAACCAAAAAAGGAAAAGCTGTACCCCGCACGGAACAGGACATGCCTTTATACATCTTGGTGGCTGTGCTATTGTTAACGATACTTCTCACCATGGGGCTTTACCAATATCTAATTGGCAGTATCGGCGCCATGTTTGCCTCCATCATAATGACGGTGATTGCATCATTTTTATTTGTTGCTGTGGCTACCTATATTGTCGGTCTCGTGGGTTCTTCCAATTCTCCTGTATCTGGTATGACCATTTGTGCTTTGCTCATGACCGCAGGAATGCTCCTCGCCTTAGGCATCAAAGGTGATTCTGCAATATTAGCCACGTTGGGTGTAGCCGGAGTCGTTTGTTGTGCCGCCTGTACCGCAGGCGACATCGCACAAGATTTAAAAACGGGTCAACTCGTCGGATCTACTCCACGTAAACAACAAATGGTCGAAGTTATTGGTGTGGTGATACCGGCATTTATCTTTGCCCCCGTTATGGCTTTATTACACAACACCTACGGCATCGGTGATGGACTCCTTGCGCCCCAAGCCGCGCTTTTCGCTAGTCTCGCAGAAGGGTTCTTTGGCGAAGGCACCTTGCCTTGGAATATGATCAAGATCGGCGCAGGTATTGGTATAACCCTCATCATCATAGATTTCTTTCTTGAGCGCGCCAAGTCCCCCTTCCGCACTCATATCATGCCTGTCGCAGTAGGTATCTATTTGCCTATGTCCTTGTCTATGCCTATATTTATTGGTGGCTTAATCTACTTCACCTTACACCGTAAGCAAAGCAATGGAGACATTACCAACGATGCCAGTGACCACGGAGTACTCTACGGATCCGGCCTCATAGCGGGTGAAGCGTTGATGGGCATTGGTTTGGCTGGTCTCATGACGGTACTGGCCAAGTATGGAAAAGAAATGTGGGAGCTTGAATGGCATTGGGGAATATCCGCAGTTATTTTCGGTGCCTTTTTAATGAGCTATCTTTTCATGGCGCGGAAACCATCCTAAGGCGCATGCTATAATGGATACAGGAAAATTCACGCACATGAGCGATTTGGAAAAATATAAAGGCCGCATTGACGAGGATACTGAAATAGTTGAAGCATCGTTTATCATTGACGGTGAAGAAATGGGCGAGGTTGAAGAAGCCGATGCCTTTCCAGTTGACATTGAAGAAGAGATCGAGATGTACTCGTCGGGCAAAAAGCCTTTCCGTATTAAACCCATGCGATTCGCCCTTTTATGTGTCATATTATTAGGGATGTATGGTGGTAATTTATCCCCTTGGATAGGATGGGGAATCATAATCCTTTACTTCGGAATAAAATTCGCCATCCGTCACTTCTTCCAGCGCTTGTTAACCATGCCCTTCGCTACGAAAGGAAAAGTATTATGTAACGCAACCGCTCAAGTACATGGATACACTTGGACCGACAAGCCTGAAAACGATGAATATGTAGATGATGATGAAGGACTATCGTTACGCTATGCCTGGATTGATATCAGCATCACCCCACCCGAAATCACTGAAGAAACTCAAGGCTTTACCCACTGGGAGCCCGGCGAACTCATGATCTGCCCCCGCTGGCATAAAATCCGTAAAGTCACCGATCTCGATGTGTGCCTACAAGTCGAAGACGTGAAATTCATTGAAGGCGAAGGTGTCGTTGGCGATGATGACAAATGCCTCGGTAAGCAACGAGTAAAGCTCCTTATAGGAATCCCCGAAGAGCAGACTACATTTAGCTTTGTGTATTATATGGAAGTTTTCGGCGAATTCGAATTATAAGCCCTGCCAAGTCGGGTATAGACTACACCTTCCCCCCAATGACTTCTCCTTTTCGCCGACAAGGTGATTTGTGCTATGATACCTCTTCGTATTTTTACAAAATTTAAGCGAGTATCCCTCTCAAACTGAGTTTGATAAAGGAAGTTCTGTGAAAAAAGGTATTTTCATTGCGATAAAAGTATGTTTTTTCGCTGGATTGTTTTTATTCTTGTTTCGTCCCGAAACCTTCGGTTTTGCCGAAGATAAATTCGGGGATCTTTCCATCGCTGCATTGTGGGAAGAATTGCAAACACTCAAACTAAGCACAGCCTTATTTTGGTTCACCTTCGCAGCCCTCATTAAAATAGCCGGAATTTTTTGCGGCGTATTTCGCTGGCATTTTTTACTCAAAGCACAAGGGATTACACTACCGTTTTGGTATTTAACTAAATGTTGGTTTACTGGAAGAGCGATCGGTCTAGTTCTGCCCGGCACTGTGGGACTCGATGGATATCGATTAGTTGAATCCGCTGCCTATACCGGTGAAGTAATTAAATGTACAACCGTAATCGCCGTGGAAAAACTTACGGGTATAGTAGCCCTTGGGTTGTTGGTGATCATTGCCCTAGTATTAGGGACCGATGTTGCTCAAGTGAACATGCTCAAAGTGGCTGTTATCTTAATCGCAATGTTGGGTGTAGTCTTTTTGTTGTTGCTCAATCCGCGTATTGTGCAAATCCTTGTGGCTGTGACCCCTATTCCCGGAAAACTACGTGACAAAGTAGATAAGATGGGTGAAGCCGTATCGGCCTACAGTGGTCATCGTTTTACCCTAATGATAGCTTTGTTTTTAGCACTCGGTGTGCACCTAGGCATCTGCCTCATGTACTTCGGTATCGCCATGGGCATCAGCGGCGGCGAAGCCTCCTTCTGGGACCTCATGTTCGCAAGCCCACTCATCATCGCAGCCTCAGTCATCACCCCCACAGTAAGTGGCCTAGGTGTGCGCGAAGGCGGCATGACATTATTACTCGGCGCCAAATACGGCGAAACCGCCACCTTCCTCTGGGGACACCTAGGGCTATGGGTCGGTGAAGCCATCCCATTTTTATTAAGCATGCCTCTAATACTCTTAGCGGGTCGCCCAGATCGCGCTAAATTCTTAAGTGAACTTGAATCCGTTCGCGAAAAATCAGCCGAAGAAGGTAAAGAAGATAAAAGCGCGTACCTGTCCTCAGAAGAAACGGAAAAATATCGACAAATTGTATACGACTGCTTAGGTGTTGGCGTATTGGCAGGTTTGATAGGTGGTGCACTATTAGGGCTGACTGAATCCATTTGGCACGTGAGTCACTTGGCAAACGTTACGGAAACTTCCGCCTTATGGTGGGCACCATTAGTTTACGGTATTGCCATGATAGGCCTTGCCCTTGGCTTATCCTTAGTCATGCTCTTTGGCCACTTATTCATCAATCGTTTTGTTCCGGCCGCTGTCACCTTTGGTCTGGCTTTAGGTGGCACCATGGGAACGGTCTTTCTTGTCTTTGGACGTTTTCGATATGCCCGCGATTTACGTGGCGAGACAGGTATGAGCATCGTGGATAATCTCATAGTTCTTGGGATTACCGCAGCCATTATCGTGATTGCAGTAGGTGCCGGATCTATTCTCGCTGGCTGGGTGAAGAATAGCCGCTTCAAAGGAATTGTTGTTGGGGGCGGATGTTACATAACCATCGTATTGGTGGGTGTGATTATGAGCATGGTGTATAAACCTGGACCTCAGCCTGTAGTGAAGGAAATGTTTATTACAAATGACAAACCCAATGTTTATCTCATCGTCGTTGATACTTTACGTGCGGACTATTTAACGGCCTTCAACGCCTCCGCTAAACCCAACACCCCGAACATCTCCGCCCTAGCCGAAGACAGTGTTGTCTTTCAAAATACCTACGCGCAATCCTCCTGGACCAAAGCTTCCTTCGGCACCATCTTCTCAGGCATGTACCCCGAAGCCCATACTGCAACGGGTAAAGCATCCGGCTTACCCGATGATGTTACTACGATAACTGAAGTGTTGTATCAGGCAGGATACTACACCGTGGGCTATTCCAATAACCCCAATATCACCAGTGTATTTAATTATAACCAAGGTTTTAGAAACTACACGGACTTAAAGCCCGATCTTTTATTAGGTGCAAAAGCATCCAGTGAAAAATTAGTGCTATACGATATTTTGCGTAAGGTCATTCAAAAGGTCAATGCAAAAGTATTCAAGGGGCGTATCAATATCACAGACTTTTATCAACCTGCCAATGTGGTAACCGATACAGGGTTGGATTGGCTTAGCACCCAAACAGGCCAAGAAGAATCCAACTTTCTCTTCTTGCATTATATGGATCCTCATGACCCCTTCCGCGATCCCGATCAGGCAGGTAAAGGATATGCTCGCGTACAAATGGGCAATCCTGATCCTGAAATATACAAAGATATTTTCATTAAGTCGTACAGCTACGAAATTGAATACATGGACGAACACCTAGGCCGTTTTATCCAAGGCTTAAAAGATAAAGGGCTCTATGACGATGCCCTGATTATCTTCACTGCCGACCATGGTGAAGAATTCTATGAGCACGGTGGTTGGTGGCATGGCTTAAGTCTTTATGACGAGCAGATTGCCATTCCGTTAATGATTAAGGTGCCCAATAGCGAAATAACCGAAGTCAACACCGATCTTGCTCGACATGTAGATATCGCACCAACCATTGCGACCTTGGTAGGCCTTCCTGTGGACGAGCAGTGGCAAGGTAAATCACTCATTTCGGAGTCGCTTGATTTGCAAAATGCCGATACTGCTTACGTGCATTCACACCTAAACTTTGAAGGAATTGAACTGCGCGGCTTACGCACAGGAACACGTAAACTCATTGAGGCCAACGAAGGCAATAAGCGCAATTATGCCCCCATCGAATTTTATAACCTCGAAAGCGATCCCGGTGAACAAGATAACATCGCGCAAGATTCCAAAGCTGAAGTGGAGCTGTTTCAAAAATCCCTTGACAGCATGAATAAATTTATACAAGAAAATGCATCCGAACCCATGGATCTCAGCACCGAAGGCATGTCCGAAGAATTGCGCGAGCAGTTGGATTCACTAGGCTACGGCGGCGACACTGTCGACGAGAACTTGGATTTCTAAGACTTACTTCGCCGAGATTATATAAATGGCATCTTCTGCACGTGCATTAGGCATGAGGGATACTTTCCCTTTGGAGTTCAAAGGAATTTCTGCTTCAATCTTAATGCCTTGTCCTTCGCAGAGTGCACGGAAATCATAGATCGAGAAGTAATGTCGGTTCGGTGACTCATACCAATTAAATGGCAGGTTCTTCGTCGTCGGTGATTTGCCGGTAAAGAACATAATCGTACGGGCCAACCAATACCCGAAATTTGGGAAAGTCACGATACACTTCTTGCCCACTCGCAACATCTCTTTCAACACTTCATGTGGTTGCTCAACCATCTGCAACGTTCGAGTGAAGGTGATGTAATCAAAACACTGATCCGGCAATGCGCTCAGACCATCATCAATATCCGCTTGAATCACCGATACACCGTTTTGAATCGCCTGAATCACCTGTTTCTCATCCATCTCTAGTCCTGCACCCTGCACATTTTTCTCTGCACTCAGGTGACACAACAAGTATCCATCCCCGCACCCGATGTCGAGTACGCGGCTATTGGCTTCAATGTGTTCCAAGATCAACTCATAGTCAATCCGGCGTTCGTTACCTTGCACGATGTAATTGGTCGATGTGCGTGTTTGTTCCGGCAAAGCATTCTTTGCATCAGCACGAGTGTCCAAGGCCTCATCATTATGCGTTAAGAAACCAGAAACAATCGTGTCCATCGTTTCTACTTCTAGCAAGAAAGCATCATGTCCATAGCTCGATTCAATATTACAATACGTCACATCTTTTTCTTGACGGGACAAGGCATCCACCAGTTGTTCAGAATGCGCAGGGGGATACAACCAGTCCGATGAATAGGATAGCACCAAGACATTGCATTTCACGTGTTTCATGGCTTTATCCAGCGAGCCATAGCGTTCTGAAATGTCAAAATAATCCAGCGCTTTCGTTACATACATATAGGTATTGGCATCAAAACGATTCACGAATTGAGACCCTTGATAATTCAAATACGACTCCACCGTAAATTCATTTTTAAATCCATATTGCAGCTCATCATCGTCCTGAAGATTACGGCCAAATTTACCGTGCATCCCTTCTTCAGACAAGTAAGTAATGTGCGCCAGCATGCGCGCAATAGCCAAGCCATTGGCCGGTGCTTCAGCATCGTGATACTGCCCATTATTAAATTGTGGATCCACTTGAATGGCATTGCGCCCGACCGCATCAAAAGCGATCTGCTGCGCACCGGAACGATGAGTCGACGCGATAATCATTGCCGACTGCATCATATCGGGGTACAAGGTGATCCACTCAAGTGTTTGCATGCCGCCCATCGATCCGCCAGCCACACACAAGAGCTTGTCAATCTTCAAATGACGGATCAATTCACGTTGGGCACGCACCATATCGGCTATGGTGATGATCGGAAAATCTAAACCATAGGGGGTATTTGTGTCAGGGTTGATGCTCGAAGGCCCTGTAGACCCCTGGCATCCTCCCAATACATTTGAGCAGAGTACAAAGAAACGGTTTGTGTCGAACGCCTTTCCAGGCCCAACCATCGTGTCCCACCAACCGGGTTTCTTTTCCGACTCAGAATTGAATCCGGCAACGTGTGCGTCACCGGATAAAGCATGCGTTAATAAGATTGCGTTCGACCGATCCTCATTCAGCGTGCCATAGGTTTCATAAGCAAGCGTGATCGGACCCAATCCCGTGCCACAATCCAATTGTAATGGATCGGAAGCCTCGGCAAAGGTGAAGTGCTGTCGTTCTACAATGCCGACCGATCCACGTTCGCTCATAATATTCCTTAGTGCTACTGGTTATGTTTGTGAAGCGGCGAGAGCTTGTTCGAAGTCTGCGATAATGTCGCTAACATCTTCAATACCCACTGACACACGAATCATATCCGGTGTCACACCTGCCTCACGTTGATCATCTTCGCTCAATTGTTGGTGCGTAGTGGTGGATGGGTGAATAACCAACGTCTTTGCATCCAACACATTTGCCAAGTGTGAAGCCAACTCACACGATTCAATAAATTTGATACCCGCGTCTTCATCGCCTTTAATTCCGAAAGTCAAAATTGCACCTTGACCGTCAGGCAGGTAGTGCTGACCGCGTTCGTAATCATTGTGACTCTTTAAGCCAGGGAAGTTAACCCATTCAACAGAGTCATGGCCCTCCAAGTACTCAGCCACTGCCTGTGCATTCTCGCAATGACGCGGTGCACGTAAGTGTAAAGTCTCTGTGCCTTGAAGCAATAGGAAAGCGTTAAAAGGAGACATGCATGCACCCATATCGCGTAATAAGATTACACGTGCTTTTAGAATATACGCTACATTACCTACACCAGCAAAATGCTCTACGAATTTCATTCCGTGGTAGCTTGGGTTAGGTTCTGTTAATTCAGGAAACTTCCCGTTGTTCCAATTAAACTGTCCAGAGTCAACAATTACGCCACCAATTGAGGTACCATGTCCACCAATCATTTTAGTCGCTGAGTGCACAACAATATCCGCGCCATGTTCAATTGGACGGAATAACATTGGAGAAGCAACAGTGTTATCCACGATCAATGGAATACCTGCTTCATGGGCAATATCGGCAATAGCTTTGAAATCGACAATGTCATTAGCCGGATTCCCAATAGTCTCTAAATAAACGAAACGAGTATTTTCATCAATTGCATCAATGATATTTTGAGTATTACTCATATCCACAAATTTAGCATCAATACCCATGTTTTTGAAGGTATGAGCGAAAAGTGTATACGTTCCACCATAAAGTGATTTGGAAGAAATAAAATTTTGGCCACATTTGCAAATATTCAAACAAGCTGCAGTAATGGCGCCTGAACCTGAGGCAAAAGCCAGGCCTAATGCACCACCTTCGAGAGCAGCAATTCGCTTTTCAAATACATCAACAGTGGGATTCATGATTCGAGAGTAGACATTTCCGAACTCATTGAGACCAAACAAGTTAGCCGCATGTTCATGATCATTAAAAACATATGAGGTGGTTTGATATATAGGAACGGCACGTGAACCAGTGGTTGGGTCGGCTTCCTGACCTGCATGCAATGCTTTTGTTCCAAGTTTATGTGAATCTGACATGGGTTCTACATCCTTTATAAGTAGTTAACACGAATATGCACATGTGAAAAGTGAGTATATCATACGAATAAACCAACTATAGAACAAGGTTGGCTATACACAGATTGATACCAATCGATTTTCAGTGACAAATTTCGCTCAAACCGGTAAAAAATACGTTTTCGTGGTTTATGGCGATTCTTCCGCCACTTTATTGGCAGTCATTGCCCTGTAAAAGGAAAGGATGGGCGAAAAGGTGTACCGATAACCCCACCTCCCAAGAATTTCAAGCTTGATACTAAAAAAACCCTAAAAATGGTGCTAAACACCCAAAATTGATATAATCGCTTTATAGAAATATTCAATAGCTATCGGTAAACCCCAGATCTAGCGGTTGAACAACTAAATATTGCACCGATATGCGTTTATATGCTACAGTGTCTAACTCGCTAAAGGCAGTTCTGTGCCTTTTGGCCGGTTTGGTGTGTCATTTCACCCCAATTAGCCTCAGGATAAGCATTGTGTTTGAGTCGTTAAGTAACAAATTAGATACGGTTTTCAGGAATATTCGCGGTCAAGGTAAACTGACCGAAAAGAATATGAAAGATAGCCTACAAGAGATCCGTAAAGCCCTCTTGGATGCTGATGTAAACTACAAAGTCGTGAAGAAATTCATTGCTGAAGTGGAAAAGGCAGCCTTGGGTGAAGAAGTGATCCAAAGCGTCAACCCAGGTCAAATGATCGTCAAAGTTGTACACGACGAACTCATATCCCTGATGGGCGGCGCAAATGCGCCCCTGCAAATGGCTAAAAAGGCCCCAACCGTTATTATGATGGTTGGTCTGCAAGGACAAGGTAAAACCACTACTGCGGGTAAACTCGCTTTACATTTGAAGAAACAAGGCAAAAAACCATTACTGGTCGGTGCCGATGTATATCGCCCTGCGGCTATTCAGCAGCTCGAAATCGTAGCCAAGCAAGCCGAAGTGGAATCATTTAGCTTAGGCGAAAATGCGAACCCTGTTGACACATGCGTAATGTCTAAAGGCGAAGCCTCCATGCGCGGATGTGATGTCATCATTCTCGATACCGCGGGTCGCTTACACGTAGATGACCAAATGATGGCGGAAGTTCGTCAGATTGAGAAAGCGCTGTCTCCGGATGAGATTCTCTTTGTGGCCAACGCAACGACTGGTCAAGATGCGGTCAATTCAGCAAAACAGTTTAACGACTCTTTATCATTGTCCGGTGTTATTTTAACGCAAATGGACGGTGATGGCCGTGGTGGTGCAGCGATTAGTTTAATCGAAGTCACCGGATGCCCAATTAAATTTGTGGGTACAGGCGAAAAGCTTGATGCGCTGGATGCTTTCCACCCAAATCGTATGGCCGATCAAATTCTCGGCATGGGTGATATCGTTTCCTTGGTAGAAAAAGCCCAGGATGTGATGGATGAAAAAGAAGCCGTCAAATTATCAAATAAGCTTAAAAAGGCCACCTTCGATTTGGATGACTTTCTTAAGCAGATGCAACAAATTAAAAAATTAGGTTCGATCACTGATGTGATGAAGAAACTACCCGGTATGAATAAAATGGCCGATCAGGGCATGGACTTCAGCGACGACGATTTAAAGCCCATCGAAGCAATTATTTATTCGATGACTTTGGAAGAACGTCGTAAACCGAAAATGATAAATGGCAATCGCCGAAAGCGCATTGCTGCCGGTAGCGGTACCCGCGTCCAAGACGTGAACCGACTACTTAAGGACTTTGAAAAGTCCCGTAAGTTAATGAAAATGATGATGAAAAAAGGTGGAAGAGGCCGTGCAGTTGGATTAAATCCTTTCGGTCGCTAATTTCCCCCAATAACCCCCCCCCAACCTAGAGAAAGAACGGAACAAAGATTATGGCAACAGCAATTCGTTTAAAACGCGGTGGTCGCACCAATGCTCCTTACTACCGAGTCGTTGTGATGGACTCGCGCGCCAAAGCCACTGGTAAAGTCATTGAAGAAGTAGGCATTTACCACCCATGTGCACGCCCAGAGCCCAAAACTGAAATCAACGAAGAAGCCGCTCTCCAATGGCTGCGTAAAGGTGCACAACCTTCGGCCACTACACGTAACCTGCTCTCCAAACAAGGCATTATGGCTAAATTTGCTGCCGAGCGCGATGCCAAAGGTAAAGCCGCCGAGTAATCAGCGACTTCTTCACAGTTCACCCGACAGGCTTTTATAATCAGCACTGTCGCCAGTGTGGGCTGTATTGAAACGAGAACAATCGTGAAAGACTTAATCGAACTTATATCGAAACAACTGGTTGAGCATCCCGATGACGTTGAAGTCTCAGTAATTGAGAATGAAGACGGACAAGTATTTGAATTGCGCGTGAATCCTGAAGATATGGGGCGTGTAATAGGGAAAAACGGACGCGTAGCCAAAGCGGTACGTACTCTGATTGGTTCGGCAGCGGCGAAAGCCAATGTACGTGCCACGCTCGACATTATTGAATAATTTTTCAACCGCAATACAGGTACCCATTCCGATGGATGAACAAACCCACATCGGACGCGTAGAAAAAGTCAGCCCGGGCAACCGGACGATTCGAATCGAGATGGCCAAAAGCTATGTCGCTTACGCAATGACTTTGCCCGTATTGCGATGCGAACAGAAAGACGGCACGATACTTCGGTGTCGAGTTGAGACAGCCAAACCTTCTAAAGAAGGCCTCGCTGTTACGATGGTAGCAGGCGTACCGCGCGATACCATCGCACAATTGAAGAATAATCGTATAGTCGTTCCAAGCGATGAAGTGCAAAGAGACACGGAACACTACGATACCGATGAATTGATTGGTTTGCAGGTAAATACACCAGCAAAAACCGAAGTCGGTATTGTAACCGGCGCATTTGACACAAAAGCCAGTGGTATGGCGGAAGTGGAACTGAGCAACGGTGTCCCCATCTTATTGCCTATCGTGCCTGAGATTGTGGCGCAAGTCGACTGGACAAGCAACACCTTGCATTTATGCAGTGATGCACCCATTGAAGCGGCTATGAATGAAGATAACGACGACACGGTGGAAGCATGACCCACGGTGAAACAATAGTGTATTGGACAAATTCAGGAGAGCGAGCATGAGAATTGATGTGCTGACCTTATTTCCTGAAATGTTTAGCGGCCCGATGAGCACCAGCTTACTGGGCAAAGCGATAGACAATGAAATATTGGATATTCAATACACGAACCCGCGCGATTATGCGCAGGACAAACATTTGTCCGTGGACGACGCGCCTTACGGCGGCGGTCCCGGTATGGTGATGAAATGCGAACCGCTTTTCGCAGCAGTAGACAGTTTAAGAGAAGTAAACTCGCTCAAGCGTGTGGTGCTGATGTCCCCTAGGGGGCGTCCATTGACTCAGACCATCGTCAAAGAATGGTCCGAATCCGATGATTTGGTGTTGATTTGTGGCCGCTATGAAGGCTTCGATGAACGTATCAGCCAAGCACTGGTTACCGATGAAGTATCGATCGGCGATTACGTTTTGAGCGGCGGCGAATTACCGGCCATGGCCATCATTGATGCTCTAAGCCGTATGTTGCCTGGAGTTATTGGTGATTTTGATTCGGTGAGTTCAGATTCGTTTTACGACGGAATCTTGGGTGCACCTCAATTCACTAGGCCTCCGGACTTTAAAGGCATGACCGTACCGGACGTGCTAATGAGTGGCAACCATGCGCTCATTGAACGCTATCGCCGTAAAGAGGCTTTGAGAGTGACCCGGGAGCGCCGACCCGACTTGTTAGAGCACTGCAGTGCGGAAGACGCCGAACTGCTGAATGAAATAGATAATGAAGAACACGAATCCGATTCTTAATGAATCGATAAGCAATCCTGCGTTAAGGAGATTAGTTGTGAGTAACGTAATAACAGAAATTCAAAATAGCCAATTAAAAGCTGACATACCTAAGTTCGGAGTCGGTGATACCGTCCGTGTACACTTCCGCATTGTGGAAGGGGACAAAGAACGTATCCAAGTATTTGAAGGCGTAGTCATCGCCCGTGCAAACGGCGAAGGCGCTAACGGTAACTTCACCGTTCGTCGCGTAGCCTACAATGAAGGTGTTGAGCGTGTATTCCCACTACACTCACCCCGTGTAGACCAAGTTGAAGTGGTGCAAGTGGGTAGCGTACGTCGCGCCAAACTGCACTACTTACGTGAACGTTCTGGTAAAGCTGCTCGTGTGAAACAAAAAACGTTCGCTACTGATAGTGTAGATGCTGCTGTAGAAGCTGCACCAGCTGCTGAAGCAACTCCAGTCTTAGAAGAAGCTCCAGTAAGTGAAGCACCTGAAACGACTGAAGAAGAAAAAAGCGAGTAGTATTTCGCGCGGGCATTTGCTCAATCAAACATGTTATGCTCAATGGACGAGGCCTGAGCAGGCCTCGTCCATTTTTTTGTTGTGAACAGGAGTACCTATGAGTAGCGCACACCCCCATCACTGGACCCCGCCCACGCCCATGAGTGAGTATGAGCAGGTTGCCCAGGAAAAAGGGTATGTGCGCATTGCCGGAGTCGACGAAGCTGGACGTGGACCCTTAGCCGGCCCTATTGTGGCAGCGGCTGTTATTCTCAGCGAAGCCATTCCTGGAATCGATGACTCCAAAAAACTCACCGAGAAAAAGCGCGATGCATTTTATGACATCATTCGTGCGGGTGACCATTGGGTGGGCGTAGGAATTATCAGTGCAGAAGAAATTGATTTGATCGGGATTCAGCCCGCAAATTATCAATCCATGAACGATGCGGCACTCAATATTGAGCCAAAACCGGATTTTTTATTGGTGGATGGATTCACCATTGCAGACTGTATAATCCCACAACAGCGTATAATTAAAGGCGACCAGCTGTCCCAATCCATCGCTGCTGCCAGTGTAATTGCCAAAGTCACTCGTGACCGCTTGATGCTGGACCTCGATGCACGATATCCTGAGTATGGATTTGCGAGACATAAAGGGTATGGGACAAAAGTACATATGGAAGCCATAGCGCAACATGGCCCCTGTGCTGCGCACCGCAAATCCTTTGCGCCAATTGCTCAACGTGTTTGAGTGATGGAGCAAATGCAGGGTATGAACGATAAAGGATTAAACATGAAGAGATTATGGGTCATAGGCACAGCAATTATAATTGGCTTAAGTGGATGTGTCAGTACATCCTCAGGTCCTGCCTATGCAGAATCGCCCGACAAGAAAGAACTTAGTACCAACAAGAAAGCCCGTGCCATCAATCACTATCTAAAGTCTATTATCGGCTTAAAGCGTGGTGAATACCCTGAAGCAATTGAAAACTTACGCAAGTCATCGGACATTGATAAGACCTCTCCATTACTGCAAATGCGCTTGCTTGCTATTTACTATCGTGATGGAGATTATGAAAATGCAGCATTGATGGCAGAACGTGCAATCGATCGAGCACCCGATAGCATCATTCTGCATATTTGGCTGGGTCGAATTTATAATCAACTCGGACGTACGGAAGACTCTGTAGCGACATTTCAAAAAGCTATTGATTTAGATCCCGATAGCAATGTGGCCTATGAAGCCCTTGCTGAAGTAGAAGAAGAGTCCAACGATCTTGTTGGTGCCGTAGAAGTGTATGAATCCATGATAAAACGCCAACCGCGTTCGGCACTGTTACACTACCGACTCGGTATCAATTTGATGGAAATGAATGATTCCGAAGGTGCTCGTTTCGCGGTAGAGCGAGCACTCGCATTGGACCCGAGCCTAAAGCTAGGCTGGTATGTTCTAGGTGTGGTAAATATGGAATTAGGCAATTGGACAGAAGCCGAAAAAGCCTTTCTTGAACACCTCAACGAAAATAATGAACACATCCCAACCTATGAAAATCTTGCAGCGATTCAAGCTCGCCAAGGTAACTTTGTTCGCGCTTTTGATATTTTAGGACAGTTGGTAGAAAGTAAACATGTCACTGTCAATCACCATTTGCAAAGAGCTTATGTATATTTGCGTGATCCCGAAGCTTCCGATTCCTACATCGCCTCTGCCCCAAATGACTCGCCGATCATAGGCAGTATTCTGCAAATTTTGGTCAAGCGAGATAAAAACGAACCTTATCACGCCATTATAGATTCATTGGATAAGATTGAAGGCGATCTTGACTATGAATGCAATGCCCTATTGGGATTATTGATGGGACGATATGGAAATGTTGACGCGGGGATTTATCTTGCAGAACGAATTGACGCGTTGATAGAAGGTGGAGCGAATTCTAAAACCTTACAAATGGTGCAAGGCCGCATCTTAATGTATGCTGAGCAACCTGAACGCGCATTGAAACAATTCAAACAAGTGCTGAAAGAACACGGTGGCGACAAGTGGACGCACTTTTATTTAGCTACCGCTTGTGAAGAATTAGACAATGCCAAGCTCTGTGAAAAGCACCTTCGAAAAACTTTAGAGTATGATCCCAACGACCCCGATGTACTTAATTTTCTTAGCTATCTTTTGGCTGAAGAAGACTATCGCCTACGTGAAGCTAAAGAGCTCGTTGAACGCGCTCTGCTCAATGATCCCGAGAATGGATTTTACCTTGATACCCTGGGTTGGATTTACTACCGACAAGGTAAAGGTAAAGAAGCAGTAGACTACATTAAACGAGCCATACGCGCTATGAATTCAGACGATGCAATATTGCGCGATCATTTGGGCGATGCATATTTAATCTCCGGTGATAAAGAACGTGCAGTCTCTGAATGGAAGCGCGCCATTCGTTTGGATCCTGAACTCAAATCAATCCAAGATAAAATCGATAAACATTCAAAATAAATATAGAAGATAATGGAGAAAGATTCATGAAAGTAGGACGTTTCTGGGATCACTGCCGCCATTGCATGAGGGGTGTGTGTATCGTAGGTAGCATAACGTTGAGTATGGGCGTCATGGCTCAACTTTCCCCCGAAGAAGCCGTTCAACGATTGACGGTGGCTGAAGATATGGAAGTTACATTGTTTGCCGCTGAACCTATGCTGCGTAACCCCACATGCATCGATGTCGATGCTCAAGGACGGGTCTGGGTAGCAGAGGCAGCCAATTATCGTTTATTCAATCAACAGGTGGTGGATGAAGAAGGCGATCGCATCCGAGTTCTCGAAGATACCGACGGTGACGGAAAAGCCGATAAAGCCACAACATATTACCAAGATAAAAGTTTACAAGCCCCCATGGGTATTGCCGTATTGGGCAATCGCGTATATGTATGCCAATCGCCTGAAGTCTTCTACCTCGAAGACACCGATGGAGACGGAAAAGCGGATAAAAAGACGGTTATTCTGACGGGGTTCAAAGGGGTTGATCATGATCATGCTATTCACGGGATCCTGTATGGTCCTGATGGGTATTTATACATGAGTTGTGGTGACCAAGGAATGGAAGTGACTGATGGTTCTGGCCATCTCACCCATACTGGCCCGCAGTCTCCAAACTACATCGCCGCTACCGTGTTGCGTACCGATCTTGAAGGCAAGCACCTCGAAGTACTCGCCTCCAATATGCGCAATCCCTATGAACCTGCCGTTGATTCCTATGGGAATGTTTACATTTCAGACAATGACGATGATGGAAATGAACAAACCCGTATCGACTATGTTTTTGAAGGCGGTACCTACGGCTACCGCATGCCCGATACGGTATCTCGCCGAAAAGGAAACCGCCGTTTAGACGCTGTACATTGGAATGAAGATCAGCCCGGCGTAGTCCCTAAAATGATCAACACAGGATTTGGCTCACCCACAGGGTTGATGGTCTACGAAGGCAGCCATTTGCCCCGTCGTTTAACTGGCCAACTTATTCACTGCGATGCAGGTCCACGCGAAGTGCGTGCGTTTTATCCCAGACCTGATGGAGCGGGTAAAAAAGCTGAAAAAGAAATTCTCGTTTCCGCACCAAACGACTCCTGGTTTCGACCCAGTGATGCATGCGCAGCACCTGATGGTTCAGTCTTTATTTCCGACTGGTACGATGCCGGGGTTGGTGGACACCGAATGGTCGAAGCTAAAAAAGGCCGTATTTATCGGCTGACCAAGAAAAATAATCAAGAGAAATACACCATCACCAAGCCTGATTTTGATACGCCTAAAGGTATGATTGCGGGGATGATGTCCCCTAACCAAGCCACCAAATATTTGGCGTACCAAGCGTGGAACAATCACTCAAACCCTGAATACATTATGGGATTGATCATGGGGGCCAAAGCAGCCATCAACGATCCCGAGCTTTACCATAAAGTATTTGCGCCACGTGTATATTGGCAAATGATTCAACAACCTAACTACCGCTTCGAAATCGCCGATCACTTTTTATTCACTTATACAATTGAAGATGGCGAAAGCGATCCTGTCAATGAGCTAGACATTAACGACACCCGTATCATGGCCTTGCGTGGAATCAGTCGATTTGTAGACGGTGCTGATGCTCTTATCAATCGTATACTAAAAGATCCCGATCCAGGGTTGCGTCGTCAATTGTTGCTCGAAATGGCTTTCCCATACCCAGAAGGTCAGGGGCATTTGTCGACTCAAATTAAAGAACGTACATATCTATTCCGATTAAAATTGCTTCAACGTCAATACGATGGTAACGATCGCTTCTATCGCGAAGCATTGGGAATTGCCGCGCGTGGACGAGAGTCTGAAGCTTTTGCAATGGCCCAAGAACATTTTGGTGCTGAGGGGTGGAATCCAGAACTGGGCGGACTCGCCTTCCAATACCACCCCGTCGAGGCCTTTGACCTTGCTTCGGGTGCGTTCGAAGATGCTACACTGAGTTTTGAGTTGCGCGAACTTGCTCTGCGTACTATTGCTGCTATCGGAAACGATATTGCGAGTGAATACTTAGTCAACACCGCGACCACCTCAAGCGAAGCCAAAATGCAGGTGCTCGCCTTTCAATTACTTGGGCGTCATGGTGGCGATATCTGGCGCGAAGCGATGAATAAACACGACTTCGATACCAAGATCAGTGCGGCTCTTGAATCGGGCAACAGCACCGAAGGTATCCTCACCTTTATCCGTGCTGCCAACCGAACCGGTTCTATTGAACCTTTACTCAAAGCCGTCACGACGCTTAAACTCGATCCCGTAGTACAAGTAGATTATCTCACTACCCTTGAAACCATTATAGGGAGTGGAGAATACAAATTTCATGATGACTGGGTAGAGCAGTTAAGCCCATTACTCGACTCACCTGAAGTGGCTGTACAGACAAAAACGGTTGCTACCATAGCCCGACTACGCGGAAAGTCAGTTGCGGAAGCGCTGGTGCCTTTTATTCAAAATGCTAAACACGACCGAGCACCGCGTGCAGAAGCAGTCCGGTCACTGGCCAGCAACAAACGAAGTGTAAAAGACTTACTCGAATGGGCAAAAGAAGGAAAAGTTCCCGAAGACATCAAAGTCAGTGTGGCCGAGGCTCTACGGAACACCTCCGTTGCTGAAGTGCAAACGGAAGCCATCAGTCTTTTCCCTCCAAACGTTAGTAAATCCGGAAAACCCCTTCCCACCGTGAAACAATTACTCGCAGAAAAAGGTGAAGCGGTCAACGGGAAAAAAATCTACTTTGACGAAAATAAATCAACGTGTTCACGGTGTCATGATATTGCCACTGGTGGACCCGAGATTGGACCGAACCTTGGGAAAATTGGAGAGAAACTGGCTAAGCAATCATTACTGGAATCAATCTTAGATCCCAACGCCGCAATCTCACACGAATACCAAGCTTGGTTTATCGATACGAAAGATGAAGAAGGACTTTTGGGTTACATACGCTCAGAAGATGCAACCACGCTCGAACTCATGGACAGCAACGGCGCCATAAGTCGTATTCCGGTAAATTCCATTACCCAGCGTGAAGTTGGTGCAGTATCCATAATGCCATCCGGACTCACCGCTGGTATGAGTGTTCAAGAGTTGGTAGATTTAATCGCATTCCTAGAAACACTTAAATAAGTAAAAAGTGGAAAGGCACCTTTTTTATTTGCTATACTTCCGTTCCTAAAATTGTGGCGGTGTAGCTCAGCTGGTTAGAGCAGTGGAATCATAATCCAAAGGTCCGCGGTTCAAATCCGTGCACCGCTACCATTTCAAATCACAAGCTCCTGCTTCGGCAGGAGCTTTTTTTTGTACCTTTTTCCCAACCCTTCAAAACGCTATAATAGAGATTCAACAACGTAAAGGGGAATACAGGTGAAATCGACCATATCCGCACTTATAGTCACACTAAGCTTAGCACTTGCACTTTCCGCATGTGGAGATGGAGGGGGAAACAGTTCCAGCACCAGCCGCGATGAAGCGAAGGCCGCCACGCTCATCGATGACCAAATCCTTTTCGTAGGAAACGGAGCCGAACCTGAGGCGCTTGACCCGCACATTGTCACAGGTGTTCCCGAACACCATATACTTGTGTCCCTTTTCGAAGGTCTAGTCGATCTTGATGCTAAAGACCTCACACCCATCCCGGCAGCAGCTGAATCCTGGACCATTTCCGACGATCAACTTGTCTATACGTTTAACCTTCGAGAATCCGCTAAATGGTCCAATGGCGATCCAGTGACCGCCCAAGATTTTCTCTATGCTTGGGAGCGCATACTTACCCCAGCACTCGCTAGCGAATACGGCTACATGCTCTATAGCATGAAGAATGCCGAGGCCTTTTCCAAGGGGGAGCTCACTGACTTTAGCCAAGTCGGCGCCAAAGCCCTCGATTCCCACACCCTCCAAGTCACCCTCAAAAACCCCACACCGTATTTTCTCCAACTCCATATCCACTACACATGGTTCCCCGTCCACCGCGCAACCATCGAAGCCCATGGCGCCACCACCGACCGAAATACCAAATGGACCAAACCCGAAAACATGGTTAACAACGGCCCCTTCAACCTCGTCCGATGGGAAGCCAATAACGTCATCGAAGTACGCAAAAGTGATACCCACTGGAATAAAGACTCTGTAAAACTAAAAGGGGTCAACTTCTATCCGGTTGGCAAGGAACAAACTGAAGACCGCATGTTTCGCGCAGCTGAACTCCACATCACGGAAAATATACACGTCTCACGCGTAGCCGCCTACCTCGAACAATCCCCCGAACTCATCCGCACCGACGCTTGGATCGGCAGCTACTTCTACCGTATCAACACCAACCGGAAACCCTTCGACGATATCCGTATTCGTAAAGCCCTCGCCATGGCCATCGACCGCGACACCATCACCACATTCATCCTTAAAGGCGGAGAAACCTCCGCAGGATTTCTCACCCCAAAAAATGTCAACGGGTACACCGCTAACGATACAATAACTTTCGATCCCCAAGCCGCCCAAAAACTTCTCGCCGAAGCCGGTTACCCTAATGGCCAAGGATTCCCCGAATTCGCCATCCTCTACAACACCTCCGAAAAACATAAAATCATCGCTGTCGTTATACAGCAAATGTGGAAAGAACATCTTGGTATCAACGTCATCCTCGAAAACCAAGACTGGAAAGTCTACCTTTCCTCCACATCAAACAACACCATGAACTACGACATCGCTCGCGCCGGATGGATTGGTGACTTCGTAGACCCCGTAAACTTTTTAGAATGCTTCATTTCTGAAAATGGCAATAACCGCACAGGATGGGAAAACGCTCAATACGATCAATACATCACGCAATCATATAAAGAAACTGACCCAGAAAAACGCAATCAACTCTTCCAAAAAGCCGAAGCTATTTTAGTGGAAGAAGTACCCATAATCCCCATATACCACTATACCAAGCCTTTTTTACTAGCCCCCGAAGTCAAAGGATTTCAACCCAACCTGCTCGGATACATCCCATACCACACCCTACATCTCGCTGCTCAATAAAGCCACCGTTTTAAGTGCGAAGACTCGCTGATGCTTCCAAGATTTCTTTAGTGGCGCGTTTACCGCTCAAAAAAGCACCTGAGACAGAACCATAGCGTTCACGATGGGTGGCTTCCCCCGCAAAGAAGAGTCGGCTTTCAAGCGATTCCGCTAAGTCTTCGCGGTCTGAACCCTCAGCGCCGAGTTTGTTATAGCTAAAGGCCCCGCGTATAAAAGGGTTCGATTGCCATTGTGATCGAACTACGCCGGTCGGTGCAGGGATATCACTGCCATACATGCCTTGCAATACCTGATGCGCTTCTCGTACCGCATCTTCTTCCTTAACACCTTCAAGAGCATTCTTATAGGTTTCACCCATAAGCGCCATTAACACTGGGTGTTTATCATCGTTGTAGACACCCAAGTTTAGGAACACCGAAAACTTGCCAAATTTTTTGGTTCCGTGTGCAATTGCAGCTTTATCAGTAGGCCAAAATGATTTCGGAAAACGCATTGCGAGCTTATTAATTGTGCCCATACCCATGCGCTCAATTGCCCGTTGCTTTCGCCAAGGCAATTGCGGTAAAAATTGAATACTGTTAGATTTTAATACACCCAGCGAAGCAGTCACCACCACATAGTTGGCTTCAAAAGTGGAGTTTTGGGTAGTGATTTTTACCGGACTCGTTGTGTAATCAATCGTCTGGACCTGTTGATTAAACCGTATATCCAAGCCATCAGCAAGGTAGGCAGGCAATGCGTCATAACCATTGGTGACATACTGATCAACCCCCCCGAATTCTTGAAATTCACGGAGCATTTTCCAGGATGCATGGGCAAAAGGAGAACCGTTGGCAATTTCTCCACTACCTAATGAGAAATCAAGAATCAATTCCTCCTCTTGGGTCCATCTTCGCAATGCACGTTCTCGAGCAATGACATCGGCAATAGAACTGTCTTCATCCTTTGCAAAATTTCGGATAAATGCTTTGGACAACATACGGAATAAATCAGGCTTAGCTTTGGATAATTTTTTCTCATCCATCAATTTGCCCGTTTCAGTACGTCCAGTAATACTCGCCCAGTCCACACGGGAATATTCTATACCTGCATTTTTAATATGATCGGTTAGTGGATTGCTTTTTTCTCCACGCACCCGAGAAGCCCCAAGTTCTACAGGCATGCCTAAACTGCGATCCGTTTGTATCCGGCCACCGATACGATCTTGACCTTCTAAAATCGTAACCCCAAATCCTAAAGACTGTAATTCTCGAGCGACTGTGATCCCCGCAATGCCAGCGCCTATGACCACGACCTCTCCGTTGCCCGGTTGCACCATTTTCAACGGATTTGACAGACACCCCATTGTCGAAGTAGCCAATATGCCCGCGCCGATACTGCTGCGTAAAAAATCTCGTCGATTGATGAATTGTTTAGGCGTCTTAGGGTTCATTGCGTTGTTTCCTGCTCGCGTTATGCGAGTTGCAGTTCGTGTTCTACTTGTTCTTTAAAACGATCTATATTGTCCACTAAATGGCCAGGTGCAAATACTGCAGCATCATCCCATACAATCCGATCTGCACCGTGCGCAATGGCTGATGCCGCATTTTTGGGGGTCATATACCCTTCCACTACTAGTTCAGCGCGGCTCTCAAGATAATTTAAATTGTCACGCAATATTTTTACACGATCAAAGGTGGCAGGCAAAGGAACCTTACGCTCAGCTCCACGGGCCTCAGCAACCATGTGAACGACATCGGCTTGATTTAGTACATACTCGAGTTTAATTAACGGGGACGCAGGGTTAATTGCAATCCCCGCTTGAGCACCCAGTTCCTTAATTAAACTCATGGCGCGATTCACATGCGGTGTAGACTCAACATGGATGGATACATGTGTGGCGCCAGCCATAACTATATCAGCAATATGACGTTCAGGATTTTGTGCCATCAAGTGGGCATGGATGGGAAGTTTTGAAACTGACTTAAGACTCCGAATGGTATCCGCGCCTAAGCTAAAGCCTGGCATGAAAATACCATCTGTGATGTCCACATGAAATTCATCACAGGCAGCTTCACTCAATACCGAAACTTGTTCAGCCAATCGAGCTAAGTCTGCATAGCAAATTGCTGCCGACCATTTTGTTTTCTTCACTGTGTTATTTCCTTTTAATACGCTCAGTCATATTCAAGCTTGGTAACGTTTCTTTTTAGCCTAAAATATCAATACCTAATGAGCCTAAAAAGTTCAGCCCTCAGGTGTTAAAAACCGTGCTGGATGTTCATGGCGTTTGATGACAAGGGTGTCACCTTCCACCAATTCGATATATTCGGAAGAATTATCATAGGCCAATACTGCTGGACCACGCGTAATTTCCGTGCGTACATCAACTTCTTCTGGCAAAACTACATGATTCGTTTTTTCACGTGCATACATTAAGGCCACACCAATTCCCGACCAAAAAATTCCACGAGTAATCTCATTAAAATAAGCCGTACTCCCAAATGGCGTGCTCACCATGAACCCATCACCAATGATTTCACGATCTTCGGCGTCGCCAAAAGGTTTATCATCAAACCAACATTTAAATCGAACAGCCGCATTGACACGGCCCATATGCACCGTGAACTCATTAATAGCCAATAGGTTGCTATCGCGCTTTTCAGGGTCTGCATAGCATACTTTGCATTCCAGTTTCAGGTAGTTACTTTCCCGCAATTGGACCTTCGCTAATTTTTTTAGGACCCCTTTAGGGTCATCGCTGATACACCGAATACCTCGTCGACTATTACGCAAAGGTACTTTGGGGACACTTGGCCACCGTTGCTCTGCTGCCAACAAGGTTCCATCTCCGCCATAGCAAATTATGACATCGGCATTTTTAGATACCAAGCTAAGCCCTTCGATCGATTCGACCAAAGACTGAATTTTCTGGGCTTCTGCGCCAAATAATGTAACGTTCATAAATTCCAATACACTCATTAATTGCCTCTTACAATAGGGATGAACTCCCTATTGTAAGGGATATTTACCCTCGGCACAACTCCCTTGTTACAACTAAGGCCCACCAATAGGACCCAAAACAGCTACCACTATAAAAAACCCCTATAAATAGGGTATTATACGGCTTTCAATTCTGAACTTTGGATATTTTCCGTGCACTTAGAATGTTTTATCACTCGAATCGAGACTCAAGAAGCTGTGATAGGCGTAGTGGGCTTAGGCTATGTCGGCCTTCCACTTATAATGGAATGCTGCCGAAAAGGCTTCAAAGTCATTGGTTTTGATCATGACAAAATATCAGCTCTGAATCTGAATGAAAGTTACATTCATTCCCCCAAAACCGCCTCTTTTACGGAGAAAAAAGTTCTCGATGCCACTACTGATTTTAGTCGAGTGGCCGATCCTCGGGAATCCCCTGGCATCGCCATGCTGGAAAAACTGCATGCGCGTGGTGTCAACGTTTCGTACAACGATCCCTATATCCCTATATTGCCCGTGCAGGAAAATCATGATCTGCATTTACGTTCCGTTGAGTTAACAGCCGATATACTTGAATCATGTGACGCAGTATTAATTGCAACAGCACATTCCGAATATGATTATTCGTTCATCGTCAACCATTCTCCGCTAGTCATTGATACACGCAATGTCACTCGTGGTCTGGATGATCCTGACAACAAAATAGTTAAAGCTTAAGTATATGTTTGACGCCTTTATTAATCCTGGAATCCCTGCGGTCATATTTTGGGTGTTCGTGGCTACTGCAATAATTCTACAAGGTGTAAGTAAATCCGGCCTCACAGGGGCAGGTGTATTGTCCTTGCCATTGATGATCATGGTAATGCCCGTTGATAAAGTTGCCGCAACGATGTTGCCTTTACTTGTTCTTTGCGATCTCAATGCGGTGTATCATCATCGACGAAATGTAGTTTGGGAACAAGTCTGGATAGTGTTCCTACCATCCTTGATCGGTATCGGCATAGGCACGTATATGTGGTGGCGCATGGGCCAAGCCGGGGTGGATGCTTATGGGGTTCCATTGAAGCGCTTCGTGGGCGTTGTTTCATTGGTGTTCGGTACCTATATTGTCGCCAAAGAGCGATCCATGAGTTGGGTAAAAAACCATAAAGCAGCCCCTAAAGTTGGGATTTTTACTGGAATAGTGGCCGGAATAACGTCAACGCTTGTGCATGCGGCTAGCCCTGTAGTAAGTCTTTATTTATTTTCACAAGGTTGGGGGAAAACGCTTTTCGTCGGGACTATGGCTTGGACATTTCTCTTCATCAACACAGCTAAATTACCATCCTATGCAATGGTCGGAATGTTTCCCGCTCAAGTGTTATTGTTTTGCCTAATACTAGTACCACTCATACCCTTCGGTTCGTATTTAGGGAAATGGCTTCTTCATAGAGTTTCGGAAATTTTTTTCAATAGAGTCATGATGGTTTTTGCTATTTTTGCAGGACTTCAGCTCCTATTTAATGTTCAATTAATTCCATGGGTCTTGGAAAAATTCTAAAAAGTCGAGTATAATAAATCAGTAAATGAATTCATCAAATTTGTCGGAGAGATGATATGAATAATTCTTATGAATTGGATTATCAAGAAAATATAATACTTGAACAAGAAATGAAAGGTGCTGCAAAAAGTTCCGCAGTTGGGTGCGTAGCTGCTCTTCTCTTAGGAGGCTTTGGGATTCACCGTTTTTATCTAGACGACATTTTTGTGGGTGTTATCTTTTTTATATTGGGGCTTGTTTCGATAGGGTTGAGTTTTATCGAAGGGGTTCCGTGTATTATAGGCTATGTACCAGTGGCCATTGGGTTAATCGAAACCATCTTTATGCCAGCACGCATTAAAGTATGGAACGATGCATTAGAAACCAAAATTACCAAAACAATTATATGTGAACGCACGGCAACATCTGTGCACCCTAAGCCTGACGATGCAGAAAAGGGTGAATCGGAATAATTATATTACTGGTATTATAGTGATGGCTACTTATACGAAATCGTATCGACTACTACATCTTTACGATCTTCAAAAGTATAGGTACGCACTAAGTTTTCTGGATATTTATCCCACATTCGGATAACGCTTATAGTGGTATCAAATATGGCAGGGGATTCTTTATCCCCCACATAAATATAGCCAGAGTTGTACAAAGCCACTTCTTCCTGAGCTTGGATATCCTGCCCTGAACGTAAACGTAGTCTGCACTAAGGCGGCGTCCGTGTCTCTGGACTACTTGAATGGCCTGCAATGTTCAATAAGCCACAGGTCATTGATATGTCCGCCAGTACTTCCGACTACTATCCAATCATCATGGATGCCATCAGTTTAGTCAATCTGGATAGTTACCGTATCGATGATGGGGAAAGTCTTTTTCCGGTCTTAAACGGTGAAACGAAAAGACGTTCTCGTCCAATTGGCTTTGCGCATAACCAGCAATTTTCATTGGTGGATAATCGATACAAACTCATCACGCAAGACCTCGGTAAAACCTACCAGTTATACGATTTGATTGAAGATCCAAGTGAAATCAATGACTTGGTAAAAAGAGTCCAGCAGTAAAATCTGCGATGCTCAAAGAACTCAATAAATGGGGTTCATCACTCAATTAGACAAAGAGGGTCGAGGAGCTGGCACCACCGAGTGCCCCGGCTTTTCCGGCACCTGCGCCATTACAAACTCAGACAAAGCCGTAATCGTCAGTGATGGATTCACCCCCAAATTCGCCGGAACAATACTGCCATCCGCCACATAAAAATTCTCATATCCAAACACACGCCCCTGATGATCACACACGCCCTCTTCTGGCGATCGTCCCATCGTGGCGCCACCTAAAATATGCGCTGTACTACTGCGATTGCCAATCACATCCTCTAAAGCACTATGCGGGTCACCCTGCATTTTATCCGCTAGCTGTTGAGTAATCTCGTGAGCCATAGGCAGGTATTTAGGCACTTCTTGCCCCGCTATCATATCACTATCTATTTTTCGTCCCCATAAAGTATTTTTTAATCGTAGCTTCATAAAACTGCTAACTGGTTGCATTACCAAAACGATACTTTTGCGTCGGGAAGTACCCCATAACATCCATGATCGTAAATAGACCAATGGTTGTCGGATAATATTCCCCAACAAACGAAGCCAACGTGGCCAAGGTTTACCATCGCCCGTCATTAAAGTGGTTAGAAGCATCAGTGAGTCCCCGCCACTTCCGTAGCGCACCATTTCTACATGGGTATTATCATCGGGATTCGCTCCCGATGTGATGGCGATCCCTGCCCCATAATCCACATCTTTCTCCCACGCAGTAACGCCCAAGATGGCCTCATTATTTGTGCGTACATAATCTCCTAAACGATCCGATAGCTTGGGTAAACTTCCATTCGCTTTACATTCGGATAAAAGTTTTACAGTTCCCAATACACTCGCCGACACGACTATGCCTTTCGATCTAAATGTGCGTCGAGGTTTGTTAAAAAGTTTGGTGGATTGTTCTGTTACTATTTCATACCGGCCATCATCCAAAGGTCGAATATCTATCACACGTGTTTCCGGTATGATTTCTGCACCACGCTGCTCAGCCAAGTACAAATAATTTTTGTCTAAGGTATTTTTCGCGTTGTATCGGCACCCAATCATACATTGTCCGCACTCAATACACCCGGTACGCTCCGGTCCTTCACCCCCAAAAAACGGATCCGCTTGCGACTTGCCACTTTCCCCAAAATACACACCCACGGTATGCTTCCGAAATGTATCTCCACGGCCCATATCCACATCAACTATTTCGCGCAAGGCTTCATCCGAAGGATACACATGTCGAGCCTCAGTCGCTCCCAGCATAAATTTGGCCAAATCATAATACGGTGATAGCTTTTGTTCCCAATCCCCATCATCAGGCCAACGGGGATCTTGAAAAGCCTCTGTGGGCGGTTTCAATAACGTATTCGCATACACCAAACTACCACCACCTACCCCAGCGCCATGAAATACCTGCACATCTTTCAATCGTGTAATTTGGAAGATTCCATGCAGTAGCAACGAAGGCTTCCAAAAATACTTACGCAATTCCCAAGTATTCTTGGCATAGTCATCGGCTTCGAAACGTTTCCCCATTTCCAGTACCGCGACTGAATAACCCTTTTCGGCCAACCGTAAAGCCGACACCGATCCCCCAAAACCGGACCCAATTACGATATAGTCATATTCAAAAGCCATAGGTAGAAAATAGCATGAAGCGGTCTCGATTGCAATATTATTACACTTTGGGCTTTAAATATTTTCCGGTGTATGATTTCTTTTTCTTTGCAATTGTGGCTGGCGGTCCTTCGGCGATAATCATACCGCCTCTATCGCCACCCTCTGGACCTAAATCTATGATCCAGTCCGCAGTTTTAATGACATCCAAGTTATGCTCAATCACAATTACAGAATTTCCGCCATCCGCTAGACGATGCAAGACTTGTAACAACTTATCTACATCCACTGCATGTAGGCCTGTAGTAGGTTCATCTAAAATATACAGAGTTCGGCCCGTTTGACGCTTCGAAAGCTCAGTAGCTAGTTTTACGCGTTGGGCTTCACCACCGGATAAGGTTGTCGCTGGTTGACCCAATTTAATGTAGCCTAAGCCCACATCATTCAACACAACAAGTTTCTGGTAGACCGTAGGAATATTGCGGAAGAAAGCACAACCATCTTCAATCGTCATACCCAAGACCTCGGATATATTTTTTCCCTTATAGCGAATCTCTAAGCTATCGCGGTTATATCGCGCTCCGTCACACACCTCGCACGGTACATATACATCCGGCAAGAAATGCATTTCAATTGTGATCAACCCATTTCCTTCACAGGCTTCACAACGTCCACCCTTTACATTGAAACTAAATCGTCCGGGTTTATACCCACGTGCACGGGCTTCTTTAGTTTTCGCAAAAATTTCACGGATGGGACTAAAGAGCCCGGTGTACGTTGCTGGATTCGAACGTGGTGTACGTCCGATGGGTGACTGATCAATATCGATAATTTTATCAATATGTTCCAGACCATCAATTGATTTATGCTTACCCGGTTTAATCCGCACTGAGCCATGCAATGCTCGCATGGCAGCCGGATAAAGAGTGCTGTTAATTAATGTCGATTTTCCAGAGCCCGACACTCCGGTCACGCACACAAACACCCCCAAAGGAATATCCACATCTATGTTACGCAGATTATTCTGTTGTGCTCCCCGAATAACAATCGATTTACCATTCTTCTTTCGAAGCTCTTCAGGCATATGAATTTCAAAGGCACCGGATAAATATTTACCCGTCATCGATTTCTTGTTACGTTCTATCTGCTTTGGTGTACCATGAGCAACAATCTCTCCGCCATGTACTCCGGCGCCCGGTCCAATATCCAACACATAATCTGCAGTTCGAATGGTGTCTTCATCGTGCTCGACCACGATCACTGTATTGCCCAAATCACGCAAGCGTTTTAGGGTAGCGATGAGGCGGTCATTGTCGCGTTGATGCAAGCCAATACTGGGTTCATCTAAGATGTAGAGTACGCCGACCAGACCCGAACCGATCTGGGTGGCTAAGCGAATGCGTTGCGATTCACCACCGGATAAAGTCCCGGCCTGACGTTCCAATGTGAGATATTCAAGGCCCACACTGACTAAAAAGCCAAGCCGCTCATTCACTTCTTTTAATATCCGCTCAGCGATTACTTTTTGTTGTTTGGTCAACTTCATCCCACCTAGGAAATCATTGGCTTCCCCAATCGACATGCGGGTGAGATCCAGAATATTTTTATCATTCAACATCACCGCGCGGGATTCAGGGCGTAAGCGTGCACCGCCGCACGATTTACAGGGACGAGTTGCCATGAACTGACTGATCTTGTCGCGTTGTGAAGATGAGGATGTCTCTTTAAAGCGGCGCTCCAAATTAGGAATAACCCCTTCGAGCGGTTTCATTACTTCGTATTTATTTTTACGTTTTTTGCTTTTGTAGGCGAACTGAATTTCTTCTTTACCCGATCCATAGAGTACAACTTCTTGAAATGATTCCGGTAATTCGCACCACGGCGTGTGCCAACTCATGCTGTAATGTTTACATACTGACTTTAGTGCACTTTTATACCACCCATCCAACATGCGATTCATCGTCCACGGGCGAATGGCATTTTCATCAAAGCTTAGGGTTTCATCCGGAACCACCAGTTCAGGATCGATTTCCATCGTGGTACCCAGCCCTGTGCAGTCGGGACACGCTCCATGGGGGCTATTAAATGAAAACATGCGCGGGGCGAGTTCTTCATAACTGATTCTGCAATCCACGCAGGCATGTGCTTCACTCTGCAAGACTTCACTAACGTTCTTATCCGGTGATTCACTCCAAATGCGCAGGATTCCTTTCCCCAAACGCAGAGCCGTTTCTACGGAATCTGTTAAACGAGTACCCATGCCCGATTTCACCACTAAACGATCGACAACAACATCGATATCGTGTTTTTTATAGCGTGCCAGTTTAATCTCATCTTCCACATTGTAAATTTCGCCATTCACACGAACACGTGGGAAGCCTTGGTTCTTAATATCTTCAAATACTTTTTGGTATGTTCCTTTGCGCTGACGAATTATCGGCGCAAGGATCTGAATACGCGTTTTCTCTGGCATCGATTGAATGCCGTCTGCGATGGACTCGGGGGTTTGGGGCTGGATGACTTGTCCGCACTTGTAGCAATGCGACGTACCCACGCGCGCAAACAGCAAGCGTAGGTAATCGTAAATTTCGGTGACTGTTCCAACAGTCGAACGCGGGTTTCGGTGAGTGGTTTTCTGTTCTATGGAGATCGCTGGACTCAAGCCTTCGATGTAATCCACGTCCGGCTTGTCCATTTGATCCAAAAACTGGCGTGCATAGGCCGAGAGACTCTCCACATAGCGGCGTTGACCTTCCGCATAAAGTGTGTCAAAAGCAAGACTCGACTTTCCCGAGCCACTCAACCCCGTAATGACCACCAGTTTATCGCGTGGAATAGTAATATCGATGTTTTTTAGATTATGTTCCCGCGCACCCTTGATGGTAATCTTGTCATGGGTAGTGTTTTTGGGCTTTTTAGGGGGCATAAGGCACAACTTCTCAGGTTGATGGACCAACACAAGCCCTAATCATACACTGAGTCTATGTTCAGTAGCAACAAGTATATTTAATAAAAATGAGCCATTTGATTGCTAGAGAGTACTAATACCCAAGATTTTTTACAAAGCGGACAACATAATATTACTTCTGAAATGCTACTGAATCAACCCTTATCCACTCTAAATAATTGAGTGATCTCCTTCTCGTAATTAGGACACTTGGGATTAAATCCCACGTCGAATATCTTCATTTCTATTCCTTTTTCGTTTGATGAGTCATTTATCTAATGCGTATACCCTACACCAAGCCGTCCTATTCACTCACCTTTGCCCGATTTTCGCGCAAGTCTTTACAGGGCAAAAACTTGCGAAGATTAAAGGAATATACTATAATAACAAGTTGCATAAGCTGAAAAAGGAGGAGTGTTAATTGATACGCAGTATGACTGGATTTGGAAAGGCTGCGTGTGATTATCGCAACTCTATGGTTTCAGCGGAGTTAAGTACCGTCAATCATCGGTATTTGGATGCTTCATTGCGGGTGCCCTATGAATGGTCCTCTGCCGAACCCGCTTTGCGCGAAGGAATTAAAGATTTCCTGAATCGCGGGAAACTCAATGTGAGCATTAACCGCAAGCGCTTAGGTTCTGGTGAAAAACCATTGGTGTTAGATACAATGGTCGCACAGCAATATGTAGATGCCGCGCGTGAATTGGCGCAGATCACCGGCGATGAAAAAAGTTTAGAATTAAATACCTTGGCGCAATTGCCTGGCGTATTTCAGCAACAAGATGAAGAAGAGGATCAGGAAGAAGCCAAAGCCATGTTGCTAAGGCTATTAACCGAGGCCTTGGAAAATTTGAATACAATGCGCGATGCCGAAGGGCAAAAGCTCTATGACGATTTGCGTTTACGCATCAACATTATCGGCGAAACGTTGCAAGCGATCGAAGAACGCTTGCCGGAACTCAACGAAGTGTATGCGCAAAAAATGCGCGATCGCATTGCCGAACTGACCGAAGAATCGGCCATTACTGAAGAGCGCATAGCGTTGGAGGTGGCGGTGTTTTCAGACAAAGGCGATGTTACAGAAGAAGTAGTACGCTTGAAGAGCCACATGGAACATGCACAAGAATTAATGGACGCAGATGAACCCTGTGGCCGCAAGTTGAATTTCCTGACTCAGGAATTTCAGCGCGAAATGAATACACTGGGTTCTAAAGTGCGCGATACCAATGTTGTGCGTCATGTGTTGACCATGAAATCTGAATTGGAAAAGTTCCGCGAGCAAGTGCAGAACATAGAATAACGGCAGGACGCGAATGACAACAAAAGGAACCATTCTGGTGGTCTCCGCCCCTTCGGGAGGCGGAAAAGGCACAATACTAGGGCGTATCATGGCTGAGGATAAGCTTGTTGTGCACTCGGTATCAGTGACCACCCGTCAGCCGCGAGGAAATGAAAAAGACGGAACGCATTATTTTTTTGCAAGTCCGGAGCAATTCAATGAGTGGATTGCAGACGATAAGTTTTATGAGTGGGCCGAAGTTCATGGGAACTTTTACGGCACACTTAAGGATGAAATAGATAAGCACGTGAAAACGGGCTACGACGTTGTGATGGAATTGGATATACAAGGCATGCGTAGTGTGAAAGCGCAACATGCAGAAGTGAACACCTTGTTTATCATGCCACCATCTTTAAACGTTTTAGAAGAACGACTGCGCAGTCGCGGAGACTTGGACGAGGCTCAACTCCAAATGCGTTTGTGCAACGCACGTGATGAGATGGAAGCGCGCAGCGAGTATGATTTTGTAGTGGTTAACGATTCACTCGACGAAGCAATCAGTGAAGTGAACAATATTTTAAATACCCTTCGTCAATCTAGACGAAAACTGGAAGCAACCAGGAGAAAGAACGAATGAAACATATTTCTTTAGAAGACTTTGTCCACGAAGATGAACAAATGGACAGCCTGTATCGCTTGGTGAACATTGCAGCACGCCGTGCAAACCAACTGAACAAACCTGAGAGTCGCCCTTTGGTGAAAACCAAAGAACGCAAATCGACCATTGTCGCTTTGGAAGAAGTATTAGACGGAAAAGTCTGGTACTCTACGGGCGATCAAGAGGCTGATGAATACGAGATCGGCTAAACACGTCGTACTGGGCGTCACAGGATCCATTGCAGCGTATAAAGCCTGCGAGATCGCTTCAACCTTAACCAAGGCAGGCGTGAAGGTAACCCCTGTGATGACTCACTCGGCGAAGCAACTCGTCGGCCCGGCCACTTTTGAAGGCCTCACGGGCAATCGAGTGATTTTCGATATGGTTGAGTCGGAGCAAAATGCAAACATTGACCACATTGCATTGGCAAAAAGTGCAGACCTCTTTCTGGTTGCACCTGCCACAGCGAATATAATGGGCAAAGCGGCCAACGGCATCGCCGATGACTGGCTGACCACGGCTTTATTGGCCACTCATGCGCCTATTCTGTTTGCGCCGGCGATGAACACCAATATGTACACACACACAGTCGTGCAAAAAAATATCGACCTGCTCATGCAACGTGGCTGCCAATTTATAGGGCCCGCTGCTGGATTGTTGGCCTGTAAGACCGACGGTCCCGGCCGAATGGTGGAGCCTGAAGAAATTGTGGATGCGGTATGGTCAATTTTAGGTCGCAGTGACGACTTAAAAGGCAAGCATATTCTCTTGACCACAGGTGCGAACCATGAACCCATCGATCCTGTTCGATACATCGGTAATCGCTCTTCTGGGAAAATGGGATTCGCTATCGCTCAAGAAGCCCTTTCGCGCGGGGCAGAGGTTACCGTCATTACAGGGCCCGCCGATGTGGCTCCTCCTGCGAAGGCCAAAGTGATTCAAGTCGAAACGGCTCAGGAAATGTCCAATGCAGTAATGGTGCATATGGACGAAGCCGACGTTGTAATTGGTGCTGCTGCTGTGGCCGACTATCGCGTGGCTCAACCAGCAACGCAGAAACACAAACGTAGTACACAAAGCTTAACCATTGAACTATGCGAAAATCCCGATATTATTGGTACAGTAGGGGTTCAAAAACGCCCTGAGCAACTCGTCATAGGCTTTGCTGCAGAGACCAATGATCTCATTACACATGCAGAAGAAAAATTGAACAAGAAAAATCTCGATTTAATTGTGGCTAATAAAGTAGGCACACCCAATTCAGGTTTTGGTGCCGAAACTACAGACGCCCGGTTCCTATTTCGAGATGGAACAATCGAAGAACATTCCGTGTTACCTAAACGCTCGCTTGCCGATCATCTGATGAATCACATTGTTGCATTACTGAGCAAGACGGCGAAAAAATCGGTAACACACTAAACCGGAAACTCAGAACGTTTCCGCTCAAGAATAGAAAGTTGAACGCATTATGAATAAGGAAACTCTACAACTCGAATGGATACCCGGCCAATTCGCCGTAGTCCAATTACCGGCCAACGCACCAATCCCCATGTGGGTTTTGGATGTAGACGGTTTTACCAATATTACCCGTACGCAAAACGAACTATCCATAGTATGCCAGGAACAATATGTTCCTGAAGATGTGGCTGCTGACGGTGGATGGTTGGCATTATGCTTAGCTGAACCCGTTTCGTTTACAGAAATTGGTTTGGTAGCAAAGCTGACTGGGACCTTAGCCGATGCAGGGGTGTCGCTCTTTGCCATTTCCACTTATGAAAATGACATCTTGCTGACTAAATCCAGTGACGGTATCGCTACCCGTCAAGCCTTAGGGCAAATCTGCGACATTTCTAAGCTCTAAGCTTATTTTTTCTTAGGCTTCTCATGGTTGAATTTAAACCATTTGGATTCCGTACGCGCATTGACTAAATGCTGATCAATTTGTTCCACAATTTTGGGATATTGATTAGATACATCCGTCACTTCACCTATTTCCCCACTAAGATCATACAGCATTAGTGGGCTATTGGGGTCCTTGTTTACGTTATAGCGAATACCCTTCCAATTGCCCATGCGCACCGCTTGGCGTCCACCACGTTCGAAAAACTCCCAATATAAATAGTCGTGCGTTTTTTGGCGTTTGCCTGTTAATTCTGGGAGGAACGAAATACCATCATGCTTAGCCTCAGTTTTGGTGTCCGCTAAATCCAAGCAGGTTGCAAAGAAATCCCAGTGTGCACCGATGTGATCACTATTTTTGCCTGCGTTCACCTTACCGGGCCAACGCACAATCATCGGTACACGAATGCCGCCTTCATAGAGGTCACGCTTCAATCCTTTTAAAAGACCATTACTATCGAAGAAACGATAATCATGCCCGCCTTCAGCGTGGGGGCCGTTGTCACTGGTAAACATGACGATGGTGTTGTCGTCAATACCCAATTCTTTGAGGCGCGTCATTAGCGAACCGATGTCATGGTCCAATCGGGTGACCATAGCCGCAAAGGCTGCACGCGGTTGAGCTTGGTCGCCATAGTCGCGTTCACTTCTGCGTTTGTATGGTTTTTCCTCCCCAAACTTTCCAGCATATTGGTCCATTGAATCTTTTGGAGCAACCATCTCTGCATGCGGAATGGTATAAGCTAAGTATAAGAAAAATGGGTTCTCCGCATTGCGTTCTACAAACCCCAATGCTTCTTCTGTCATGCGATCGTGTGCGAAGGTACCTGTCATACCCAAGCGATCATTTTCAGGGAACATCTCTTTGGCCTCATTTTTCCAGAGATAAGGCGGATAAAAGAAATGTGCGTTGTGTTGATCTAAGAAACCATAAAAAAAATCAAACCCTTTTTGGGTGGGAACCGCGTTAGTTCCTTCCGCACCCAGTCCCCATTTACCCACAATGCCTGTTGTATAACCAGCGTCCTTTAATACTTCTGCAATTGTCACGTCTTCCGGTTTTAATCCAATATGTTCATCGCCAAATTTACGGCCGTTTCCACGAACACGCGTATGGCCTGTGTGCTGGCCTGTCATGATAGTGCTGCGGGTAGGAGCGCATACGGTACTACCGGAATAAAATTGAGTGAAACGCATGCCCTCATTGGCAAGAGAATCGATGTGTGGTGTGGTGAACTTACTTTGGCCGTAGCAGCTCAGGTCACCATAGCCTAAGTCATCTGCCATGATGAATATGATATTGGGGCGGGATTGTTCGGAGGCCGCAAGGGCCTCATTGGAGTATAGTAATCCTAATAAAATGGCAAGACAGATGTGCATATGGTTTCGCATAATAGTTCCTTTCCTTCAAGAAATGATGACTAGCTGAAGAAAAATTATAGCAAACCCGTTGGCGATAGCGAAGCGAAGGGTAGAAGAGTATTTAAGGGGTTGTTCTGCTCACTCCCCACCATACTTTATTGCTATGGGACTTGAACTAATGTGCCTTTAGGGTCGATGAGCATTAGACCAGGTGTATATTCAAGGGCGAAGGTGTTTAAAATGGTTTTGATTTGGTTGGAATTCAGATCGATCTGTGTCCAGAAAGATTGATTCTGCTGAAGTCATGGTGTCGAAATTATCGGGATAGTTGCAATCAGGGGTTTTGGTTTTGATCGAGTGACGACCGACATCTAGGCCCTCTACTTCATCGGAAATTTCAAATCGACCAATCACGGGATGACCCATTCCGCCAACATTAAATATAGAGGTTTTACCAGGGAGAACTTCTATGGTTCCTTGCCGAGTAAAACTAGATTGATATTTACTCAGCTCTATACCTTTCATGGTGCTGAATTTTCCAGGCACTACTCGGCTAAACTCGAATTGGCCTTTATCATCTGTTTTAATTGTGTCATGTTAATTGATCCAATTCCCAAAATGGCCATTGTTCATCAAGCCTACGGGTTGCTGATTCGCCAGCTTACTACGTATGGCAAATGTTGCTTCGATACGCCCCCAAGTCATAAGGGTGATAGTATTATTGGCCTCAAATTCTTCTTGTGTGACCATGGCTACCTCTTTAGCATGGGTAATGAATAATTTATAGGCTTCTTAGTGTGGGGTAAAGGTAAACTCGCCTTTGGTATTGGTTTGTCTTCTAGGGCCATCGCCACTGGCGTGTCCTTGTTTGAAGTAAACGGTATTTTTTGCATTGGCTAAATAGATATATGTTAAGGTGACTGGCTTTCCATTCGCATCGACGACCACACCTGATATATCTTCGTCAGCGCTGACCACATTTGTTAATAAAAGGAGTGTTGCCATGAGGGTGAATATAAAACTTGTAGCCCTTTTACCCAAATATATTCCTGTGCTCATCAGGATTCTCCCAATTTGTTGGTGAATTACTTTTTCTTCGGTTTTACCGGCTTATCCTCATAGGGCAATCCAGCCCAATGCAAAATGGCACCGACTACGGCAAAGAGGCAGGCCGAAGCCATCAATACTGTCGTCACCCAAGGCGGGGGCTCGGAAATGATATCTGTATCACCCACTAAAAACCATGTGAAAATTAATGTGATGATGGATACTGCAAAGCAAGCATATTCTATTCGCGTTAATATCGTGCGCACCAAGAAAGTTCCTTATTCTTCTATCCGGTATAAAAAGCCAGAAGTCCGCAAAAATAATGCGTTTCCAAAGACCGCTGGTGAGGCCATGAAGCCTTCTTCCAATTCATTCACGGACGCTACCTTAAAGGTGCGTCCTGCTTTCAGTACAGTAGTTTTACCTTGCTTACTATAGCAATAGATGTGGCCATTTGCATATAAGGTTGAGGCCATGTAGTTGCCTCCGATGCGTTCACTCCAAACGACCTCGCCCGATTCTGCATCCAGACAACTCACGATTCCGCGATCGGTTAACACATACAAAAGCCCATCCACTATTACCGGAGAAGCAGTGTCGGGTTTCTGGGATTTTTCGGAAAACTTCCAGGCAACATGGTCATCGCCGATGACGCCTTTGCCATCCAGTTTGATGGATCGACTTTCCTGCGTACCATACCCTAGCGCCACATAAGCCAGACCTTTATGGAGTACAGGGCGTATAGATGGGGTTGATCCTGGCGTCGCCATCGACCAAAGTTCTTTCCCCGTCTTGGGTTCGTACCCAAAGATAGAGCAGCTACCTATACTAAGTAACAAAGGCTGATTATTTACCTCAGTAATGACTGGCGTGGAAAACGCTTTACGTAAATCCCCATCGCGCTTGGGTTTTCCGTTTTCATCCAAATCATCCCATTTCGTTGTGCGATCAGTGCGCCATACGGTATCTGCGGTATCGATGTTGAGGGCAATGGTGTATTGTTGATCTATGCCGTCAAAAGTAAGAATGAGTAAGTCTTCATACAGGACAACAGATGAGCCCGGACCACGGTAATGTCGGCATTCCAAATTTTCGCGTTTCCACAGAACCTTTTTTGTTTTGGTGTCGATACACGCTGTACCGTAACTGCCGAAGTGTACAAACAATCGTCCGTCACGAATGGCTGAAGTGGGTGAAGCATAGCCGTTGACGGTATTGCCCAATGCTTCCGGTGAATCGTAGTGAAAGAAATGTTCGTTGTAGACGATTTTTCCCGACTCTGCGTTAACGCCCATTACATAATAATCTGTACCATCTTCATCGGCTCCCGTGATCCAAAGTGTATCGCTTTCGATAACGGGAGAGGACCATCCTTTGTGGGGAATAGGCGTTTTCCATTTGACGTTTTTGGTTTCAGACCATACTGTTGGAATATTCGATTTATCTGGGGCGTGACCATTTTGGTAGGGGCCGCGAAATTCGGGCCAAGGAACGGGGGTTTGAGCATGTACTTGTTGGCTTAAACACGCGATCAAAACACAAGCTAAAACTTTCGTAAAACGTATAACACGACGCATGGTCATCCTCCTGCTTTCGGGCTTACTGCGCGATTATGAAAGCATGTATTTCCAATCCCAATTCAAGTTCCAATAAATCGATTGTACCGACATCCAGTGGGCACATCATCGCCAGCGTTAGTAATTCCCCGTTGAGTTCAATGGGCATTACTCGATTTTTCAGGGCAAACTCAGGCGCAATAAGATCTACCACCTCTTGCTCAATGTCATATTATGCTAAATCGATTATTGGAAAGGCGTTTAGGCCTGACAGAAACTCTAAAAATTCATCTGTTTTGAGGGCGCCCATCGACATTAATTATAAGTGCCCCAGAGTTCTTCTGTATTTCCAACGCTTTACGCAACTGTAACTCAGTGATTAAATCTGCTAAGAGCAGTAATTCACCGATTCGGGCCCTATGCTCATCTGATTCTGGTTCCATGTAGGCTTTTCCCCTAAATGTTCCAATTATAGTATGGTCCAAAAACAGGGATAGATCAAGCGATCTACCGAATTTTTCGCATTTTTCGTCCACTCCCACCTCGAGCCAAGTCTTTATAAAATAAGACTTTCGGTGGATTCGTTGACATTTAGCGTGGTGTGACCGTAGTATTTAAACCCTTCATATACGTTTAAATAACCTATTCAGGAATGATTCATGACTCAGCCTACTCGTAGAGAATTTATTAGTACCTCCGCCAAATCCGTGGCAACTGTCGCAACTGTTTCTGCTTTATCCACTCAGACCCAAGTGCAAGCTACCGAAAAGCCACTTCGCGTTGCTGTCATTGGTACTGGGAATCAAGGTAGTGGACATGCCAGAGTGTATAACAGTATGGCAAATGCTGAACTGGTGGCCATCTGTGATCTCGACCCAACGCGGCGAGCTAAAATTATGGGTGAACTCACCAAATCGCCCAATGTAAAAGCCACGGATAATTTCGAGGATATCATTAACGATACCAGTATTGAAGCAGTCAGTATCGCAACCCCGGATCATTGGCATACTCCGTTGGCCCTTCATGCACTTAAGGCGGGTAAACACGTCTATGTAGAAAAGCCCTGTTCGCATAATATTTATGAAGCCAAAGTTCTTGGAGAGGCCACCAAGAAAACCGGTCTTTGTGTGCAACACGGTACTCACTCGCGTGCAAGTAAAGGCATTCAAGATGCCATGGCTTTTATTCGCTCCGGCAAAATGGGCACCATCCGAATGGCCAAAGCCATCAACCATCAAAAGCGTGGTCCCATAGGGAAAGCTCCAGAGCGCTCTATCCCTGAAGGCGTAAACTATGACCGTTGGCTAGGCCCTGCACCTAACCACGCCTTCACCCCAAATCGTTGGCATTACAACTGGCATTGGTTCTGGGACTACGGTGGCGGAGATATGGTTAATGACGGAATTCACCAAGTAGATCAAGCGCTTTGGGGGTTGGGCGTAGGCCTGCCCAACCGTATTACCGGATCTGCTGCACAATTGTGGTATCAAGATGATCATGAAACACCTGATACTCAAACCATCGTATTTGAATATGACAATTGCCACCTACTTTACGAAATGCGATTGTGGACCGGCTACAAACTCGAAGGCCATGACAACGGTGTGGTGTTCTATGGCGACAAAGGAAAAGTTACCATAGGGCGTAAAGGCTGCTTCTATGAATTCATTGGGGAGGTACCAGTGAAAATTGGTGACGGTGCCAACTTCCGTGCAAACATTCAAAACTTTATCACCGCTGCCCGCGCCAATGATCCAAGTTTACTGCAAGGACCCATCGAAGAAGGCATCCTTTCCAGTACGCTCTGCAACATGGGCAACATAGTGGGACGTATCGGAAGAAGCCTTGATTGGGACAATGACTTATGGGCGTTTAAAAACGATGATGAAGCCAACGCGCTCATTAAGCGCATGTACCGAAAAGGCTATGAGTTGCCTGTGGTGTAAATTGATTATAGCGCGCCCCAAAACAAATGCCGGGCTCCATTGATACCGCATTTTTGGTATTGGTGATAGGCTTGCGCTGTGGCTTCTCTGACGGAATCACTATTCTTATCTGAAGCCCATGCTCGAATCAATAGTATAGGATTCAGGTGTGATAAAACCTGTAGTCAACAGGAGTGGATAATTGCCTGCTTTTTGTAATGAAGCTTCGAAATACGGCTTACTTTTGCAGGCAAGAATAAAAGCACTTTGGGTTGGGGCATTTGGACGTTTCGTAGTTGCTCCCAAAGAAAAATCCATTAAGCCATTGTGCTCAATAAAACCTAACAGATGGGATGCACTTCCGATGTGAACGCTATTTCTTTTTAACGCCTACATAGCCTTCAGGAATTAAGTCCCACTTTTCGCCGTAGACATGAACTTCTTTAGTCGGGGTGCCACCGGCTTTTTCGAGGGGGAGGCCTTCATGTGTCCACAGTAGTAAGCTTCCTTTTAAGTTTTTCGCGTCGATACCCTGTTCATTTACTGACTGAGCATATTTTCCGCTACGATAGCCGATGGTGCAATGCATCACGACGGGCTTGTCTTCCAAAGTGCCGTCTTTACGTTTTTGTTCGAAGACGTCTTTGGTTAGCGCGCCGGGAATCATAGAGATGGCTTGTTCATCAGGGTCACGAACATCTACAATGATAATCTCATCTTTTTTATAAGCCTCAGCGATTTCAGCCGGGGTGACATCCTCGATTTCAGTGAGGTCTTCGCGAATTTCCGCATACATCTCTTCTATGCGTTCCAACTTTTCTTCTTTGGACATCGATTTGTTTTCTTCGACAAGATCATTGTTGTTGCAGCCCTGCAAGACCAAGGCCACAAGTAATGCCAATACAATGGATAAAATGTTTTTCATGATATGATTTCCTCTTTACGTACGGTAAGTGCTTCAATTCGCTCAATGTCTATATCTACACCCAATCCGGGACGATCCATCGGCACGTTTACCATGCCTTGATTATTCATTTTCCACTCAGGCGATACAATGTCCTGTTTCCAATACCGGCGGCTTGGAGAAAGATCCCCAGGCAAGGTAAACCCTGGTTTCGCCGCTAATGCTACATTATACGCTCGGCCTATACCGCTTTCCAGCATACCCCCGCACCAAAGCGGGATGTTATTGGCTAAGCAATAATCATGCATGGCCAATGCCGTTGTAAATCCGCCCACCCGTCCTGGTTTTAGGTTGATGATCCGCCCGCTCAAATCGGCATGCATCGCTTCAACATCACTTAGATCACCAATAAACTCATCCAAACAGATGGCTGTATCAAGAGATTGTTGTAGTTCAGGGTAATATGTTTGGTCTGCAGCATGCATTGGCTGTTCAATCATTTCTAAACGAAATGCATCCAACGTTTTCAAAAGCTTTATATCGCCTATGCGATAAGCACCGTTGGCATCCACCATAAGCGGAACCGAGTCTCCATAAGCTTTGCGAATCGCACTTAGTAACTCAATATCTGTGCCCGGTTCTATCTTGATTTTAATGCGTGCATAGCCTTCATCTATGGCTTGGCCTACTTTGTCAACCAAGTCTTTTATAGAATCTTGCATTCCGATTGCCACACCAGCAGGAACCTCGGTGTTCGCGGCTTCAATGAGTGAAGCCAAAGAGCGACCAGTTTTTTCTGCGACTAATGTCCAACACGGCATCTCAATCGATGCTCGTGCCATATGATTTTCAGTAGTAGCAGATTTCAATAAGGTATGGACCTCTGTAGGATCCGAAAATGTTCTACCTAGTATCAGTGGAACCAGGGTTTGGCGTAATTGCGCCCAGGCGGTATCAATCGTCTCCGGTAAATATCCAGAAGTACTTAAGGCCACGCATTCACCCCAAGCAAAAACCCCGTCACTATCCTCCAGCTCAGTTAATAATATTCGCCGTTCATGTTCCACGCCATGTGATGCGTAAAAGGGCTCGACCAAGGGCAAGCGAATTTCGCGTAACGAAATGCGGATGAGTGTGAAGGCGCACTGAAGCATGACTATCGTTTCACATCCTTTGCACAGCGAAAGCCCGTTAGGTAATTATTTCGGTCATCTTTGGGTAAATAAAATCTGTGCGCGCAGCGCATATGCGAAACATCGTTAAAGGCTTGACCACCTTTGAGCACTTTAAACTTTTTGCCATACTTATCGCTTGGCATATCGTTACCGGGATAGGGATTGTACCAATCCTGTACCCATTCCATTGCGCCACCAGCCATATCGTAACAACCATAAGGGCTTTTGGGTTTTGCAATCGTTTGTGCGATACCTTGACTACGATTGTATTGCACGAAGGTTAAGTCGTAAGTGTTGCCCCAAGGAAATAGTCTTCCATCCGTACCGCGTGCAGCTTTTTCCCATTCTTTTTCCGTCGGCAATCGTTTGCCGATTGATTTTGCATAGGCATTTGCCTGATCCCATGTGACGAGAGCCGGGTGATTCTCACGATCTTTTCGATAGGTGTGATTTGGGTCAAATTTTTTGAAGGCGGTATTGCTCACTTCATATTCGTCAATAAAAAACTTGCCCGTTGAAGCTGTGTGCTTTGGGGACTCATCCGAATCACCTACATCACTGCCCATGATAAACTCGCCTGCAGGGACATAAACCATGCCTTTATGGGGTGAAGAGATTTCGGATTTCTGCTCGGCTAGAGCATTGAGTGAAATGAATAGCCCCAGCAAGGTATATACAATGGTTTTCATATTAAATCTCCTTACCACGAAGCATCGATAAAGCCGTAATAACGGCCAAACCAATAGTTACGAATCAATTGCGCAGCATTATTCTCGTCCTGCGTCTCAACCATCTTCACCGAACCATCGGCTTGGGTGACTGGAAACTTCCGAGTTCGTCGTTTCATTTCCTGCATGTTTTTGATGGCTTCAATCGTTTTTTCGGTGACGACATTTTCACCAGTCAGTACGCTATACACCATGGGGAACCAAATTTCCCCAATGCGCTCATATTCGCTATTGGCCCAAGAATACTGGTGGCGGTTCAGCGACATGGTGTATTTGTTTAGGAGCGAGGGGTCTTTTTCATGGCCAAACAGTTGCCAGAAACTTTTACACGCTAGCTTGTCATCCCAAATGACATTCCACATCTCGGGCCATATCACCTTGGCCATAATGGCCTCATCATCGTAGTGATGCTTCTCAATCAACATACGATAGGCTTCGTGATATCGATCTTTACCTGTCATACGATGAGCGGTTTTTAAAGCGGCCAATATTTCCAAAGAGTTCAGTGCTTGATGCGGTAGGTCAGGGCAAAAGTTTCCCCATAAAGTCATTTTATTGTCCACATCGACAAGTTTGAAATTATGATCGACGACACGCCCAACAAGTCGGTCAATCAATTCGGCCGCAATTTTTTTACCTTCTGCATCTGCTGCCATATCGTAATACACACTCAGCATGTAGCAAATATCCACAAATTTATCACTGCTCAAGTCGCCTTCCCAGCGATACCCAGGCATTGATGTGCTTTCATGCCATTCTATCGGGAAGAAATGTTGGCTTTCGTGCCACAATGGCTTGTCGGTTTTATTAAATGACCGCGCGAAAACTCCCGGAACCCCTGTGACCTTCTCCATTTTCACCATTCCCCGTAGAATCTCGTGGCACTGTTCTCGGTGCTCGGGCTTTTTGGTCACGCCATACCGATAACAATAGGCTGCCATCATAGCGCCTGTGATCTCAAGGCAATCTTCCTGACTTCCCACCAAGGGCTTTTCCACACCCACAGGTGGGAAAATCACATGTTGCATGAACACACCCTCATTATTGTGATTGCCCCGCATCAGTGCATCATACATAGCTACTCGTACATGAATCGGGTCATCGGGATTGGGGAATTCATTGACTGTTTGTGCAAAAATTGGTAGGGAGAGTAGGCTAATGGATAGCCCGAAAATGAATGAGTTAAGTCGTTTCATACAACATGCTCCTAGGTACAAAAATAAAATTAGAACTTCATACTAGCAAAAATTCATATGAGAATATACCGATTGGGCATGAATTCTAAGTTGTCTCAAAGGTTAAAAGAACGTTAGAATACTCTTATGAAAACTTTACATGGGTGTTACACCTTCTTTACATATTTATTCAGATACCTCTTTTCAAAACTAAAGCTGGTTTCCCCGCCATTAGTGGATGAAAATCGCGAGGGATTGTTGCATGTATTGGGTCATTTTACTAAGTGGAATCGGTATATACGCATTCGCGGTGCTGAAAATGTCCCTTTGAATCATCCCGCAGTGTTTTGTGCAAATCATGTCATGTTGGGCGATCCACTGTATGTGTATAAAGGTATCTATGATGCTTCAAATACCCAAATAAAATGCCGGGCCATGACACGCGATGATTTTTTTAAAGGATCCAAACTGGGTTCTTTACTGAAGACTCGTTTATTTGATGCCGATGATTTTATGTTAACTTTAGGGATTCATGGAATCAGTCGTGGCAATGTTACTATGCCGCAGATGAAGGCTTTTGTAGAGATTCTGGTTAAAGGCGATAGCTTTTTAATGTTTCCAGGGAGGACGCGATCCCGCTCTGGGATGTTTTTTGAATACCGCGGCGATGTGACGGAACCGGGCGGTGCTGCTTTTTTTCTGGGTATGGCGCAGCGCAAAAAAAAAGATATTATAGTTTCCGTAGTACCGGTGTCGCGCAATTATAATCCTGTCCGAGATCATACGTGTATGATTCATGGCGAAGAAGTATTCCTGCCGCCCAAAGCTGGAAAAGAAGAGCAACGTGCATTCGATTTTAGTGTGGTAGAAAAAATCGCAGAACTTGCTGAAATTTGTGTGCCACAGGTAGTGGCAGCATTTATATACACCGTATGTGTCCATCATCTTTCCGATTCCATTTCAGATTCCTTAATTAAGGAATGGGTAAAAAAGGTTCGAGCTGATTCGACCCATCCCTATTGGGATGAAGAAGACGATGTTGACTTAAATGCTGCGGTAGAAATGAGTCTGATTTTCCTACATGAATGCAGAATGTTGGACTATAAGAATGGAATTGTCTCGCTATTCACGGATAAAATTCTTACAGTGCCCGAGCCAGAGGTTCGATTAATGAAAATCAATCCAATTCAATTTCTCACCAATCAGCTTTTACACTTGGCTGAAGTGACAAACGATATCCAAGATGTTGTGCTATCTAGTGAATTAAACAAATAGCGCTACAGACGATAAAATTTTTTCGCATTGTCCACAAACAAATTGCGCAACTCTGTGTACGAGCACCCTGCTACAGCCTGTTCCACTGTATTAACCCAACGTGGATAATCCGTAGCCAGTGTAGACACCGGCCAATCGCCACCAAACATTACCCGGTCGAATCCAAATTGTTCAATCACATGATGAATATAAGGCCGTAGGTCCTTATCGGTCCAATGTTGCATATCGGCTTCGTTTGCCATGCCCGAAATTTTGCAGCTCATATTATCGAATTCCGCCAAAGCAGCGATTTCCTCACGCCAGGGGTCCTTCAATCCATCTTCAATCCCAGGCTTCCCAATATGATTTAGATTAAATGACACTTCCGGACATTGAGCGACGAGCTTCAATACACTTGCAAGTTGGTGGTGATAAATACACAATTCAAAGTGCATGCCGTAATTGTGGACCATTTTTACGCCTTGAACAAACTCATATTGCAGGCAAAAGTCGGGATCAGTTTCCCCCTGAATCAAGCGACGAATGCCTTTAACTAAGGGGTTTTGAGACAGCATGTCTAAATCCTGCCGTACCGCCTCGCCCTGCTCAAGCGATGCGCGTGCGACAATGCCCTTGATACGTGGATCGTGTTGAGCCAGATGGCTAACCCACTGTGCCTCTAAATGATTTTCTTCTTCTTCGGCATCGGCTTGCAGAAAAATCATGCCTTCTACCTCAACGGGGCCACATGCCTGTGTGAAGTCTTCAGGGCGATGTGTTTTATTAAGGGGGGGTACTTCACCAAGCCAAGGATAATCGATTTTTTCTACATTCCACAGATGTACATGGGTATCGATAATAGGAAAATCAGGCATTAAACGAGTCCTTATAACAGTTTACATACAGTTTTTTGTGTAAATATCAGTATTCATCATAAAAGACCTGCAATCATAATACAAGTTCGCACAGTGGTTTAGAGCATGGTACGAAGGGGTAAAAGGCCTCTAATCTAAGGAGCGGGCATGGCACGCACGAAATTCAAGCACGAACCGTAATTATGGATAAATCTTTCTTAATTTACTATTATTTTACCCGTGTCATATGGCACTATAGAAGCGTTTTTAATACGTATATCAATAGTGAGCATGCCAAGCATGGGGCTTCGAGTGTTGCACTATTGTGATTCTAGGAGCAACGAGCATCGTGATGAAACACTTAATTGCTGGTGTGCTGATCGCCTTCTCCTTTTCGGGAACTGCATTTGCAGCAGACCCTGAATGGATCTGGTCCAGCGAAACCAAAGACAACCAATCTATCTTTTTCAGACTTGAGATTAACATTGAGAAAGATATTGAGTCGGCTATCTTTTCTGGAGCGGGCGATGACCAAATTGAAGTGTTTGTAAACGGGAAACGCATTGGTCGCCATAGAAGCTGGAAAACATTTATGACGATGCCCCTCAAAACCAGTCTGATTAAAGGGAAAAACATCATCGCGCTTGCTGGGCGTAATGGATCAAGTTTGGCTGGTGTTATTGGACGAGCCACTATTACCTACACGGATGGTAGCAAAGATGTCTACGTTACCAATACCGACTGGAAGTCATCTAAACGTCGTGGCGACGGTTGGGATACAGTAGGCTTCGACGATTCCAAATGGAAAGCATCAGTATCCTTAGGCGCTATCGGTAAAGAAGGCCTTTCTTGGAGTAATGCGATTACGATGGCCGCTTTGGAAAATGCCGAGAAAATAGACTTGGACCCATCACCAGTTGCCAAAGTTGTTGATAATTTAAACCTACTGCCCGGATTTAAAGCTGAACTGCTCTATACCGTACCTAAAGGCATGCAGGGTTCATGGGTTTCCATGACCAATGCTCCACAAGGTGGGTTCTATGTATCCGACCAAGGCGATGCCGGTATCTACCATGTACAGCCTGCTGAATTAGGCAATGCAGATTCCAGAACGGTGATCACTTCTATACCTGCACCTGTATCAGGTGCACACGGCCTGTTTTATGCCTTTGATTCGTTATATGCCCATGTAAGTGAAGGCAACAAAAAAGGGCTCTACCGTATTACCGATTCTGATCAGAACGGTGAACTCGATAAAGCCGACTACATTACCCCGATTAACGGCGGCGGTGAACACGGGCCCCATGCCATCATGTACACCGAAGATAAGAAAGACTTGTATATCGTAGCCGGTAATCATACCTATCTTCCAGAGATCTCAGGGAGTCAAGCGCCTACCAACTGGGGTGAAGATTTACTCTTACCGCGGCGTTGGGACCCCAGTGGACACGCCAAAGGCCGGATGGCTCCGGGGGGTTGGATTACCCGTACATCCCCTGACGGAAAAAGCTGGCATGTATATTCCACTGGTTTTCGTAACCAATACGACATCGCTATGAACACGGAAAATGAAATGTTCAGCTTTGATGCCGATATGGAATATGACCAAGGGAGTCCTTGGTATCGTCCTACTCGTGTATGTCACGTAGTCAGTGGTAGTGAGTTTGGTTGGCGTGGAGGTACCGGTAAATGGCCAACATATTATGAAGACAGCACTCCGCCAGTATTGAACATCGGACCAGGTTCTCCGGTAGGAATCGTGTTTGGTACTGACGCGAAATTTCCAGCTAAATACCAACAAGCCCTATTCATTCTCGATTGGACTTTCGGAACTATTCATGCCGTGCACATGACGCCTGAAGGTGCCAGCTACACCGCGACCAAAGAAGAATTTGTATCAGGTTCACCTTTACCCGTAACGGATACTGCTATTGGTACTGACGGTGCATTCTACTTCACTGTTGGTGGACGGGGTACCGATTCTGCCTTATACCGTGTGTATTACGCAGGCGAAGAAGAAACGGCTCCTGCAAAACGTCAAGAATCTCAAGACACCATTGACGCACGCAAGTTACGTCGAATGCTTGAAGAGTTCCACGGTCATGAAGATCCAAAAGCCATTGAGACTGCATGGTCTTACATGGGGCATGAAGATCGCTTTATTCGATTTGCCGCTCGTATTGCCGTGGAGAATCAACCCGTTGAGCAATGGTCAACTAAAGCGCTCTCAGAAAAAGATCCCTTAACCGCAGCACTAGCCATGATTGCTCTATCCCGTCAAGGGCATGCTTCATTGCAACCGTATATCATCAAAGCTCTTAACCGTATAGACCTCAGTAAAACCGATGAAGTCACTACTTTGGCTGCACTACGTGCGTATGCATTATGCTTAACCCGCATGCGTGCGGATGATATGGTGACCATTAGTGATACCGGCATTCCACAAGGTGTGGTGAACGGTATGATAAATCGACTCGATCCCTTGTTGCCCTCTAAGAGCGACAACATAAATGGGGAGTTGGTTCGTTTGTTGGTGTATTTAGAATCACCGACTATCATAGAAAAAGGCTTGGCACTGTTGCATGATGCCAAACCATCTGCGATCCCCGATTGGGCTGAGTTGATTAAGCGTAATGCTGGTTACGGTGGAACCATCGCCAAGATGTTGGCTAACTATCCACCTCAAGCCAAAATCAATTACACACTCATGCTTCGTAATGTGCAAGACGGTTGGACATTAGATCAACGTCGCGATTACTTCGGCTTTATCAATGAAGCGGGAACGTATAACGGTGGTAATCAATATGCTAGCTTCTTGGGCTATATTCGTGAAGATGCTTTAGCCCATTGTACCGATGAAGAAAAAGCTGCATTGAAAGATCTGACCGATAAGAGTTTGGTCAAGGCTGTTGAGTTTGAGATCACAGAAACTCACCCAGTGGATACTCCATGGACAGTAGCGAGTGCCGAAGCACTGATCAATGAACGCGGCTTAAAAGGGCGTGACTTCAAAAACGGCCGCAATGCATACCATGCAGTATCATGTGTACTCTGTCACCAATTCGACGGTGTAGGTGGAGCAATTGGTCCTGACTTAACCACGGTCAGCGGCAAGTTTTCCATACGCGATCTGCTCGAAGCCATTATTGAGCCTAGCGCAGTGATCTCTGACCAATACAACTCTTCAATGGTGACGATGAAAAATGGCGATTTGCATGACGGAATTGTCATCAACACTTCCGGTAGCCGTCCTGATGAAAAAGATGATGGTACAGATGAAGTGAAAATCTATACCAAAGGTCAGGACGAACCTATCGTAGTGAAATCCGGTGATATTAAATCGGTAGAAGAGTCTAAAGTATCTCAAATGCCTGAAGGATTAACCCAAATGCTCAACGAAGACGAGCTCTTGGATATGATGGCCTACTTGTTATCGCGCGGAAACGCTGAAAATAAAATGTTTAAATAATTAAACATTTAACTAATCAACCATTCATCGTGGAGCCAGTCCTTGCGACTGGCTCCACTTCTATTTACAATAGCCTTTTAATTGACTGTAGAGCGGAACACCATGAGCGAAATTATCAATAACTATGATGTAATTATCCTTGGTGCAGGGGCGGCCGGGCTTATGTGCGCGATTGAAGCAGGTTATGCGGATAAACGTGTATTACTTATTGAACACAACGACACCGTAGGAAAAAAGATTCGAATCTCTGGGGGTGGTCGCTGTAATTTCACCAACATCAATACTGAACCTTCACGCTACGTTTCCCAAAATCCCCGCTTTTGTTATTCCGCACTGTCCCGTTATACGCCCGAAGATTTTATCGCTTATGTTGAACGCCATGGCATCGACTACCACGAGAAAAAACTGGGTCAACTTTTTTGTGATGGATCCGCACAACAAATAATCGATGCACTGCTGCAAGATTGTGAGTATGCCGGTGTCGAACTTCGAGTCAGTTGCACAGTAAGCAGTGTTGAGAAAGAAGAAGACTTTACAGTCAATACCAACCAAGGGGTTTTCTACGGGAAAGCTCTTGTGGTCGCCACAGGGGGGCTCTCAATTCCAAAGATGGGTGCAACCAGTTTCGGGTATACTCTCGCGGAACAATTTGGTATCCCAGTCCTTCCTTGTACACCTGGCCTTGTTCCCATGGCACTCAACGAAAAAGATCTAATGCGATTAGATGATTTATCCGGCATAGCATTTGATGCCGCAGTATCCATAGGAAAAACCCGATTCGAAGAAGCCGTACTCATAACTCATCGTGGGTTAAGTGGCCCTGCGATTCTGCAGATCTCTTCATTCTGGAACCAAGGGGATGACATTTCCATCAATCTGTTTCCAGATATCAATGTTGAAGATGAGCTCATGGAGCTAAAATACTCCGCACCCAAAACTATGCCGAAAGAATTTATGCTACAACGCGTGAGTGCGCGTCTCGCCCAGCGCCTTTGCGATCTCTACGATTGGGAAGATCCTTTAGGGGAGATTTCCGATAAATTTCTGCGCAACATGGCAAAATCGCTTCAAGACTGGCGAATTCATATCCCCGGCACCGAGGGCTACCCCAAAGCTGAGGTGACTTGTGGAGGTGTTGATACACGTGCATTATCCCCTAAGACCATGGAATGTAAAGACTTACTGGGACTATACTTCATCGGTGAGGTAATGGATGTAACCGGTTGGTTGGGTGGATATAACTTCCAATGGGCCTGGGCGTCCGCCGTGGCAGCTGGGCGAGCGGTCTAAGAGCTATTCAATAACGCTTAACTATTTATAATAGACCAGTCATTAAATCGTCTAAAAAATGTGCACAATGAAATGTTTTTCGTGCTATAATAGTTATGTTATATACAATTTGATGCGATACTGTCTGATATAATTTAAAGGAGTTTAGCAATGAAGTTTTTTCGTCCGTTGGCATTAACGTTAACCGTAATGCTGGGAATGAGTTCAATAAGTCACGCCTCTTTAGAAGAATTAACCTACACCAAAGATGTGGCGCCAATAATTAACAACAATTGCGTTTCGTGTCACCGCCCGGATCAAGTCGGTCCTATGTCGTTGATGAATTATAAAGAAATTCGTCCTTGGGCTAAATCCATAAAACGTCATGTTTCGGAAAAAACGATGCCGCCTTGGCATGCCACTAAATATAAGCACCCTTTTAGCAATGATCGAAGTCTCAGTGAGAAAGAAATCAATACCATTGTAAGTTGGATTGAAAGCGGAATGAAAAAGGGTGATCCGAAAAACCTGCCCGAAATGCCTACCTTTGTCGACGATGACTGGAAACTCGGTGAACCCGATATGATCGTTACACTCCCCGAAGTGACGATTCCTGCAGGTGGCCCCGATGTGTTTGAAGATCTTCCGGCAAAATTAAATTTAGAAGAAGATCGTTGGCTGACCGCAATAGAAGTATTGCCCAGTAACACCGCAGTAGCTCACCACGTTATTGCCTATCAAACACGCGGTTTTTCTTTTGACCCTATGGGTGGTTGGTTAGGAGCCTGGGCCGCTGGTTTGGCACCAATGGCCTTCCCGGAAGGCACAGGGCGTCTAATCAAAAAAGGCCACGGCATCATTGGTGACATGCACTACCACCCAACGGAGTTTAAAGAAAAAGATCAAACGCGTTTGGGGTTACATTTTGCTGACAGTATTGATGATGTTCAAAAAGAACTCACCAATGTGTGGGTAGTCAACTTTGGGTTCCGCATTCCCGCTGGGGCCAAAAATCATGAAGTTCGTTCACAACAACTCTTTCGCCAAAGCGGTAAGATAATGGCCTTCTCTCCGCATATGCATTACCGTGGTAAAGATTTTAGCTACACCGCTAAATACCCCGATGGAACAGAAGAACTTCTGTTGCTCGTTGAAAACTATGACTTTAATTGGCAAACGCATTATATCCTGGAAAAGCCCATTGATATTCCAGCGGGTACAACCATTGAATGCATTGCGCATTACGACAATTCAGCAGACAACAAATCTAACCCCGATCCCACTATCGACATTACTTTTGGTACTGAGTCATATGATGAAATGATGATTGGATTCCTTGATTTTATCGTTGATGAAGGTGTTCGTCCAGAAACTGATGAAGAAATCATGGAGCGTATAACTAAAAAAGCTACAGCCGAATACCCAGACGATACCTACTCCGTGTATTTCCGAAATCCCAAAGAACCCACCACATTGCTAATTCCACGTGATGGAAGCCCCGGTTTTGTGTTGTTTACCTTTGGCCGTGATCTCAATGAATGCAGTGTCGATAAAATTATTTGGGATGGCAATAACTTTAGTGGTGAAGTCAATCTCAATATCGGTGCAACCACGACAATTAAAGGTACCTACGACCCAGAGTCTAAACACCTAGAGGCGAAGGTGCCATTGAAGTTTGGCGATCAAGACTTTACGGTTCGCTTAAAAGGAACTCGGATAAATGATTACGATATCGAAAAAGAACTTGCTATGATGAAAAATCGTCGTGGCAATGATTCCGAACGCCTTAGAAACAGACAGCGCAATCAATAAACCCAAATAATTAGTCAGTAGCGACAATATCCTCAAAAGATGTTGTGGCAAAAGTGATTGTCTCGTATGCATGCTTGTCACCGCGTTCATACAGACATCCGACTAAACCATTATCCAATACCACAAGGTCCGAGTATGCACTCGGGCCTTCGTGCAACACTAGAGCATGCGGCCAATTTTTACCATTATCCCGGCTAAGGCGAATGGTCATGTTAAGTCGCTTTTTTTCGTTTGCAGGATTGGAAAAAAGAAGGTCCTGTTTATGTTTCCCCCGCATTTTTCCAACTCGACGAATGCTGGCCTGACATATGGGCTCTATTAATGCCGTGTCGTGATGTTGGTCGGTCCATGTGTCTCCGCCATCCCGGCTAATGGCCACTTGGCGTTGATGTTTTTTGCGATCATAATTACGCATATTCAGCATCAACTCACCCGTGTTCAGTTCCACCACTTCACATTCATTTACTTGGTGTTCAGGAGTAGTTCCGCCCAGTTTCCATGTTGCCCCATGGTCATCGGAATAGATCACATGTGAGTAATAAAGTTTTGTTTTAGCTTCAATATGGTCACAAGGGATTACCAATCGTCCTTTATGCTTCCCTTTTTTTAATTGAATACCTGCGCCAGGTCCAGTGGCATACCAAGTCCAAGTGAGTTTCTTTGTATTCGAAGTGATTTCCTTAGGGGTGCTCCAACTTAACCCATCATCATTCGATTGTGTAACAAATACTCGGCGGGTATCTTTACTCTTCAAGTCGATGATATCCCGTTCATGATCATCGCCACGATTCCAGGTCATTAATAAAAAGATCGTACCTGTTTTTTGATCCACCACAGGAGCAGGGTTCCCACAGGTGTTGTCGGCATCGTCCCAGATAATTTTCTGCTTGCTCCAGGTTGCCCCGTTATCTGTTGAACGCTTCACCAGAATATCAATATTACCCGTATCGCTTCTTCCGGCCATACGCCCTTCACAAAAGGCCAGTATTGTCTCTTGTTTCGATACCGTCACAGCTGGAATACGGTAGGTATCATACCCATCTTCCCCACTAACGAAAATAGGGGTTTGTATAGGTTCAGCGTAGGCGCCAGCTGAGACGAATAAAGTTAATAGTAATGACGTCCATCGGAAGAAATTCATTATGCTGCTCCATAAATTGCCAAGGTGAATGTGCGTACTTTACCATAACCTGCCCCAACGTCCTCAACTATGCTACAGTAATAAATCTATCACTATATAAAGGAATTGAATATGAATCGTTTTCTAATCGCATGTTGTGCACTGTTGGTTTTTATCCCTACAGTATTTGCAGAGAATAAATGGGAAAAAAGAATTTTAAGGTTTGAGGCTCAGGATACTGAAAAAATGCCCGAACCCAATGGCATTCTCTTTGTGGGTTCATCCAGTATTCGTATGTGGAAAACGGATGAAGACTTTCCAACACTGAATATTATCAATCGCGGATTCGGAGGATCGCAGACTTCCGATGCTTTACTCTATGCCAATCGCATCATTTTAAAATATAAACCACGTCTTATCGCTATCTATGAAGGGGATAATGACATCGCTGCAGGTAAAAATCCGGAAAAAGTATTTAAGGATACCAAAACTCTTTTTGGTCGTATACATGAAGCACTGCCTGAAATACGTATTATATATGTCGCTATAAAACCCAGTATTGCACGTTGGAAAATGGTAGGCGACATGCGAAAAGTAAATGCATTAATTAAAGCCCACGCTGAAAAAGATCCACGTATTCACTATCTGGATATTGATACACCGATGCTTGGAGCCGATGGGAAACCCAGTAAGGATTTGTTTATAGAAGATGGCTTGCACCTCAATCGTAAAGGATACGATCTTTGGAACAGTTTGATTCATCCATATTTAGTGAAGGATTGGAAAGACATTAAGGCTTCATCTGTAAAGAAGTAGCCATTGTTTAACTTAGCTCAATATGCTAGTTTAATTAACCATTTTATTTTTAAGGAAATGATTCATGAAATTATCCACCATCTGTGTGTGTGCGTTGTTCAGCATTCATGCGCTAATTACCATATCGTCAGCTGATTTACTATCAGCATCCAATGCCTTTTTAAGAACCTTGGACGAGACCCAAACCGCCCGTGTTTTGTTACCATTTGATTCTGAAGAGCGCCTTAACTGGCACTTCATTCCCAAAAACCGTATAGGCCTGAACCTCAAAGAACTCAGTGATGAGCAAGATGAACTTCTGTTAAACATTTTACGTGCTGGACTTAGTGAAGATGGGTTTAACAAAGCCGAAGGCATTCGTGGCTTAGAAGCGGTGCTATTTGAAATCGAAGGTGCTGTACATCGTGATACGGAGCTTTATCATATTCTCTTTTTCGGCACACCTTCCGAAGATGGTGATTGGACCGTACGGTATGAAGGCCATCACTTATCATTACATTGGACCTTTGTAAACGGAAAACGAGTCGCTACAAGTCCACAATTTATGGGCACCAATCCCGCCGAAGTACGTATTGAGGGCCCTAAGAATGGCTTACGTGTATTGGCTGACGAAGAAGACCTTGCACGCACGTTGGTTACATCCTTGATGCCAAAACAACAAAAAACGGCTATCCTCAATGCGAAAGTGCCCCGCGATATTTTTACAGCTGCCAGCCAAAAGGCCGAGCGCCAAGATGATGTGGGTATTGCATATACGCAATTGACTACTCAACAACAAGGAGTATTAATGTCACTCATCAAAACATTGGCGCATGTACAAAATAAATCCGCCGCAAAATCCAGACTCAAAGAAGTGCGCAAGGCCGGACTAGATAGTATTAAATTTGCTTGGATAGGTGAGACAAAGAAAGGTGCTCCGCACTACTATCGCGTGCAAGGTGCAACATTCTTGATAGAGTATGACAACATTCAAAACGACGCCAATCATATTCACGTAGTTTGGCGCGATTTCGACGGCGACTTTGGGATAGATATGCTCAAGCAGCACCATGATAGTCATGCGCACCCCGATCATCCCGGTGAACATAAGCACTAAATGGAGAAGGTACATTGAGCACCCTGAGTGAATTGGAACAGAAACGCGATTACTATAACGGGCTTAGCGATACTAAATTGGACGAAGCTTGGGCTACACGGGCCGAGGGGGGAATTGGTGAAGACGAAGAGAATATGCTGCGCTATATTGTGCGTGGCCGTAAAGGGTTTAAAGCCGTTCAAAGCAATGTCCTCATGTGCAAACGGTGTAACTTACCGGTCAATAATTGTGCGTGTATGAACCTATAAATATCATTGGAAAAGCTTTATTAGTTCGTCTGTAAACAATTTTGCGCATTACTTGACGTTTAGGTATGTTCCTGATAGACTTTTTCAATGACGATAGACTTTGTTCCCCCTGAAGTTTGTTGTCCTTAATAATTTGGAAGGGGATGAACATTGTGTTTTCTGAGCGAAAGCATCACGAGGAGAAAGAAAGTGGCAACAGGTACAGTAAAATGGTTTAGCGACCAAAAAGGATTTGGATTCATTGAGCCCGAAGGCGGCGGCGCAGATTTATTCGTGCATCACAGCAATATTGAATCAGATGGATATCGTACATTGGAAGATGGCGGACGTGTTGAGTATGAACCTGGTGAAGGTCGTAAAGGGCCTGAAGCAACTAAAGTACGCGTTTTATAATTTGCGCTACATTTGAACCAATCATTGAGCCTCAACGGAAACGTTGAGGCTCAATTTTCGTTTATAGGCTAGTTGCTAAGATTGAGGCTATCGGTGAAGGATTGTTTAGCAATACTAATCCCAACCTTAAATTGCTCATTGGCCAATTTAACTTTCTCTGGATCCCCTTGAGCCCTTACCATAGCTTTAAAGTATTCCTCCTGTGGTGATTCCGAACTATTTAAGAATGTTTTGGTAGAATACAATAAACGGGGGCTATAGGCAATTCAAGCAATTACACGTCCGAAAGTTTGGTCACCCGTAAAATAGCCAGACACAACACAGCGGCTAAAGCCGATCCCGCCAGCAGCATGAATATGGGACCCACATCCCCACCGCTATCGTCATACATTTTCCCGATAATCAAGGATTGCACTACAGATCCAATAGCGCCCATTCCGTTGATTATGCCCGCCGACAAAGTAGCCCCCCGTTCATTCCCAATATCCTGTGCCGCAGCCCCGGTCATCAAGGCATCAGGACCATACAGGAAGAAGCCAATTAGTGAAATACTAATACCAAACACCAATAAACTGTTTTGCCCAATGCTATACAGTAATAAGCAAGATAAAAACATGCCTATCAGGAAAACTATACTCACTCCCGAGCGTCGACTGTTGAAATATTTATCAGAAATGTATCCACAGGTGATTACGCCAGCAATACCGAATAAATCAAAAAGGGTTGACATATATCCTGCATCGTCGCCGTCCATAGCGTAGTTCTTCGCTAGTAAGTAAGGTACCCATGTCCAAATAGCATAACGAATAAATTTACCGAAGAAGTAATAAATACCTACTATAAAAATAGTGAGCTTTGTTTTGGCATCCCAACCTAATGCATGAAATCGCTCCATCAGTGAGCTTATTTTTTCTAAAGACTTCTGTGGTGGGCTATCAGATTTATCATGTTCAATGGATAAATCGACATCTTCAGGGCTATTATGGTGATTAAATGCAAAGAATACCATCACAAGGCACATGATCAGTGAGCATGAAAAGAAACTATATTGAAACCCATAAGCACCCAGCATTACAGAAGCCAAGAAAGTAGCCAACACGCCACCTACTTGATAACACGTGGCCCATAGACCCATAATGCGACCGCGTTCATCCTTTCGAAACCATGTGGCCATCGAACCTACTGTGTTGCTCCAACCAGTCGATTGTGCAAACCCCAGTAGAAATAAAAATATCCCGAATGTGTATATTGAATTGGTTATCCCGAAAATAACATTGCATACAACGGATAACCCCATACCCATCATCAATACGCGCTTGGGCCCCAGCACAGTACCCACAGCACCTGAAATAAACTGCCCGATAGCGTAGGTGATTAAATAAACAGATCCCAGAATTCCGAGTGTTGTCGCGTTCCAGCCATATTCATCCTCCAACGTAGCCATGACGATAGAAAAAGGCTTCCGGCAAAAATACATCCCCGCATAACAAAGCCATGTCGAGGCGAATATGCGTATGCGCCAGTTTTTTAGTTTCGCTTCATCATTGATAGTAGGGGCGGGTGAATCGCTCATAAAATATCCAGTAGGTTAGGGCTTAGGTAGCAGGAAGCATCATAGCATTAGGGGTGTTATGAATTGCAAAAAAGCGGGAATGTTCATATGAACATTCCCGCTTGGGTATTTCGATGATTAAGCCGAATTAGCGCGTAAACGCGCCTTCGACTCCGGCATCCACATTAAGAATGTTACCCGTGGATTTTCCGGCGAGACTGCTGGCGAAGAAGTATACGCCTTCGGCAATGTCTTCAGGCAGTACAGGAAGTTTGAGCATACTACGGTTGATGTAGTGGTTGTCGAGCTCCTCTTCGGTGAGTCCGTAGGCTTCAGCGCGTTCTTTCTTCCAGTTGCCTTTCCAGATTTTAGAGCCTTGGAGGACAGCGTCTGGATTCACGGTATTTACGCGAATACCGTGTGCCGCGCCTTCAAGCGCTACGCAACGCGCCAGATGTAGTTCCGCGGATTTCGCGGTACAGTAGGCGGATGCGTTTTTGGAGGCCACCAAGGCGTTTTTGGAGGAGATAAACACCATCGATCCGCCGATGCCTTGGGCTTTCATCATTTTGAAAGCTTCGCGAGATACGAGGAAGTATCCGGTGGCCATCACAGCGATGTTTTTATCCCACAACGCGCCAGTCGTTTCTTCGATCGGTGCGGAAGTTGCGATACCGGCGTTGGATACGAGAATATCGATTCCGCCGAAGTCTACCGCAGCAGTAGCTAGGCTGGCTGTAACGGCTTCTTCGTTGGTTACATCGAAGTTGGCTGATGTGATATTGTCTTTACCGTAATCGGCCTGTAAGGCTTCAACGGTTGTCTTTGTAGCATCCACATCGAAATCGGCTACGATGATGCAGGCACCTTCGCTAAGCAGACGACGACATATCGCACTACCAATACCACCTGCTCCACCAGTGACCAAAGCCACTTTACCGGAGAGTTCTTTGGGCTTCGGCATGCGTTGCAATTTGGCTTCTTCAAGTAACCAGTACTCGATGTCGAAGGCTTCTTGTTCAGGCAAGCCTGTGTACTCACTGATCGCACTCGTGCCCCGCATCACGTTGATGGCGTTCACATAGAACTCGCCGGAGATGCGCGCAGTTGACTTGTCTTTGGCATAGGTAAACATCCCTACACCCGGTACCAAGATTACTACTGGATATGCATCGCGAATGGCCGGAGAGTTGTCATGCTTACAACGCTCGTAATACGCTTCATAGCCTGCTTTGTATTCTGCGAAGAGTCCGTCGATTTTTTCGATGAAGGCTTCGTTGTTGATTTCAGCTGGGTCCACATCCACAACCAATGGACAGATCTTCGTGCGTAAGAAGTGGTCAGGACAGGATGTTCCCATTGCAGCCAATTTACGACAGTCAGCCGAACCCACAAATTGCAATACGGTATTAGAATCATTGAAGTGACCGATTTTATTTTGGTCTTGGCTCAGTTTTCCGCGGAAGATTGGCATCAGTGTTTGCGCAAGGGTGTTGCGTGTATCCGCATCGAGGGCAGGATTAATTTCACCACCGAAAGGCGCGTCTTGTGCATTGGCCGTTAAGTAATCCGTCGCCTTTTGGATGATTTCCAAGGTCGTCTCGTAGCTTTCCTTGGCGGTGTTGCCCCACGTGAAGAGCCCGTGGCTACCCAAGATGATTCCTTTTTGATCAGGGTTTTTGTTGTACTCCGCTTCAAGCATCAAGCCCAATTCAAAGCCCGGTTTTTTCCAAGGTACCCAGCCGATTTCATCGCCGAACACTTCTTTAGTAACGGCTTCAGAGTTTGCGGCTGCAGCCACAGCGATACAGGCATCCGGGTGCAAGTGGTCCACGTGAGGACGTGGGATAAATGCATGTAGGGGCGTATCAATAGAACCTGCGCGTGGATTGTTATTGAAGGTGCAGTACGGTAAGTAGGCTACCATTTCATCTTCATACTCAACGCCGCGGTATTTGTTTTTTAGGGACTGCAATTTATCTTGATAGAAAGTCGCGAAACCGTCCATGCTCATACTGCCCAAGTCGCCGCCGGATCCTTTGACCCAGAGTACTTCGACTTCTTCACCCGTTAAGGGGTCAGGCGTCATCACTTTGGCCGAGGTATTCCCGCCGGCAAAGTTGGTGAGTGTTAAGTCCGAACCCAACAGGTTGGAGCGGTAGTGCAATAATTCTGATTCGGACATTCCATCCGCGGTGGCATCATCCCATCGGTTTTCGATCTTGTTAGACATGACTGTCTGTTCTCCTTGCGACAGAGGGGTCGCAGTTTATACGTTTTCCCATTGACGTGTTGCGGCGGATTTCAGTACCGCATCGCACACTTTTTGGGTTTCTAATGCATCGGCAAAAGTCGGGCCAGTGGGCTCGCCTTTGGATAAGTTTTCAACGAAGTCGGCAACTTGGTGCACGAAGGTGTGCTCATACCCAATTTGCAGACCGGGAACCCACCATTTATCCATGTAAGGCATGTCACCGTCGGTCACATGAACCGAACGCCAACCGCGAACAAGGGAATCGTCGGCATGGTCAAAGTATTCGAGCCGGTGAAGGTCGTGCAAGTCCCATTTAATAGACGCTTTTTCACCGTTGATTTCCAAGGTGTAGAGAGCTTTGTGTCCGCGCGCATAACGGGTGGATTCGAATAGTCCCAAAGAACCGTTTTCGAAGTGCCCCATGAAAGTACAGGCATCGTCAATGGTGACAGGCTCTTTTTTACCAGTCAACACGTGCTCTCGTTCTTTAATAAAGGTTTCGGTCATCGCCGAAACGTCTTTCATGTTACCGTTCAACCAAAGGGCCGTATCAATACAGTGTGCCAAGAGATCGCCCGTTACACCGCTACCCGCTACAGCGGCATCCATACGCCATAATCCTTCACCACCTTGCGGAAGCTCAGCATCAATGGTCCAATCCTGCAAGAAGTTCGCACGGTAGTGGAATATTTTACCCAAGCGACCTTCATCAATGAGTTGCTTGGCCAATGTAACAGCAGGTACGCGGCGGTAGTTATACCAAACGGTATTGGCAACACCGGCTTTTTCGATAGCTGCAACCATCTCATCGCCTTCTTCTACGTTCAAGGCCAAGGGTTTTTCGCAAAGAATCATCTTGCCCGCTTCAGCCGCTGCAATCGCGATTTCTTTGTGGAAGTTATTTGGGGTGCAAATATCGACCGCATCGATATCATCACGTGCGATGAGTGCTTTCCAATCGGTTTCGTAGGAATCGTATCCCCACTGTTCAGCAAACGCTTTTACGTTCTCTTCATTTCGACCACACACCGCTTTTAGATTTACGCGATAGTCCAGATCAAAAAAGTCATTGACGCGTTTGTACGCATTCGAGTGCGTACGTCCCATGAAGCCGTAGCCGATGAGACCGATGTTTAATGTTTTACTAGGCATTGTTTAAGTTCCTTTTTATCTCAGGCAAAGGTGCTAAGACTCAGAGAGTTTATACTAGTGTTGAAATTAATTTTACTTATCATTAACAAATCGATGGATTCCGCACATTAAATATGGCGCACCGAAATTGATTAATAAACCAGATTTCTTGCCCACCAATTGCAGACGTTCGAAAAAACATTTCTTGTCTTTTGTGTCTACTTGCTCAGTGGATAACAATTGAATTAAAACCATACCGTTTAACATCAAAATGTAGTCATTGGTAGTGGACATTCTTGTCACATGTAAACCGCGACGCATGAGTTTATGAGCTAGCGTTTGTTCATAAAACAACGTTAATGCACCTGGCCCGAAATTTTGTTGAGTGGTCAAAGATGCATCTACAAGAATTTCTAAAAGTGCATTCTCTCCACTCATAAAGCTTATTACGCCTTGGCGGTTTTACATGGTAAATGGTTTCTATCAACCGTATTTTTGATTCAACTCATCAATGGCGACTTTACATTTCTCGGTCAAGTTCCAAGCATCAGGCCAGAAGCATAAATCGATGGTCCACCAGTCGTGAGACAATTCATTCTCAGCGAGCACAGGCGTAATCGCATCGAAGTCCAAGTACCCTTCGCCAAATGGTGGGTGAGCACTGGTTTCATCGTGGTGCAAGGTACCGTCACTATCGATTAAGTGAATGTGGTTAATCATGCCTTTGAACTGTTTGGCCAATTCCAAGCAACCGCCTTCGGTAATTTCTTTTTCGCCGGGCTGACGTGCGCCTAAAGCGACCATTTCAGCGTGGCAGGTGTCGAATTCAAGACCGAAGTTGTCGCGGTTCACTTCTTCCACAATGCGCTTGATTTGTGAAGGTTTATTGAATGCGAATCCAGGCTCGAATTCCCAGGTCACGTAAGTATCGTAGTCAGCAGCGATCGAACAGCATTCCTGCCACGTTTTTACCAAACGATTTCGGATAGCATCTTCATCGGCACCAACAAGAATGTCAGGTTCTTGCACACAGTCAACGCGTACGCCCGCCGTGCCCATATCTCTAGCAAACTCAGCACCTTGTTTAAAGGCTGCGATATAAGCGGAGGTGTCTTCGGTGTTCAGCAATTGCTCGCCCCACAAGTTAGGCACGAAACCGGACACTTTAATGCCGGCATTGTCCATACCTTCAACCAATGCAGCACGTTCTTCTTTGCTTGGATGTGTTTCGGGATTTGGGTGAATCCCGAAACCGCCGATTTCTACGCCGTCAAAACCCATTTTCGCCAAGGTTTTGTATACCGTTTCAAAATCAATCGGCTCATTTTCATACGGCCCAATGGCATACGCCCAACTACCAATACTGATTCGTTTCATGATGTTCTCCTATTTATATGTTGCTTTAATCTATTGTTAAAAAATTAATCACCAAAGGTTGGTGCATTTGGATTTACTTCAGGTCCGAAGTAACGCAGAATCACCAAGGGACAATCACCGCCGAGGTTTTCAATTTCGTAACCGTCTTGAGCGCGTTTAGCGGAGATGAAAACTTCGTCTTCCGTCATTTCGCCAAAGCGGATCATCGTCGGTGATTCAAGCGGTAAATTGCCGATACGACCACGACCCTGAACGCAGATGATGCTCGTTGCGCCGTTGTCTTTGACTGTTGTTGTCGCGTCCGGCTCCACAGTCAATTCCTTCGCGGAGAAGAGTTGTTCACCCTTCACTGTTCCATAGACGATCCATTTATCCGTGTAGCCTTCACCGGAAGCAGATTCATCCACTTGCGGTTCCAGATAATGGTTTTCTTTAAAGTTCGGGTCGACATTGCCTTCCCAGTCGAGCTGGTCAACGATAAAGTCGATGTCCTGATGTTTCTCTTCTGGCATGTCCTTGACCAAGAGTTCCCAAGGCACGTCGCGGCCTTCTACAAGCGATTGGTACATACCGAATACATCACTGCCCCACTGCGGTTCATACGTTACCAATGAACCCGGCGCGTGAAGAATACATGGTGGAATTAACCAGCCGGTGCCGGGTTTAAGACGGTAGGCCTTGGAGAGATCCAAAATGCCGTTGTCACCGGAGTTCCAATTCTCGATACACGCGACGACTTGGTCACGGGTCGTGCCCGGCTCAAAGCCCATGAAAGTGTAAGGGAAGTTGTTACCGATGGCATTCAACTGTGGGGGGAAGTAGTAGGATTCAGGTTTTCCTTCTTGACCCACCAATGCCGCTTGCTCAGCGTTTTGATGCATGTGGTGAGGGATAGGGCCCATGTTATCAAAGAACTTCGAATAGACAGGCCATTTCTTGTATTTGTCCCAGATGGGGTCACCGATGATTTCACCACCGAGCGCATCCACCGCATCTTTCAAAGTGAAGCGTTCGCCTTCATGGACAACATAGCTCAGGCCTTCGTCATCTTCGCGGTTGTCGTTGGCTGCTTCGGTCGTAGATCCGAACCAACGCTCATCAATCCCGCCACGATGTTTACCGTAAGCATAGTAATCATCCGGATGTAATTTGATGCGACGTCCAGGTTGTAAGAATGAGCGTGGTACCCATGTTGGGGATAAACGCAGGATGCCCTCACCTGCTTCGAGTGCGGCTTTAGCTTTGGCGGCGACAGCATCGCCGGTAACGGTATTCACAGTACGTACTCCTTGTTAAACGTTCAATCCGCCGCGGGTGCGGCAGACGATTTAATGTCCCAAAAGGTGATTAACCCCAGTTTTCTTTGATGAATTTAAGGCCGTTCGTGGCAAGGTGCTCTTCGCTCGGAGCCATTTTGCGCCAGATGCAAGTCGCACCAGCAATCTCAGGCAACCAAGCACCAAAGGCTTCAATAGTCAACCAGCCGTCATACCCGATTTCTTTTAAGGTTGCAAAGTTTTCTTCCCAACGCACCAAATCTTCACCCGGTGTTGAGCGGTCATTTGCAGAAATATGCACATGGTTGATGTGCTTACCGCCAGTGCGGATAGCGCCAGCCACAGATTTTTCTTCAATGTTGCAGTGGAAGGTATCATATAAAACACCAACATTAGGGCGATCAATCATATCGCACAATGAAGCGGCTTGTTCTTGGCAGTTTAAGAAGAAAGTCTCAAAGCGATTGAGGGGTTCAATGGATAATTTTACGCCTGTACCTTCAGCGTGATCCGCCACTTGTAAAATGTTTTCAACATAGCGTTTACGCTCATCATCGTTGGGCCCACGCCCAATCAAGCTACCCACGGGATGAAAAATAGGGCCAGCCAAGGTTTCAGCACCCAATTCCACGCTGGCATCCACACAGGCTTTTAAGTAATCGATAGCCGCTTGGTTTTGTGCAGCATCGTCTAAAATCATGGATGTATCTTCTGGCAAACAGCCGACAACGGTTGATCCCATGCCCATACCATCTAAATGGGACTTTAATGCGGCCCAAGGAGAACCATCAGGGTCAAACATCGGCAATTCAACACCGTCAAACCCCCACCCTTTGATATCTTCTAATAGACCAAAATGTTCTTCTGTCGCTGCTGCGGTCCACAGCAAAAGGTTCATAGCGATTTTCATGTGACTATCCCTTATATACAGTACGCCATAGTAAAAGGAGCATTCTGACAGTTAATAGGCATGCTATTCAAGGAAAAATCCAGCAAAGAGAGGGGATTCTAAGCAAAAAACGCACACGGGAGGTTAAATTTCACACAACATAGAAAAAGTCACTCTTCCGCACAGAAAGAGTGACTTTTATTAAACTTTGGCTGTGTTTGGGCCTAACTTAGACGTCGAAAATAGCAACAAGCGCACTTCCATAGCCGTATCTCCGGGGATTCCCAGTGCTCGTAAGGTGAGTAAGCCCTTTTCGTCCATCATGAACTGTTCATTACGTACACTTAAGGTCCTACTCATGCGTATGGAATAAATCATGCGCTCAGGCCAAGTTTCATTTTTCCCGCGCAATACACCTGCCAGGCTTTGACCATCAATGGGTTTATCGCCCAGAGGTGTTGTGTCAGTGAAGTCGGCTAAGGTAGGCAATAAGTCTATGGCTCCAGCAATATTATCGATGTGTGTTCCGGGTTTAACACCGCCATTGGGCCAACGCAATATAAAAGGTACTCGTACCCCACCCTCATCGGTTGTGCCTTTACGTCCACGGATGTCTTTTTTTCCAACGAAAGCTATTGGACCCATTATCACTGAAATAAACAACAATGGTGTTATCGGCTAAATTAAGTTTATTCAACTTATCCAGCACTCGGCCAACATTTTAGTCGATGTTTTCGCACATCGCCAAGGCTGCTCGCGTCTTTTCAATTTTCTCTAATTCATCTCCCTCACGGTGGCGTATACCCATATCTACACCGTCAAACCGTCAAATTTTTGTAAAATTTATCGGGTACTTGGAAAGGTGTATGCGGAGTACAATAAGCCAAGTAACATAAAAATGGTTTGTCTTTATTGTCCTCAATAAAGTCCAAAGCCTTATTGGTGAGAACATCAATAATAAATCCTTTGCCGCGTACAATCTCTCCAAATTTTACTAATAAGTCCATAGACTTGACGGTATCATAAGTCTTTAAAGAAGAGTAGTTATTGCATCAAGATAAATTGATCACGTATGCTCATGGCTCGTAGAAGGAATTCAATTGGCATGCCCTATGGGTGTGTATGTAGGAGATACATGATGTCTGTAATGGTGGTTGGTGGAGCAGGTTATATAGGCAGTGTTGCCGTAGAGCGTTTACTCGCTGCGGGTGAATCTGTGCTGGTATACGACAACTTTTCAACTGGAAACCGCGGGGCTTTGTCCCAACAAGCGGCCTTGGTTGAAGGGAATATACATGATACAGCCAAGTTGATTGATGCCATGCAGTCTCATAAAGTCGATACCGTTATGCACTTTGCTGCGTATATTGAAGTGGGAGAATCGGTGAAAAATCCCATAATATATTTTGAAAACAATGTTATGGGCGCGCAATCCGTACTCAAAGCCATGCACGATGCAGGAGTAAATCAATTTATATTCAGCTCTACGGCGGCGGTATACGGTATGCCCGATGAAGTTCCCATTACAGAAGACGCTCCAATAGGCCCAATAAACCCCTATGGATTGTCCAAGCGTATGGTTGAAGAAATGCTTGAGTGGCACGGTAAAGCCTATGGCTTAAATCATGTCATTCTACGCTACTTTAACGCCTGCGGTGCTACAGAAACTCACGGCGAAGCCCACGATCCTGAATCGCACCTTATTCCCAATATACTGTTCGCTGCTTCTGGAAAACGCGAAAAGATTATGGTCTTCGGCGATGATTATGACACGCCCGATGGCACCTGCGTGCGTGACTATATTCATGTCGAGGATTTGGCCGATGCCCACATTAAAGCTATGGAATACCTGCGATCCGGCAATGAATCCATCACGGTAAATTTGGGCAATTCAATTGGCAATTCTGTACTTGAGGTCATTGAAACAGTTAAAGCGGTTACGGGTAAAGATTTTACTGTTGAACACCACGATCGTCGGCCTGGTGATGCCGATAAGCTCGTTGCTTCTTCTGAAAAAGCCCAACGAGTTCTTGGTTGGACTCCAAAAAAAGGGGACATTCGTACCATCGTCGAAGCTGCCTGGCGCTTTATGCAGTCGCATCCACATGGTTACGAGGATTAAGCCATGAGTAGCGATGCTTCAGGTAAAGTATATTTAGTCGGCGCAGGTCCAGGTGATCCGGGCTTGATAACAGTGCGCGGGAAAGAGCTTCTTGAACAGGCTGAAGTCGTAATTTACGATAGCCTTGTGAATGAAGCCATCCTCCAATGGGCTCCACAGGCCGAATTATTTTATGCAGGCAAACGTGCTGCAAACCATGCCCTGATACAGGATGATATCAATCATTTACTCGTGGCGCAGGCCCAACTCGGGCGCAAAGTCGTACGACTCAAAGGCGGAGATCCTTGTGTATTCGGACGAGTTGGCGAAGAAATGACGGCGCTTAATGCAGCGGATATCCCTTATGAGATTGTTCCTGGAGTCACTGCTGGTATTGCAGGTTCCGCCTACGCCGGTATTCCAGTCACCCATAGACATATGTCTTCAACGGTAACATTCATCACCGGTCGGGAGGCTATGGACTCACGATCTCAAGGCACTTTGGTGACTGAAGGCACCTTGGTTATTTATATGGGGATGAAAACCATGGACGAGATGGTCGAAAAACTCCTCGCAGCAGGCCGTAGTAGCGATTCGCCCGTAGCCGTTGTGCAATGGGCTACCTATGAATACCAGCGCACTGTATCGGGAACATTGGCTAAAATCGCAACAATATGTGCACAAGAGCACATTGCCTCCCCAAGCATTATCATTGTGGGTGATGTTGCTCGGTTACGGGATGAATTTGCCTGGTTTGAAGGCGATTCCACTCCTTCGTAATTCTCGTAAAATAAACTACGTATAGATTTTTTAATCATTTATTTTTAATTTTCGACAAAATGTTGAATAATAGTTACATAATTATTAAAAAAACGATCTTAAAACAATCTCTTGGTGTATGGTGTGGTTACCGTGTATATTTTCCGGGGCCAGCACTTGGGCAGACAATCTCGATACCTATATTGATTCACCTAAAGAATATCGAAGTGAAATTATTGCCGAAGTGGATAAAGCCGAGGCTACATATAAGCAACGACTTGTAGTAGAGCCCAAGCTCATTTGTGTACTCAATGCCAGCGGATATTCCCAAGAAAGTAAAACCTTCATTGCAGAGCAACTTTGCCGTCTTTGCGACGAAGATACTGTTGAAGTCTTTGAAAAAATACTGTACTGCAATGATAAGTCCATTCTTGCAATCAACTCTTTGGCCGAAGCACAAGCATGCTGTGATCGTTCATTTGAAACGGCCTTGAAAATGATTGAAGGGAAGACGTAAGAAGAGCTTCAAGTTCTTACACCGGCCGATTCCATCATGGGTGAATCCCTAATCTTCGCCTTTCTCGCAGGCATCGTGGATCACACAATGAAAACGCCAAAACTACTCGACTAAAACGAAGCCTGAACCCCTTAAATGAATCGCTGCTGCCAATGCCACTGGGTGTGCGCATGGGAAATTTTATATTGGAAGCCATGGATCATGCACAGACGCCTTGGCATGAGACTCAGGAAGAAACTGAGGAAGCCATTGAGCACCACGAATTATGTCGTGAATAAATTAAGGTGCTGTTGCCTATAATGCAGGAATGCTTAAAGCCAGCAGAATACGAGGCCATGTGATTACATTTTCTTGAGGGCAAGTCCTATCGAAAAATTGGGGTCATTATCGATCGAAATGCTTCCACAGCACTATGGTATGTACAGCGTTCTATTAAAAAACTACGCACTCATTTGGGAGTCGAAGGCGATGGTGAGGTTAAATTACCTTAGGTGAGGATATCGTGTACGACATTACCAAAGACATCGGTAAGTCTAAAATCGCGCCCTTTGAATGGATAGGTCATACGTTCGTGATCTATGCCCAATAGATGCAGAATCGTCGCATGGAAATCGTGTACATGTACACCCTTTTCAGCCACATTATAACCAAATTCGTCTGTGACGCCGTGGCTCATGCCCGGTTTAACACCACCGCCCGCCATCCAAGCGGTAAAGGATCGTGGGTGGTGGTCACGGCCATAGTTGGTTTCTGTTAATTTGCCTTGGGAATAGTTGGTGCGACCAAATTCACCCCCCCAAATGACAAGTGTATCGTCCAATAATCCTCGTTGTTTCAAGTCTGCAACCAAAGCCGCAGACGCTTGGTCGGTTTCGGCGCATTGTTTACGAATACCACCGGGTAACCCACCATGCTGATCCCAGCCACGATGGAACAGTTGAGTAAACCGAACGCCGCGCTCAGCCAAGCGTCGAGCTAAAATACAGTTTGCAGCATAGGTGCCTGGAGTACGTGAGTCTGGACCATAGGCTTCAAAAACAGCGTCCGGTTCGTCAGATAAATCGGTGACATCCGGTACAGAGGTTTGCATGCGAAACGCCATTTCATATTGTGCAATTCGGGTTTCGATGGCATCGCCTTGTGTATAGCTTTGTTGTAGCTCATGCAGTTCATTCATGCGGTTAAGCAATAATTTTCGCGAACCGGCATCAATATCACCTGGGTTATTCAAATACAACACAGGGTCCTTCCCTGCACGAAACTGAACGCCTTGATGCTTGGAGGGTAAAAACCCATTGCCCCATAGACGCGAGTACAATGGCTGACCGCCTTTTCCTTTGGTCACCAGCGCTACATATGCGGGCAGATTTTCATTTTCAGTTCCTAAGCCGTAATCCAACCAAGAACCAATGGATGGACGGCCCGAACGTTGTGAGCCGGTTTGGAAAAAAGTAATTGCCGGGTCGTGGTTGATGGCTTCAGTGTGCATCGATTTTATAAAACACATGTCGTCAGCCATTTTTGCGGTGTGAGGCAATAAATCGCTCAACCAAGCACCACTTTGGCCGTGTTGCTTAAACTTAAATATCGATCCCGCCATAGGTAAAGATGACTGGTTTCCACTCATCGCGGTTAGGCGTTGACCTGCACGTACAGAGTCCGGTAACTCTTCCCCATTGCGTTTGTTGAGCAAAGGTTTATAGTCATATAAATCCAGTTGTGATGGCCCACCACTTTGGAATAGATAGATCACTCGTTTGGCCTTTGGAGCGAAATGCGGTAAATAAGCCTTGTTTGAAACGGTCGCTTGAGCCGACTGAGGGTTAAGCATATCAGCCAAAGCCATGGTGCCAAGTCCCATCCCAACGCGATTGAGAAAAGATCGTCGATTAAAAGAATCTGGGGTCCATTCACCCGTGCATTCGCAAGAAGGTTCGTGTGGAGTATTCATCGTTTCACCTGAAATTCATCTTGATTCATGAGCGCTTGTGTCAAAGCAGTCATGGCTGCGGTTTGCGGAAGATCTAGCGTTTCATTGCGTGGATATTCACCCACACTCAAATAAGCTTTGGCTTCATCGGGTCGCAATAGAAACCAAGCGAGTTGCTCTTTGTACGCCTTAGTTAAAATACCTTGTTCTTGGTCAGTAGGTTGTCGCGTCAACAGTGTGCGGAATATATGGTCGATGCGTTGCTGTGAATCACCATCGACTTCGGCAATGGTACGTTCCGCCAACACGCGTGCTGCTTCTACATACTGCGGATCGTTCATCAGCACCAATGCTTGCAATGGCGTAGTGGTTCGTTCACGACGCACCACACATACTTCGCGGCTGGTTGCATCGAAGGTGAGCATGGATGGTGGCGGTACTGTGCGCTTAATGTAGGTATACATACTGCGACGATACAACTTGTCGCCTTTATCCGGGGTATAGGTCGCCGAACTGGATTCTTTCCACAACCCTTCAGGTTGATAAGGTTTCACGCTGGGTCCACCCACATGCCGGGTTAATAATCCCGAGGCGGTCAAAGCTGCGTCCCGAATTTCTTCGGCGGAGCGACGATACTGTGGGCCATGGGACAATAAACGATTCTGGGGGTCGGTGGCCAATGCTTTGGGTGTTGCCTTGGAAGCTTGTTTGTAGGTAGACGACATAACCATGCGCTTAAACAATGCTTTCACATCCCAACCTGATTCACGAAACGATTGGGCCATGTGATCAAGGAGCTCAGGGTGGCTAGGCAATTCACCTTGTATGCCGAAATCTTCTGGTGTGGTAACGATGCCTTGACCAAAAATTTGTTGCCAATAGCGATTTACTACTACCCGCGATGTTAAAGGGTGTTGCGGATCCAGCAACCATTGAGTTAAGCCCAAGCGATTACGCGGAGCGTAGGTTGGAAATGCCAGAAAGGCTTCAGGGGTACCTGCATGTACTTCATGTTCGCGCTCGGTGTATTCACCACGCCCCAAAGTAAAGGTTGTGCGAATTGTTGGGTCATCTTCCATCACCATAATCGAAGAGATTGTATCAATGTGATTCGATTCTTCCGTATGTGCTTTGCGTAAATCTGCGCGGTGATTGATGAGACGTGTGTCTATATGCTGGGCATAGTATTCAAACAAATCCTTGGTTTCAGGATCGGTTGCGATTCGTTGAGTAATGGCTTCAGAAAGATCGGCACCATTCACCATCACTTCCACTTCCAACGGGCTTAGTACATGATCATACACATAAAAATCATCCATGCGGCCGTCGGTAAATCCAACATCACGGTTGCGCTCACCCAACGATAATGCAGGATTGTTACCGCCATAACGAATTTTATTTTTTAATTTATCTCGCAGAACGTCAAATTCCACGGGCTTGCCGTTTATGTACAACCGGACACCCGAAGCTTTACTGGTCCCATCATAGGTTGCTGTCAGATGGACCCATTCCTGAATGGGGATCTCCTGGCTGGTGTGTACACGCAAGGCATCGCCTGGCCAGAAATGGTTCAAGCTAAATACAAATCGTCCATCATTGAGCATAAGTTCATAACCGCGACTGGCGGCATCGCTTTCTGATACACACCGGTGTGCGAGCATCATGTGGGGCAGTAGTTCTTCAATATAAATCCACATGCCAATGCTAAACGAATCATAACGCTCAAACTTGGCAACCTCCTTGAGCTTAAGCGGGGCATCTCCGGTAAACCAAACAGCTTTACCGGATTTAGCTTTTTCGGTAGCACGATAATCACCGTTCACTTCAGCCTGTTTTGACTCATCGGCTAAATTAACAAGTTTGTTTTCTTTCGGGGCCTCATCAAAATTCAGATGGACCACCGGGCTAGGTACTTCGATGGGGCGCTGTGGATTGTGCAACCATTTACGGTAACGGTTTCGGGCGCGCTGTTCTATCTCATCACCTAACTTTTCTTCTTTAGTGATGGCTAAACGTAATTCTTCATGTTTTTTACGACTCTCATCATCGTATAGCATCATCGTGGGCGTAGGCGTGGAACTGGTATAGTGTGAATACAATCCAGACTCATCAATCTTGTCGAAGAACGCCATGAATTGATAATAATTCTTTTTCGATACCGGGTCATACTTGTGATCGTGGCAGCGTGCACATTCCATGGTCAGTCCAAGGAAGGCTGTGCCAAAGGCTTCTACTCTATCCGCGTTATATTCCACACGGAATTCTTCATTCACACTTCCCCCTTCATTCGTTTGTCGATGCAGTCGGTTAAAAGCTGTAGCCAATCGTTGGTCTGTAGAAGGATTAGGCAATAGGTCCCCAGCCAATTGATAACGGATGAAATCATCATAGGGAAGATTGCTGTCAAAGGCGCGGATTGCCCAATCGCGCCAAGGCCATAAGCGATTATCTTTATCGCCTTGGTAGCCAAAAGTGTCTGCAAAGCGCGCAACATCCAGCCATTGTGAAGCAGAATGTTCCGCATACGCTTTTGAAGCCAATAGACGTTTCACCAAATGCTTATATGCATCGGGTGAGGGGTCATTTAAGAACGCCTCTGTCTCTTCCAAAGTAGGTGGTAAGCCGGTTAAATCAAAAGTCACACGTCGAATTAACGTCTCGCGATTTGCTTCCTCGGCAGGGAGTAATCCTTCCTGAGATAAACGATCCAAAATAAAATAATCCAAAGGGTCGCTCGCCCACTGTGAATGACTGGGGTGCTTAGCAGTATCGGGGAGAGTAGGACTGGTCGGTGCTTGAAAAGCCCAATGCGGACTATAGTCAGCGCCCGCTTTTATCCAGTCGTGTAACAATTGCTTTTGTTCTGCACTCAGCGTTCGCTTGGTTTTAAGGGGTGGCATAATGTCATCAGGATTGTCCGCATGAATGACATCCAGTAAAAGACTCTCATTAGGCTTACCCGGAGTGATGGCACCGTACTCAATGGCATCTTCCAAAATATCCAAGCGAAAATCCGCTTCACGCGTTTCCTCATCGGGGCCATGGCAGGTGTAACAATTGTTCGATAATATTGGGCGAATGTCGCGTGTATAATCAGGACCCTCTGCGAAGCATGCACCAGTCAAACTCCACCCCAACGCAACTGAACATGAAACCTTTAGTAACCTACCCAACATTATCATCTACCTTCCACTTCATTTTTGGCTTATTAAGTTAAACGACAGGCCATAGAACTTTATTCTACCCATAAGTGGAGGAGATTGTATAGTTTTTCAGGTGTAGTTGAACACCCTAGAACTAGGCCTTTTGCAAACGTGTAGCCAATACAGCACAGCCTTGGCTGGTGACTTGATTCTCATTCACCGCCCACTGATTCACCGCATCGTCATGGATATCCAAGCCGCAATACGCCAACTCTTTTTTAATGTAAGCCAATACCCCCTCATCGCAGTACTGTTGCAAGACATCCCCCTGCAAACCCAGCTCCGCTGCCTTGATAGAAACCTGCTCAGCATCATCAATGTTACGGATCAACATTGCCGCGCCCTCTTCATGCGCGGTACAAAAGCCAAAATGTGTCAGTGCGATATGATCCGGCGCCAAAGCCAAAATTCGTTCGATGGAGGCCTTCGCCTTCGCAGGCTCAAAGGTTGGGGGAGCACACACATAGTTCATATACGGGTGTTTCCCGACCTGCAATTGCTGGTACATCAACCCGAATGCATCCCCTGAAAATAGGGTGTTTGTCTGCGAATCATGAATACACACATGGTGCCGTGCATGGCCCGGTGTGTCATAAAAAGTCAATGTGCGCTCACCCAACTTCGCCGTGGTGCCATCATCCATATTTTGCACCCGTTCTTCGGCCACTACTTCAATTTCCCCATACAATTCATCAAAGATATCACCATAGACCACGCGAGCACCCGCGACCAGTTTGGATGGATCAATAATATGCGTTGAAGCCTTCGGATGGCACAGTACTGTTGCATTCGGGCAATGCTTCATCAACTCCGCGGTGCCCCCAGAATGGTCCAAATGCACATGGGTTACGATGCAGTATCGGACCTGATCTGGTCTAAGTCCTTCTCGCTCTAGGGTTTGCATCATATTGGGGACCGAAAAACGTGTATTGTTGTCTACAAAAGCCGCTTCATCCCCGGCTTTTATTAAATACGACCCCGCCCGGCCCGAATAATAGTAATGTCCGTCAATATTGACGATAGATTCTGGTGGTTCAACCATGGTGGCATCCATCCTAAAGGCTTGGCTGTCATAAACTTGAGCTCAAGCCCGTTATTTGTTATGATTCACAGTCGCATTCAGTCTGATTCAAGCTGTGTGCGTGTTTCTGATGCGTTATTGCAACAGAGTCTAGCATATTTAAATTGGATCACCAATTTAAATACCTTATAAGGAGGTGAACTACATTGAGAACTTACGAAGCGCTATTTATTCTTCATCCCGAATTGGCTGAAGATGCAACCCAAACTATCGCAACAGAAGTGGAAACACTAATCACCGATAATGGTGGTGCGATTGTGCGCTCGGAGATCTGGGGAAAACGACGCTTGGCCTATGAATTAAATGGGCACAGCGAAGGCATTTATGTGCTGATACGTTTCGAATCCGGTCCGGCATTCCAAGCTAAGTTGGAGCAATCCTTCCGCTTGAATGAATCCGTAATCCGATCCATGGTTGTATACTTCGACGACAAGACCCTGCGTCAGGAAATCGAGCAAGCCAAACGCAATGAAGCCATTCTGGCCGCGCAAAGTGCATCACGTGACGATGACGATGATGACTACGACGGACCCCGTCGTCCTGCGCGTGCTGAAAAAGCAACCGAAACCGCAGAAGCATAAATGTAGAGAGGAACATTCAGATGGCTGATCTTCGTATGCCTGACATTAACCGTGTCACTATTGCTGGTCGTTTAACCCGCGATCCGGAATTGCGCTATATTCAATCCGGAACCGCCGTGTGTAAATTAGGCTTAGCTGTATCCCGTAAATTCAAAACCAAAACTGGTGAAACCCGTGAAGAGACTCTCTTCGTGAATGCCACCGTTTGGGGACAATCCGGTGAATGGGTTGGTGAACGCCTTAAAAAAGGTGCTCCTGTACTCGTTGAAGGATCCTTGAAAAGTAGTGAATGGGAAGATAAAAACACAGGTCAAAAACGCACAGCAATTGACATCAACGCAACCCGCGTTCAACCCCTTGCTTGGGAAGATCGTGGTGGTCAAGGCGGCGGTGGCAATTACGGTGGCGGTCAAGGCGGTGGTCAACAAGGTGACGGTCAGGAAGGCCGCAACTACGGTGGCTACTCAGACGCACCCAGCCCACGCAACATTGAAGAGCCTATTCCTGAAGACGACATTCCTTTCTAGAAACCCCTGGGTAATGGTTGCCTAACCGCGACTTACACCTACAAGGAGAAACTATATGAAACGTGCAGCGAAAACAAAAAATGCTGCGAGAAAAAAGCGGAAGAAAAAATCTTCGGTCAAAAAAGTATGTCGTTTGACTGTCGACCGCGTAGTATACATCGACTATAAAGATGTAACTACTCTCAAGCATTACGTGACCGAACGAGGTAAAATTATTCCTCGTCGTATCACCGGTGCTACCGCTAAGCATCAACGCATGCTGACGCGCGCTATCAAGAAAGCCCGTCAAATCGCGTTGTTACCCTACTCGGCCGGCTAGGAAACTCGCATGTCGAAACCGGCTCAAGAAGAGCCGCCCATTTTACTGGGGTTAACCCTGGGCGGATACTTTTTAGGGCTGATACTGTTAAAAACGTTGGGATTTATCCTGGCGCCCATACCGATCGCCATGTGCGTATTGCGCGGCCAAAAGCAACGCATACCGTTTTTTATCATGGTCGCCGGTCTGGCAGGAGTTATGAGTCTCGCTTTGGGACGAGTAACCCTGGTACTACCGATTATGTTAACCGCAGCTTTGGGAATACCCATCGCACACGCAGTGCAACGTCGGACTCCGTACCTGCCATTGGTGATGGTCATTACGGCGACTATGCTGGTTATCCAGTTCGCAGAAATGGCATTGCAATGGACGGCACTGAGCGATCAACGAGAGCGTTTGTTGAACATGATACATGTTCAACTGTCAGGAAATGCATTACTGACAGGCGAACTTTCGCAAGGTCGCGAAATACAATTGAATATACAAGTCTGGGTGTTGAAGCACTGGAATGATGTCTTTATTGGACTCACCATTTCAGCAGCACTCATTGGCGCATGTATTATCCTTGGTTGGATATACCGTGCCATGTTTAGAAGCGGCATTGAACCCAACGGTTCCTTCGCGCAGTTTCGACCCAACGAATATGTTGTGTGGTTAGCCATTGTGGTTACAGTGATAGGGTACTACAACTATCATGAGCCCAATGCGATACTGCAAAACTTTTCGTATAACGCAGCACCCGGACTGATTACCCTCTATTCGTTAAGCGGACTCGCCATTGTGTTTCATGCGATGCGGTTATGGAGACCTCACCCGATTCTGATGTTTGTCGTTTTACTGGCATTCTTCTGGACCGGTGGCATGGTCACCCTAACCTTCTTAGGTCTGTTTGATACATGGGGCGATTTTAGAAAACGAATGAACGAGCGCGCTCAAATGGGGAATGATTCTCACGATGATTTCGAATAACCATTTACGCGCATAGATTGAAATTAAATAACTGAAAGGGAGATGAAAAATGAACGTCATCCTCTGTGAAGATGTAGACAACCTCGGGTCCATGGGCGACCAGGTGAAAGTAGCGAACGGTTACGCGCGCAACTTCCTCCTTCCCCGTCAACTCGCAGTAGTCGCTGACTCGGCCAATGCTAAGCAGATCGAACACGAACTGCGCATTATCCGTAAACGCGAAGTAAAAGTCCGTGCCGAAATGGAAGAAGTAGCCAAAACCATCGCTAGTGTTGAAGTTAAAATCACACAAAAAGCCGGTGAAAACGGTAAACTCTTCGGTTCCGTCACATCCCTGCACATCGCTCAAGCCCTTGCCGAGCAAGGTCACGAAGTGAACCGCAGAAAAATCAAACTGTCTGAGCCTATCAAAGCTGTCGGTAAATACGACATCGTTTTGGGACTCAGTGCCGGTGTAGAAACTACAATTAAATTGGAAGTAATTGCCGACATCGTAAAAGCCGAAGAAGTTGAAGAAGTCGCTGAAGTCGATCTCGATGACGACGATGATGTCAGCACCTTGGCTCAGCTCGAAGCGGTTGAAGCTGCAAGCCCAAAACGTGTGACTCCACCAGCGAAGAAAGAAGAAGCTGAGGAAGCCACCGATGAATCGCCTGCTGCTGACGCTACAGAAGAAGAAACCCCTGCGGAAGAACCCGCCGAGTAGTTTCTACTTTTAAATCCATCTATTAAATCTCCCCGGTCAGTCACTCGATTGACCGGGGAGATTTTTTGTGTAGACATGATGTAAAAATTTCTTCCTCGGTGTTATGATGGTGTGTAGGGAGTGATGGGTATGGAATCAGAAGACAATAGTACCGAAGTATCAAAAAAACTCATAACCGATCCACAGGATTCAAGTAATGTATCGAGTGCAGGATTGACTGGAACTGCATGGTTTCTATTTATTATGTTGCCAGTTATAATTCCGGGGCATCATGGATATTATAATAAGGTTGAATATTTTTTTCTTAATTGTGGGATGGTGTTTGTTTGTTATATGAGTTGGAGAGCAAGAAGGATTAACCCGAAAGACACTTGCGCATTTATCGTAATGTGTTTTTCGGAATTGGTTTTAATCGGTTTTTCCGTTACGGGTTATATGCGTATGAATAAATACTTTAATGTCAATATGCATTTAGGTCCTAATAAATCAGTGATACTCATCATTGGAATCGTAATTATACTTGTAGGAACGTATGTATTGATTAGAAAGACATATTCTAAAGATACCACACCAGAAGTAATCACTGAGTAGACTCAAACCCTCAATTCCGCCCCTATCTTTAGTTTATTTACGTGAATATGCTAGAATAATACCTCTTGAATGCTTCACGCATTCGCCCCATTTCTCTACAAACGCTAACACTTAACAAAGGTGATCAATAGATGAGTAACGATTCAACACACGTATTGGTAATTGGTGGTGGACCTGCTGGCTATGCCGCAGCATTCCGTGCTGCCGATTTGGATCTGGATGTAACCTTGGTAGAACTTGACGCCAATCCCGGCGGTACCTGCCTATATCGCGGCTGTATCCCCTCCAAAGCTCTTTTGCACGTAGCCAAAGTCATCCGCGAAGCCGAAGACGGGGCCGAATTCGGTATCACCTACGGAAAACCCAAGATTGATCTCGATAAAGTCCGCGCGACTACCCAAGGCATCGTCAGTAAAATGACCGGCGGTCTCGGCCAACTCTGCGGTGCACGTAAAGTCACCTTTATCCAAGGCCGTGCTACTTTCACCAGTTCCTCTGAAGTGTCCATCGAATTAACCGACGGTTCCACTTCAACCTTGAGTTTTGAAAAATGTATCCTCGCAACCGGATCCACACCAGCGACCATTCCGCCGTTACACGTCGATTCCCCGCGTATGATGAATTCAACCGGTGCCCTCGAACTCGAATCAATTCCTAAAACCATGCTCGTCATCGGTGGTGGCTATATCGGTCTTGAGTTGGCGACTGTATATGCAGCGCTCGGTTCAAAAATAACCATCGTCGACATCGCACCATCCCTCTGTGCTGGAGCCGACCCCGATCTTATCAAGCCACTCGCGAACCGCATGGCTGAGATCTCCGAAGACATTCACCTCAGTGCCAGCATCGAGAAAATTGAAGAAACCAAGTCAGGACTCAAAGTGACTTGGGAAGGCCCCAGTATTACTAAGAAATCTCAGACCTTCGAAAAAATCCTCATGAGTGTTGGGCGCAAACCCAACTCACAAGGCATTGGCCTCGAAAATACTCAAGTTGTTGTCGGTGAACAAGGTTTTGTTGAAGCCGATCACCAAATGCGCACGGCCGATCCCAACATCTTTGCGATTGGTGACCTAATTGGTCAACCCATGCTCGCGCACAAAGGCACCGCTGAAGGTATCGTTGCGGCTGAAGTCGTGGCTGGACAAAAGTCCGCATTCGACCGTAAGTGTATTCCAGCTGTAGTCTTCACCGATCCCGAAGTTGCATGGGTTGGTATCACTGAAACCGAAGCCAAAGCTGAAAAAAAAGCGGTGAAAATCGGAAAATTCCCATGGGCAGCTTCCGGACGTGCTACCACTGTAGGGCGTAATGACGGCCTCACCAAACTCATCGTAGATGCTGAGACCGAAGAAATTCTCGGTATGGGCCTTGTTGGAGCCGGAGCCGGTGAACTCATCGCTGAAGGCGCTTTAGCCATTGAAATGGGGGCAAACGCAACGGACTTAGCCCTGACCATTCACCCGCACCCCACGCTTAACGAATCCATCATGGAATCCGCTGAGCTCATCCACGGATCTTCCACCCATATTTTCCGCCCCAAGAAAAAATAACGTGTACACATAAATAAACAATAAACGGTGCATAGTCCTAGGGCTATGCAACGTTTTTATATAGGATGCTAGAACCTAGTCCCGCCACTCCATCAGTGCTGCATTCAAGACTTGTTCCGCACGCCGACGCGGCTCATGGAAATAGACCATGCCGTGCCCCGGCAGCATAATATCCGAATCCACTTTCGCGAATTTTTGCAATGACTGTAAATATATCTCTCGATCAAAATCGATTGATCCGCTCCAGCCATAATTCCCCGCAAGCAAGGTTCCAATGAGATCGCCACTGACAACAACCCGTTTGTTCTCATGATTAAATAAATAGGCTGTACATCCCATCGAATGTCCCGGCACATGCATTACCTGTATGGACATCCCCAATACTGCAACACTCTCACCATCCACCAGTATATGATCCGTTGCAACGGGACAAAACTCTTTGTGATAAAGATAGCCACAGCAGCGTTCATCACCCGAAGCCATTGATTGAGCAGTTGCGCCATGGGCATACAATTCAACCCCGCGTTCTTTTAAAAGGTGCGCGCCTGCCGCATGATCAAAGTGTGGGTGAGTTATAAAACACGCCTTGATGTCATCAGGGTCAAGATTCCAATAGCGCATATTCTCAAAGATTTGATCCAGAGTATCCCCGCACCCGCAATCAAATAAGATGAGGCCATCGGATAGTTTCAACACATATGTATTGCCGTCTTCATACCCTGCATCCACGCCGGCCCATGTAACGCCATTTAGATCGCCACCGACTTGATATAAATTGTGTAATAACTGCATGCAATTTCCTTTACTCGTTAAGTCCTAAGTGTAGCACAATCATTTTTTGTGGGTGAAGGTTGTACACAGAACGTAAATTCACTACCATTGATCCCTATGAGCGAGTCACCAAAATATTATGAAATCACCATGTGCCGTGATCCACTAGTGGGCTATCCTAAGCCACCACTGCCGGAAGGCTTTAGTCTGCGCCTATACAAACCCGGAGATAAAGAAACATGGGTCTCCATTCAAGACGAAGCCGACACTCTTAATGCCATCACACCTAAGCTCTTCCACGATAGTTTCGGTACAGACGAGACGCTTATTGCACAGCGCCAACTCTACCTGTGTGATTCACAAGGTACATCCATAGGTACTTCTACAGGATGGAGCCGAGAGCGCAATGGCGAAAGCTGGGGACGTGTGCACTGGGTCGCAATTCGACCCGAATTTCAAGGGCGGGGCCTTGCGAAACCCTTAATCAGTGCTACCCTGAGCATCATCGAGCAATTAGGACACGATAAGGTGTACCTGAGCACAGCCACGCCAAGGCTCCCCGCAATCAACCTGTATCTGAGCCAAGGGTTTCTTCCAGAACGCCATAGCGAAGAAGATATTGTCGCATGGGAAGAAGTTGCACGCTGGATAAAGCTTCCTTGAACACACGATAAGAATTGATAGCTTTGCAAATGAATTAATTATTTTCACAAAGGGTTCATTCTTGATAGAATAGGCATCTTATTTTTGAACCAACCCCCCTTGTGGAGAACTCATATGTCAAAATTTACTGGATTTTTACCTGCACCCCTTACGCCCATGGCGGAAGACGGTAGCTTAAACTTAGATACAATTGCCCTTCAAGCGGATTACTTTAAACGTGCTGGAGCTGTAGGGGTATTTATCAACGGTACTACCGCAGAATGGTCATCCTTAACGGTGGTTGAGCGTAAAGCCATCACCGCAGAATGGATCAAGCAAGGAGGCCCTGATTTCCCTGTTATATCTCATGTTGGCCATCACTGCCAAGCTGAAGCCATTGAACTGGCTGAACATGCAGCCAGTGCTGGATGTGTAGGGATTAGTGCCATCGCACCTTCCTATTTTAATATGGAATCTGCACAAATGATTGTCGACTGGTGTAAACCCATTGCTGCTGCAGCCGGAAAATTACCGTTCTATTACTACGATCTCCCAGTGTTAACCGGAATTACCATTCCGGCCGATGAAGTGCTCGCACTGTGCATTGAGCAAATACCTACGACCAAAGGCCTCAAGCACAGCGCTCCCAACCCCTTGACGTTGCAACGCTGTGCGCGCATGGAAGGCATGGAGATTTTTTGGGGCTCT
>Ga0315321_10000007_pt1 | contig 117520 bp, 110 predicted proteins | sample M180m21515metaG_FD_203464 | JGI IMG/M metagenome (GOLD analysis project Ga0315321, IMG submission 203464) | Ammonia-oxidizing marine archaeal communities from Monterey Bay, California, United States - M1 80m 21515 | ecosystem: Environmental > Aquatic > Marine > Intertidal zone | place: USA... | reverse complement strand
TTCCGGAACTTCAGTCATGCGGTAACCATTCATCAAAGAATCGAGATACAATCCGGTTCCTCCGACAATGATAGGTAATTTCCCGCGCGATTGGATGTCTTCAATTATTTCATAGGCCCGCTTTTGGAATTCAAAGACATTAAATTCTTCGTCCAGATCCAAAGCATCGATTAAGTGATAAGGAACTGTTTCCCCATCGACCGTATATTCAGCCAAATCTTTACCGGAGCCAATATCGAGCCCGCGGTAAACTTGTCTCGAGTCCGCTGATATAATTTCCCCATTGAGATCACGGGCTAAAGATACACCCAGGGATGTTTTTCCGGTAGCCGTTGCACCCAATAAAATAAGTGCGTCATATGCTTGGCTTGAATTAGTCAAAGAGCTCATCCCATGTTTCAGCTTTAAAGCCAACGGTACCAAAATCTTCACCAATAATGAAGGGCCGTTTTACTAAGTTACCATTGGAGTGCAACATCTCAATAGCTTCTTTGGTAGACATCGTAGGCAATTCATTTTTAAGAGTTTGGGAGCGATACTCCATACCGGAAGTATTGAAGAGTTTGCGCAGATTGCCGTCCATATAGTCCAGCATACGTTTCAATTCCTGCTTGGATGGAGGCGTTTCACGTATGGGCATCTCAGTAAATACGATACCTTTTTCTTTTAAATATTTTTTCGCTTTTTGGCATGTACTGCAATTACTGTACAAATAGGCACTTAACATTATGGAGATCCCATGAACTTTGTTCTTTGATTATGACTCTATTACGGGTGCCGCTTGGATTCGTGCCATACCCGAAACACGTCCCGCAAACCGTGCCAAATACGTGAAATGCCGTATTTTGAGTGGCCATATCTACGCTCGTGATGTTCGACAGGGATTTCGGCAATACGAAAACCCTTGAGTTTTGCCAAGACCGGAATCAAACGATGATAATCGTGTTTGAGTTCCAAGGATTGTGCAACTTCAAGAGTCATCGCCTTAAAACCACAATTAATGTCATGTAAATCCAGGTCAAACAAACGGGTAACTATGCCATTATACACTTTTGAGGGGAGTATTTTATCTACAGGATCATGGCGTACAACTTTCCAGCCACATACTAGGTCAAAACCTTCGCTTAATTTTGACAAAAAGTTGGGTATTTCCTTTGGATCATCTTGTAGATCAGAGTCCATCATGAACACTATATCGCCTTTTGCAATGGCAAGGGCCTCTACCAATGCGGCGGATTTTCCGCGATTTTCTAGAAAATGTATCACCTGAACATTTGAGTGCTCCTCGACAATACGGTCCAATTCTTCACCTGAACCATCGGTACTGCCATCATTGATATATAAAACCTGGACTTCATGCGCATGGGTGTGTCCCAGTATACCCTCGGTCAATTCTTGTAAGGTATCCCGTTCATCCATGACCGGTATGATAAAAAATAGTTGCACAATTTAATTCCTGATTAGGCAGCGAATAGTTCTATTCTCAGTATACCTATTCCCGGTGGAAGGTTCCTACTGAATGGCATTAAGCAATTTTTTGACTTCATCCTGCTGCTGCTCTGAAGCAACAGCCTGGGCACGTTTCGCCCATGACACAGCATCTGATTTACCTTGCGCATTACGCACCTTGGCCATCCAGTAACACAATACATATTCATCTTTAGTCATTTTGTCTACAAGTGGAGCTAATCGGTTATTAGCTTCGAAAGCTTGCTTCTGCATAAGGTGTAACTCAACAAGCTTAACAGACCGCTGGACGTTATCTTCGTCTAACCACAACCAGGCTTTATACTCCTCAATAGCTTTAGGAATGTTATTTTGATCGAGCCATTTTGCACAGCGAACTTCATGAAATCGATTGGCCACGTGTAACACAATGTCATTGCCTTTAGTGCTTCCCACCATTGAAACGATACCAAATAAAATGAGAGCAATAAGCCAAAGGCCTAATCCTCGTTTTGTATGCGTATGCAAGTTCATCGCGCACCTGCTTTCATCAGTTGCGTATCGCGGTAAGTAAGTCCTATTTGAGCCAATTGGTTGGGAGTGTGGCCCAATTCATTTCGGGCATTTTCTTTAGCGCCTGCTTCTATTAAGTGTGAAGACAAATCACTGTGCCCTAAAAACGTAGCAAGGTGTAATGCCGTCCAGCCCGCAGCATTGGTCGCCTGCACATCGGCTTGGGCTGTCAATAAGGCATCAAATGCTTCATTATGGCCTTGTGCTACAGCATACATAAGCCGAGTCCATTGACTAGAAGCATCAACTTGATTTATAGCTGCACTAGTAGCCAGCAACGCTTTTATGGTATCGCCCCCATCATCAAGTAGGGTTTGCACAACACTTAAGTTCTCTTGCTTAATGGCATCCTTCAACGGGTGCGTCTCTTGTGCGCACAAGAAGGGTAAAGTAATGAAGGAAACGATGAAGAAACACAGTATAATTTTCATCCAGTTTCCTCTACCGCATGTAAAACTTCACGCCAATAGGTCAATAAATCATCCAATAATTCATCAAATGTTTTTTCCGGTCTCCATCCACAGCACTCAGTAAAATAAAGGTGTGATGCACAGATTTCAGGCACGGCCAGTGGGCGCATACGCACGGAATCGCGCTTTGTAGTCACTGAGATATTTACCCTTGAACACAGTGAATCTAAAGCGGATTGTATTGTGCGTGATTCACCAGAGCCGACATTATAGACTTTCCCAGACTCGCCGTACTCCAGGGCCAATGCATAGGCACGCACAACATCGTCGACATGCATAAAATCACGAGCCGCTTCGAGGTTGCCCACTTCCAATACCGGCTCCTGATGTCCAGCATCTATGGCTGCTAGTTGGTGAGCGAAACTGGAGAGTACAAAGCGGTCGGTTTGTCCAGGACCGGAATGATTGAAAGGGCGCATACGCACGATATCTAACTCCCCTGCCTTCGCCACATAGCCACAATAATGGTCGGCGGCAACTTTTGAGATTGCATAAGGGTTAGTAGGATTAAAAGGATGTTTTTCATCTATAGGTAAATATATGGGCGGTCCATATACTTCAGATGTGCTAACAAAAAGCATGCGCGCTTTCGGAATATAATGCTTCATAGCCTCAATGAGATGCATAGTCCCAAGGAAATTCACGTCCATTACTCGTGTGGGGTTGGCTTGTGCGTCAGGCACAAAAGTAATGGCCGCCAAATGAATTACCGTATCCAAAGGTCCAGCCCATTCGATGAGCGCATCGACTGAGGAAGCCATAGCGACATTGCATGCGCGTGCATTGGGATCTTCTTCATTCACCTCTGTATCGGTGTGCAATACAGTATGGCCTTGTTCTGATAAATAAGCACACAGCTTTTGTCCGACAAAGCCTTGGGCGCCTGTTATGAGGATGCGCTTAGCCATCAACGACCTCCTCTTGCGCACGGGCATATAACCCACTGACGATGCCTAGTAAAGTCCAGAAATACAAACCGGGCTCCGCTGTTTGCCATGAAAAAATAAAGAAGGAGTCAATACAACTCGCTAATATTCCAGTAAACATTCCAATAGCCAGAAGTTTATACTTCGTAATTAAGGCAAAGGATTGGGTGAGTGCAAAAGTCACAAGTGCCAGCAAACACATCACTCCAAGAATCCCCATTTCAGCGGCTGCTTCTAGGTAGTCATTATGGGGTTGATAGAGCATACGCTGAAATTGCACAAAGCGACTGGACTCCACCACATTCCAATATTCAGGACTAATAATTTCATAGTGACCCACGCCCACACCGTTGAATGGGTTGGCTTGAAACATTCGATTGGCAGTATCCCAAGCATAGATTCGTTGAGCCATACCGCCCTCGGTCAAACCGAACAAATCACTACCTTTCAGCTGCCAAGCATGATAGGCAAAACCGCTTCCCATGACTGCACAGATCACTAAAGCCACTAAGGCTGTGCGGCGAATGCTCCTAATATTTTCGGCTTCCGAATCTCGTAATTTAGTAAATATCCACACACATATTCCAATCCCTGCACTAAGGAATAAAGCAACCGTTGCCACACGCGCTCCACTAAAGGAGAGGTGGTATAACATGGTTAGACATGCCGCAAACAGTCCAATACGAATCATTTTCGAGGGGATGCTTAGTGCCAAACAAAAAGCAATAGGCAGAAACATGATTAACAATGATGCCGCAAAAGTTGCATGCCCCATGAATGACACACCGCGATCTATAGGTACTTCATCATTAATTTCCCAATCGATGTAATCGTAGCCAAAATGTTGGAACACTCCATAGACTGCAGTAAGGAATACCATAAACACAAGTACATATAGAATGTTCATCGTGAGGGTATCTGAACGCTGCAGGACAAAATATCGTACCACAAAAAAGAATCCCAATAAGCCAATCTGGCGGGTCAGTACCACTAGCGAGACACCCAGGTTATGGGCATCAATCATGGAAAGAAGCATTACCCCTATCCAACCAATGCTACACACTGCCAAGGGATCAAGACGTGGAAGCTTTAGATGTTTGGTCAGGCAATGGATAGCCAACGACACTGCTAGCAAGGGCCCCACCGTTCGAATTAAAAACCACTTATCCTCACCTATATCCAGCATCTCCGTGATGCATACAGGGATAGCTGAAAGAGCGAATAAAAGTAGACCATAAATTCCATTTTCTACACGCGAGGGCTTGGGCGGTTTTGGTGTATTGACCTTTTTCTTTTTCTTACTCATGCCCAAAAAGTCATCCTATACCACTTACACTTCGCGGTTGGCATATTGACGTTTGTAGTATTCTTTAAACTCGCCGTTTTTGATGGAACGCCACCAGGCTTCATTGTCCTGATACCATGCAACGGTTTCTTCAATACCTTTATCCCAGTCCATTTGAGGTTTCCAACCGAGTGCGTGAAGTTTACTCGCATCGATAGAATAACGGAAGTCATGCCCAGGGCGATCTTTGACAAGCTGTATAGAAGATTCATCTTTTCCGCATAATTCAAGAATTCGATTGGTCAATGTGATATTTTCACGTTCATTGTCGCCGGCAACATTGTACACTTCGCCGGGACTACCATGACGCAAAGCCGTGTCAATTCCGGATGCATGATCATCCACATACAGCCAATCACGCACATTGTTTTCACCGCCGCTATACAACGGTACTTTTTCGTCGTCGGCTAAATTGGTAATAAAAAGGGGCATAATCTTTTCAGGGTACTGATACGGCCCGTAGGTGTTTGAACCACGTGTAATCATGACAGGGGTGCCAAAGGTATTGTGATGCGCAAGCGCAATCAATTCACCTCCAGCTTTACTGGCTGAATAAGGATTCTTGGGTTCTTGTGGGTCAGTTTCAACAAAAGAACCTTCAACTATACTGCCGTAGATTTCATCCGTGGAGACTAGCAGCACACGCTCTGTATTCAAAGCCTTGGCCGCTTCAAGAATATTGTATACTCCAGTCACATTGGTCGAGATGAAATCCGTTGCACCTAAAATACTACGGTCTACATGGGTGTCTGCTGCGAAGTTCACAATGGCATCACACCCATCCATCGCAGCATGAATCGCATCATAGTCGGCGATATCCCCCTGAACAAAGGTATGGCGAGATTCATCCACGTTACGCAGACTTTCTAAGTTACCGGCATAAGTCAATTTGTCGAAGGTTACAATATGCAGATCGGGATAGGTACGTAATGAATAACGCACAAACGCTGACCCAATAAATCCGGCTCCACCGGTTACAACTATTTTCTTCATGGTCTCTCTACCATTTCGTTACTTGCCTTCGATCACTTCACGACATAAGTCAGGGCGATCGGTAATGATTCGGTCTGTACCGAAGCGAATTAATTTTTCCATAGTCTTTCGATCATTGACGGTCCATACAGCATTGGTGCGTCCTTGCTTGTGCAATTTGGCGACCAATTCAGCCGTTACAGAGTGCTTACTGCAATTAAATCCGGGCGTATTTAAGTAATCGCCCCAAGCTAAGTAATCTTTCCAGATTTGAGGGTTGTCGCTACTGGCACCCGCCAGCAACTCTGTGCGAATTTCCGGTGCTTCAATCATGGCTACAGCACAAACTACAGGAGAGAAGGATTGTATGACCACTTCAACTTCCATATCGCGTTCGCGAACCGCTTCAATCACTTTACGTGTGAGTTCGAGATTTGCAGTCCCGTTAGCTTCGATGGTTTTGAGTACGAAATCTTTATGAGCAGGCAAAAGGCCTTTCTTCTCATAACCATAATTCAGCAGTGTAGCCAACAGAGCACCGCCTTTTTCATCTGAATCTTTGATTTCAATGTAGACACCAATGGTGTCTTTGGCGTAGTTGAGTGTTTGATCCAGGGTGGGGACTGGCTCCCCGCTAAACTTCTTATCAAACCAAGCGCCTGCTTCAGTATTCAGGATCGTCAGTGCTGGAGTCTCAATGACTTTCCCTTTTAATGGCGTAGTACGGTCCAAGGTGTTGTCGTGAATCACAATGACTTCACCATCGGAGCTTAGTGTACAATCCAATTCAAAGAACTCAGCACCCATCTCATCGGCCAGACGGAAGGCAGAAAGCGTATTTTCAGGGGCATAATAGCTCGCTCCACGGTGGGCGATCACTTCAGTTTTACTGGATTCAGCCATGGATTCTCCTGTCATCATTAGGGAAAGGGCCAAGACGCAGGCCGAGGCAATGGTCAAAAAGCGCATTATGTAAATTCCTTCTCATCAATTGGTCTTGTTTTGTGAGGATGCTGTTAACTATCCTATTATGATTGTCTATACGCACCCTATTTTGCAAGAAATGCTAAAGGAATTGTACATGAAAACGTTGCTGAATGCTTTATGTATCACACTTATTTTGGTATCAACAAGCGCACAAGCCTTGGAAAAGGACGCAAAAAACCGCCGTGTTACAGTAAAACGTGGAGAAATCTATAAGGGGGGATCTCCGGAATCCTTTAATGCAATTCTGGTTGACAAGGTAGGCAATACGGGAACAACCTCAGAGGATATCGCTGGAGCAATGGCCCATATTTCAGATGTAGGCGCGGATACTTTAGCGTTTAATCTTGATGGATTAAGCAAAAAAGGCCAAAGCCTCTCCTCCGCTGGATTGGACGCTGTACAATTACTTAAAAATGAAGCCGGTTATCGCTGGACGAAATTACTGTGTTGTGTATTGGGTAATTTTGACAACTCAGACCATGCTGCACGCTTGGCCGCTGTAGAAACTGCTGGTAAAGCCCTTAAAGGGTCCTCGAGTATATTGTACTGGATTGATGGGCCACATAGTGGGGAACTGGTTGCGGCTTTTAAAAGAGTCGCACCTCAATTAACCGTTGCAGCCCCCTACGGTGGCGATGTGGATGCCGTTGTTGAAGAACATTCAATCATTGATGGACGTCCGGCACTCGTCATCGGAAAGATCCCTACAATCCGTAATGCTCATGTTAATTCATTGGTGATTGATAAAGGGTGTGACAGCCTCAAAGCTTATGATACTGCGAATGCAGTCTGTATTGAATCAAAAGAATGGACACCAGGCACCGAAGGGCTCACTCAAGCTGAAATCGACAAAGGATTTTATACCCTTTTTTATCGTAACGATATGAGCAATTGGACTGTGATGGGTGACAAGAAGGATGGCTTCATCGAGCATTGGGGTGGCATCAGCTGGAATGGTAAAGGCGGGCGAAGAGTCCAATCGCGCAAACGATATGGCAATTTTATCTTACGATTGGAGTGGAAATTACAACGTCGTCATGGCAACAGCGGTGTATTTATTCGCGCCCCGCGGGTTAATCGAGAATCGGCGCTGGGTATGGAAATTCAGGTCTTTGGCGACCCGGGTGAAGCACCGAACAAGAACTCGTCTGGTTCCATTTATGATGTGTTGGCAGCGACTTCTAATCCTACTAACCCTATTGGTGATTGGAACACATATGAGATTTATGCAAACGGCGATCACATTCGTGTAACAATTAATAGAACAGTGGTGCAGGACGTATATATAAAAGACCATGAAAAGCTTATACCTCGCCTAAAAAAAGGGTTCATCAAACTACAGGACCACAATGACGAAGTGACTTTCCGCCATATTCGCATTAAAGAACTGCCCTAAGGTCAGAATCGCACAAAGCTTACAGTTATAATCACAGGCATATTTTGGTTTAATCGATTTTACCCGATCCGATTAAAAAGAAACCAACATGTCTTTTTACCGGCGCTTAGCTATATCATCATTGTAATGACTATAAAGCTTTTTATGATTCCGGTTTGGAAGATCGAAGCTTATTGAAAGGCGACTATGCCGATGATGGCCGTGGCTGGGTAGACGAAAACGCTGAACAGTATTGATTAGAACATCGGGTAGGAAAAAATGGGCTTAGGTCGCAACGGGGTAATGATGATGCGAAAATGATTTTTCTGGACGATGCATACCATCCCCTATCAGTTCAGCAACTGAATCCGGCAATTGGTCCACTATGAATAGCTTCTTAAGTATGCGGTTGGCATGTTTATGCACCGCTTCCTCAATTAAATTCAAGTCCGTAGTCCCTGAAGCCACTATCATCGGACTGCCCGGTGATATTTCTTTAAGACGCTCCACTACTTCCAAGCCGTCCATTTTGGGCATCAAAATGCCTGTGATCACCAAATCCGGTTTATCTTTGTTAAAGCGCTCTATCCCCGAGTCCCCATCATCGGCGAGAATAACTTCATAACCATCGAGCGATAGTATATCGAACAATATCATCGTCTATGACTAATACTGTTGCCGTTTTTGAATGTTGCTATGCATTTCTTCTTTAATTGCTTAAACTCTACCCTATAATAAGGGGTATCGTAAATATCCGCAAATAAAACACTCATTAAACACAACAACCAAATAGCACTTAAGTCATTCATAATTAGAGACTTACATTCCAAAAAAATTAGCAGGAGTTATTTTAATATTCTTATATGCGACGGGACCGTGATCGCCTTGGAGCATCAATGGACCTGTGGGTTCTTCAGAATAGCGGAATGTGGCCGCTCGGGTTGGCCCACTCACCTCTTCATTTTCATGTAGGATCTGATCATTATGAATAACTTTAATAAATTTGGCTGGGCTGGTCTTGCGACCATTTTCGTCAAATCGAGGCGCTTTGAACCAAATTTCATAATGCTGCCATTCACCGGGTGCTTTACTGGCATTCACCCGGGGCGCGACTCCTTGGTATCCATACCCTTGGCCTTCTATATAGCGTTTATAGATACCTCCACAATCACTGGATTCAATTTTATCGTTGGGTACGCCAAAGCTATCAAGGACTTGTATCTCATAGCGCGCTTGGAGGTAGACCCCCGAATTGGATCCTTTGGGAACCATAAAGTCTAATTCGAGGATACAATCACCGTGCTTCTCGCTTGATATAAGATTTTTCGTACGGCCATCGAGTCCATTGACGATGACGCCGGAGCCTTTGGCCGCATCAAGCTTTGTATTTTCACCCGAGCGAAGGGCCGTGTCACCTGCATTGATCCATGTACCTGTGTCGCCTTCCCAGTTAGTCATGTCGAAGCCTTGAATAAGATTTGTTGTTGTGGATATATGGCAGCCGAGGCAAGAGTCTGAAGAATTATTGATACAACCTGCTGAAATAACCGCAATGCTTAGTACCAAACTGATTTTCTTTATTAACAGTTTCATGGTAGTTCCTTATAGTGTATACGTTGTTTTTACTCGCCCATTATTTCTTTTATTTTAGGCTCCATGGCTTCTGCCCAAATTTTATAACCTGGGGTGTGTGGGTGTAAATAATCAGGCATCACTTTTTTGGTCAACACGCCATCCTTCGTTAGAAATGCATCGCCTATATCCAGATAGTGAATACGTTTCCCGTCAGCAAGCTTGGATGTTAAAGCGCTGGCCTTAGCGAGCATGATTCGTTTTTCATGTGTCGGCTCAGCAAAACGTGGGAAGATCCCTAAAATAAGAATATTCATTTTGGGAAATTTCGCATTAAGTTTTTGAACGATAGCCGTAATGCCTTCGGCAATTTCTTCTGCGGTGTTATCACGATAGTTGTTGGTGCCAATCATGATCACTGCTGCCTTAGGGTCCAAGCCATCCACATTGCCATTATCCAATCGCCAGAGGATATGTTGTGTACGGTCACCGCTTATGCCTAAATTCAGGGCCTTTCGGTCAGCATAGTATTCGGCCCAAACATCCTTGCCGTGGCTTTCCCATGCATGGGTAATGGAATCACCAATCATCAGTAATTCCCATCCCCCTTTAGCAGCATTTACATTAAAGGAGTTATGCCGCTCCATCCATTTTGCATGACGCGGTACAGGTTTGACAGCATCATGGGTTTGACTAATTTTGATGGACTGTAATTTTGCAGAGTGTGTTGGTGTTGACGCACATCCGGATAAGATAGCTACAGTCAAAATAGGTAGTAGAATCAGGCGAGTCAATCGAGATAAGATTGAGGTCATGGTAGTTTCCTTATCAGTATGTTAAATAAATATATGTAAAAAGGTGTTTAATAGAGTACACGAAAATACGCTTTATTACTAGCCCACTACTACTCAAGGAGTTCATTGTGCACAGGTTAATTATTGGAATCAGCTTATCAATCATATTTAGTGTAAGCGCTCAAGCCGAGGACAAAACAGAAAATGTTATTTTGATTACGTATGATGGTTTACGCAATCAGGAACTGTTTGGCGGGATTGACCATCGCTTAATGAAAAAGGTAAAAAAGAAAGAGCGCTTAACCACGCAGTTCGTCCGTGAAACAGACGAACAAGAACGTGAAGCCCTTCTCCCTTTTTTCTGGAATACAATTACTAAGGAAGGCCAAGTTTGGGGCAACCTTGGTACAAATAGTAAAGTTCGAGTCGTCAATAAACAAGTTTTTTCATATCCAGGCTACAATGAAATACTTACTGGACGCCCAAATCCAGCGATTACGTCCAATGCCAAAATAAATAACAAGAACATCACCGTTCTAGAATGGCTTAATCAACAACCTGGTTTTAACAATCGCGTGGAGGCCTTTGCCTCTTGGGATGTATTCCCCTACATTATAAATGAAGACCGCAGTGGCGTCCCCGTGAATGCTGGATGGGAAGCCTTCACGGACATGGGCGACAAAACCAAGCAGGACCAGTTGAATATGTTAAATCGCGAATTACCTCAGATGTGGGATAGCGTCCGTTATGACGTGATGACCTTTGAAGGTGCCATGGATGCGATTATACATCATAAACCGCGAGTACTTTATATAGGATTTGGCGAAACCGATGACTGGGCACATGAAGGGCGTTACGATTTGTATATCGAATCGGCCCATAAAACGGATGTGTATATTCAACGGATCTGGGAAAAAGTTCAATCCATGCCGGAATATGCTGGAAAAACAACCTTAATTCTGACCACCGACCATGGACGTGGTGATACAGACCCTGAGTGGAAGAGTCATGGCAAGAAAATCGACGGTGCTGAGTACATTTGGACCGCTATGATTGGGCCGGACACCCCTGCCAAAGGGGTATTGAAGAACACATCGACTACTCAAGGGCAGGTTGCTGCAACTATAGCGGCAGCTTTAGGTCTCGACTTCCGTAAAGATCACCCTGAAGCAGCACCGGCGTTAGCCATCTCTAGCAAATAAAGGCCTTAAGCTACACTCCCGAAACGTCGATATAGTCTGTAAATCTCTTGCCAAATTGTCCCTAATGGGTTATGATACAAAAAATGTAAAGCATTACTAACAATCAGGACCCAATCCATGAAAATTTTAACCAGCTTTTGTCTCTCCCTATTCTTGATTGCAAGCATTGTTCAAGCTCAAAACAATAGCTTTATTAAATAGATTTACCTAGGTTTTCAGCTAGTTCCGCCCCATAATAGCAAACATTACGGGGCTTTTATTAAGTTAAGTAGTGGGTTCTAAATTGGATGCTTTCTTGCGTCTGCTCGCTTTTCTATGGTATGGTGACACGATTTTTAACTCAGGAATTTCCCACACATAGTGTCGTTTCGGGTGCTGGACTACGTTCTGGTTGAGGCGATAAGGGCGATTCTATAAACCAAACCCTTTAAAAGGAGCAATAGCACTATGGCTAGCATTAGCATGAAAGATCTGCTGGAGTCCGGCATTCATTTCGGACACCAAACCCGCCGCTGGAATCCCAAAATGGGGCGTTTTATATTCGGAGAACGTCATGGGATCTACATCATCGACCTGCAAAAGACGATGCGTCAATTGCAAAAATCTTACATCCAAGTACGTGACACGGTTGCTGCTGGAGGCGAAGTTCTCTTTGTTGGTACCAAAAAACAAGCCCAAGAGCCTATCAAAGCTCAAGCCGAACGTTGTGGTATGTATTACATCAACAAACGTTGGCTCGGTGGTACATTGACCAACTGGGAAACCATTCAAAATTCCATCGCCAAAATGGCTCGTTACCAAGATATGATCGAAACTGGCAAAATCGAAGTTTACTCCAAAAAAGAACAAACCATGATGGGCAAAAGCCTGGTTAAATTGGAAAAAAACTTGGGCGGCATTCAAAAATTATCCAAACCACCTGCACTGATGTTCGTAGTAGACTCTCAACGTGAGGGTATAGCTGTAAATGAAGCCAAGCGTCTGGGCATCAAAACAGTGGCTATCTGTGATACCAACAGCGATCCTGACACAGTAGATATTCCCATCCCTGGTAACGACGACGCTATCCGTGCAATCAACTTGTTCTGTTCAATTATTTCTGATGCTGTGATTGACGGGCGCATGCGTTTTGAGAAAAATCAAGAAGAAGAAGCTGCTAAACGCAAGTCTGCCAATTCTGAAGATACCGTGAAGACAAGCAAATTGGCTAAGCAGCAACAAAAAGACTTTGATGCTAAAGAAGCTCCAGCTGATGAAGTTGCTGAAGAAGCACCGGCTGCTGAAGAAACTGCTGAATAAGCCTTTTCCCATTTACACTAAGAAGTTTTGATATCCCCCTTTGGTGGGGAACGAACCACATAAAAGGAGCTCTGTAAGCTTATGAGCATTAGTGCAAAAGACGTAAAAGATCTGCGCGAAAAATCCGGCGCAGGAATGATGGATTGTAAAAAAGCCTTGACCGAGACCAATGGTGATATGGAAGCTGCTACCACATGGTTACGCGAAAAAGGTATGGCCAGTGCTGAAAAACGTTCAGGGAAAGTGGCTAGCGAAGGCGGGGTTACTTCTTACATTCACATGGGTGGGAAAATGGGCGTATTGGCTGAAATCAATTGCGAAACTGATTTCGTTGCTAAAGGCGAACAATTCCAAAGCTTGTGTAAGGATATTTGCTTGCAAATCTGTTCTGCAGCTCCTCGCTGGATTTCCCGCGAAGAAGTACCTGCTGATGTAATTGAAGCTGAAAAGCAAATCTATATCACCCAAATGGCTGACAGCGGAAAACCTGAAAACATCCTTGAGAAAATTGCTGAGGGCAAATTGGGTAAATTCTTTGAAGACAACTGCTTGTTAGAACAAGGCTTTGTTAAAGAACCTAAAACTAAAATCGAAGACTTACTTAAAGAGTTGAGCGGTAAAGTAGGTGAGAAACTTACTGTTCGTCGTTTCGAACGCTTTGTTCTTGGCGAAGGTATTGAAAAAGAAGTCGTGGATTTCGCTGAAGAAGTCGCTCAAGCTGTTCAAGATTCTAAAGGAAACTAAGCACTCTTGTCTTCCCCAGAACCCATATACAAACGTATCCTCTTAAAACTCAGCGGCGAGGCCCTTGAAGGCCCAAACGGCGGAGGCGGTATTGATTTTGATACCGTCGGACGCATTTGCGATGAGATTAAAGAGATTACAAACTTTGGTGTTCAAGTAGGCCTGGTTGTTGGTGGCGGCAATATCTTCCGTGGTTCGGAAGGCGCCAATTCCGGTATCGATAAACCTAGCGGGGATTACATGGGGATGCTGGCTACGATGATCAACGCCTTAGCATTACAAGCCGCACTTGAGGCGCGCGATGTCCCTTCACGGGTATTGACCGCTATTGAGATGCGCCCTGTAGCCGAACCGTATATCCGTCGTCGTGCTGTACGCCATTTAGACAAAGACCGCGTAGTTATTTTTGGTGCAGGAACAGGTAATCCTTTCTTCACTACAGATACTGCAGCGGCTTTACGCGCCAGTGAAATTGGTGCGGAAATATTATTAAAAGCCACCAAGGTTGACGGTATTTACGATGCCGATCCTGTTAAAAATCCTGATGCGACTAAGTATGACACGTTGAGCTATACCGATGTGTTGTCTAAAAAGCTTGGTGTAATGGATGCTACAGCGATTTCGTTATGCCGTGAGAACAAACTGCCGATTCTTGTATTTAACTTGAATAAGCAAGGCAGTATATTGAAGTCTTTACGCGGTGTGCTCATCGGAACGATGGTTAAAGGAGAGTAGGATATGGAAGCAATGTCTGTAGTTGAAGGCAAAATGCAAAAAAGCCTTGAAGCGTTTCAGCAGGAAATTCTAAATATTCGCACGGGTCGTGCAGCATCTAATTTACTTGACAGCATTGAGGTTGATGTGTACGGTTCAATCATGAAGCTGAACCAGTTGGCGACAGTGAATGCTCCTGAAGCACGTTTGTTGATTGTTCAACCTTGGGACAAAGGACAGATTGCAGCCATTGAAAAAGCTATTCAAGCATCCCCATTGGGCCTCCAGCCAGCCAATGACGGAGTAGTTATTCGCATACCGATGCCTGAGCTAAGTGAAGAGCGTCGTCGCGAATATGTGAAGCTTATTGGTAAATTAGCGGAAGACTCCCGCGTATCAATTCGTAATATTCGTCGCACCGAAATGGAAACCATCAAGAAAGAACAAAAAGATGGGGATATTCCAGAGGACGATGCCCGTAAATTGACCGATCAGTTACAAAAGCTGACCGATTCTTATATCGCTAAGATTGATGAGGCGTTTAAGGCCAAAGAAGCCGATATTATGGCCATCTAAGAGATTTTCATGCACGTGCAACTTTGACGATAGTTAAGACATGTATAAACCGCGGAAGGTGCAGTGCGCTCCTACCGCGGTTTTGTTTTTGAAAAGATGCTGAAGGAAACGTGAGTGAGTGAAGTAAATGTGACAGAGCTTGATCCAGATCGATTGCCCGAACATGTGGCTATCATCATGGACGGTAATGGACGTTGGGCCAAACAAAATGGCTTAAATCGTGTCTGTGGTCACGAGGCCGGTGCTAAGAGTGTGCGTTCAGTTACTGAATTGTGCCGTGAACTGGGTGCCATCAAAACACTTTCCCTGTATGCTTTCTCCACGGAGAACTGGCGCCGAAGCAATGCTGAAGTCTCGGCTTTATTCGCATTACTCAGCAAATATATCAAACTCGAAATTGATACTTTGCACAATGAAAATATCCGTATTAAGTTTATGGGACGTACCGATGGCTTAGCCAAAGCGCTATTGGCTGAAATGCGTGATAGCGAAGAAAAAACCAAGCACAATACTGCAATGACGCTAAATCTTGCCGTGAACTATGGCAGCCGCAGCGAGATTGTGGATGCGTGTAAAGCCATTGTTGATGATGTAGAACAGGGTGTACTGGCAAAAGACGACATCGACGAGCACTCCATCTCTAATCGCTTGTATTTACCTGAAACCAAAGAATTGGATCTGTTGATCCGCACCGGTGGCGAGTTACGCTTAAGCAATTTTATGCTTTGGCAATTGTCGTATTCGGAAATTGTTGTCACCGACACCTATTGGCCTGATTTTCATAAACCACAATTAATGGAAGCATTGCGCGAGTATCAATCGCGTAAGCGGAACTTTGGAGCGCGCACCTAATGGCTAAATCCGGCGGCGGTACACTTACTCGCACGATTACTGCATTTTTCCTAATTGCTTTAACATTGAGCTTCATCTGGATTCCAGCATTAGAATTGGGTTTTCTACTCTATGCCTGCGCGACTGGAGGTTGCGCCTTGTACGAATTTTATAAATTCGTTAAGGCTAAAGATCCTAAATACCATTCCTACTTAGCCTTACCACTTGGAGTTGCCATAATCGCGAGTGGGTATTGGTTCGATATCAATATTGTAAATGCTACTTTTGCTGCCGCTGCGTTGGTTGTTGCATTCACACACATTATCAAACCCAATGCAACCATGAGCACAATGCTCCCTTCTTTATTTGGTTTAGGTTACATCAGTTGGACTGCTGCTCATTTTGTTATGCTATATAAAATTGAGGCTATGGGTCCGGTATTAACAACTATGCTAATTGCCGCAGTATCTTTGAGTGATACGGGTGCCTACTTTGTTGGGAAATCTATTGGTAAGCATAAGTTGGCACCAGTGGTCAGCCCAAATAAGACCTGGGAAGGCTCCGTTGGAGGGTTTGTTTTCTGTGTGGCTTTTATGGCGACGTTATATTTCTTACGCGAACAAAAAGGGTGGGGCAATGTGCCAGACTGGTCATTGACGCGATATATAATCATTGGCGCAATACTATCGGTGGCCTCTCAAATTGGTGATTTGACGGAATCTGCTTTTAAACGGGATGCTGGTGTGAAAGATTCTGGTACCATTTTCCCTGGACACGGCGGGGCATTGGACCGTTGTGATGGTTTGTTTGTTACTGCACCTGTATTATACTACTTGAGCATTTTTTAATTTTTGAAAGACGTTTATGTTTGAAGAACACGCACAAAAAGTAATCGATCTTACATCTAGACTTGGAGAGTTGCAGAAAGCCTTAAACTCTGATGAAGCTGAGAAAAAAATATCTGAGCTTGAGGGCATTATGGCTGAACCAGGTTTTTGGGACAATGCCGAATCCGCTCAAGAGACGGTTCAACAACTGAAGCAATACAAAAACACTATTGATTCACCTACTGCCTTGATGGCAGAGCTGGAAGATGCACAAATACTCATTGAAATGGCACAGGAAGAAGCCGATGAGTCTATGCAAGAAGAAATTGAAAAATCAACAGCTCGCCTTGAAGAACAATTGATGGAAGTTGAGATGCAGTGTATGCTCAATGACCCTCGTGATTCGAAAAATGCCATTATTAGTATTCATCCTGGCGCAGGTGGAACAGAATCCTGCGATTGGGCAGGGATGCTATATCGTATGTTACAGCGTTTTTGTGAACGGCGTGACTTCAATATGGAGCTCTTGGATTACCAAGATGGTGATGAAGCAGGCATTAAAAGTGTTAGTTTCCGCGTAAGTGGCCCAATGGCGTATGGCTATTTCAAATCCGAAGCCGGCGTTCACCGTTTAGTACGCATATCCCCGTTTAATTCACAAGGCAAACGGCAAACTTCGTTTGCAGCAGTGGAAGTATTGACTGAAATCGACAATACAATTGATATTGAAATTCGTGAAGAAGATTTAAAAATGGATGTATTCCGCGCAAGCGGTGCGGGCGGTCAGCACGTGAACAAAACGTCGTCGGCTGTACGTTTGACCCACCTCCCCACTGGCTTAATTGCTTCTTGCCAAATGGGACGTTCACAGCATAAAAATAAAGCTCAGGCCATCTTAATGTTAAAAGCGAAGATGTATGATATTGAGATGGAGAAAAAGCAAAAAGAGCTTGATGATCAACGTGGCGACCATCAGGAAGTGGGTTGGGGAAGCCAAATCCGCAGCTATGTAATGCAGCCTTATCAAATGATTAAAGATCACCGTACCAATTATGAAATGGGAAATGTTGATAAAGTATTGGACGGGTACTTAGAGCCCTATATTGAACACTACCTTAAATGGAAGCTGGAACAGAAACACTCATAAAAGGAAACAACCATGTCAGACGAATTAACGCAACATCGATTGGATAAAATGGCACGCATCCGCGAACGCGGGGATGTTCCATTCAAATACGATTTTGATCGCAGCCAGACCATCGGTGAAGCCCGCGCAGCCCTTGAGACTTTGGAAGCGGACTATGCAGAGGGTGCTTTAATTGAAAATCAATCCCTCGCGGGACGTATGGTGGCTTCCCGTGGGCAAGGCAAAGTGACCTTTGCCGATTTACGCGATGAAGGTGCGAAAATTCAAGTCTTTTTGAAAAAGAATACCTTGGGCGATGAGTCTTACGAAGCCCTTAAGGATCTCGATATCGGTGATTTCATCGGAGTACACGGGAAAGTTAAACGTACCCAAAAAGGCGAAATTACAATCTTTGCCGACAGTTGGCAAATCCTGACAAAAAACACTCGTGCCTTACCTGAGAAACATCATGGTCTGACAGATGTTGAAACACGTTATCGTCAACGGTATTTGGATATGATCGCTAATCCAGAAGTATTGGACACATTCAAAACGCGAATTCAAATGGTGTCGGTCATGCGTCGCGCATTGGAAGCAGATGGTTATCTCGAAGTAGAAACACCGATGATGCACCCCATCCCTGGTGGAGCAACCGCGCGCCCATTCGTCACTCATCACAATACCTACGACCGCGACTTATATATGCGTGTAGCCCCGGAGCTCTATTTGAAAAAGCTTATTGTGGGTGGATTTGAAAAGGTTTTTGAGATCAATCGCTGTTTCCGGAATGAAGGGGTAGACACGCGTCACAATCCTGAATTTACATCGATGGAATTGTATAAGGCCTACGAAGACTATTATGGCTTAATGGATGAAACGGAAGAACTTTTTAAGCGTACCATTCAAGGCACAATGGGCTCATTGAGTTTTGACTATCAAGGCGAAACCATTGATTGTTCAGACGAATGGAAACGCATCACATTGTTTGACTCCATCCGTGAATATGCTGGATGCGATTTAGAAGTTACTCGCGACAAAGAAGAAGCGGCAAAAATTGCTAAAAGCGTAGGCGTCGAATGCGATGCAACAATAGGCTACGGAAAAATTGTGGATGAGGTAATGTCTGAGAAGGTACAGCCGCACTTGGTGCAGCCGACATTCCTCTATGATTATCCTATTGAATTATCCCCTTTGGCGAAGAAAAAACGTGACAATGAAGCCTTAACCGAACGCTTTCAAGCGGTGATTGGCCGCATGGAATTATGTAATGCATTCTCCGAGCTCAATGACCCTATCGATCAACGTGAGCGTTTTGAAGGACAAGGCCAATTGCGTGAAGAAGGCGATGATGAAGCACAGCATTTAGACGAAGATTTCCTGACGGCTTTGGAGATTGGCATGCCCCCGACCGCTGGATTGGGAATCGGGATAGACCGCTTAGCGATGCTGTTGACAGACTCCGCATCCATCCGCGAAGTAATCATGTTCCCGCAACTGCGTACCATTTCTTAAGGGGTATATCTCTATGATTCGGTTCGAATTATTTGTGGCTATGCGCTACTTACGAGGGAAACGGCGAAACCGTTTCATCAGCCTAATTTCGCTGATCTCTGTAGCTGGTGTAGCCGTGGGCGTTATGACATTGATCATTGTGATGAGTGTCATGACCGGATTCGATGTCGCATTGCGCGACACCATTGTAGGTAATCGTGCACACTTCACAGTACATGCCCCCATGAGCGACACCTTCGAAGATTATGAATCTGTGATTGACGAAATTGAAACGCTTTGCCCCGAAATTTTAGGCTCTGGGCCCATCGTACAAATTCAATCGCTATTAACCGCTGAATCGGGCTATTCCAAAAGCATGCAGGAAGGTGCCTATATCATTGGGATAGACCCTGAACGCGAGTCAAAGGTCACGTATCTTAAAGACAACATGACTGGCAAAGGCGGTCGGCAATTTGGACGTGGCGAAATGCCTGGACACAAAGAAATTGTACTGGGATATGTCCTCGCGCAAAACTTGCGCGTAGGCTTGGGCGATAAAATTATGGTATTGACAGGCAGGGGAAAAGTCGGCCCTATGGGGCGCAGTGAAGGGCAAAAGCTTTACCTTACTGTTAGCGGCATTTCCCAAGCACAGATGCATGACTTCGATATGCTTTATGCATGGGTAAATTTAAAAACCGCGCGTTTATTAACGGGTGAAAAAGGCGTTCATGGGGTGCATTGTCGCATTGAGAACCCCGATGAAGCTGAATTGTTTCAACGACGCATTGAAGCAAATACTAGTTATCGCGTTCAGACCTGGTTTGAAAATCAGGCAGCTTTTTTTATGGCCTTACAACAAGAAAAATTTGCTATGTTTATCATTTTAATTTTTATCGTTTTGGTAGCTTCTTTTAATATCACCTCCACACTCATAATGATGGTGATGGAGAAGAAACGTGACATTGGCATTCTTCGTACCCTGGGCGCAAGTTCAGGATTGGTCCTGCGATTATTTATGGTCGAAGGTCTATTCATAGGGCTTGGCGGCACCCTTGTGGGAGTAACAGCGGGCACTTTACTCTCTTTTTATCTAAATCCTGTAGCTGAATTCATAGCAGGACTCTTTGGTATCGATCTATTCAATAGTCAAATCTATTATTTTGACCGGATTCCTGTGAGCATTGTTCCGCAGGATGTTTTGTATATCACCATTGTCTCGGTCATTCTAAGCTTCTTATCAACTCTGTACCCGGCGTGGAGTGCTTCGCGTTTAAACCCAGTGGATGCATTACGCCATGAATAATGTTCTTGAATGTAAAAAAATTGTGAAAAATTTTCACGATGGCGATCGTGAATTAAAGATCCTACGGGGCGTAAACCTTAAAGTGCCTGAAGGGGAGATTTTATCGATCAGTGGCTCTTCGGGCGCAGGCAAAAGTACCCTGCTTCACATTATGGGAACGCTTGATCTTCCAAGCGGAGGCGAATTGCTCTATAACGGCAATCAGCTTTACAAGATGAATAAAAGAAGCATCAACCGTTTACGCAATGAAGAGCTAGGCTTTGTCTTTCAGTTCTATCATTTGCTACCGGAGTTTTCGGCATTGGAAAATGTAATGATGCCTGCACTCACCCAAGGTCTTCCCCGTAAGCAATGCCTGGAACGTGCTGAAGAATTATTGGTGAAAGTAGGGTTACAAGATCGCATGACCCATAAACCGGGGAAGTTGAGTGGCGGGGAACAACAGCGCGTGGCCATTGGCCGTGCATTGTTTAATAATCCGAGTTTAGTTTTAGCCGATGAGCCAACGGGTAACTTGGATGAACACACTGGGCATGAAATTTTGGACCTCATCTGGGAACTCAATGAGAAAGACAACATCACATTGGTGTTGGTCACTCATGATCTAAGCCTTGCTAAGCGCTCACATCGCTGGGTGCACTTACATGAAGGCAAGGCTGAATTGAAGTAATCCTAATTCGGCGGAGCGTAGATACTGCCTTTTGCTGGCTGTGTACTGCGCATCTCGACCTCTTTCAATAATTCGCCAAAAAAGGTCCCGTTTTGCTCCAGTAGCTTAACTGAACGGTGGCATACACTACACCCATAAATATCGTCTTCTTCGGCCTCTTCAGGAATTGAAATAAAGGTACTGCAGAATGGGCAGGCCACGCCATCAAGTTCAGCATCTTCTTGCTTTGTTTGCATGAAGGGTTCGATCTTCCCTTTATGGAAAGCCCGAATAAATGCATCCGCACACACCGGATCGAATTGAGTGTTTTTATGCTTCTCAATTTCATCCAAGGCCACTTGCGCGGGCAAAGCATCTCGGTATGAGCGATTGCTCGTCATAGCATCAAATGTGTCCGCTACGGCCACTAAACGACCTTCAATGGGTATATCTTCCCCTTCCATGCCATATGGATAACCTTTACCGTCATATCGCTCGTGGTGGTATAGGCAATAGGGAATCAGGGCTTCCAATTTTTTACAATCGCGCATTAATGCAGCACCACGTTCCGGGTGTACTTTCATTTGGGCGTATTCATCATCATTCAACCGTTCAGGTTTACGCAATACAGCATCAGCAACCCCTATTTTTCCGATGTCATGCAATACTCCTCCCATTTCTACTTCACTAACTTTCTCTTCACTCCACCCTAACTCTCGAGCAATTTCAATCGAATATTTAGTAACACGCCAAGTATGGCCCAATGTATAATGATCACGCATTTCAATGGCATTCGCCAAAAGTTTCAATGTGGTTTGGAAATCATCTTCCAATTGTTGGTGGTAGGAAGCATTTTGAATTGCGATCGCTGCAGGTCCAGCCAACGCCACTAACAATTCAAGATCATTATTATTAAACGCGTTGGTTGAACCACGGGTATCTAAATAAATTACACCCAGCACTTCACTTCTAAACTGCATAGGCACACATATCACCGATGCGATATCTCCCATTATGATGCTTTGCGATGCATCAAAACGCTTATCGGCCCCAGCATCAGAGACCAGTACCGCTTCGCGCTCAACAAATGCTTGTCGTATGATGGTCGAGCTCACTTGGATAGCTTCGCCTTCAATCTTCTTGTGTTCATGCGTTGCAACCAACTTACCAGTCTCTTGGTCCACTGTCATAATGATCATGTTGCTAGCAGAGACCAATCTCAATAATTGCTCAGTAACTTTTTCAAAGACTTTTTCTAAATTGTGTTCAGAAGAAATAATTTGGTTGGCTTCATAAATAGCCTTTAATCGTGCTTGTAATTGCTCCGCTTCACTTCCTGAATTGGCATTAGTACTGGAAGTTGTAAAGAGTGTATTGTAGACATCCTGAGTTTTAGAACTCTCCATATCCCCGGCCACATTATCTTGCAATACAATGCGCCCACAATCGCCCAAGCCTGTCAGTGCCGATGTTGGAGTTGCTTCTTCAAACTGAAACTCCGTTTCACCAATCAATATCACTTGCCCATCACTTAATTTCACTTCAGCAATTCGGCGACCATCGACCAGCGTTCCATTCCCACTTTGTAAATCCAGTACAAATGCACCGCTGTCATTTACTCGAAATCGAGCATGCTGCCTGGAGACCAGAGGATTATTCAGGAATATATGACAACTGGGATTCCGGCCGATAATATACCCGTCCTCCACCGGATAACGCGCACCGGCAGAGAGCCCATTTAGTTGAACAATGTGGTGGTTTTCCACGATTCACTACTCCAATAGATATTGCTGCCAAGTCTTCGCAAAAGACAATAAATCTTATACTAACTCTAAATGTGCAATGTCTGCAAGTGTCCACTGTAGTTTTTCAAAGAAACGACTTCATTTTCCTCCCTATCAGAATACATTTCTAGACAGCATTCCTACCAGATACAATTGGTATAAATATGCTACACTGAAACGAATTGCTTATATAGAGGGAAATGATGAGACTTCTCAAAACACCTATACTCGCTTTTTTAATTCTTGTAGGACTAAGTTACACCCTGTTTACTTTTAACAATAAACGAAATGTTGTTACATGCTATTTTCCTAAAGTAGAAGCAGCTAGCGATGCACCTACCATTCAAGACAAGCCTAAGAAGGAACACACCGTGTCCGAGCCGAGCACTGAAACACACGCACACACAAATCGTCTAATCAATGAAACCAGTCCTTACCTACTTCAGCATGCACACAATCCTGTTGATTGGTACCCATGGGGTGACGAGGCATTGACAAAAGCCAAAGAAGAGGACAAACCTATTTTTTTGTCTATTGGTTACTCCGCTTGCCACTGGTGTCATGTGATGGAAAACGAGTGCTTTGAGAATGAGGAGGTTGCTGCGCTACTCAATGAGCATTTTATCAACATCAAAGTTGACCGTGAAGAACGCCCAGACATCGATGAGATCTACATGGCTGCCGTACAGGCCATGACCGGGTCAGGTGGTTGGCCCATGAGCGTATTTATCACACCCGATCTTAAGCCATTTTTTGGCGGCACCTACTTTCCAAAGGACTCAAAGTATGGACGTCCAGGATTCATAACTATATTGAACAGCTTGGTTGAGGCTTGGGAAAAAAAGCGTGAGCAAATTACAAAATCATCCAACGATCTCACTGAGCACATGATCAATGTATTAAGCTCCGAGATGAGCGGTGATGTTTTACCCACTGCCGAGATAATCACCCAAGCCACTGACCAACTACAGGGGAGCTTTGATGGCGAGTATGGTGGTTTCGGTTCGGCTCCAAAATTCCCATCTAGCCCAAGCATTGCCCTACTCTTGCGTGAGTATAAACGCAACAATTATCCTGACACATTAAAGGCAGCGACGGTCACGTTGGACCGTATGGCCCAAGGCGGGATATACGATCATCTCGGTGGAGGGTTTTCCCGGTACTCGGTCGATGATCAATGGCTGGTACCCCACTTTGAGAAAATGCTGTATGACAATGCCCAGTTGGCACAGGTATATCTGGAGGCCTATCAACTTACGGGTAATAACTATTATAGGAAGATTGTTGAAGACACCTTTACTTATATTATGCGTGATATGCGTGATGAACGCGGTGGGTTTTACTCGGCTGAAGATGCCGATAGTGAAGGAGAAGAAGGCAAGTTTTATATTTGGGATAAGTCTGAGTTGGTCGAAATATTGGGTGAAGACGATGCCCATATATTCAACACTTACTACAATGTTAAGGATAAGGGTAACTTTTCTTCACATGAGAGTTACCATGCGGGCAAAAATGTTTTACATACCCCTTTACCCGATCCAGCGGTTGCGGAATTGCTCAATATCTCTGTTGAAGAATTGCACACACGATTAAAACCCATTAAAGAAAAAGTGTTGGCCATTCGCAATCAACGAGTACGCCCTGGACTGGACGACAAAGTCCTCACATCTTGGAATGCACTTATGATTACGGCTTTTGCTCAAGGTTATCAGGTGCTTGGTGATGAAATGTATCGTAGTGCTGCCGTAGAAGCCTCCCAGTTTTTGCTGAACGATATGACTCGTGATGGTGAATTATTACGTACTCATCGTAAAGGCGAAAGCCGCCTGCCAGCCTATCTAGATGATTATGCTTTTACTGTAGCTGCCTTTCTTGATGTATATGAATCAACATTTGACATTAAATGGATTACTGCAGCTCAGCAACTGACCGACACAATGAATATAAAATTCTGGGATAACGAAGCAGGTGAGTACTATTTCACATCGGATGATCACAAAAACCTTATCATGCGAACCCGAAACTCACAGGATAGCGCTGTCCCGTCTGGTAACTCGGTTGCAGCTTATGCGTTATTGCGCTTGGCAAAATACACCGATACTGAAGCACATTATGAAAAAGCTGAGCGAATATTAAAGCGCAACTCAGTCTATTTGGACAAACATCCACTTGGATTTACCCGCATGTTGTGTACGGTAGATTTCCTCGTATATCCCCCAAAAGAAATTACTATCGTGGGTGCTTTGGAGAATACGGACACACAAGCCCTGTTGAATACAACACGCTCCGCATTCATCCCTAACAAAATAGTCGCACACCTCAACCCTACAGATAGCGATACTGCAGCACATGAAGAATTGTTGCCTCTACTGAAACATAAAGTTATGCTACATGGAAAGGCTACAGCTTATGTTTGTAAAAACTTCACCTGTAAAGAACCCGTAACAGATACAAAGTCATTGATTGAGCAATTGGCCATACAAAAAGGAGAGTAATGAATGATTGGGATGTTTAGATGGATACTTATAGGCCTATTGATTGGTCTATCGCTTTCCGTAGAGGCCATTGAAGTCAAAACGACTATTTTACAAAAAACAGCTAGCGTTCAACCCAGCTCTACACAGTTCATCGCCCTAGAAGTCGAGTTAGAAAAGGGGTTCCATGTCAACTCGAATACTCCCCTAGAAGATTGGGTAATTCCAACCATCTTGAGTATCACCACCCCTGATGGAGTTGAGGTCTCCGAAATCGTTTATCCTGAGGCTATTGAAAAAGCTGCAGGCGGTATGCCCAACATGTCCCTCTTTGATGGGCACTTTGTAATTGGCGCAGCATTGGCGATTAATGAATCGGCTATACTTGGTGATCAACCCATTACTTTAACTTTGGGGTACCAAGCCTGCAACGATAAAGTGTGTATGCAGCCTGAAGAACTGATGATTGAAAGCGTTCTCAAAATTAGTGCTGCATCAGGGTCAATTAACGACCAGCATAGTAAACTTTTTTCCAAGATTTCATTTGTGGGCGGGAGTCAGATTTCTACCACTACTACGACTACAACCACACCACTAACCTCGGACTCTGTCCCTGAAGGCGACATCATGGGTTTGCTCAAAACCTTCGAAGTCCTCGCAGTGGCTGAAGGGTTTATGGAGCCTGAAGAATTTATTCAATTTATCAATGATGCTGAATCAGGTACAGAGCGTAAAAGCATTCTTGAGGGTAAAGGCCCTATAGCCATAATGTTTCTTGTGCTTATTGGTGGTTTGGCTTTGAACCTGACACCGTGTGTTCTTCCTTTAATTCCGGTAAACCTCGCCATCATTGGTGCTGGCGCACAATCCGAATCCAAATCACGGGGCTTCCTTTTGGGGGGTGCCTATGGTCTAGCAATGGCTATTGTCTATGGTGGCTTAGGTCTGGCAGTAATTCTTACTGCGGGCACCTTTGGTACCATCAATTCTTCGCCATGGTTCAATATGGGAATAGCTATTCTATTTATTGTCTTGGGATTGTCAATGTTCGATATTATCTATATTGACTTTTCCAAGTATCAGTCCAAGTTTAATTTAGCCAAGGAAGGTAAAAAAGGCAGTCTATTACTGGCCTTCGGTATGGGCGGTATCTCAGCTTTATTGGCAGGCGCCTGTGTCGCTCCCATCGTTATTCAAATAATCGTATTTTCTAGCGATCTGTATGCAAAGGGTTCTACGATAGCTTTAGCTCTCCCCTTTTTTCTGGGACTAGGGATGGCCATCCCTTGGCCCTTGGCGGGAGCAGGTATGGGCATCATGCCCAAACCTGGCGCATGGATGGTACGGGTTAAGCAAGCCATGGGTGTGTTCATATTAGGCTTTGCGGCATATTATGGATATTTAGCATATGGACTCTTTGATAGCCGAAACGTAGATTCAAATGAAGTAACCAACAGCGTTGAAGCCCTTCTCGAAGATGGATGGACAAAGAGTATGACCCAAGGGCTTGCGCAGGCCCAAGCAGGCGAGCAGTTGGTGCTAGTGGATATGTGGGCGACGTGGTGCAAAAACTGTCTTGTGATGGACAAAAAGACGCTCAAAGCCGAGGACGTTAAAGCCGAATTAGAGAATTATGTGAAAATTAAATACCAAACTGAAGATTTAAACGCCACTCCTGCCAAAGATGTGTTAAAATATTTCAACGGTTACGGATTACCCACATATGCCATTTTGAAACCTAAAGTAGCTGAGGCATCCACAAGATAACGGAACTTTTGCGATTTTGTAGGGGTTAATCAGTAGGTTTCGGGAGAAAGTTTTTTACAAAAAAGCCGAAAAAATCGATTTTTGTGATTTTTTTTCTCGACTTTTTGCTCGTTATTATGTATATTCCTCGCTCGCAAGAGAGGGCGAACGACCGCTGCGGGGAATCGACTCTTTTGATGGGAGGTATACATGTCCGAAGCACAGGAAACAGTAGAAGAAATCAATGAAGTCCTCGAGCAACCGGAAGCAGAAGCGACCGAAAGTGCTCGAATTGTCGTCGATGAAATCGAGTATATTGTTGACGAAGCGACCGATGCTGTATTGCGTCTTCATCTGAGCGAATTTGAAGGTCCACTTGAAGTTCTCCTGTATCTCATAAAAGCGCAGGAAATCGACATTTTCGATATCCCTATCCTCCAAATCACAGAGCAATACCTCAAATTCCTTGAATTAATGGAAGATGAGAACCTAGAAGTGGCCGGAGATTACCTTGTGATCGCCGCTACACTTATCCAAATCAAATCCAAAATGCTTATCCCTGTCGAATCTGATGAGGAAGAAGAAGATATCGAAGAAGACGATCCCCGCATGGAATTGGTTGAGAAACTTATTGCGTACCGCATGTACCGCGATTGCGCTTCACGCTTAGAGCATTTGGAAGCAGAACGCTCCAATTGGTTTACGCGCAATGCTAAACCTAAAATTAAAGATCTCAGCCGCGATCCAGAAGATGACTATATCGATGCCACCATGTATGACTTGTCACAAGCATTCAAGCGCGTACTGCGCTTTATGAAAGAAGACGTGGTTCATACTGTAGAAGACGAAGAGTCTTCAGTGGACGTCAAGGTAGATTACATTCGCGGCATTCTGGATATGCAGGATAGTGTTGAATGGACTGATCTTATTAAAGTTGCCAAGGGTCGTGTAGAAGCCATTTGCACATTCCTTGCTATTTTGGAATTATGCCGTATGCACCTCATTACTCTGAATCAACATGCCAGTTACGGCACCATTCGCCTCTTTAAGCGCGAAGAGATGCCTGAAGAGCATGACGTCGAAGATGCTAACGTGGCTTAGAGCTTACAAATCGTTTTAACCATGTACACCCGCTCGGGTTACTCGAGCGGGTGTTGTTTTTTATCCCTTTACTTCATTGCAGCCATAGCCTTAAAAGGGGTATCGTATAGAAATGAATACTTAAGCCTACCGCGCTGTTGAGTAGAAAAAGAATAACATGTTCAACCTTTGGAGCAAATCATGAGACAGTGGATATCATTTAGTGCATTATTGGCCTGTAGTGTATTGGTACTAAGCGGATGCGGCACACCTCCCCCAGAGCCAGGCAATATAAGCGATAATGGGAATGGTGATGAATTCACTAGAAACAATGGATCCACCCAATATAAAAACATTCTACAAACGATGATACCCATTGAAGAACGCGATAAGGGCGGGCATATTATCGACAGCCTTGATGCAGAACCAGCCCACTTAAATATACACTTGGATACAGCTGATGCAAGTGGCGCTTATATTACCGGATTTATATTTGAGGGTTTATTAAAGATCGATAGTGACAGCCTTGAGATTATTCCGCATATTGCGAAATCCTGGGACATAAGTGAAGATAAACTTACTTATACTTTTCATCTTCGTGACGATGTCCATTTTTCCGATAACGTCCCTTTGACCGCGCATGATGTGAAATTTTCACACGATGTAGTCATGGACCCTACGAACGATACCGCAGCTGGCAGAAGCTTACGAGTAGACATAGAGTCTGCAACTGTACTTGACGATTACACAATTCAGTTTAAAGTGAATAAGCCCTATATTTACCACTTGGTGGTAATGGGTGGCAATGAGATATACCCAAAACATATTTACGGAAAAGGTGAATTTAATAACCATCCCAACAATCGTGCGCCTGTTGGTTCTGGTCCTTACACTTTTGATAGTTGGACGACGGGGCAACAAATTGTATTGGCACGCAATGAAAACTATTGGGGGCCCAAGCAGCCGTTAGCAAAACGTGTCTGGAAATTAATCACGGATGACAATGCAGCATTTCAAGCTCTGGAACGTGGCGATACCGATCGATATTTAGTGAAACCTGATGCTTGGAATCGTAAAGCATCTAAGCCTGCTTTTGAAGAGAATTTTAATAAGTTCACTCCTGATTCCCCAATCCCTGGATACTTTAGTCGCTATAACTATATCGGCTGGAACATTCGAAAACCTCAATTTGAAGACAAACGTGTACGTCGTGCTTTGTGCATGCTTTTTGATCGCCAATCCATCATTGAAAACGTATGGGGCGGATTAGGTTCAGTTATCACGGGTTCGGTATTCCATAAAATGCCCGAATACGATAAGAGTATTGAGCCATGGCCATTTGATCACGCTGGTGCTATAAAGTTATTGGACGAGGCTGGATGGGTAGATACAGACAAAGATGGTTTCCGTGATAAAAACGGTATCCGTTTAGAGTTTAGATTATCCTATGCTAGTGGAATTACTGAATATGAACGGTTGGGCTCCATTTACAAGGAGGAGCTGGAACGCGCTGGGATCTTAATGGAATTAGACCCCATCGAATGGGCGACCTTCCAAGAACGTGTGCATAAGCGAAACTTTGATGCGTGTATGCTCGCTTGGGTGACCTCCTATATCGTCGATGGTTATCCCTTATGGCATTCTTCTCAAATCGAAAAAGGCCGTAATTATCCTGGTTTAGCGCGAGATGATCTCGATACATTATTGGAAGACTATCGCGTTGAATTCGATAAAGATAAACGTATAGCAATGTCCCATAAGGTCCATTCGATTTTACACGAAGAGCAACCCTACTTATTCCTCTATGCACGCCCAGGCTTGGTAGCCATGGACAAACGTATTCATGGCGTCATCGAACATACCGGTGGATTTGATGCTGAGGACTGGTGGATTCCCACCGCTGAACAGAAGTACCGCTAAACCAAAAAACATATAGTATACGAAGGATTTGAAATGACTGACAGTTTAATACAGGGCGCATCGACACATCGCTATGAGTGGGTTGATAATTGGGCGCTTATGCCTGAGGGTAAACGTTTTGGTGACACGCATGCGGTGTGTGAAGTCTCCGATGGACGTATATTTATCCACAATGGCAGCCCTGATTCCATGGCAATCTTTTCACCTGAAGGCGAATTCCTGGAGTCTTGGGGTGAAGAATATGCCCAAGGGGCACATGGCATGCAACTTAATGTCGAGGATGGCGGGGAATATTTGTACTTAGCTGTCACTAGTCAGAATTTTATTGTAAAGACTACCCTCGATGGTGAAGTTATTTTTAAATTGGGCTATCCTGAATCCTCTGGCTTGTACGAATCTTCCGAGCAGTACGTGCCAACCAATATTGCAATAGCACCCAGTGGCGATTTCTATGTGGCCGATGGCTATGGCCTCAGTTATATCCATCACTACACGCCTCAGGGAGAGTATGTTAAAAGTTGGGGCGGCACAGGATCAGGCATTGGTGAGTTGGACTGTCCACACGGCATCTGGTGTGACATACGTAGTGGTGAACCTGAATTGGTCGTTGCTGACCGCCGAAATGTGCGCCTTCAATATTTCTCACTCGACGGTGAACATCTTCGTTTTGTTGAGGAAGGTTTGTTGTTCCCCTGTCATTTCGATCAGCAAGGCGATGATTTGCTTGTTGTCGATTTACATGGCCGCATAACAATATTGGATAAGAATAACGAGGTCATTACGCAGCTTTTCGAAAACCCCGGTGTACAAGATCGTGACGACTATCCCGATTTGCCTCACAGCGATCGTATCCCCGGCAAGTTTATTTCACCGCATGGGGCATGCTGGGATCGCTCAGGCAATATTTTCGTAGGCGAATGGATTCCAGATGGACGCATAACGAAACTCTCTCGAATCAAGAGTTAATCCGGTAGCCTTTACGGCGATCTGCATAGTAGTGCAAAACCAATTCATCTTTGGTTTTGAAATAGTATTACGCATCACCCAAAGACATGTCCGCTTTTTCCGCTATCGCACGCATAGTAGTCTGCTCATATTCATGTAGCTGGAATAATTCCAACGATGCCTTTAGAATTTTCTCTTTGCTGATATCACTTTTTGGGGCTTATTTGTAGTCATTTCAAGGCCCTCTATATTTTGAATATGTTCAAAAATCAAGTTAACATACTAAGCTATTTAATGGCATATACTTATGAACAAATCGTCTTTTAGACCTACTAATTTTTTAGTCCTATATACTGCTCGATGGTAAACTCTTGTCGGGAAAACGCGATTTATGCTATAATTTTCTATTGCTGTATTTTAAACTATCTACAGCAAAGGTTACTTAAATCATTTGGCTACATAGGAATAGAACTACCCCCACTTCTATTATGAATAGTCTTAAACCTTATATACTTCGATCGTGCTTGGTATGCGCTTCCGTCGCATCGGCTTTGCTCTTAAGCACCCCTTCTTTTTCTGACTCCATGAAATTGAATGGCAAAATCTATGATAATGTCTACGTGAGTCCGGGAACTTCGACACATTACGTGCGTTTCGCTGATGATGGAACGTTAGTGAGTGTACCCAATGAAGAAATTGATTCTTCGTCCGTTGTGTTCAGTGAGCCTGATGAACGCCGCGCTATTTCCGCAACGTGGAAAGCTAAGCGGCGTGAAAGTATGTCACATAAAACTTTGACCTATAATGAATGGCGGGATAAAGTACGTCGTAAAGACACCAAAGCGGTCCCTGAAGCTAAATCTTCGACGCCTCGCCGACTTACCCAATCGGACTTGAAGGCTAAAATGGCTCGTCGCAATACCAGCAGTAGCCGTGGTCAAATCAAAAAGTTTGTCAATAGTGAGGGTGTGGCATCCTTGACAAACACACCTGAATATTTTGAAGGTAAGCCAGAATATCTTGAAGTAGATTTCAATTATGATCTCATTGTAGTACCCGATAAATTTAAAGGGCAACCTGATCCGGATATGAAGCACATCGATAATATTATCACTCACTATGCTAACAAGTATGATTTAGATAAGGCCCTTGTATATGCAGTAATCAAGCAGGAAAGTAACGGGAATCCCAAAGCCATCTCCCATGCAGGCGCTCGCGGCTTAATGCAATTAATGCCGGGTACTGCTCATGACTTGGGTGTGTATAATTCTTTTGACCCTGTACAAAATATTGCTGGGGGCACTCAGTATCTAAGCAAGATGAAAGAATTGTTTGATGACGATGTTACCTTGGTTTTAGCAGGTTATAATGCTGGGCCAGGGAATGTGAAAAAATACAACGGCGTACCGCCTTTTAAAGAAACACAAAACTATGTGCGCCGGGTGCAGCAATTACAACGACTGTACAAACGCACTGGGATGCCCAAATTCGGGATGTTAGCTTCGGCTAAAAGTGCATCGGGCAGAAAACGACAGTAACTAAAATTTCAGTAAAGGGTCGCTTTCACCGGCATCGCGAAAGGCATTGCTCCGCTCAACACAAGTAGGACAGGTTTCACAGGGATTCTCTCCCCCACGATAACAACTCCACGTGCGTGCGAAATTAACTCCCAACTCCAATCCCCGAGTAACCAGCTCATTTTTTTTCATTCCGACAAAGGGTGCATGAACGGTGATGGCATCCTTTCGATTTAATGACAACACAGCATTAATAAGTGTTAAGAATTCTTCCGTGCAATCCCAATAGCCATATTCGTCGTGTGCTTGTGCACCATAATATATATCCCTAATGCCTTCAGCCTCTGCATAGGCCGCTGCGATGGATAATAACATCATGTTGCGATTGGGGACATAAGTAGGCGGTTGTACTAAATCATCTTCACTTAACGATTCCAAATCGGGCACCTCGGCCCCTTCAGAAACCAACGAGGTTCCCTCTGCCAACAATCCCCCCATAAAGCTTATATCCAAGATTTTCAATCTTCCTTGTGGGAGCATATCCACCTGTGCATGGGCACAGTCCAGTTCACGTAGATGTCGTTGACCGTAGTTATAGCCCAAGGCCTGTATAGAGCCATAATTATTGCTTTGATGGACGTGATGGAGGAGTACCGACGAATCCAATCCACCACTTAATAATACGAGTGCTGTATGTTTTGAGTGCATTGTTGTTGCCTTATGGAACTTCACTGAAGATGACCACACTGTATCATATCGTCCTGCGGTAGGAAAACTTCGGTACTTGTCTGTACTTTGAAAGAAGGGTATGATATACCTATTAACTAATAAATTATCATGTCACAACATAGAGGGTATACCATGTCAGACCAATTCAAACAACCATCGACAAGTATTGTTTCTCGTCGGTCTTTTTTAAAGAAAGCTGCTTCTGCGAGCGCATTGGGCATTGTAGGCCCGACCATATTACCAGGCTGTGTGTCTGTCAACCATGCTACTATCACCCGCACCCCTCGCCCGAGTGGAAAAATTCACATTGCTGCTGTAGGTATAGGGTGGCAAGGGGGCTACAACTTAGGGCAATTCCTTCAAAACCCTGATGTACAAGTTGTAGCGGTATGCGATCTGGATGAAGTCCATCTCAAACGTGCTAAGAAAAAAGTAGACAGTACCTATGAGGGATTTGACTGCCCAGCGTATTCCGATTACCGTGAGATGTATGAGAAAGAAGATATCGATGCTGTAAGTTTAGGACTACCTGATCATTGGCATGCGATTCCGGCCATTGACGCAGCTAAATATGGCTATGATGTATTTGGCGAAAAACCCTTCTCTCATTCATTAGTCGAAGGTCGTGCAATGGTGGATGCCCTCAATGACAATGGCTGCATCTGGCAAACCGGTAGCTGGCAACGTTCCAAGCCAGAATTTCATCGCGCTTGTGAACTGGTTCGTAATGGACGCATTGGTAAAGTCCACCACATTGAAGTCGGTTTGGGCGGTGGTCATAGTAGATTTGGTGATGATGCCGATGACAAAACATTCCATCCGATGGCTCCACCGCGCTTGGACTATAAAACTTGGCTTGGACCAGCCGGAACTCCTAAAGATCTCCCTTATTCCCCAGCGCGTGTACACAAACACTGGCGTTGGGTAATGGCTCATGGTGGCGGTCAGTTGATGGATTGGATCGGTCACCATGGAGATATCGCACATTGGGGCGTTGGTCTGGATAATGATGGGCCTATCCGCGTATTGGGAAGTGGTAAATGGAACAGTGATGCACTGTGGGATGCTCCTTATGAATATGACTGTGGCGCAACATACGAAAACGGTATGACCATGTCTATTGCCTCTAAGAACCGCCATGGTGCTAAATTTTTTGGTGACGATGGTTGGATTTTTGTAACACGCGGAAAGTTGGAAGCGAGTAATCCTGAAGTTCTCAAATCAGAAATTGGTGAGAACGAAATCAAATTATATAAGAGCACCAATCACTGGACAAACTTTACAGACTCCATTAAATCGCGCAAACCAACCATTACTCCTGCTGAAACTGCACATCGTTCGGCATCAATTGGTCACTTATGCAACGTAGCGATGTACACTGGACGAATCATAGATTTTTGTCCGAAATCAGAAAAAATTAAAAACGACAAATGTGCCGAGGATTTATTAATGGCACCTTATAAGAACGGTTACAAACTCGGTTAACCAAAATGCTTTATTTGTCGACACTACGAACGCCTCTGCATAATGCAGATGCGTTCTTTTTTAGCGAATAGGGAGCAGATTGTCTGCAAAAGAAACTATACCATCGTATCCGCCTATGCAGGTGTACAAAGAGGGTAAATGCATTGTATATTCTCCTGTTTAATTCGGTTTAATCGGCTCAGGAGTCCATGGAGAATAGAGTAAGTTAATAATAACGTCCAGTTGATCTCTAAGTCAAAAATCAAACGATCATTCCACGAATTTTTTCTGTAGTAACAAACAGGACGCACGATGGTTGTCATGAAAATTGCCGAGTTTGGGTTCTTGTTGCTGGCATTGGGCTTCGGCTATGGGACAGCGGGGATGAAAGGAGCATCCAGCGGGTGGATTGAGAGGTGACGGTGGATCGCCGTGCAAAATAATGCGTTGGCGATTGCGTTCCTCTATGGGGTCCGGTACTGGCACGGCACTGATTAGTGCCTGTGTATAGGGATGCTGAGGATTTTTAAGAACATCATGCGTAGTGCCTTCTTCCACAACACGGCCCAAGTACATCACTGCGACTCGTTGAGCGATATGGCGCACCACAGAGAGATCATGTGTTATGAAAATCATACTGAGACGTTCTTCCGCACATAATTTTGCAAGTAAATTTAAGATTTGTGCTTGAACTGAAACATCTAAAGCCGATACAGGTTCATCGGCAATGATTAAGCGCGGTTTCAAGGCAAGCGCTCGTGCAATCGCAATACGTTGCCGTTGACCACCAGAAAACTCATGTGGATACTTTTGCATGAAGCGTGGTGCCAATCCGACTTTTTCCATCAGTTCAACCACAGCTTGCTTTACCGTTTCCTTAGCAGCAAGCTTATGGGCGAGCATGGGTTCGGCCAACGTTTTAAACACGGTCATGCGTGGATTTAAGGATGCATGTGGATCTTGAAAGATCATTTGTATGGCTGGACGCGCTTTTTTCAGCTCAGAACGAGACATTGTCTGTATTGATTCACCATTCAGGTACACCGTACCAGCCGTAGGAGGGACCAAATTTAAAATACTGCGTGCAAGAGTAGATTTTCCACAGCCTGATTCGCCCACTAAGCCCAAAATCTCACTATGGCGCAGTTCCAGCGAAACGCCGTCCACCGCTTTCACTATCTCGCCTTTATTCTGCTGAGAAGGGAAATGTATTTTGATTCCACACACTTCCAGCAAGGGTCTACGTACTTCGATCATAGCTCCCCTTTCTGTGCACGAATACATGCAGTAGCATGATTGAGCATGATGGTGTGTAAGTGGATATCGTCTCGACAGGCTTCAATCGCATGTTCGCATCGAGCAGAAAATGAACACCCTTCAATAGGTTTTGTTAAGTCAGGTGGCATTCCTGGAATTGAATATAATTCTTTCCCATCTGTGTTCATTGAAGGTAGTGATTTCATTAATGCATGCGTGTAGGGATGGCGTGGCGAATGAAATAGTGACGAAGCAGTGGCTTGTTCTACCAATCGTCCGGCATACATCACCGCCACAGAATCGCAGATGCCGGCTATGACGCCTAAATCGTGGGTAATTAATATTACGGCCATACCGTTTTTTTCTTGAAGCGATTTGATGAGCTCGAGAATTTGTGCTTGGATGGTGACGTCGAGAGCCGTAGTGGGTTCATCGGCGATAAGGATCTCGGGCTCGGTGATAAGAGCCATAGCGATGACTACGCGTTGGCGCATGCCGCCTGAGAATTGGTGAGGGTGTGCGTTCATGCGTTGTTCGGCATCTTGTATACCCACGGCTTCCAACATATCGATGGAGCGCTTGGCGGCGGCTTCTTTGCTTAAGCCTCTGTGTAGAAGCAGGGGTTCCATTAATTGTGCGCCAATAGTCATATAGGGATTGAGCGCAGTCATGGGATCTTGGAAAATCATGGAGATGCGTTGTCCACGAATTTTGCGCAATTCATCTTTGGATGCATTTAACAGGTCGACCCCATCAAAGTATGCCGAACCGGATTCGATGCGTCCTGGAGGCATGGGGATGAGTCCGAGTAATGAATAACAGGATACGGACTTTCCTGATCCTGATTCGCCAACAATGCCAAGGGTTTGCCCTTTTTCTAGAGAATAGGATACGCCATCCACAGCACGTACAATACCGGCTCGAGTATGAAAATGGGTCGCTAAGTTGTCAACCGTAAGCAAAGACATCATCATTAATCCTTGGCCACGCGTGGGTCAAGAGCATCCCGAAGCCCATCGCCTAAAAAGTTTAAACTGAATAAGGTCAAGCTTAAGGCAATACTTGGATAAATTAGCAGCCATGGCGATTCCAACATAGAATCGGCCCCGTCGTGTATCAGAAGCCCCCATGAACTCATCGGAGGCTGCACACCTAGACCGAGAAAACTAAGAAAGGCTTCTAGCAACATAACATTGGGAATGGTGAGAGTAGTATAGACTATAACTGGGCCGAGGGTATTGGGAATAAGATGGCGTGTAAGAATCTGAAACCGACTTAATCCCATAGAGATGGCTGCTTCGACAAATTCTTTTTCTTTGAGTGATAAAATCTGACTGCGCACGATGCGCGCCATAGTAAGCCATTCTACTGCGCCAATGGCGAGAAAAAGAAGGATAATATTCCGCCCCAAAAACACCATAAGAATGATAACGAATATGGTGAAAGGTAAGGCATACATAATATCGACGATACGCATCATCACCGAGTCTGTACGACCACCCAAAAATCCCGCTGTCGCGCCATAGAGAACCCCCACTAAGAGGGAGACAGCAGTAGCGACAAATCCAACCATCAATGAAATGCGACCGCCATATAGAATACGCGTAAAAAGGTCACGGCCGATTAGATCGGTACCAAACCAATGCTCAGCACTTGGACCTGAAGCACCCAATCTATAATCCGGTGCGTCATATTCATATGGGGCAATCAGAGGGGTAATGAGGCTTATGCCTGTTAAAAATATCAAAAAGCAGGCTCCAAAGAGGGCCAGTTTATTTTTCTTTAAACGTCGAAATGCGTCTTTCCATAAAGATTGACCTTGCTCGACTTCGTATGTAGATTCGGAGGTGTTAGGCATTGCGCAACCTCGGATCAATCCATGTTAACAAGAGATCGGATATTAAATTCAGAATCAGAATTAGAGTAGCGTAGAGGATAACTGTCCCCAAAATCATGGTGTAATCTCGATTGAAAGCCGATTCTACAAACAACTTACCAAGGCCGGGAATTTGGAATACTGTTTCCACTACGAATGAGCCGCTCAAAAGGCCAGCCGTTGCGGGCCCAAGGAATGCAATCACAGGCGTAACACCTCCTCGTAATGCATGCTTGAGGATAAGACGGGTTTCAGAGAGTCCCTTTGCACGTGCCGTCCGTATAAAATCGTTAGAGAGGACTTCAAGCATACCTCCTCTACTCAATCGAGCAATATAAGCGGCATACATGGCACCTAGGGTGATACTGGGCAGGACCTTGTCTACGGCTTCTTCCCATCCCGATACCGGAAACCACCCTAAATTAATACCAAAAATAAAAAGAAGTATTGGGCCAAGCACAAAGTTGGGCACACAGATACCGATCATAGCTAAGGTCATGGGTGTGTAATCTTGCCAAGAATTGGGTTTTAGTGCTGCAATGATGCCGGCGGTTAATCCAATGAGTAGGGCAACACAAAGTGCATAAAATCCCAGTTCGAGGGAAACCGGAAAGCTTTGTGCAATGAGTTCATTGACTGAACTGGAGGCATTTTTAAAAGATGGACCGAAATCGCCTGAAAGAAGTCCGCCCATATAATCAGTATATTGCTCCATAAGCGGCGCATTTAGATTGTAATGTGCTTCGATACGTTCTTGGATCTGGGGATCCAATTCTTTTTCACGATCAAAGGGCCCGCCGGGCGCTAAGCGAATAAGAAAAAAAGTAATCGTCACAATCGCCCATAAGACGGGGATAGATTCGAGCAATCGTTTAAGTACAATTTTCTTCATGCGAGCTTCTTGGTTTTTGAATACTTGGTTAGGGATGTATTGTACTGAATCTGATAGGTGAAGTTAAGTTTTTTCGTTATTCTTTATCGCCTCCGGCGCGGTCCACGTCGTTTTCCATGCCGCTTACGTTTCGACCCCCCCTTTAAATCGGCCCGCATTTGCGGTTCAGGCGGAGTGATTACAGGTATATTTTGCGGTCCTTGATTGTCTTCTAAGGAATTAAAGCTATTGCAACGTGGACATTGGGAAATAGGATTGGCACTTTCATCCAAGTAGGTACAGGCGCAAAAAGTGCATTTCCATAGGAATTGCTCGCCGAGGTACTGTTGTGGTTTGCGTACTGACAACTCAGTATACAAATATATAGCGAGTACAATTAGCCCTAAAAGAATCATATACAGCGCGAGGGCCATGGTCAGGGAAATCTCTATCACAATAGCCACTCCCCTACATTTTGTGCAGCCTGAATGGTGAGGGTTCCATGTTGTTTTTCAGGACCTTCCAGAAGGGGAGTAAATCGATATTTTTTTAATGCATCCACACTGTCTTGCACAATTCCAGCCTCATCGGCTAGTGGCATTTGTACAGTGATCACATTACCTTCTTGATCTACTTCAAATACCAACACAAGCGACTCATTACTCATACTATTGAAAGTAGAAGCATCGGCCCCCCACAATGCATCTACTTTTTCAAGCAGCAGTGGCTGGCGCGTATAAGGGGGGGTTAACCATTCCAAGGTCGCATCAAAACCTGGCGCAGGATGGCCTATCATCATTCGACGCGCTTGATCTTCTTCAGAAAACACCTCTGTATCGTCTTTTCTAGAAAACAATTCACCAACTGTATGTAACTTCTCCCCCACCTGAGCCCATAAGTCATCTGGGGTATCATCCAACAATTCTTTGTATCGTTTACGAGTAGCGGGGTCCAGTGTTTTGGTGCTAGGCAATTCTAGTTCGGAAAAGTTTAACCGCGGTAGATCAACAGATGGGAGATCGGGCCATGAGGGCTGTATCGATTCGCTTTGAGCACCCTCACCAAACAGTGCAGGGTTGGCTTCCGGTTGAAAGGCTTTTGAAAATGTGGGGGCTTCAGCCGAATCGATTATGCTGATTCGATAGTATCCTAATTCATCCGCGGGGAAATATACAACAATGCGAAAAATGGTCACCATGGAAAGGTGAAATGCAAAGGATACACCAAGCGCCATCCGAAAAATGCGATCACGCTTCCCTACGGGCTTCATAACTATTCTTCAGCAGGGTTAGCGACAATGGAGGATTGAGATATACCAAGGGAATTTAGAATACCCAACACCTCAATCAAGCGTCCGGCCTCGGAGCGAGCATCGGGTCGAATCAATACGAGTAATTCAGGATCGGCTGCCGCTTTTTCTTGGATAATCAATCCCATTTCATCAAGTGAATTTACTTGTATTTCATCGATGTAAATCTTCCCTTTGCCCTCTGGTCCATCGCTTCCATGAGCCAAGGTAATAGAGACTTCTTTTTTCTCGACTGTGGTTGCACCTTTGGCCTCGGGTAATTCAATTTGAATAGAACTTTGCACCACGAAAGTTGCTGAGAGCATGAAGAAGATCAACAACTGGAATACCACATCGATCATTGGAGTGAGATCTAGTTTGGGCTGTTCGCGATGGTTGCCTATTTCTTTTTTAAATTTCATAGCTGAGTGGAATCGCTTAGTTGTCTTCGTTTGTAAGTAGTTCAACCAATTCTGATGAGCTGATCTCCATTTCAAGCACCATATTATCTACACGAGTGACGAAATAGTTATAGGCAACGAGGGTTGGAATAGCTACGGTCAACCCTGCAGCTGTGGTGACGAGCGCATTGGAAATCCCTTCAGCCAAATCACTGGGATTCACTAACCCTTGCTTGTCTTTAATTTGCGCAAAAGCTTTAATCATCCCGGCGACGGTTCCTAGGAGTCCCAATAGGGGCGCAATATTGGCACAGGTGGCCATAGCAGGGAGATAGCGTTCGAGACGTGGAATTTCGAGGTGACCGGCATCTTCGATAGCTTCGCGAATATCTTCTTTACCGCGGTTGTGTTTGAGAATGCCCGCTTTCACAATACGCGCAACAGGAACATCCATCTCCTGACAAATATCAATGGCTTCTTGAATGCGTTTCTTCATCAAGAAAGTTCGCATAGTATCCATTAACTCGCGGGTGTCAATAGTGGCGCGCCTTAAGGTAAAAAAACGCTCGATGGTAATGGCGAGTGCCACTACGGAACACGCCATAATGGGCAGCATAATAATCCCGCCCGTAAAAATAATCTCATATGCTTCGGAAAGCTGTGGCACCTGTCAATCCCCCTGTGTTCAATCTACCTGCGCAATGCCTATAGATAGTTATACCCCATTTGGCCTAAGAGTTTCTAATGCATCACCAATGTACCCAATCCTGATTGAGTGAAAATCTCCAGCAATAGGGCATGAGTAACGCGGCCGTCAATGATATGGGCTTTTTGTACACCGTGTTCGAGTGCATTTTGGCATGCAGCCACTTTCGGAATCATGCCCCCAGCAATGACGCCTCGATCCGTTAATTCTTGTATTTCAGATACTTTAAGCTGGTGGATCAGTGAACTTAATTCGTTGACATCACGTAATAAACCAGGTGTGTCTGTCATAAATACCAGCTTTTCAGCTTTTAAGGCTCCCGCTATTTCGCTGGCAGCGGTATCGGCATTCACATTCCACGTTTGCCCTTCTGAATCGGTTGCGATAGGGGCAATGACTGGAATCGTCTCGGCTTCGCACAGCACATTTAATATACTGGCATTGACCATCTCTATTTGACCTACTTGCCCGACATCTACTCCATCAGGCAACTCCACTTTTTTTGCATGGAGAAGGTTGGCATCTTTACCGCATAAGCCGAGCGCACTCCCCCCGGCTTGATTGATGAGGCTTACGATATTTTTATTTACCGAACCGGCAAGTACCATTTCTACAACTTGTACAGCTTCTTGCGATGTAACTCGAAGCCCATTATGAAAATGAGATTCTACATCTAATTTTTTCAATGTCGCACTAATGTGTGGCCCGCCACCGTGCACAACAACAGGATTCATACCAACATATTTCATAAGAACTACATCTTGGGCAGTCAAACGGCTCATGGCGGGATCATCCATCGCGCTACCACCGTATTTAACGACGATGGTTTTACCCGAGAACTCCCGAATATACGGCAGTGCTTCGGCTAATACTTTTGCTTTCTCGATGAATTCCTGCATGAATAATCCTAAACGTTATGAGCGGTAGTCCGCGTTAATGCTAACATAATCGTGGCTCAGATCCGAGGTCCAAAATACTGCTTGACCAGAACCTTTTCCAACGGAGATGTGAGTGGTGAATTCAGGTTGCAACATAATGGCTGCAGCATCTTCTTCTTTGTATTGGGCCACCTGACCGTTTTGATATAAAACAATTGAGTCTAAGGCAACTGAAAGCTCTTCGGGATTGAATTGAATTCCAGAATAGCCTGCAGCACAGGCGAATCGCCCCCAATTGGGATCTTGCCCAAAGAACGCTGTCTTGCACAACATGGAATTACCAATTGCACGCGTAATCGTTTTGGCGTCTTCATCGGTCTCGGCACCCGTAACAGAAATTTCAACAAATTTCGTAGCCCCTTCACCGTCTTTAACAATATCTTTGGCCAACTCTTGGCAAATTGTTGTTAAGGCCTCTTTGAATTTTTCGTATTCAGGGGAATCCGCTTGGATTTCTGGCGTACCACTCATTCCATTGGCAAACACCAAAACCGTATCGCTTGTACTCATATCGTTGTCCACCCCTATCTGATTAAAAGAGATTTCGACTATCTCTTTAGTCAGGGGTTTGAGCAATTCGTGTGGGATATCGGCATCGGTGGTGATTACAGAAATCATAGTAGCCATGTTGGGCGAAATCATCCCTGAGCCTTTGGCCATACCGCCTAGTGTTACTGCCCGGCCGCCTATTTCATAATCAATTGCCCGTTCCTTGGGAACGGTATCGGTGGTCATGATGGCTTTGGCTGCATACGAGTGGCCTGGTTCGGACAAGCGATCGATACAGTCGTCTATACCATTTTCGATCTTGTCCATGGGCAACAGTACACCAATTACTCCAGTACTACAGATGCAAATATCATTAGGATAGATAGGACCACAACTGGCAACAAACCCAGCCATATCTTTAACATCACTTAAGCCTTTCTTACCGGTCGCTGCATTGGCATTCCCACTATTTATAAAAACGCCCCATGATTTACCTCGTTCACATACATTCATATTCCATAGAACGGGTGCAGCTTTCATCACATTTTTTGTAAACGTTCCAGCAACAGTGCAAATCTGTTCACTCATAACGAGTGCACAATCGAGATTTTCGGGATTGTTTTTTAAACCTGCATGTACACCCGAAGCTTTAAACCCAACTGGCTTTGTAACGCCCCCTTCCATAGAGGTCATATCGTCATCCCTCCGAGACAAAGTCCGGTAGACTCATCGAGTCCAAACATAAGGTTCATGCATTGGAGTGCCATACCTGCAGTTCCCCCAAGGAGGTTGTCGATTGCACTGACAACGATGATGTTACCTGTCCGTTCGTCTTTTACCCACCCAAAATCGCAGAAGTTGGTTCCCTGAACTTGATTGAGATCAGGGATATTGCCTTCCCCTAAAACGCGTACAAATGGTTCGTTATCATAGACACTAAAAACGTTGTCTAGATCAACATTTACTGTAGGCCGTATTGTAATGGTTGATAATATACCACGTGTATAGGGTCCGATATGCGGTGTAAACTGCACCTGGGCAGCATGATCTATTTCTTGTTCCATTTCAGGGGTATGTTGATGTATCCCTAATTTATAAGCTCGTACATTTTCATTCATTTCGGGGAAATGGAATATTTGTGCAATTGAGCGGCCTGCACCAGAAATTCCTGAAATGGCATCAATGATGATAGGAATTTCAGGTTTTACGGCTGGTACTAGAGGTTTAAGAGGGGTCAAAACACTCAGTGGGTAGCAGCCGGGCACTGCAATTAATTCAGCTGACTTGATAGCTTCCCTATAGGCGGGCACCATACCATAAACCCGTTCTTGGATAGACTCAGCTTGGGTATGATCGATTTTGTAATAGGTTTTGAAATCCTCGAGATTACGTAATCGAAAATCTGGCCCCATATCAATGACTTTTACACCTGCATTCCGCAGTGCTGCTCCGGTATCCATGGATTTAGTTCCTGGAACTCCTATAAATACAACATCGCATGCGTCCGCCATCACTTGTGCATCGAATTCAACAAACACAACATCGGTAAGCCCTTTAAATGCAGGAAGTACATCGGCTACAGATTGACCCACAGCAGATGTAGACGAGGCCATAACTAGCTCCGCCTTGCTATTATTAATGAGAAGTCGAAGCAATTCCCGACCGGCATACCCTGTTGCGCCTACCAAACCTGCCCGAATCATGAAAATCTCCTGTAAGTATCAGTCAATTATACAGTTGTGACCCAAACCCAATCAATAGAAAGCGAATGAATGCACTTGGGCATTTAAAGTATGACACCTTATGCGCATCTTTTGTAATAAAATTTCTACTGAATTTGCTCAAACTTGATTGAATGGATATACGATTTTACTTAAGACCAAGAACATCTTGCATATCGTACATGCCGGGTGCTGCTTTGGTAGTAAACTGCGCTGCAATAAGCGCTCCACGGGCAAAGTTATCGCGATTATGTGCTTTGTGGGTTAACTCGACACGTTCACCTTGCCCGATGAATGAGACAGTATGATCACCAGCGACATCACCGCCGCGTAATGCGTGCATACCAATTTCACGAACAGGGCGTTCACCAACCATTCCTTCTCGACCGTGTTTGGTTTCATCGGCATAGGAAAGCTCTAGCGCATCGGCCACACATTCACCCAGACGCTCCGCAGTACCGCTTGGGCTGTCTTGTTTTTTATTGTGATGGGTTTCGACAATCTCTACATTATAATCGAGTCCTAATACCCCAGCAGCTTCAGCAGCAAGCTTAAACAGCAAGTTTACACCGACACTAAAATTTGGAGCAAAAACGATGGGGATATTGTGTGCGAGCACTTCAAGTTCTTTTTTATCGTGATCGGAGAGGCCTGTAGTACCAAGCACAACGGCTGTACCACTGCTTGCAGCTGAACGCACGTTGTCCATGCATACGTGGGCCAAGGTAAAGTCTATAATAACGTCGGCTTCACTCATGGCTTCGGTCGCGGTTACACTCAAGGGTACTTCCACCGGATTCCCACTTTCATGACCAACTGAAATGGATTCGCCTGCACATTCGGGCTTATCAAATGCTCCAGCAATCCCGATCTTAGGGTTGGCTGCGGCCAGTTCTAAAATACGTCTTCCCATGCGCCCAAGAGCACCTGCCATGCAAATATTCATCGTTATTCTCCTTTGTGCCCTGTTCTGGCACTATCACAACTTACTATGCGTACAAAAAAGCCGGTAACGATCATAAAGGTCATTACCGGCTTGATAGGTGTTTACTGCATACCTTAGGCTTCGCTTGCGTCCTCGCCTACTTCAGCTAAGACTTCTTCGTCTTCGTCCGAACCAATTTCGAGGTCATCAGCGTAGTCTTCAAGCGGATCGGACTTAATGGTCACCAAAGTATCTTGGTATAAGTCAGATCCGGTACCGGCTGGTACCAAGTGACCAATAATCACGTTCTCTTTCAAGCCTGTCAGATAATCTTTCTTACCGGACAAGGCTGCTTCGGTCAGCACACGTGTAGTTTGCTGGAATGAAGCTGCTGCGATGAAGCTTTCCGTACTCAACGCGGATTTAGTGATCCCTTGCAGAATCGGTTGCGCTTCTGCTGGACGTCCACCTTTTTCCAGGGTTTTCATGTTTTCTTGCTGGAATTGGATTTTATCCACTTCCTGATGCGCAAGGAATGGTGTATCGCCTGGGTCATCTTTAATTTTTACTTTACGAAGCATTTGACGAACAATCACTTCGATGTGTTTATCGTTTGTACGTACCCCTTGGAGACGGTATACCTGCTGCACTTCATCCAACAGATATTTACGCAGGGCATCTTCCCCTTGTACTTCCAAGATGTCTTTCGGTATTACTGGTCCGTCGGTCAGTTGCTGTCCCGCAGTTACGCGGTCGCCACTTTGAACGTTCAAGTGCTTACCATGAGGAATAGCGTATTCACGCTCTTTACCTACTGGAGGCATCACTTTCACTACCCGCTTACCTTTGCTTGTTCCGCCAATCTCAACAATACCGTCGATGTGAGAGATAACCGCTGGGTCTTTAGGTTGACGCGCTTCGAAAAGCTCGGCCACACGAGGTAGACCCCCAGTAATATCTTTAGTCTTACTAAATTGACGTGGTGTTTTGGCAAGGAGGTCACCAGCTTTAACTTTTTCGCCGTGTTTAACCATGACGTGTGTTTGAGCAGGCACCGTAGCGTAACCGGCCAATTCATCATTTTCACCCATCACCGTAATTTGTGGGTGAAGGTCTTGTTTATGTTCGGTCACAACCACTTCTTCAAGACCGGTGTCGGGGTTAATATCCATGCGGATAGTTACGCCTTCAAGCATGCCTTCCAATTGTACCGTGCCGGAGCTTTCAGCCATGATGGAAACGTTATAAGGATCCCATTCATACAGCACTTGCCCTTTACGCAACTTATCACCGTCACCAGAATGTAATGCGCAACCAGCAGGTACCGGGAATCGCTGTACTTCGATGCCGTCTTTGTTGATAAGCTTAATTTCACCAGCGCGATTTACCACTACCGTTTTACCTTCACGGTTTTGAGAGGTACGTACGTTGTTAAATACAACGGTTGCATTTTCTGGCATTTTAACTTCGTTGGATTCCACTTGACGTGATGCCGCTCCACCAATGTGGAAGGTTTGCATGGTCAATTGAGTTCCGGGCTCACCAATGGATTGAGCAGCAATAATACCTACTGCCTCACCGCGTTCTACCAGTTTACCGGTAGCGAGGTTACGACCATAGCATTTCGCACAAATTCCGCGTTGAGCTTGGCATGTAAGTACTGAACGGATAATAACCGATGGGATACCTTTTTCAACGATGAGTTTTGCTTTGGCTTCATCAATCTCTTCATCGGCACATACGATTGGATGTTCAAGATCGGGTACTGTAATGTCATCCAATGCTGTACGACCAACAATACGCTCATCGAGTGGTGCGATAATATCTGCACCATCCATTAGTGCTTCCATCGTGATGCCACTCAGCGTACCACAGTCATCGATATCAACAATCACATCTTGTGATACATCAACCAGACGACGAGTTAGGTAACCAGCATCGGCTGTTTTCAATGCGGTATCGGCCAAACCTTTACGCGCCCCGTGAGAGGAAATAAAGTATTCAACCACTGTCAATCCTTCACGGAAGTTTGACGTAATGGGTGATTCAATAATGTCACCGGAAGGTTTCGCCATCAAACCGCGCATTGCAGCAAGTTGACGAATTTGGTTTTTAGAACCACGAGCACCCGAGGTATACATCAAGTGAATACCGGTAAACCCGTCTTCGTTATCAGCGATAGCTTTCAACATTACAGAAGCCACTTCTTCAGAAGTAGTGGTCCATTGGTCAATAATCTTGTTGTAACGCTCACCTTCAGTAATCAACCCGTTTTGATACATTTCATCAATACGGGAAACTTCATCACGAGCATCATTGAGTAAGGTTTCTTTTTCTGCAGGAATCAACATATCAGACACTGCAATGGATACCCCTGAAGCGGTCGCGAATTTAAATCCGGTCACTTTCAAGGCATCCAAGAGTTCGATGGTCTTAGCATGGCCCAGACGTTGGTATACATCAGCAATTACATCACCAATACTACCGGCATTCAGCTCCATGTTTACATCTTGCACGTGCACTTCGGCTGGTAAGCTTTCCGCCAACAATACGCGACCCACTGTTGTATCAACTGTTTCGCCGTCGCTCTTTACTTTAATGTGTGCGTGAATGTGTACTTCACCCATTTCATGCGCCATTACTACTGACCTTTCAGAAGCATAGACACGACCGGGTTGAAGAATTTCACCATTCTCACCTGACCACTCAGATTTCCATTCACCGTCAACGTTTGGACGTTTCTTGGTCATCCAAGCCAGTCCTAAAACGATATCCTGTGAAGGAGTCACAATAGGACGTCCATTCGAAGGAGAGAAGATATTGGTTGATGAAAGCATCAACAAACGAGCTTCCAACTGTGCCGCTGGCATCAGTGGCAAGTGTACAGCCATTTGGTCACCATCGAAGTCAGCGTTGAATGCTTTACATACAAGCGGGTGCAAGCGGATGGCTTTACCTTCAATCAATACAGGGTGGAATGCCTGAATCCCCAAACGGTGCAGAGTCGGTGCGCGGTTGAGCATTACAGGGTGTTCTTGTATGACTTCTTCAAGGATGTCCCACACTTCGCTACGTCCTTGAGCAATTACACGTTTAGCGGCTTTAATCGTTGTCGCCAATCCGCGTTCTTTTAATTCATGAATAATGAATGGCTCGAAAAGTTCGAGGGCCATTTTCTTTGGCAGACCGCATTGGTGCAGTTGAAGTGTAGGTCCAACAACAATTACGGAACGACCAGAGTAATCTACGCGTTTACCGAGCAAGTTTTGACGGAAACGACCTTGCTTCCCTTTGAGCATATCACTCAACGATTTCAATGGGCGGTTACCGGCACCAAGCACGGTACGTCCATGACGACCGTTATCGAAGAGTGCATCCACCGCTTCTTGCAACATGCGTTTTTCGTTACGCAAAATCACTTCTGGCGCACGCAGTTCAATGAGGCGTTTGAGACGGTTATTACGGTTAATAACACGACGATAGAGATCGTTCAAGTCACTGGTTGCGTAACGTCCACCTTCTAGGGGTACCAATGGGCGCAAATCTGGAGGTAAGATGGGCACAACGTCCAACACCATCCATGCAGGATTGTTGCCTGATTTGCGTAATGCTTCAACTACCTTAAGGCGCTTAATGGCTTTGGTACGACCTTGAATAGATTTGGTTTGTTTGAAATCGGCATGCAATTGAACGCTCAACTCTTCCAAGTCGATTTCGTCCAATAATTCGCGAATGGCTTCAGCACCCATTTTGGCGATGAAGGCATCTTTACCAAACTCACCTTTGGCATCCTGAAATTCATCTTCGGTCAAGGTCTGCATTTTTTCGAGCGTGGTTTCACCGGGATCGATGACCAAGTAATTCTCGAAGTAAATTACACGTTCCAATGAACGAATAGAAAGGTCCAGCAAGTTACCAATGCAACTTGGGGTAGTCTTGAAAAACCAAATATGCGTTACTGGCACACCAAGTTTAATACACCCCATACGCTCACGGCGAACTTTACTCTCGGTAATTTCGACGCCGCAACGGTCACAAGTGATACCACGGTGTTTTACTTTTTTGTATTTACCACAACCGCATTCCCAGTCTTTTACGGGTCCGAAAATACGCTCGCAGAATAAGCCATCTTTTTCTGGCTTAAATGTACGGTAGTTGATTGTCTCTGGCTTCTTAACTTCACCATGAGACCAGCGCAACAATTCTTCCGGAGAAGCAATTTTAATCTGGAGAGCATCAAAGCGATCGCCAGTAGTAGGTAGAAACTTAGTCAATGTCTATTCCTCCGTAGCTTCTTCGTCATCAGCGTCTTCGTCTACATCGACGTCCACTGTCCCCTCAACTTTAACGAGCTTAATCACATCAAGACACAAACTCTGCATCTCACGAACCAACACATTAAAGGACTCCGGTGTACCGGCTTCTACTTCGCGATCGCCTTTAACAACAGCTTCATAGGCTTTGGTACGGCCTTGAATATCATCAGACTTGATAGTGAGCAATTCTTGTAGTGTGTATGCAGCACCATACGCCTGCAATGCCCACACCTCCATCTCACCGAAGCGCTGTCCACCGAACTGAGCTTTACCACCCAGCGGCTGTTGCGTAACAAGTGAGTATGGCCCAATCGCACGGGCGTGAATTTTGTCATCCACCAAGTGATTCAGTTTCAGCATGTAGATTTGACCTACACATACATCCTGGTGCAATTCTTTACCCGAACGTCCGTCGCGCAGTTTGATTTTCCCTGAGCGCGGTAGGCCTGCCTTGTCTACATAATTGTATAATGAATCTTCCGTTACACCACTAAATACTGGAGTAACAACTTTTAGACCCAGCGCTTTAGCTGCCCAACCCAAGTGAGTTTCGAGTAACTGCCCCACGTTCATACGCGATGGTACGCCCAGTGGGTTCAACAAGATTTGTACCGGACTTCCGTCGGGCAGGAATGGCATATCTTCTCGAGGAAGAATACGTGCAACCACTCCTTTGTTTCCGTGGCGACCAGCCATCTTATCGCCGACAGACATGCGACGCTTGGTAGCAACATATACTTTCACATGCTTAATTACGCCTGGAGGTAATTCGTCACCTTTACGCAGGTTGGTGATTTGTGTATCTCGGTGAGCAATCAGCTTAGCTTCTTCCATCGCAGCCATATTGACCAAACGGGTAAACTTGCGCTGAATGTCATCGTTATCAATGCTCAATCGAGCCAGAACCGTGTAGTCTACTTTATCCAACTGACCGACTTTGAGGCGTTTTCCTTTTTCAAGGGCCAATTCGCCGGTCTTGTGGTCTACTACGTTTTCTTGAATTCGAATACCCATCAAGTCGTCTTTTACCAAGCCGACAAATGTTTTTCGAACATCCGTTATGCGTTCTTCGTATAATTCTTTTACCGTTGCGACTTCAGCATTCACTGCTGATTTAGAAGCGGCATCGCCGCCTTTTTCACGACGACTGGATACACGAACGTCAACCACAACACCGTTGGTACCCGGTGACGCAGTTAAGGATGCATCGCGCACGTCTTCGGCTTTTTCACCAAAGATTGCCCGCAGTAATTTTTCTTCTGGAGCCAGCTCGGTTTCTCCTTTAGGAGTTACTTTACCGACCAATACATCACCAGGTTTGATTTTGGAACCAATTTTCGCGATTCCATCACCATCTAAGTGGCGTAAAGATTCTTCACTCACATTTGGAATATCGCGAGTGATTTCTTCTGGCCCTAATTTAGTATCACGCGCTTCGATATCGTAAACGCTAACGTGTACGGAGGTAAAGGCGTCTTCTTTAATTAAGTCTTCACTGAGGAGGATAGCATCCTCATAGTTGTATCCCTCCCATGCAAGGAAAGCTACCAATACGTTTTTACCCAGTGCCAATTCGCCGTTATCAGTCGCAGGCCCATCAGCGAGGATATCACCTACATTTACTTTATCCCCGAGATGAACGATGGGGCTTTGGTTAATGCAAGTGTTTTGATTTGAACGCGTGAATTTTTTGAGCGTGTATGTATCTTCTTCTGTATGGAATGGATTTTGCTCTTTATCAGAAGCTTTGTCCACTTTCACACGAACATATTTACTGTCTACATACACCACTTCACCGGCACGCTCAGCAGTAACTACAGTACCCGCGTTTTTGGCAACTTCATGCTCAAGGCCAGTACCTACTAATGGTGAATCCGTTTTTAGCAACGGTACAGCTTGGCGTTGCATGTTTGAACCCATCAACGCACGATTAGCATCGTCGTGCTCCAAGAATGGAATCAAAGCAGCAGCCACAGAAACCATTTGCTTGGGAGAGATATCCATGTAGTCCACTTGTGTGGGTGATACTTGTGGGAAATCTCCTTGGTGACGGGACAACACGAGGTCATTTTCAAAACGACCTTTTCCATCTAAAGGCTCGTTGGCCTGTGCGATGGTGAAGTTGTCTTCATCGTAAGCGGATAATTCTTCTGTATCATTGGTCACTTTACCATTCTTTACGGTGCGATATGGCGTTTCCAAGAATCCATAAGTATTTAAGTGTGAGAAAGTAGCCAATGAAGCCATCAGACCGATGTTTGGTCCTTCTGGGGTTTCAATGGGGCAAATACGACCATAGTGCGTTGGGTGTACGTCACGCACTTCGAAACCGGCGCGCTCACGACTCAGACCACCTGGCCCAAGTGCACTTAAACGACGTTTGTGCGTCAGCTCAGCAAGCGGGTTAATTTGGTCCATAAAGTGGGACAATTGGCTACGACCAAAGAAGTCTTTGATTACAGCACTCACTGGCTTAGGGTTCACCAAGCTTTGTGGAGTTAATTGTTCTTCATCGCGGAAATTCATGCGCTCACGGATTGTGCGTTCCATGCGAACAAGACCGATACGGACCTGGTTGGACAGCAACTCACCAACAGCACGAATACGACGGTTACCCAAGTGATCGATATCATCAAGTACACCATCGCCTTTGCGTAAACGCAGAAGGTATTGGAGTGTGGCAACAATATCTTCTTTTACGATGGTTTTAATGTCTTGATCAACGCTCAAGCCTAATTTACGGTTGATTTTGTAACGACCTACTGGTGCAAAGTCGTAACGGCTTGGATCGAAGAACAAGCGTTGGAAGAATGTACGCGTGGTAGCATCTGTAGCAGGGTCGCCTGGACGAATACGTGCATACACTTCGCGGAAAGCATCTTCTTGTGTGACTGTGAGGTCTTGGCGCAACGTGTGTGCCAACGACAAGTCTGAGCTTTCGTCTTCTTTAATAATTTCGATTTCTTTTACATTGGAAGCCATGAGACGTTCGATGCTGAGTTCAGTCAACTGTTCGCAGGCATCAACAAGCACTTCACCGGTTTCCTGATCGATAACGTCGGAAGCCAATGTGCAATCCACAAGCTCTTCGGGATCATGACTTTTCCCACCGATCTTCACTTTCAAACGACCCAGCTTTACGGTTTCATTTTCATAGAAAAGCTCAAGAATGTCTTCGCGCTCAATATAATCGAAGCACTTAAGGAAGGTTGTGGCAAACATACGAGAACGGCGGTCAATAGTCAACCACAGCGTATCGTTGATGTCGTATTCAAACTCCAGCCATGCACCACGATATGGAATCACGCGCGCAGACAGTAGTTTTTTACCGTTTTGGTGGATTTTAGTCTCGAAAGAAACACCGGGTGATTTGTGCAACTGACTTACCACTACACGCTCGGCTCCATTAATAATGAACGTACCGGTTGGAGTCATGATTGGCAAGTCACCCAGGAACACTTCCTGTTCGACCATCATTTTCTCACGGGAGTCATCTCCGTCCCCAGTCGATTCCATGCGCACCAAACGCAACAACGCTTTAAGCGATGCAGAGTAGGTTACGCCACGAATCTGACATTCTTCAATGCTGTATTTGGGTGGAGTAAAGGAATAGTGATCGAATTCCAATCGAGTCATGCCATCGGGAGACTCAATTGGGAAGACATCACTAAAGACTTCCTGAAGCCCCGTAGCATTACGTTCTGCTGGTGGAACATTCCACTGCAAAAAATCCTCATACGATACCGTTTGAATCGCTATTAGGTTTGGGAGTTCGACCGGATCATCAATCGTTCCCAGTGATGGGCGATTAATTGGGCCATTATACGCTACAGCCATGCACACTTCCCCTTATTAGGTTAATAGTTGCTTGAAAATACTGACTTATAAGGATTATGAATGGGTTTAATCCTTGACATCTACTCGGCTTAAATAGTGTCTATAATTCTTCTATAGATGCACCTCACCTATTACGTCAAGTGAGACAATTCAACATAATACAAAAAAAGCGCACTTAGTGTCAAGAAACTTATATGCCATCTCCTAAATATTGACATTCCTTCATTTTACGCATAATATTGGCTCATCAGCTTGCGTTTTTGCCTGAATTCGGGCTAAGGTATCCACTTCAAGTCAACTTCTGTCTATTGGAGACGAAACCGTGGGGCTTAGCTCAACAGATTACATCATATTAGGGGGCTTTTTCGTCGTCATGTTGGCAATTGGCATCTTGTATGCCAACCGGATGCATGATTTAGGGGATTTTTTCAGCGGATCACATCAAGTCCCATGGTGGTTAGCTGGAATTTCGCTCTATATGACCACCTTTAGTGCCTTCACTTTCGTTAGCTATTCGGCTATTGCTTATAAACACGGCTTTGTGGCGGTAACTATATGGTGGTTTTCGATACCAGGATGTCTGTTGAGTGCTAAATACTTGGCTGGACGATGGCGTAAAGCCACTACCACCAGTCCTTTAGAGTATCTAGAGACTCGCTATGGAAAATTTCTTCGTCAGGGCTTTAGCTGGTATGGAGTTCCCCTGATCGTGCTGGATGATGCCTTAAAACTATTTGTTATCGGAACAATGCTGACCGTTAGTCTTGGTTTTGAAACGAGCTCATCGGCCATGATGTGGGCCATCATCATCTCTGGCACGATTATTATGGGCTATACCCTACTGGGGGGGCTGTGGGCCGTTATGGTCACGGATTTCATTCAATTTATCGTGATGGCGGTAGCTGTATTGGTGCTAACGCCATTGGCTACAGCCAAAGCTGGAGGCATGTCCACTATTCTGGATAAATTGCCGGAATCATTTTTCCAACCGACCTCGGACACCTATAGTTGGGCTTGGTTGTTGTCTTTTTCTGTGGTTTTAGCTTTGGTGTATGCCACGAAATGGCCTTATGTGCAACGCTATTATTCAGCAAGAACAGAAAAAGATGCGAAACGGGTAGGCTATCTAGTGGCTGCTTTGACATTTCTTGGGCCACCACTACTCTTTTGGCCTGCAGTAGCGGCACGGGTTTTTTTGCCTGAGTTCGCACTAGAAGGCGCAAATCTTAATGAAGTTTATCCAACGCTATGCCGATTATTGTTACCAGCCGGATTGATGGGAATAGTTATTGCCGCCATGTTTTCCGCGACAATGTCTATGCTTTCGAGTGACTACAATGCTTTATCGTCAGTCATCACCAACGACATCATCAAACGGCTATTCTTGAAAAATGCCTCGGATAAGACCTTGGTACGGATAGCGCGTATAAGCACGCTGTTGGTGGGAACCGTTTCCCTTCTCTTGGCTTTATTGCTTGCCAGCTCAGAAGGCCTCAATGATTTGGTAAAAATAATGGCAAAACTCTTTGCTGTCCTACTCCCCCCAGCCGCTTTACCGATGCTTGCTGGCTTACTGACGCGTCGGACTTCCGAAGCAGGAGCCATTGCAGGTTTTTTGTTGGGTGCAATGGCTAGTGTTGGAGCGTATTTTTTGAGCATTCAACAAGGTTTGGCTGAAGTCAAGGTCCCTTTCACCGATATTCTTTATTCACAATTGAGTGGGGTTCAGTATCTAACCTGGATATCAATCATTCCAACTGCGCTCGGGCTATTACTTGGAAGTGTTTTCTTTCCGGACTCACCGGAAAAACGTATCAAGGTTGATCATTTCCTAAGTGGACTTAGCGAAACTATGGCGGCACCCAAAACCAATTCCAGTCAAGAAGTTATATTTGCCATTCGCCTAGTGGGGTTTACATGCTTGGCCCTTGGAATCATTTTATCCCTAGCTGTTTTAGCCACAGCCCCAATGAAGGAAGCTTGGCTATCTTTCGTTGTCGGTATGGGACTTACAGCACTAGGCAGCGCGGCTGTCTTCATTGCTCGCCGCCATGATTCAACCCGCTCAGAAGAGTAATCGAAACGCCTTAAATGTCTGAATTTTAGACATTCTTTCAAAATTCCATCGCCCTAAAAGTAGTAATATTAAACACTATATTGCTATAGTGTTTATTCGACAGTTTTGATGAAGACAGAAGGCCCAGCACTCGAATGATCCAAGTTCTCTGCTCCAATTGCGGTTTAAGTATAAAAGTTCCGCCAACAGTTGCTGGACGCTCTGGCACCTGTTTTGGGTGTGGTTCCACGCTGGTTGTTCCAGAACCCGATGCTAAACCCACGGAAGTGTCTTATGGGGTAGGCGATATCATCAATGATCGCTATGTGATTGAAGGCTCCATAGGTAAAGGTGGTATGGGTGAAGTGTTCAAAGCCTATGACAAATTGATCGATGAAGAAGTCGCGCTCAAATTCATGAATCCTAAGGCCCTTAAAACCCAACGGGGCCAACAATTATTTATTAAAGAAGCCCAAATTGCTCGCCGCTTACGTCATGAAAATATTGTTTCTGTACACGATGTAAGCACAACAACTGAGGGGCTGCTCTATTTATCTATGGAATTGCTCAAGGGCGTTTCTCTTCGCGAGTACCTACGCAAATTACGCATGCAGAAAAAGCACTTGGCTATACGATTGGGTGTTCGCATCATTCTTCAAATATTGTCTGCACTAGAAAATGCTCACACCATGGTAATTCACCGGGACTTAAAACCGGAAAATGTGATGCTCTTACCCGGTGAGCGCGTTAAGGTACTCGACTTTGGTCTGGCCCTTGCCGTGGAAGATGACCCCATTCCCAATTCAGTGCAAACGACCTCTGATGGTAAAAAAAGAAAAGTTATTGGGACTTTGGCCTATGCTTCCCCAGAACAAAAGCGTCACCAAAGTATCGACATGCGCTCAGATCTTTTCACAGTCGGTCAATTATTAATGGAAGTGTTGACCCTGCGCACTCCAGTGGATGAACCCGTTAATGTATTGGATGTTCGCAGTGATGTCGCCCCATCCATCGCAGCCATTATCAACAAAGCCGTGATGGAAGAAAAAGAACGACGTTATCAATCGGCAACAGAGTTTTATCAGGAACTGGACACTGCTTATACTGATTCATATAAAAACTTCGATGTCGCCAGTGTAACCACAAAGTCGGGTAAAGTTGTGGACACACAAGAGATGGTATTTATTGAAGGCGGAAGTTTCATTATGGGCAATGCTGAAGTTCGCGAAGAAGCCCCCGAACATGAAGCACATACTGAAGCATTCTACATGGACAAGTATCCAGTTACGTTTGGCGAGTACTCTCAGTTCATTGAAGATTCTGGGGATGATCGGCCTAAATTCTGGAACGACTCGGAACTCAATGGCCCACGCCAACCCATTACAGGCATCTCCTTTGCCGAAGCTATGGCCTATGCCAAATGGGCCGGGAAACAACTCCCCACCGAAGTCCAATGGGAGTGCGCAGCACGTGGTAAAGAAAATCGAAAATATCCTTGGGGCAATTTAGATCCCGATCCCACACGTTGCAATTATGGTGATTATTTATCGATGCCCTCTATTGTAAATATGCATGACACTGGAGCAACCCTCGAAGGCGTGCATGACATGGCTGGAAATGTTTACGAGTGGACGTTGGACAGCTACGCGCCTTATCGTGCTAATGCCCCTTCACCTGCACAAAGTTCAGATCCCCGACGCGTGGTTCGCGGCGGTTCATGGCGCTCTGGACTCAATGAGCTCAGCACGACATATCGCAAGGGATTATTTCCAGAAACCCAATTAACCACCGTTGGATTTCGCTGCGTTATTCCAGCAAGCCAAGTGGATGGTGGCTAATTTTTATTTCACATTTTAACAAAGCAAATGTTCTTTTATGCGTTTTTGCACGATTGTAATAGATTTCATTCTTTCATTCAGTTTTTCTTCTTACGCAGTACTTGATCTTAGTCAAGCCACCATAATCCCGGTACCGAATGAAGGGATTACGCACTAAGCAACTGTATTTCTACAAGAAGAAATTGTCGAACGTTCCGGGGTGACCTTAACTATAGCCGACTCTACACCATCTGGTGGCGCACGTATCGTGATTGGCACTGTTGACCAAATTGATGCACAGCGTAGTGTAGTGGTACCTGCACGTGCTGACAGCTTTGGATTGAAAGTTATTCGGGATGCGGTCATATTGGTGGGCCGCGACAATCGCGGAATGATGTATTCTGCAGGCCATTTAATTCGCAATTTAACTTATACCCCTGGACGCATAACATTGGATCAACCCGATGCAGTCTTTGGTCGCCCTGAAATAGAAATCCGTGCACACCAATTAGGGTATAGAAATACCGCGAATACCTATGACGCCTGGACGATTGAAATGTTCGAGGACTATATTCGTGACCTAATTTTATTTGACACAAACGGTATAGAATTGATCCCCAGCCTGGATCCCATGCACAAGGATGGTCAAGTTATGCAAGAACCCATCCGAAGCATGAATGTTAAGATCGCACAGATACTAAAAAATTATGGGGCTGGATGTGTGGCTCTGGTCGGCCGTAATGGACAATCCCAATGAAGATGTAACCACGCCTGAGGGGATTAACATTGCTATCGAAAAACGTCGCGCATTGTTTCAAGCCTATCCCAGTATCGACCATTTTTTCGTGCCTGGCGGAGACGATGGGGATGCACCAGCTGAAGCGCTGATGCCCTTTCTAAAACAACTCGCATTAGTCCTACACGAGTATCACCCCAACGCAAAAATGTGGGTATCCAATCAAACATTTACAATCCAAGAGAATAATTACTTTTTCGATTACTTAGCCTCTACAGAATCAGACTGGCTACATGGCGTGGTCTACGGACCATGGACGAAAATGCGTTGGGAGCAGCTTCGCGAACGCACTCCTGAGCGTTATCCGATTCGTCGTTGCCCGGATATCAATCATACAGTTCGATGCCAATACCCTATCCCGAATTGGGATCCTATTTTCGCCCATACCGTTGGCCGCGAACCGATCATGCCTTTACCCGAAATGCATCAGCGCATTTATAAACGCTATCGTGGATTCTCTAAGGGCTTCGCTACCTACTCCGATGGTATTAATGACTATTTTAATAAGGTTTTATGGTCGTTACTGGGCTGGGATCGCGACACTGAAATCGATGTCATACTCAAAGAATATGGGAAACTTTGGTGGAGGGAAGAGTTATCGGGTGATGTGCCTAAAGGTCTTTCTATGCTAGAAAAAAACTGGCAAGGGGCTATCGTTGAGAACGAAACCATCCCGAAAACTCTTGCATTACGGGAAGACATTACTCGCCGTTGCAGTGATTTTGAAACGAATTGGCGTATACAGATATATTTATTCCGTGCCCGTTTTGATGCTCATATGCAATCAGAGTCTCTTGCTCAAGGAGTTTATCAGGAAGAGGCGCATGCCATACTTGCTCAAGCACAAACACTGGGGGTGCAAGAAGCCCTAATCCAAGCACACACAGCTCTTGCTAAGGCGAATCAATCTGCCAATATGGAATTAAGAACTTCCCTTGAGACACTAGGCAAACAATTACACAAAAATATCGGATATCAATTTAGTGTATTGGAACCTTATTTGGCTCGCAATCCTGAACGAGGAGCGATGCTTGATTAGTTGGATCAATCACTGAACGACCGTCCTTGGCTTGAGCAACGCTTCAAGGCTATTCTTGCTATGAACTCGGAAGCGGAGCAACTCGCTGCGATTGATGAAGTTTTGCATTGGACAGATCCAGGGCCCGGTGGTTTTTACGACAACCTAGGTGCTATTAATGGCAATTCACATGTAGTGTATCAAGACGCATGGGAAAGCGATCCTTCTGGATCACATTCGCTCCGTGTAGCCTTTCCCTACTATAAAATTGACCCGGAAACCATCGCGAAAGCTGAGACCGCTTTTGAGGGGAACAACACCATCGCAGCTGAAGAAAAAGCTAAGGGGCGTAAAGCATTTTCTGCCCGTCAAGAGTTGCGTATGTCTTGGCAATCGCAGATGGCCAGTCGAATATGACATTCCCAAATTGGCTACACAAGATGGTACACTCGATATTGAATGAAATCTCGTTGATGGCCGCGGTTGTATGGTGGCTGAAGTTTGGTTGATGAAACAATAAAGGAACTCCCATGAAATCGCTCATTTGCACAATCATATTAACCGTTTTTAGTTTCACAAGTGCATATTCTCAGGACATTCCGAAATGGAAGTCGCTTTTTAATGGGAAAGATTTAACGGGGTGGACCGATGTAAATACCACTCCAGAGACTTGGTATGTTGAAGATAGACTCCTCAAGTGTAAGGGCCTACCCATTGGGGTGATGCGCAGTAACAAACAGTATGAAAACTTTCTGTTGCACATTGAATGGCGCCATATGGAAGCAGGCGGGAATTCTGGGGTCTTTGCTTGGAGTGAAGGTTCCGTTCCAGAAGGTCGAAGACTCCCAAAAGGTATGGAGGTGCAAATGCTTGAACTTGATTGGCCGAATCAGCACAGAGATAAAAAGGGGAACCCTGCCCCCATCGGCTATATTTCGGGCGAACTTTTTGGAGCTAATGGCTTAACAGCTATTCCCGATAACCCTCGCGGCACCCGTAGCCAATCTATCGAACTTCGTTGTAAAGGAAAAGGTGAATGGAACACCTATGACGTTGTCTGTGTCGATGGCACCATCAAATTATCAATCAATGGAAAATTCGTGAACGGCATGCGAAAGTCTTCTATAAAAAAAGGGTATTTATGTCTTGAGTCTGAGGGCGCCGAGATTCATTTCCGCAACATCAAAATCATGGAACTTCCCCCTGGCATCACGAGTGAAGAAGAAAAGGCGCCAGTGGTAAAAGAATAGTTAACAAATCACTCTACAGCTACTGCTCGTGTAGGTTGTGTGGGTTTTGCTTTTTCCAAGTGCGCTTCAAGTTGTTCATATGGATTTTCACCAACCGTGAACATTTTAAACAGTTGAAGCTTTGCTTCACCAAATCGATATGGCAAAGGCCCTTGGTTGCTCCAGTAAAAACCTGCACCTACACTTTTCCCCATGATGGACACCCAGCTGGCGGCAGGAATCTCCACCTCTTCAATGTCGGCCATGGTTATATAAGTGTTGAATGGCTTGTCGTATTGGGCAACCCACCATACAATGGTATCCCCTGTTTTAGCTTTAGGAACATCCAAGCCGCGTGCAATTAACCAATTCATGTGTGTAGCACCGCCTTGCTCCATATAATATTAAAAGCCCCAATGCCCTTGAAACAACACTTCGTGCTCCGGAGTTCGCTCTTCGGCATGAACTCGTTGAGCCATATCGCGTGCTGTTCCAGCATACGTATAGTCTGCATAACCAACCGATAACGACACAAAAGCTCCGAGTAGCAAAGGCAAGGCAGACCACTTAACCACCATTTTCGAGTCCAACACTTGGGTATCTAGTTTTCGCACGACTAAGATGGCTACAGCAATAACCATAGGGAAAAAACTACGTGCATTAATAGTCCAATTAAGTACACACGCAAAGACAAATATTCCAATGACTAAGAGCAACAGCAATAATGAGTCTGCATCATGCGATCGCTTGAAGTCTTCAACAGTAAGCGCAAAAACATATACACCTTCTGTGACAAAAAGGGCCAATTATAAAATAAACCCCCATTGAATAATGCCTTCTTGATAGGCTAAATCTTCTCGAACAATGGAAGCGGAAAATACCCCAATAAGTATGGCCAATACGAAGACCAATGCCATACCTCCCATCATGCGCCATCGATGTAGCAAAGGCATAAAAAATAGCGCCGTAATATAACTACCCCCGGTGAAACTCAGTCTATGAATCAATTTTGTCCCCAGGGATTGCATGAAGGGCATCTCATTTATGGGTGCTTCATAAAACACAATTCCTTTTAGCAAACTGTAATCATATTGAATTCGACCGATTGTGTCATACACCACCAATATAATAATTGAGATCAAGAAAAATGCAAAAGGACGCGAAACCCATTTACGTTCATACATCATGATGTATGCCATTAATAATGGAATGGTCGTAACACCAACGTACTTCGTTAATGCACTACAACCTATACACATTCCTGCCAATAATAGATGTTTGTCGGATTTGTTATTCAAGCCCTTTAAGCAAAACACTAATGCCCATATATAAAAAATGATCATCAATGGCTCACACATAATGACCGATGTCGACACCAGAAAAGAAGGGGTCAATACTGCCACAAAACATACCAATAGAGGTTGATTACAAAACCGCATTCCTAATTTAAACAGGCCAATACTGACTATAACTGTTGGGATAAGTTACGCACTATGTAGTGCAATCTCACTCCACCTCAAACCAAAAGCCATTATAGCTAAGAAATAGGATAAACCAGGTGGATTTTTATTGAATGAAAATACCCACGATGGCCAACTCCCCCAGTTTATCTCGAATCCATAGAAGTTTATTGGGTGGGATTCCAGGTTTTGTGCAATATAAATATCTACAGGACCATCAATATGAAATGCTTTATCTATAAAAGGGGTTAAGAAAAGATTTGGCAGCAAGGCTGCAATCCATAGTTGCCAACGCGAAATGGGCGGTTTATCAGTAGAGGACATATATACCTTTCTAAAATAGCTATATCCGCTCATGATACTAGCGCACCATTTAGTGTTATTCAAGCCAGTAAGTCGAATATTTTGCAAATTGACACCTCGGTTTATACATGCTACGCTACTTGGACCTGATTGCATTTCTGTAGATGTACTCAGAGTGATAGTTATATACGAATTTTTTATGAGCCCAAATGAAAGGACTTAACCAATGCGAGTTTACGAAGACAGTTCTAAGAGTATCGGGAATACTCCTTTGGTCAATTTACACAAATTGGCTGCTGGCCTCGGCGCCAAGGTATATGCCAAAGTTGAAGGGCGTAATCCAGCTTATTCAGTTAAATGCCGCCTTGGGGCCGCATTAATTTGGGATGCTGAAGAGCGCGGTATTTTAAGTCCAGGCAGTAAAATTGTTGAGCCTACTTCTGGAAACACCGGAATTGCTTTGGCCTTCGTATCGGCTACCCGAGGGTATGATCTTACTTTAACCATGCCTGAAACAATGAGTATCGAACGACGCAATATGCTCAAGGCCTTTGGCGCAAAACTTGTGTTAACTCCTGGCGAAAAAGGTATGGGTGGCGCTATAGCAGAGGCGGAACGTATTGCAGCTGAAGACCCCGAATATTTCTTGCCACAACAATTTAAAAATCCTGCAAATCCCGCTATCCACGAAAGCACTACTGGCCCCGAAATCTGGAACGATACTGATGGCGAAATAGATGTATTGGTCTCTGGAGTCGGTACGGGCGGTACCATTACTGGAACCAGTCGCTATATAAAGAATTGCGCTGGAAAAAGTATTGAGTCTGTCGCTGTTGAACCGATTGATTCACCCGTATTATCCGGTGGCTCCCCAGGGCCACACAAAATCCAAGGGATTGGCGCTGGCTTTATACCAGACAATCTGGATTTGGATATTGTGGATAAAATTGAGCAAGTGACGAATGAAGAATCCTTTTCAATGGCCCGTCGATTGGCTAAAGAAGAGGGCCTTATTAGTGGAATCAGTAGTGGCGCGGCTGTAGCGGTAGCTTTACGTCTCGCTGCCCAATCTGAATATACCGGCAAAACGATTGTAGTAATTCTGCCTGATTCTGGAGAGCGGTATCTCTCAACGCCATTATTCGAAACAGAATAACTCCTTTATAATATCACCATTCCAATCCCCACACATTCCCATGTGTGGGGATTTTTTATATATTTGTAGGGGGTATTTACTTGGTTGACCATCAAAGGCTATGGTATGCTCAGATTTGGAAAAATGACTACTGAATAGCTTTCAGGAAGGGATTACAATGAAACATTGGTTTCGGGGAATGAGCCTAGGAGTATTACTCTCAGCAAACACATTGGTGTCTGCTGAATTAGTCGATACAATTGCTGCCAAAGTTGATGATGAAGTCATATTATTAAGTGAAATTCGTGGACAGGTCAACAACTACTTATTCATTATTCAAGAAGAAAGCACTTCTCAGGCGGATTATGAGAAAAAAGTAGCCGAGTTGCTGGATGAAACCCTAGAAGAAAGCATCGAAACCAAAATTCTTTATCGTGAAGCTGTACGTTTTGCGATAGAAGTCCACTATAGTCGCGTAGAAAAAAGTTTAGAAAAATTCCGAGTACGGTTTAAAACCGAAGAAGAGTTTATGGCTTACTTAAGCAAAGCGGGTGTTTCACTAAGTGACTTTCGTGAACGGGAACGCAAATCACTCATGGCAGGAGATTTAGCTCGCACTAAACTTTTTGAACTCCAAAAAGAACAGATTATTGCCGAATCCGATGTAGAAGCATTTTATAATGAAAACAAAGATGAATTTACTGAGCCTGAAGAGATTCGCCTACGCCAGATCATGATTCGCGCGCGACGCGATACTGTTGAACGCAAACAGGCTATTGCAAAACTGAATCAATTACGCGAAAAAATAATTGCTGGGGCCGACTTCGAGGCTATGGCCAAACAACATTCTCAAGACCCTGCTGCTGCTGAAGGCGGTATCATCGGCTGGCAAAAAGGTGGGCAGTTAACACAGGCTATCGAAGAGGTAGCCTTTGCATTGAAAAGGGGTGATGTTAGTCAAGTGGTAGAAACTCCGCTTGGTGTATACCTTCTGCGCGTGGATGATCGCAAAGAAGCCACAGCCCTACCACTCCAAGAGGCACGATTAAATATCGAAAGAGCACTACGCTCGAAGATGGCTTCTGAACAATACGATAAGTGGATAGACGATCTTCGTCGCCGAAGTAAAGTACGCATTTTTATTAAATAAAACTCATCAATTCGCGGACTAGGATCTAACCGGAAGGGTGGTCTCTGAGGGAATCCAACATGCACCTGTCGCGATACAAATGTACCCTTACAATATTATGCGTAGGGATTTTGGCCTTATTCAGCCCATTTTCCATGGCCATGGAAATTCATGTAGCCCCCAACGGCAATGATCCCTAGTCCGGCTCACGCGCAAAACCAATGCTAAAAATAGCGATGGTTCCTTAGCAACTTTGACAGGTGCATGCGATGCCATCCAGGCTTGGCGCAAGGAGGAGGGTCTCCCTACTGCTATTCCTCAAGACAGTATTTCTGTCATTGTACATGAAGGTATCTATCCTCTATCCGAAGCATTTTCCCTTGAGAATCAAGACTCAGGGGCCCATGAAGCATCTATTGAATATCGCGCTACTAAAGGTGATATGGTACGCATCATTGGCGGGCGCATGGACATGCTAACCAGTGGTTGACCGAACAAAAAGAAAAGGGCACCATCTACGGAATTGCATACAACAAACCTCCTTATTCAAGGCGCTATCCTGCCCTAGTGAGCATCTTAGATGACACCCCTAAAGCACCTGAGGGCAACAGTATTCATAAGAACGTTTCTTGGGGCGGGAAATGGAATAGCGTCTATAAAGAAGCTGCACCGTATGTGAATATTACAGACAACCTTGTCGATATGGATCCGCTCATTGTAGATATTGAAAAAGGTGACTTTCGGCTTAAGAAAGATTCACCGGCCCATGCTTTCGGATTCAAGCCCTTACCGCTAGACATGATGGGGCTTTATAAAAGCCGGACCCGTGCGAATTGGCCCGTAGAGCATGAAGTACGGACCACAGATTCTAAAAAGTAATTTCTGGAAAATAATTACAAGCTGCAACACTATTAGTTTAATTAAGTAGAAATAAGTGATTCATCTATGGCACAGTATGGCCGAATCTAGCTAGGCACAACTCAAAGGAAAATACTCCATCATGGATAAAGGCAATATTGCGATAATTGAACAGATGCTGCAACATGCAGAGACAATGATGATGCAGGCTGAGTTTGCCCAGGCGAAAACTCGCCCGCAGATCTATGAGGAAGCGAAGGATGAGTTGATTCGCGCAGAAAAAATCATGGCCGGAAGTGGTGCGTGGTTGATGGCGTGTTTGCATGCACGGCAGAATAAGGGTGAGATGTGCATAAAGTGGTTAGAACGCGCGCGTAATACGAAGATGTTGCCGGATAAAGATACGATCCAAAAACACCCGCATTTTAAGCGGGTGTCGGAGGAAGCATGGTTTGTAAAATGGGTAATGTCGACTAACTAGTTACAAGTTTTTCGCCGAGAAGACATGAGATAACGTCTTGTGCAGAGTAGGTCTCGTTGCCCTCTTGAATGAATTGCGGGATGTTCACCACTTCATCACCTGAGGTAACTAATGTAGGCTCTAAACGACCGGATTTGGTCATTTGAGGGAAGCCGGCGGCGCTACACAGCGCGTTGCATAGGCATTTACGCCCAACAGTGTCTTCCATTTTTCCGCCTTTTTTCACAAAGATTTCTTCGGGCTCGGATGCACAACGGTAGCCTAGTTTTCCGTTTTCTTTTTTATAGGCTGCACGTAAAAATCCAAGGTCACAGATGCGGTCACGTTGTTGGTAGACTTCGTCGTTGTAGAGTGAGTTATCGAGGGTAGCAACTTTAAAGGGGAATCCTGTGGGGGACGCTTTGGGGTCAGTAAAGACTTTGATTTCACCTTGACGGGCTAAGTGTACAACCTTTAAGCGATCAACTTCAGCCATACCTGAATCATCACAGAAGGCGAATGCCGTACCCACTTGAATGCCTTCGGCTCCATTATCCAATGCCGATTGTAGTTGCTCGTGCGTTCCGTATGAACCCGCCATCCAAAATGGCAGTCCAGCTTGCGCAAGCTTCTCTAAATCCACCACATCTTTTTCGCCATAAATGGGTTCGCCGATTTCATTTAACTGAAGCGGTCCACGCGGCGGTGCGTTGTGTCCACCAGCCGTGGGCGTTTCCACGATGAATCCATCGACTCGGCCTGTGGCGCGTTTGATCATGGCGGTGGCCAGTACATTGGAGGAGATGATTGCGTAGAAGAGCGGGCGCTTTAATGGGGGCAGTCCGTCGAAGCCGGTTTCTTTGGGATCGAAGTGAATGCGGAAATCGTCGCCACGCTCAGCACCTATCACGGAGAATGGAATGGAGGCGGCTTCATGATTAGCCATCAAATCGAGGGCACCTGGAATGTGCAATGGAATACCGGCTCCGATGATCACGAAATCGACGTCGGCCAACATGGCTCCATATAAGGTAGCCAAGTTCGGTAATTGAATTTTTTCAAGTACATTAATCCCGACTAAACCATCGTGGCCTTCTTTTGCGAGCCACACTTCGACAAAGGACCCAACAACCGTAAGCTGTAAGAGTTCAGGCGAGGAATTGATCGTATACATGGGGTGACGCTTATACACGCCATCTTCAGCCAACCCACCCTCATTATAATATTTTTCCATCACTTTGTTAGCAATCTTAGGACTGGGGAATGCTTTTACTGCACGGCGAACATGTCCACCTTCATCGCCAGCTTGTAAGCGGCGTGCAAATACACTGGCGAGGGCTGTTCCAGAGACCACCCCCATTTGTCCTGCAAGAGATACTGCTCGTGCAAGTTCCCAATTTGATATGGAAGCACCCATGCCTCCTTGAATAATGCGAGGTTTATTGTCCATATTAAAAAGATTTAACTCCTGAAACTCTGGTGTGTAGAACGTATAATAAATAAATATAATAAATGCTGACGAAAGACTTTTGTCAAACTGCTTGCTATTTTACACCTAACAGACTATGCAATCAATGCTTAATTGCAAACAATTTGAATCCAAGCACAAAAATGGCCTAATACCCCGGTAACACAGAGAGATTGAACTGATTATTTCGTAATTTTGGTGGGGTCTGAATATTTTTACTTATTGTTCAGCAACCATAAAAGTTATTTTGGGTAAATCAACTTTGGGTAATCGGGGTTGTATTAGTTGCGCTTCATCGAAGCGCTATGTGATCGTACTCCCCCACTCTGGAATTTTCACCGAATAGGTTTTTTCCAGGATGCATTTTGAAAAATCGATGTGCACAATCGAATTGTTGGCTTTGTAGCTACGATTGTTACGCAGTGTATGAGCATACTCTGGCACGTCTGTAGTGTTATCTTTTAAACGGCTGAGCATGTTGAAAATATTGCGATGTCGGTATGCTGTATTGTTAAACCAGTCTCCACCACCTATATGGTGGTGGGCATAAAATCCATTGCTTTGTTTCGTACAGCTAAACAAAATTGGGTAGTATGGCGGGGAATTGGGTTTGGGAGTTGGCTCAGTGGCGTGCTTCCATACCCACCAATTTTAAATCCGTTGCCGTCTCATAATCCTTCAAACTCTTTCGAATAACCGTTGTAAAATGCCCAGCAATTCTCGAAGACTACTGACTCGGCTGAATTGATGCAGTCATACCCGTCGTCGCTGTTAAACCATGCCCGGCATCCTCGGAAGATATTGCCTACATCATCTTTGCCAGCATGGCATCCAAAACCATCAACGTTGCCGACCTTCCCTTCTTCGAATGTGTAGTCGTGGTTGTTATAGACATCGCAATTCAGAAAGAAGTTGTGTGAGCCGCGTAGGCTGTATATGCCTATCGCTTGTCCATCGTGTATGCTTAATTGTTCATAAATATTGTGACTGCCGTTGTTCGTAAAGCAGATTGATTGCGTGTGTGTGTTTATGGTGAATTGTACCCCAATGACTTCGATGCCTTTAAGGTGTATCCATGATCCGGGCACATCGAATGCATTGACACGGTACCCTTCGGGTTTTACCTTGGAAAAATCGAAGATGGGTTGCTCATTCAGGTAGGCCCAATAGTTGATGCGTTTATTCGGCAATCCACTTTTATCTAACAGAATCACTCGTGCCCATATTTTTTCTTTTAGGGCAATTAGCGATTCGGTCATTGTGTATATTCCGCCGCGTATATAAACCGTGTCTCCTGGTGCTACATGATTTTGAGCCTGCTGGATGGATGCGAATGGCTGGGCCATTGTACCGGGGTTATCATTGTTACCGTCAGTCGCTACAAAATATATTTCGGCATTGGCCCATAGGGGTAAAGCAAAATAAACGAGTACTAAAACATTGACCCATTTGTAATTGAACTCCATTCTAGCTTATCTGCGCTATGGCGCTATTTACATCGAGGAAAAATGATTAATCTGATGGCCCAATCATTTTCGAGGGGTCGACGACTTCATTGAATTTTTCTTCAGTCAGTAGACCTGAGGCGAGAGCTTCTTCTAACAAGGTGGTTCCATTGTTATACGCCGTCTTGGCAATTTTCGCTGCGTTGTCGTAGCCGATTGTGCTATTAAGTGCGGTCACAAGCATCAATGATTTGTGTAACAACTCTTCGATGCGCTCTTTGTTGGGCTCAATGCCCACAGCGCAATTGTCTTTGAAGGATTGAGCGGCATCGCCGAGGAGCTGAATGGATTGAAGCACGTTGTACATAATAACGGGTTTAAATACATTTAATTCGAAATGACCGGTAGCGCCTGCGATATTCACAGCGGCGTCATTCCCAATGACTTGCGCAGCAACCATCGTAGTGGCTTCGCATTGGGTAGGGTTTACTTTACCGGGCATGATGGATGAACCGGGTTCATTTGCTGGGATAATGATTTCACCTAATCCACAGCGTGGACCACTGGCTAAGAATCGAATGTCATTGGCAATTTTCATGAGACTGACAGAAACGGTTTTCAGCGCACCGTGGGTCATGACCATGGCATCGTGGGCTGCGAGAGATTCAAATTTATTGGGCGCTGTTGTGAATGGCAAACCACTTTCTTTTGCGATTTGTGCAGCGACTTGTACATCATACCCTTTCTTAGTATTAAGACCTGTCCCTACAGCAGTTCCGCCTAAAGCAAGTTCGCTTAGCTTTTCCAACGTAGACTCTACACGTTCGATACCGTTGGTTAGTTGCTGAGTATAGCCGGAGAATTCTTGTCCAAGCGTCAATGGCGTGGCATCCATCAGGTGTGTACGTCCTATTTTGATGATGTCATTAAACGCTTCGGCTTTTGCACCTAATGTGTCGCGCAACGAGCTAAGTTTCGGAATTAAATGACGGTGAATTTGCTCTACCGCAGCAATACTCATTGCTGTGGGGAAGGTGTCATTTGAGGATTGAGACATATTTACATGGTCATTGGGGTGGACCGGATTTTTACTTCCTAGTTCACCACCGAGTATTTCAATCGCACGATTGGATATTACTTCATTAGAGTTCATGTTGGTCTGAGTACCGCTACCGGTTTGCCATACGACCAAGGGGAAATGATCGTCTAACTTGCCTTCGATAACTTCATCGGCTGCTTGGCAAATGGCGTTGCAAATATCTTCTTCCATAAGTCCTAATGCGGTATTAGTCAATGTTGCAGATTTTTTCAGAATGCCCAAAGCGCGGATAGTTTCGCGGGGCATACGCTCTGTACCGATTTTAAAATTTTCCAATGAACGCGCGGTTTGGCAGCCGTAGTACCGATCTGATGGCACTTTCATTTCGCCCATAGTATCGGTTTCGATGCGGTATTCCATCATACAATTCTCCTGTTAAGTCTTGGGTTGTGCGTTTAATCAATCGAATGGATCCGAAGCTTGATGGGCTAGATACCTATTCGAGACAAGGCTTCTATGACTTGCCCCACTGCTTCGGTTAATTTTGGGTGTTCTTCTTCAAAATCGTCGCTCGCTTCTTTTAGGCGATCTACTAAGCTATTGTCTTTTTCTTTAGACGGCTCATCACCTAGCACAGAGTGGATATCGTTCACAACGGTTCCCAGCAAAGCCTGAGCATCCTCGTCCAGGGTCTGGGCCGTGGATAATTCGTCGTGTAAGCGTTGCAATAAAGCTTTTAATTCTTCTTGGCTCATCGCGGGTTCCTTATGAGAGCTGGGATCAGGTTATGCGGGATCGGATTCACATTCCCCGCGTTGACGCACGGGGCAGGTATCACAATTAAGCAATTCGCCGTCGTTGTTACGTATTTCTTCGCCGCCGCAGGAGCCTTTGATGCATTTGCCTGCGAACATGGACCCAATAGACATAATGAGAATAACGATTCCGAATACGACTGTGACAATAATGAAGAGCTCCATGGGTTCTATTATACGCTTATTCTATGGGGAATCCCAATAGTAGAGGAGAATTCAATATGGGTTTAGCCACTTTTTGATTAAGAGGACATCAATCGTAGAGAATAATCCTCTGTTTACTTATTTATTGGAGCATTTATCATGTCATTTACTAAGCCCTGTTTTTTTAGCTTGTTGATTGGATTTTTACTGTGTACTCAATTTGTTTTCGCTGAAGCGGTTTACATTGACTTGGATAAGGATAATCATCGCCAGGTGGTGATTGATCGTGAGGCGGATCAGTATTTGGGTCATCCGACTACGATGCTTATGGAAGATAATAAGACGATGTTGTGTGTGTGTCCGAAGGGCCATGGCAAGGGCGGAATTGTGTATAAGCGGTCCTATGATGCTGGGTTTACTTGGACGGAGCGTTTACCAACACCTGGATCTTGGGCGACATCTCGTGAGGTGCCTACACTTCACCGGGTCATTGATGCTGAGGGGAAGAAGCGTATCATTATGTTTTCCGGCTTGTATCCTTGTCGCATGGCGGTAACGGAGGACGATGGCTTGACGTGGTCGGAGTTGAAACCGATTGGCGATTGGGGCGGCATTGTGAATATGAGTTTTGTAATTGACCTGAAGACGGGGCCGGGACATTACATGGCGATGGCGCATGATGATGGTCGCTTTTTCAAGGAGGGTGGAAAGCGGGCGAATTCGGTTGAGTTTATTTTGTATAAAACCCTTTCGACGGATGGTGGGTTGACTTGGTCTAGCCCTAAGATTATTCAGCGTGATACAGAAGTGCATTTGTGTGAGCCTGGGGTGATTCGTTCGCCGGATGGAAAGCAGTTAGCGGTTTTATTGCGAGAGAATAGCCGTACACAGAACTCGCAGATTATTTTTCTAATGATGAAGGAAAAACGTGGACCGAGCCCCGGGCTTTATCGGATAGTTTGAATGGGGATCGGCATACGGGAAAATATTCGTCGGATGGGCGTTTGTTTATTTCGTTCCGCAGCAACTCGCCTAAGGGAAAAAAGGCAAAGAGCGAGGGCGATTGGGTCGCTTGGGTGGGGACATATGATGACTTGGCTGAAGGAAAGTCGGGACAGTATCATGTGCGATTAAAGGATAATACTAAGGGGAAAGATTGCGCGTATCCTGGTGTGGAGGTGTTGCCGGATGACACGATTGTAACGACGACGTATGGTCATTGGACGAAAGATGAGAAGCCTTATATTCTGAGTGTGCGCTTGAAGCTTTCGGAGTTGGATGAGAAAGCTAAGCTTGCATCGAATTCTTTGAATATTGTGGCCTTTGGGGATTCGACTACTGCGTACCGAAATACTATCAAGGATAGTATATAGCGACCGTTTGCCTAAGTTGCTAAAGGATGAAGGTATCGCTGCTAACGTTGTGAATGCTGGAATCGGCGGCAACCACACGGGTAGTAAAAAGGATTACAAAAAATCCTATGACAAACACGGTACCGAACGATTCGACAGCGATGTTTGCGCGCATCAACCCGATATCGTCATCATTCAATTTGGCTGGAATGATAGCTGGATTGATAGCCCAAAAGAGGGTGACGCTTCGCGCATCAATGTGCAGGCTTATGAAAAAAATCTTCGCCATTTTATCGAGACTCTGAAAAAAGATGGCGCGACACCTTTGCTGATGACAACCAACCAAGCACGCGCGAGGGGATTGAAGTCTTGGCAGTTTGATCGCACGGAAGAATATGTAAGGGTCGTGCGAACACTTGCGAAGGAGTATAAAGTATCGCTTATCGATGTATGGAGTATCTATGGAAGTCTTAGTGAGCACACGGGTCGTAATATGGATGACTTATTGCTCGACTTGGTGCACCCGAATGATGCAGGACACCAATTGGTGGCTGAGCATTTGAGTGAAGTCATCAAACTAATGGGTCACTAGGCTTGGGCGTTTACTTTATCGAAGATACACACCGTTTCCACATGGGCGGTGTTGGGGAACATGTCTAGGGCTGTGACTGAATTAATTTCCCAGTTTCCTTTGAGTAGCGTGGCTGTGTCTCGTGCGAGGGTCGCGGGATCGCAGGATACATATACAATACGTTCAGCGTCGGCGTCTATGAGGCTTTCCATGATATGTTTAGCGCCTATACGGGGGGGATCGAGCACGATGGCACCCCAGCGTTGGCGTTTAATGAATTCTGGGAAGGCTTTGTCGTTACCGATGTGAAATTCACCGCGTTCGGTTTGGTCGGCGGCTTGGATCGCGGGACCATTTTTGTCGAGACCGACGACGGTGGCTTGGTCGGCGAGACCGAGGGTGAGATTTCCGCTACCGCAGTAGAGATCGAGGATGGAGTCGGCGTCTTGTAAAAATGAATGGACGTGGTCGACGAGCATGCGGTTGAGGTCGAGTGAAGATTGGTTGAAGGTGCCGTTGACTACGGGGACGCCGTCGCGCATGAATTGGTGGCGTGGACCTTCGTCTTTGAGTCCCGCTTGAGCGAGGGGGAAGTCTTCTTGTAGCTCTTCGGAGGCTTCTTCGGTCCACACAAGTATGTCATCGCTGTCGGGATCGGCGAGGACTTCGATTTCACCGCCGAGGGGCGTTTGATGTAATTTCTTGAGTGCGGCATTGAGGTTGGGGTGGCACAGAGGGCATTCTTCGATGTCGACAACTTCGTGGGATTGTGCGGCGTAGAAGCCCCATTTTCCGTTTTCGCCTTTGAAGGTTGCACGGGTACGGTAGCCGGTACGGAGTTCGGGGTTTTCAAGGCCTTTAACATCGACATCGATCTTGGCGAGTTTGTCGAAGCAGATTTTGATGATCTTTTGTTTCCATTCGAGCTGGGATGGATAGTCGAAGTGTAGCCATGAGCAACCGCCGCATTTTTCGAATACGGGGCAGTCGGCGCCTTTGCGGTCGGGTGAGGAGGTGATGATTTTTTTGATGATGCCGCGGCAGTATTTTTTGGTATTTTTGACGAGTTTAACCTCGACTATATCGCCGGGGAGGCCGTAGGGTACGAAACAGATTTTACCGTCAATGTCGCCAATACCGTCGCCACCATGGGCTAAACGCACAATTGCTACTTCTTCGAACATGGGATTTCCTTTGGGGTGGAGGGTGCTTGAATAGCTTATCATAGCGCAAATGCTATGGGCACATCATGTGGAATTATTGAGCATGGGATTGGGAGAGTTTTTTGAGCTCGCCAATTTTCTGGAGAATGGCTGGGGTTATGGGGAATTGCTCATCGTAAGGATCCCAATTTATACCTCTGCACCAATATTTCACAAAGCCACCTTCGTCTTTATGGCGAAATACTAATCCTTCTTCTGTATACGTTGGCAGTTCGATAAATAATAGGATTGTTGAGATATAATTTTCATCATCCATCATTTTGTCAAATTGTTCATTTTTTATTTTTAATGAGATCTTCATAAACGAGTCTCCATCGAATGAACCGAGCCCTTTAGGCGCAGGTAGGTCTTCATTGAAGTCAACCTGCATTTCTAAAAATTTAGGGTACTCATCAAGAAATGCCAGAAATTGTTCTTCATTTTCCAAGACATATCCAGTGTAAATATAGGTTGGCTGTTCGAATTGTTTAGCTAGGGGTAATTTTTTATGGCTTCTGGGCATTGCGGGGCAAAGGTAATGTTTGGCATCTACATTTAAAAACCCAATAGGTGCTCATACTCTACGAACAGTCGCCCAGGAGCACTACTCATAGGAGGATATGAGTCATCAGGGTGTTCTCTCGCATAAGCCCCCATGACCAACGGAAATGGATACTCAATTGCCTGAGAACATAAAGCTTTATCTATAGAAGAGCCAAAAAGAATTTTACCACCAATTATCCCTACTAAAAACAATAGACCAAATCTGATGGCAATTCTTTTTTTCGTTCTTTTTTGTTTGGGCATGGTATCCTCGATATGGGTAATTGTATGAGTATACGGTTAACTGGAACTTAAATAAACTTTGGAGTATTTACACGAGTATATGGAGATTCTGGCAACACGCGCACTTGGCGTAAGGCAGCATTTACTTGGTTGCTGTTGGCCCTGGGGCAGACAGCGATTGCGAACTTATGTACTTTTGCAGCTTCTTTACATCCTACCCTGGAACTCTCTGTTCATTTTAAGGTGGCCTATTGGTGGGCGGGGCTGTTATGTACAGTAGGCTTCTGTGTACTAAAGCGTTGGGTGTGAGCGGGATTGGCGGTTTTCTTGCTGACGATTCATTCTGTTGGAATATTGCTTTGGTATATCCCAAGAAATGTGGAGGTACCTGCAAACCTTTCGCCCAATCTTACTATTTTATGCGCGAATGTACTCAGTACCAACCAAACTCCAGAGAAGGTCATTTCGTATATTCGCGATATTCAACCTGATCTTGTCTTGTTGCAGGGAGTGTCGCCTAAATGGGTGGAGCATCTGCAGCCTTTGATCGATTCGAATTATCCTTATGCTGAGTTGGAACCCCAGTCGGATAACTTTGGGATGGCGACATTGAGTCGAGTGCCGGTGTCCTCTATGCATATCTTGGCCCCGGTAAGTTCAGCGATCCCGGTGATTGAAACAAAGCTGAATATTAATGGGCGCGCGCGCAGTGCTGAATTTTCATCCTCTGCCTCCGGGGCGCCCTCCCATAGCTGAACTGCGCAATGAGTAACTTGACTATTTAGAGACTTATATAACAGAACAGCCAGTTCTTTCGATTGTTGCAGGTGACTTTAATGTTACACCTTGGTCGCCAAACTATGATTCAATGATGGAGGAGACTGGGTTATATAACACTCGTAAAGGTTTTGATATGCTCCTAACTTGGCCAAAGCCGTCTATCACCCGTATAGACCATATTTTGGTCAGTCCAGAGATAATCACCCTTGATATGCGGGTAGGTCCTAATGTGATCTCAGATCATCGCCCCTTGGTAGTTGAGCTCTATATTCCCCGGAAAGCGGAACCTTCCCCCACTCCTGAGGATTAAACCTCTACCCAATAAATCTGATTGTTTGCGATAGTGCTTAGAGTGAATTATACTTGAGCAGCTCCATGATGGAGCCATCGTTAAACTTTCCTAAAGGAGCTTAGTGGAATTACATCCAGCCATAACTATTTTCGGCATCGTTGGTATGATTATTTTTCATAGCCGATTCTATGCCCAGTGGATGGTTTCCGAATATCATGGTAAAAGCGTTATGCCTCCGGTGTTTTGGTACTTGAGTTCAGTGGGCTCGGTGCTGTTGATGGTGTTTGGAATTTTGACTCAATCTCCATTGGGTGTACTGAACCATAATATTAACATTGTCATTTACATTCGCAACATAGTGCATATCTGGCGCGAGAAGGGCTACCTCACTTCGGGGCGTTCTAAGGACCTGCATATTGCGATGGGCATTATTGCATTAATCGGAATTTCATTTTTGGTACGTACTTGGTTACTTGAGTGGGGTGTGCAACAAGAAAAACCCAAAGATGAGGCACTGAAAGAATGGGGCTGGCTGTTGGTGGGTGTGACAGGCACTGGCCTTTTTGGCTTACGCATGATTGTACAATGGATCGCCACTGAAAAAGAAAAGAAAAGTGTTGTACCGAAAAGTTTTTGGTATTTAAGTTTTGTGGCCGCTTTGTTGTCCATGGCTGCATTTGTACATAGAGCCGAATGGATTTTTGCGATAGGTAGCGGCTTCACCTTGTTGATCTATAGCCGTAACATTTGGTTTATATTACAAGGTAAGGAAGACGAAGTGTAGGAATAAATGAATCATATATGATTCAAACTATAGGAACACTCTAATGAAAGCTGTTATTTTTGCTGCAGGAAAATCAACGCGTACCTACCCATTAACTTTGACACGCCCAAAACCCTTGTTGCCGGTCGCAAATAAACCAATCATAGTTCATCAACTGGAAGCCTTACCCGATAGCGTGGATGAGGTGATTGTGGTGGTGGGATATATGCGCGAAATGATTGAGGATGCCTTAGGCAATAGTTTTAACGGCATTGCTTTGCGTTATGTTGAGCAAAAGGAGCAAAAAGGCACTGGGCATGCGCTTTTGCAATGTAAAGACTACATTGATGATGATTTTCTGGCCTTTAATGGGGACGATATTTACCACAAAGACGATATGAAAACCTTAGCGAATTTTGAGCAAGGTTCTTTGTGCACGACTGTTGAAGACCCTTCTCGCTTTGGCGTATTTATTGTCAATTCTGATGGCAACTTAGAACAAGTCGTTGAGAAACCCGATACACCAATTTCTTATCTGGTCAATATTGGAGCCTATAAATTTACGCCTGCGGTTTTCGATATTTTGGAAACAACCCTTTTATCTTCTCGAGGTGAAATTGAAATCACCTCGGCTATTCAATCTATTGCTGAAACGGCACCCTTTGTTATTCGCGAAATTACCGGGCATTGGTTGTCCATCGGGTATCCATGGGACATATTGGATGCGACACAGGCCTTTTTAAATGAACTCAAGGATAATCGGCAAGGCGATATCCATGAAGCTGCTTTCATTAGTGGAGCAGTTTCTGTAGGTCGCGGCACGGAAATTAAGCCGGGCGTGGTCATAGAAGGTCCTGTCATCATCGGAGAAAATTGCATAATTGGCCCCAACGCCTACATCCGTTCACACAGTGCCATTGGTAATAATTGTAAAGTAGGGCAAGGCTCTGAACTCAAGGGCACCGTTTTAATGAACGGAGCCAAAGTGCCTCACCTAAGCTATATTGGCGATAGTATAATTGGGGAGGGAGCCAACTTGGGTTGCGGGACGACTACGGCCAATTTCCGACATGATGGCAAGAACCACAAGTCCTTGATAAAAGGAACGTTAGTGGACACAGAACGGCGTAAATTTGGTGCTATTGTGGCGGATGATGTCCATACAGGCATCAACACATCCATTTATCCAGGCCGAAAATTATGGCCACATACCTCAACCTTGCCTGGAGAAATAGTCAAAACCGATATTGAAATCTAAATTGGAATCGGCTTTGGACGAACAAGAAGATATTATTGAAACCGGGCAAGAACTTAAAAAGCATCATGAGCAACAAGTCGCTGAACTGGCTGAAGTGACAGAATTATTAGCCGCAGCAAAACATTGCGCAGATAGCATGAAAGCGGAGCTTGATCCGCTTAGAGAAGAATTGAAGTCAGCTCAGGAAACCATTGCCGATTTTGATGAGAAGCATGCGAGCTCAATTGAAGATATTGAACGCAGTAGCGGATTGCCTGTAAAGGTAATGATAGCTAACCGTGCTGATATTTTAGATGCAATTAAGCGGTATTATAAATAATCGAAGCGAAGCACCTCTCCCCCCTTATCGTTCTATCTCAAAGTAGAACACTCCCCTAAAATTTGTTACTCTTGTGTCTACAATTATTCTCAAGGGAGAGAGACTATGCTTAAGCACGTATATGCTACATTTTCGGTATGTAGCATACTTTCTATTTCAGTCAATGCATTAAGCCCTGATGAGGCGCTAAAATCGTTTGAGTTACACCCCGATTTTTCGATTGAACTTGTGGCGAGTGAGCCGGTAATTAAAGATCCTGTGGACATGTGTTTCGACGCACAAGGCAGAGCATATGTCCTTGAATTTGCTGGCTATCCTTTTCCTGATGCTCCAGGTAACATAATTTTACTTGAAGACACTAATAAAGATGGGCAATTCGACAAGCGCAACATCTTCGCCACGGGCTTCGAAGTGGCTCCATCTATCATGGCGTATAATGGCGGTCTGCTTGTAGCCGATCCCCCTGAAATTGTTTTTATCAAGGATTCCGATGGCGATAATGTAGCCGATATTCGCGAAGTGGTGCTGGGTGGATTTCCAGCCGACAACCAACAACACAATGTCAATGGCTTAACTTACGGGCTTGATAATTGGATATATGCCGCAAACGGTGGAAATTCAGGATCTCCTTATTGGCCAGAAACACCGAAAAAAAGCATGCCCATTGCTTGGGACGATTTTCGCTTCAATATTGCCACCAAGCGATTTGAGCGCACCTCACGCACATCGGGTGGATTTGAAATTACCCACGATCCCTATGGCCGCTGGTTTAGTACACATAATATGTACCACGTACAGCATACGCTATTCCCAGATCGCTATTTGCAACATATCCCAAGTCCTCGTGGAGGAACGCTTGAACGTATCTCAAACCATGAAGAGGGTGGCTTGGGTCGAATCTTCCCTATCGGCGCTCAAGAAACACGGGTAAACCACCCTGAACAATCCGGGTATTTCTCCGCTGCTTGTGGCATCACGTATTATGATGGTGGCGCATTTGGTGAAGCCTATAATGACAACCTTTTTGTCAGTGATGTGGTAGTGAATGTAATTCACCGCGACATCATACGTGAAAATGGTACAACTTTATCTGCGGCTCGTGGTCGTGAAAGAGTAGAATTTTTAGCTTCCCCCGATCGCACTTTCCGGCCTGTAAATATGACTATTGGTCCAGATGGTGCGATGTATGTGTTGGATATGAATCGTGATGTGATCGAACATCCTGAATGGATTCCCGATGAGTTGGAGGAAAAGATGGACCTCGACGCGGGGAAAGACAAAGGCCGCATATACAGAATAACACCCAAAGCCGGATTGCCGCGAGTGACTGTCAATTATGCCGCAGCGAATTCTCAAGTATTGATTGCCGCACTTGGCCATCGAAATGCCTGGCATCGCAAAACAGCTCAGCGTTTGTTGGTAGAACGTAAGGATCTAAAGGTTGTGCAAGGGCTTGAGATTCAAGTTAAAAACTCGAAAAATCCACTTGCCCGTCTTCATGCTTTGTGGACTTTAACAGGGCTGGACGCTCTTAGCGACAAGATGGTCTTAACTGGGTTACGTGATTCAAACGCTGGAGTGCGCGAAAACACATTGATGATGATTGAAGAACGCGCTGCACAAAGCGATGCGGTTCAGGAAGGAATTACTAAGTTAGCCCATGATCCGCACCCAAGAGTGCGCATGATGTGTGCGTTAGTGATGGGTTCAAATCCTACAGAAAATCGATTAACAGCCCTGCGGGCGATCATCGAGCAAGACCTCAATGACCCTTGGTCTCGCTTAGCATTGACAAGTGCCATTGGCTCTGATGCACCCGATTTTATTACTATACTTATCAACGACAGTGATGCAACTATTCAAACACAAGCAGCACCTTTAATTGGTTCATTGGCTCAAATTGTAGGTCGAGACGTAAATCTTGAATCCATTCGCACTGTGATTGGTTTAATTGCAGACAAGGGTGAAAAAAGTGCAAGTGAACTCACTCAATCACATATTTTGGATGGTCTTGTTTCTGGAATGTCTATGGCTAAATTTGACACCAAAATCTTCACAGATGACGATTCATTGATGAATATGCTGAGTACTCTTCAAAAATCGGAATCGCTGAGCATTCGTCATAAAGTTTGGCAAGTTATGGGGCGTCTAAATATTTCCATTGAACGAAAATTTGCGAAACAGTTACGTAAATCTCGTGATATCGTTTTGGACAAAAAACAACCAAGCAGTGCTCGACAAGCCCATTTAAACTTATTGGAATTTGATAGCGAAGAAAATCGATTGCCTATTCTTTTTGCCTTGCTCAACCCAAAGGAACCTTCTCAGCTACAGGCTTCAGCTATCTCTCAGTTGAGCAGAATTCGCAATAGCGAAATCCCACGGAAATTAATCAGCATATGGGATACACTTGGTCCTAAAACACATGCCCGCGCATCTGATTTGCTTATTTATCAATCGAAAAATCACGAAGTTTTACTCACAGCATTAGAAAACGGTGACCTTATCTTAGGTGAGATGCGATTTGATTTAGAACGAAGACGCAGACTGCTTTGGTCCAAAAATAAATCTGTGGTAGAACGTGCGAAAAAGCTTTTTAGTGATGCAGGCGTAGTCACTCGAAAAGAAGCGATGGCACGTATGCAGCCAGCCACTATCATGAAAGGCGACCCTGCAAAAGGGGCCCTAATCTTTATAAATAAATGTGCAGATTGCCATACGATTGGTACTGAGGGCTCAGACTTAGCTCCAAACTTAACTGATATATTCCGGAAAAGTTCGGAGACTTTATTACACGATATTGTTGACCCCAATGCAGCTATTGACACTCAATATATCGCATATAACCTAGAAGTAAAAAGTGGTGATTTTTTTAGTGGTATCGTAGTTCGCGATGATGATTCGGGTGTAACACTTCGCAACTCTGCCGAGGAACGCAGTTATGCCCGTGATGATATCGTAGAAATGTTTTCGAGCGGCATCTCCATCATGCCAGAAGAATTAGAAGTAGACATGGATGTACAAGCCATGGCCGATTTAATTGCGTTTTTGCAACAACCTCGTTAAATGAAATTTGAAAGGATATACTCGTGAAACTAGCTGTGAATATTTTATTGTTGTTGTGGATGTTGATGAGTGTGGGTGTTCAGTTCAATGACCTCGATGGATTATTGTGGGCCATCATCTATGGCTATGGTCTCGCGATGATACTCATGGCTATGGCCGGACGCTACAAGGCCCCTTTACTGCTATTGGGGATTGCAGCGTATACCATTGGCGGAATCGTTGTAATGCCGGATACATTTTCCGACATGATGAATACCAATGAAGAAGCCCGTGAAAGCATCGGTCTGTTCATTTCTGCCGGATGTGTTTTAATTCTTTTATTGCAACACAAATTAGGTGGTGACAAATCGATGGCGGTTGTGGATGTAGTGAAACCATTTGATTAAGCAATTAGATAACTATGGGAGTGGGTTATCAGGAAAGGAAAGAGGAAGAAGAAAAGAAAGAAGGGCAATCAATATTATAAGAAACCGAGTGAGCGTGAAAATTATATAGCAGACATAGTCATGCGAGTTGTAATTGCGATTATAGCTTTTTTACTGCACCCGGGGCCTAATCTTTTATGATTAGAGGTGTTATATTAATTATTCTTACTTGGCATGCGTTTATTATGTCCACAATTGTTGCCATCATCGTATTCTTTTTCCCGGATGCCTTGAATTAGTGGTTTGGCGAACAGAATGTTGCAACGCTACATGATGTTAAAGAAGCTAAACGAAAGCAGAGAAATAATTAGTAGTTAATAGGTAGTTTTTATTGCATACCTCTAAAGAGGACTTTTTTAATAGGGCATTATCAGGAATTCAAAAATTAAGTCCCCAAGAAGAATTTTGGGTGGACCAATTCGTCCCTTGGGTATTGGAAATCATTACATTTATTAGCATCTTTTTATTAAAACTATATCGATTTCATTTTATGAGTAATGATTTAGGCTCTGACAACGAGAATATTTCATGGCTATCAATTATTTTGAATTGGCGGTATTTAATATTTCCAACCACAATTCCCATCATTTGTTATTTTTCACCCAATTTTCTTAGAAAACTATACAACCACCACAATCATCTTTAATCCAACCCACCAACAAGGAATCCACCCAATGTCCGATATCCCACCCCATATGATTAAGCGCGCTGAAATGGGTAAAGTCATGATCCAGAGTTTGGCTGATGGCCCCACGGAGGTCATTGTTCAGTCTCTTGAGCAAGGCAAAGCGGCTTTCCTAGCCGAACTTGATAGCCTGAGTGTTGAGCAAATTGAGTTTAAACCCGCAGAGGACCGTTGGAGTATCCAGGAAATTGCACTGCATGTTTCCCATGCTATGCGGCATGTGGGTGAGTTGTCGCTTTTACTGGGTGAGGGACAGTTCAGGGAGAAACAACCGATACTCGAAGCGGGATTAAGCGATGAAAAGCCTCGTGATTGGGGGGAAATCCTTGACTTAGTTAATCAAAGTTTCGATGTGAGCTTAGGGGCTGCCCGGAAGCTTGATACACTATCTACCCCGGATGATTTACTCGATCATCCTTGGTTTGGGCCGCTAAATAACCGCCAATGGGCTGCCTTCAACATTATTCATTGCATGGTACATGTGGCCCAAATCACCAAGAATAAAGAGGCTGAGGGCTATCCCAGTTAGGATGCATGGTCTTCCGTAATCAGCTCATTGCCCACAGCATACAGTTCTTCCAGGGATTTGCCACGTGCTTTTTCAATACGTGCTACGCGTTTTTGGTATTGAGATGCCCCAAAAGCCAGCACATCATCGTATAGACAATTAAACGGCAACTCGCCAATCCGCGCTTCGCATTCGGTGGTCTGGTTCATCAAATGAGTAAAGCACTCTTTCATGATGGGGGGAATGATGTCGAATAAGTCTGGGTATTCTGCAACGATACGTGAGCACAATCACACACCATTGTTTGCTGGCCAAACGTTGAATTTATCCGGAGAAGCAGCCACGGTGTAATGTTCGAGAAGACGCAGTTGTTGCGCTATGAATTGGATAGTTTAAATCAGTAACAAGATCATTATCCGCGTTATTCGGAATATTAAATTCTCCTGCTTTAATTAAAGTATTAATTGGGCGTAACTACTTTGAAATTTTTAGCATCATTGGGATCGCCATCCCCATCGTACAATGCTTGCGCTGGGTAGGGATATAATGGACGCGTTTTATCTGGGTTGGATTTTGTTGCGATTATTTTATCTGGCGCAGAATCGTTTTCCACCCAATCTACAATCACATCGAGCCAATCTACCCCAGACACTCCAGGCCCTCCACCGCAGTGGTAACAGCCAGGAATCATAAACAATCGTGCGAAATCTGTTGCCTTCGGATTGCGCTTAAGCACTTCATCGTAGTATTCGATTGTCGCTTGGGCCGGCAATGCTGCATCAGACCAACCATGCCAAATAATTATCTTCCCACCGCGAGCTTCAAATGCATCCATATCAGGATCGGTTGCATTGAGGACTGTACCTGCAAGATGAGTGTCTTTTTCCCAACCCTCTAAGTCATAGGTGGAATAATCCCAGTCGGGATCTTGAAATACAAAATATTTATAGATATTGGTGGTAAAAGCATAGCCTAAGTTCACGAGATTAGGAATAGGTCCCACTTGCCATACAAAGAGTCCACCATTCCCTTTTTCAGCACCAATTGGAAAGCCCGAGTAAATTTTCCCTCGAGAATTACTGGCACCACCATAGAGTACTTTTAGTGCCGAGCGCTGCTTTTCGTTCAACCATTTAATCTGATCCAAGTCAAACTTTACATTGACAGGATCCGTGATAATACCGTCTTCCAAACCATCTTGCGCATCTGTCAGATCCATAATGTCATCGTATAATGTGTCAAGATCTTTTTGGGTTAATACTGTTTCCTTAAGGTTGTTAGGATCGGGGTATAATTCTTGATTACTATTGATACCCATCGCTGCGAAACCCGTCCAATTAAATGCGGGTGCTCCCGCTACGATACCATCGAAATCATCGGGGTAACTCTGAGCTTCCATCATGGCTTGCCCCCCGCCACGTGAGCACCCTACGAAGTATGATTTTTCAATTGGTTGTTGATAATAAGCACGAATGATCGCTTTAGATACTTCCGCTGTGCGGTGTATAGCAGCGTGTCCGAAGTTCACAAAGGCTTCCAAATCATCTTGTGCCCAACTGCCATCAGTACCCGCTCCCTTATGACCCGTATCTGTACCGGAGGTGGCGAATCCCTTATTCACCGATTTCCATATGCCGTTTTGCACAGAGCCTACAAGTCCCCCACCGCCGCCCATTGCAAAGCGACCGTTCCAATCATCCGGCAGAAGTACTTCAAAATGTATAGCCTTGCCTATCACACCTTGCACCTCAACATGTGGGTTGGCCTGCTTGCCTCCACGCTTTGCTTTGGCTTGGTGAACCACTGAAATGAGTCGCACATCGGGCAATTGTAAAGCTTTCAATTCATCTACTGATATAGGCTCTTCGGCTTCTGCCCAGCTTATACATGTACTGATTAATAAAACTATCGTAATACTCAGAAATGACTTCATTAATGTTCCTCCAAAAAGTCTTTGAAACACATAATACCATAGCCTTAGGTAAAAGTAATGGGCGAATATTCTAAAATCGATTCGTGAAATAATTTTAAATCTTCTCCTGAACACTGTAGTATAGGAAACTAGTAAATCCCCAAATCTAAAGGTACTGTTCTTATGAATCATGATGAGTATATGAGCTACGATGCTGTTGGATTGGCTGAGCTAATTCGTAAAGGAGAGTGCACCGCTCAAGAGCTCACTGAAATTGCCATTGCGTTATCAGAACGCATCAATCCAATCCTCAATGCCTTAGCGTATACCGATTATGATCGCGCCCGTGAGCGTGTTGACACAATTGATCCTGAATCGGTTTTTTGCGGAGTCCCTAGTTTCCTAAAGGACAATGAAAATGTCGAGGGATTGCCCACACGCCAAGGCTCTCATTCCATGCCTCCTACCCTATTGGATCACGACTCACATTTCGTCAAACAATATATGTCTACAGGTCTTAATTATTTAGGTAAAACGACCTTGCCGGAATTTGGGTTAACGTGTATTACTGAATCCAGTCTTTGTGGAAATACCCTCAACCCGTGGAACTTAGCTCATACCCCCGGAGGTTCATCTGGCGGGACTTCTGCGATGGTAGCGGCTGGAGTCGTTCCTATGGCACAGGGCAATGACGGCGGTGGTTCGATTCGAATCCCTGCCTCCTGTTGCAATCTCATTGGCCTTAAGCCTTCACGCGGCCGTTTACACCATGCTGAAGGCACGGATAAGATGCCTATCAACCTGGTGTGTGAAGGCGTGCTCACCCGAAGCGTGCGCGATACCGCGACATTTTTTTCTGCTGCCGAAAAGCATTTATGCAATCCAAACTTACCGGCTTTGGGCTTGGTCAATAGTCCCGGAACGAAGCGATTACGCATTGCCATGTTTACCAAAAGCCCTGCAGGGGATGAAAGCCAAGCCGATGTGATGGCTGCCACGGAGCATGCTGCAAAACTATGTGAAAATTTGGGCCATACAGTGGAAGCTATCGAAACGCCTTTTGACAACGGACGTACCGATGACTTTCTACGCTACTGGGGAGCCATTCCCTATATTTTAAGTTGGATAGGCAAGCGAGAGTTCGGTTCGGATTTCGATTCGTCAAAATTTGACCCTTGGACTGGAGGGTTGGCACGACACGGTCGGAAAAATTTATGGCGCTTGCCCTTTATTCTCCCTAAACTCAAGCAATTTTGTCACGAATATTCATTACTCTTTGAGCAATACGATATTCTACTGTGTCCTGTTCTAACAGAGCCGCCACTAAAAATCGGTGAACTTGCACCTGACTTACCTTATGAATCGCAGCTTTCACGGGTAATGCCGTATTGTCCCTTTACCCCATTTCAAAATCTTGCAGGCACTCCCGCAATATCTTTACCGCTTGGGCGTTCTCAATCAGGACTGCCTATTGGAATACAATTCGCAGCAAATATGGGTATGGAGAAAATGTTGTTGGAATTGGCCTTTGAATTAGAAGAGGCCAATGCCTGGGATACCACCCCTGCTATCGTACCTGTCTAATAAGGATATAATTTAAGTTAATCCAGTACTGACAAGGTTACATCCACTACTTCGTCTACAGCTTGCTTATTAAGATTCAACACCGCAGACGATTTCAATCCTTGAAATGTGAGCACCATAAAGCGTGCGAGCTTACGCGCATCTTGTGTTGTATTGATTTCATACGCTTGCTGGGCTTTGGATATTAAGTCGCATACCATATCCTCCAGACGCCGGTAGGCCAATAGTACATACTGGCGCACGACCTCATCCTCATGGCCAATTTCATTGGCAGCATTTAGCAGCATGCACCCAGGATTGGAATCGTCTGCTGTATTCTTGACTAACCATCGCCATATCAACTCAATTGCTTCGCGTGGAGAACGATTAACCGAAAATGCCATAAGTTCACCAGACATGGTTTGCTGATACAATTTCAACGTTCGCATGAAAATAGCATGCTTGTTGCCAAAGGTATTGTACAAACTACTTTCATTTAAGCCCGTAGCTGAGGTTAGATCCCGTACGGTCGTATTTTGATAGCCCTTTTTCCAAAATAAATCGAGGGCATTTTGTAGAACTTCCGCACGTTCAAATTCAATTTTTCTAGCCATTATTTTGCCACCATCGTTTCAATAATAGTTTATTTTAAAACATATGATACAAAATATTTTATTTTAAATCAAATACTTTAAAATACTCTTATATCATTTCATTCTAAAACATACGCTTCATATTATATAAATAATTCCATCTCCGATCTTAGCTTTACCCATACTCATATGCGATATAACCTTGTATAGCTTCACGAAACTCACCATAGGCTATGCAATTGGGCACATAGTGTCCAAAGATGTATCTACTTCATGGATTTACTACAGAGTTAAACTATTAAGGGTTAATATATCCATGCACGATGCCCATATAATACGGCAGTAAAAATGACAGTCCAGTATTTAAACGTGTACCGTTCGTATTTCGACTCAGTGCCCACGGATCATTCCCAGACATAACAGAATGATTTTCATCAATTGGAAAGGTAAACCCGTCATTTCTATATCCTGCACCCTTAGACCCGTCTACTGGGCCGCGTGTATAGGGACGAAGAGGTATTACATCTAATCGATGCGCATTGGACATTGGCCAGTCAACCAGATCGACAGGGAATCTTTTAAGGGTAAATAAGGTATTTTCTAACCAGTCTTCTGTTGGCGATAAATCCTGATCACGCCATTGATCTGGACGAACTTTCCCTAGATTACAAGCGGCATAAACCATATTCAAAAATGGATTTCGCTCGTATTGTTCCACTTGCCAATGCCAATAAATCGCATTATTAAACATACCTTGTAAATGGGGGTCGGTTTCATATCGCATGAGATGATAGTAATTCATAAAGGCCATATTGTCATCGCCCTGCCCCATTGCGCCTGGTGTAAGCAGTACTTTCGGTTGCGTCATACCGTTCATGGCGTAGCCATGCTCAATGGCCAGTTCCAAAAATGCATCGCGGTATTTTTGGTCTTCCGTTATATGATGTGTTACAGATAAATAAGCCAAGATACTGAGTGATTTTAACCCGCGCTCCACCCACCAAAATTGGTGTTGGTTTAATTTTTCTGGCGAAAAATCTCCCCAGCGAGTAGGCAATCCATCGTGATCGATCTGTGACCAATTATTATCCAGGATATGATCCATAACACGTCGAACGACCACACGCACTTCTTCTTTTTCTTTTTCTGTCTCGCAAGCGCGGTCATAATAAATCCCGTATCCGAAAAAATGCCCGTCTAATTCATCTGAACTCGAATCGCATTTCCAGTACCAATCTCCAGACTCATCAATTGGCCAACGTGGCTGAATCAATTTCCATAACGAATCACGTTTATTTCGCTTCACATCATAGCTATGATCGAAATCTGGATTGGGATCGGATTCTTTCGTGGAACGAATGGTCCGTGCAATAAAACCTTTGGGGGCTGGGTGCGTTCCGCCTTCAGTCACTTCACTCAAGAATGCAATTGCTTTAAATGCCTTTTGAGCATCCGATTTGTGCTTGGGATCTTTGGTTGCTGCATAGGCCAAACTCGCCATTCCTAAATATTTACCGGTGTAGTGACCATCGTTATCGGTGAAACGGGCTTTGGCTGTTTCTTTTGCCCCAGGCTCGTCCATATAGGCCCAAGAGACATATCCAAACGGTGTATAGCGATGATAAAGGTCTATATCTGCAAGATACTTCGAAGCTTTATCTGATAGAGATGTCGTGGTAGTAACTATACTGGATACGCCTTTATTGGTAGCAAACCATGCTGTCCCTTGAGCATCAACTACGACATCGTTCACATGGTTGTCCAATAACCAGCGCCGCCCTTGACGGTATTCGAAAGTATCATTTCGAAAGTGCACTGCACCGTTGGTGGTTCCGAACCACACCCCATCTGGCCCTGCAGCCATGGAGGTAAAATCAGCAAAAGGCAATCCATCTTCTCCTGTAAACAATCGCCATTCACCTTGAGCAATACGATACCCCACTCCTTGAGGAGCAGCAAACCATAAGTGCCCTTGAGCATCATAGGTGACTGCACGAACATCAATAGGTGCCCAGCGCTCATCGTTTTCCGTAGGCATTACCAAGGTCCACTGTGAACCATCCCCTACATATAAACCGTTCTTTGCTGCAATGGCAATTTCTTTTCCATGCTGAGCAACTCCACGAACTTCTTCGCTTGATTTTACTAAGGGCAGTAAACTTGAATGCCATATAGCGGGTATACGGTTTTTCGTTACCATTTCGCTCTTTGATGAAAACCATCGCCCTTCCCGAAATTCACTTACACCCTCTTCGGTTTGTACGATGACTTCATTGTTTTGCCCAAGTGATATCTGGGAAGTGCTATTACTGCCGAGGCCATTGGCAGTTGTATAAGCCATATGGGCCTCCTGGGGAAACTCACCCACTGTGAACGGTAAACTTTCATTTGCAAAAACAGAACTGTAAAGAAGAAAAGTAAGGCATAGAAACCCACTAATGGGCTTGGTTAAAGGCATAATATTACTCCGATGTTAGATTATTTATTTGTATTTTCGAATGCATACAGGCGCTTCAATGTATTTACATAGAGCACACCATTGGCGGCAACAGGTGTTGATGCTATACGCAACTTAAAGTCCGTCATGCTAATAACACGTTTTTCCTTGTTTGCAGCCAATACCCATACATCACCGTCGAGTGAGCCCACATAGACTCTTCCATCTGCAACCAAGGTTGATCCCCAAGCTTCTTTACCTAACTCATGGGTCCAATACATTTTTCCCGTTTCAGCATCCAAACAATGAACTCTACGTCCGCAATCGGTGATAAATACTAGACCGTTCCATATTGATGGAGTAGACACACTATGGTGCTCCATGGGATATGACCAAATTTCTCCGGTCTCAGTAATGTCTCCGTTTTTCGATGCATCAATACATTTAAGCCAGGCTTGTTCTTTACCCCACCAAATGTCACCACCAACAGTTACGTAGATACGGTCTTTATAAAATACCGGCATCCCTTTTACAATACTCGGGCTTACTTCGCGGTTTTTCAGGTACTCTGCAACATTTTCTTTTGGACCTGTTGGGTCGGGATCGAATCGCCAGATCCGCTTAAGCGTTTTCACAGGATCGGTGGCTTTACTTGTGCCCAACGCTTCGAAGGAATAACACACACCATTGCCTCCGCCAAAGAAGATTCGTTTCTGTCCATCTATTGTACCCAAAGAAGGCGAAGACCAGTTTGAATGGAAGGTGAGCTTCCCTATGCCTTCATTATCTTTCGCAACCAATCGACCTGTTTCTTTGTCCAACACAATGAGACTTGGCGCATCGGGGCGGCGCATTTTTTGGTGTGTATTATCTACCCCGTTGCAGGTGTTGAGATACAGGTTTGGTCCGTCGATTAAGACCGAACTATGGGCTTGGTCATGCGGATAGGTCCCAATTTCATTAACCAAATCCACCATCCATATGATATCCGCATCCAATGCAGTCACTTCCATCGGCTCATCGCCTGCCGGTACAATGTGACGACCTTCATCCTGATATGGACCATCATTCCCATCAGCCATTCCATTTAGGTCTAAACATACGACTTCAAATCGATTGGTTAATGTGTAGATGCGATCCCCTTCAATGGTTGGCGGTGAGCACATGGCAATCATTGGCCAATCTTTATATTTATCACCGGTTATACGAGGCACAACCAATTGCCACTGCAAACTACCATCCGCTTCATCTAAACATAGCAGCACCCCTCGGTCACCTTGATGACGTGGATCACGTGGTTCTAGATTATTGGCACCAATCAACACCTTTCCAGATGCAATTGTGGGCGATCCGTAAGCATTGTTGCCTAGTGAAACCGACCATTTAAGATTTGTGCCTTTTTCTAGATCTAGCGTGTCAGGCAAACCAGTTTCGATCGAAATCATATTGCGTGTATAGGGCTCACCCCATTGGGGTTGATCGTCAGCATAGACCCCTTGCACAAAGACACAACAAATCAAAATGAGTATCGACCTAAAAAATGGGGATTTCACGGAACAAGCTCCTTGAACAGCGCTTAGCGTTTTTGACGAATATATAGTTTGATACTAAAGTATATAAAAGCACCTTGTGTTATGCAATGAAGCATCGAAGGCTGCTTATATATATACCTTCTTTTGTTGTAAAAAACACCATGACATGCTATTGTCGTTTAACAGTGTGTCTGTATACATTTACCACAAATGACCCAAAGCATATTTACGATAAGGAATGCCCAAATGAACCCAATCGACTCCAAAAAATCCATTTCACGACGTAATTTAATGAAATGTGCAACAGCACTCACTGGAGTATCGGCGTTGTCAGGCTGCGCTACAGGATCTTATGCCATGAATAAACCCTCTACACTTTCCCTTTCTACAGATGATGTTGTACTTTTCCAAGGCGATTCCATAACGGATGCTGGACGGAATAAAAAGAGCACGAATGCCAATGACTTCAGTGCGCTCGGGCGAGGCTATGCGAATATGATCGCTTCCAGCTTATTGGGCAAGCATTCCGGGCTTAAGCTGCAATGTCATAATCGTGGAATTAGTGGGCACAAAGTACCTGATTTGCAGGGACGCTGGCAGAAGGACACAATCGATCTACAACCAGCGGTATTGAGTATTCTAATTGGGGTTAATGATATTTGGCACAAACTCAATGGGAAATATACGGGAACAGTCGCTGATTACGATACAGGCTTTACAAAACTCATGGCCGATACTAAGGCAGCGCTACCGAATACCAAACTTGTCATTTGCGAACCTTTTGCCCTGCGATGTGGTGCAATCAATGATAGTTGGTATCCTGAGTTTGATGAACGTCGGGCAGTAGCAAAAAAAGTGGCTAAAGAAGCTGGCGCAGTGTGGGTACCTTTCCAAACAATGTTTGACGAAGCGACCAACGAGTCTACTCCAGAAGCCTATTGGGCCGGTGATGGCGTACATCCTTCGATGGCTGGACACGCTCTCATGGCAAAAACTTGGTTGGAAATTACCGGACTGGGTTAATTCTCCGGGAGTGAATTGTGAGTGTGCTGATCAATGCAGATGTAGGCGAGGAACAAGGTTCTGATGAAGAGCTGATGCCTATTATCGATATGGCCAATATCGCTTGTGGCGCACATGCAGGCAATATCGAGGTCATGCAACACACCTTAGACTTAGCAAACTCTCATCGTGTTACAGTTGGTGCACATGTATCGTATCCTGATAGAGAAGGGTTTGGTCGACGCAGCATAGTTATGTCTCCCCAATTACTATCAAAAAGCATAGGCGACCAGATTTCTACACTGGAAGAGGTAGCCAAAGCGCAGAATATACCTATCAGCTATGTTAAGCCTCATGGTGCCTTATACAACGATATGATGCGTGACGAAGAAATTTTTTCTGTAGTGTTAGAGGCCATTGCTTTTCGACAATCCCCTTTGGCATTTATGTTTCAAACGACTCTTGACTGGGACAAACTGGGTGAACTGTGTATTGACCGAAATGTACAACCCATTTTTGAAGCCTTTGCCGATCGTCGCTATGAAGATTCAGGTTTATTGATGCCTCGATCTAAACCCGAAGCCTGTCTTGATCCAACCGAAGCACTTGCCCAAGTGAAATCCATAATATCCGACCAATGTATTGTCACGGCTTCTGGTCATAAACTTTCTGTTCCTATCCAAACATTGTGCGTACATGGAGACAATCCTGAGGCTGTGGATTTAGCTAAGGATATCCATGCATTACTGGATCAAGCATGAAGTACCCACGCATCGAAATAGCAGGTGTAAATGCAATGATGGTGTATTTTGCAGATCACCCTTCTAGAGCATTAACTCATCGCATCATGGCCGTGACCAAACTCGTTCAGCTTCAATTTTCAGATGCTCTTATCAACTTTGTGCCTTCGTATGTAACGCTATTGGTCATCGTGGATCATGAAAAACTTTCTCCGCACGATGCCAAAAAACTCTTAGATCAATGCATCGATACTTCTATCGAAGAAGTTCAAATTCAATCACAAACACACACTCTACCAGTATTGTATACAAAGGACTATTGCCCAGATTTATCGCGCGTGGCACAGCAGTGCGGTATATCGATAGAAACACTTATCCAACAACACACATCCCGAGCATATCACGTGTATGCCTTGGGCTTTGCACCGGGGTTTGCCTATTTAGGTGAATTGGATGAATGTTTACGATTGCCTCGTTTAGAGACCCCTCGTAAAAAAGTACCTGCTGGCGCCGTTGCTATAGCAGAAAGTCAAACAGCTGTTTACCCCATGGATTCTCCAGGCGGATGGCATATATTGGGGCTATGCCCATTGCCTCTATTTAACCTCAACAGCACCCCATCTACCCCATTTAGCGTTGGTGATTATGTACAATTCGAAGCCGTATCTGAGGCACAATTTCTGCAATTAGGCGGTGAGTTAACCTTCGTCGAGGATTGCTCCTCATGAGCCCAATAACCATACTGAAGCCAGGTGTACTTTCCACCATTCAAGATGAGGGGCGCTTGGGTGTTTTACATGAAGGCATCACCGAAAGCGGTAGCATGGATCGCTGGTCTGCACGCTGCGCCAACAAGTTATGCCTGAATTCGCATCTGGATGCAGTAATTGAAGTTAATTTGGGGGGACTCGAATGTCGCGTTGAATCCTCCATAGCCATTGCTGTCACTGGTGGATTTTCTACTCTACAAATCAATGGTGAGTTTGCCGAAATGTGGAGAAGTCATGTCCTTCATGAAGGAGACATTATTCAACTGGGTTTTTGCCAGCATGGGGCCCGATTATATTTAGGCGTATCTGGGGGCATACAGGTTTCTCCCACCCTTAATAGTCGATCCACTACACTCAATTGGGGAATTGGTGGGCTATCAGGTAGAGCATTGGCTATTGGAGACACTCTGGCCTGCTCACCTCCGCATGACCACAAAGTTCGTAGAATTAGTGTACGCCACCGACCTAGTTTTAGCCATGAAGTCAACCTGCCCATACTTCCCTATAGTCAATATGGTTACTTAACCGAAGAACAGCGATCCACATTCTTTACGACCCAGTATAAAGTGGATGAACGCTGTGACAGGATGGGGTATCGCCTAATAGGCGAGAGCGTGCAACCTCCTTCTGCAAACTTATATTCTGAAGGCTTAGTGTGTGGCGCTATTCAGCTACCGCCAGATGGACAACCTTTCATTCTCATGCGTGATCACCAATCCATCGGAGGATATCCCAAAATGGGCTCTGTGCTTGGACCGGGCATCGATGAACTTTCACAAAGTGTTACTGGGACTCGTATACAGTTTAGCCCCCAGACTCATTCGCAAGCCCTCCAAATCAATAACGGCTATTTACGTCGGCTGGAAAACATCCCTATTATCATTGATGCTCAATATTAAGTACCATTCGACTTATTTTGCTCAGCTTAAAATAATTGCTATAGTTAAACATCAATTTACTATTTGAACGCGTAGAGGTGATTCCCCATGTCGAAAAACTACTTTATTCAATGTATTCTAGTACTAACTATATTCTTTGGATGCAACAGCGTTGCTGTCGAGCTTCAATGGAATGAACTCCCCCCACTCCCCAACCCCGATGGTGTAGCGGGTCCTGTAATAGGTGTCCATAACGATGCATTGATTGTAGGTGGAGGTGCCAATTTCCCCAATGAACCTTTATGGGAAACGGATAAGGTTTGGCATGACACCATTCATGTACTGACGAAATCCAACGATGGATATAAATGGGTTTCGGGAGGAAAATTACCCGAACCCCGCGCATACGGGTCATCTGTTTCCACAAGGCAAGGAGTCGTATGCATCGGCGGTAATGATGGTGTCAATACGTTTGACGATGTCATCCTTTTATCTTGGGATCCCGATAAAAAAGTTTTGACACAATCCCCCATGCCCAGTCTTCCTAAACCTTGTTCGTTCAGTAGCGCAACGCTGGTCGACAATGTCATATACTTGGCTGGTGGACTGACCGACAATGAATTAAGTACGGCAATGAAGAATTTCTGGGCTCTCGATCTCTCGAAAGCCAATGACCCTAAAGCGTTTAAATGGGAAGTATTGGACCCCTGGCCTGGCCCTGAACGCGCCTTAAACATTACTGCATCACAATTTGATGGGGAAAGTGACGGTATATATGTCATCAGCGGACGACGTCAAATTGGAGAAGAGGTGGAATTCCTAACCGACACCTATGAATATCAATTGTCCTCGAAGAAGTGGCGCAAACGCGCCACTACTCCTCAACCCGTTATGGCAGGCATTGGTATAGGCTGGGGAAAAAATCACATCTTCACCCTAGGCGGTGCATCCGGAAGCTTATGGGGGCAAGTCGACATATTAAAAGATGATCATCCTGGCTTCCCTAAGGTCACATACGGATACAACACCTTAACAGACACATGGTCATTGGCAGGAAAGTCTCCAGCAAACCATGTGACTACGGTACCTGTACTCTGGGATTCAGCGATTATCATTCCCAGTGGCGAAGTACGCCCTCGAGTGCGTTCACCTAAAATTTGGCGTATTACACCGAACATACAACAGCGATAACTACTTAGCTTTACTCGTCTACGATTGAAGAATTCTTTTTCTTCAATCGGTAAGCAATAACATAGAGCAAAGGCAACACAACCAATGTAAGTGCCGTTGCACTAAGAATTCCGCCCACCACTACAGTGGCTAATGGCCGTTGTACTTCAGCACCGACGCCTGTGGATAATGCCATCGGTAAAAATCCCAGCGCATCGGTGATGCCGGTAGCCAATACCGGGCGTAAACGCTGCTTGCCCGCAGCGACCACAGCATCGTAGGTCTCTAAGCCATCAGCGACAAAAGACCGAATTGCCGATACCAATATTTGCCCATTCAATACAGCAATACCGCATAGCGCAATAAAACCAATCGCAGCACTCACACTAAAGGGAATTCCACGCCACCAAAGCGCGATAATTCCACCAATAAATGCGAAGGGTATCCCTGAATAAATAATCAATACATCGCGCAATTTTCCAAGGCTTAGATATAGCAGACAAAAAATAAGCACCAATGTAATGGGAATGATAATTGTTAGGCGGGTTCGGGCACGTTGTAGATTTTCAAATTGACCTCCCCAATCGATTACATACCCTTCTGGCAAACTCACTTCTGTAGCAATACGTTGTTGTGCTTCCTCAATAATACTGGCCACATCACGATCCCGCACATTGATTTGCACTCGAATCAAGCGCCGCCCCCATTCACGATTGATACTGGATGGCGCTTCAACTTCACGCAACTCTGCCAATTGATTCAATTGAAGCTCGGTGCCCAACTCAGTAGGTATTCGCCCTGCAGCAAGACGACTTGGATCTTCACGATATTCATCGGGCATACGCAACACTAGGGGGAAAACCCGTTGCCCCTCATAAATGTCGCCCACTTGAATTCCGCCTACGGCTTGAACAAAATCCAACACATCGGAACGAGGTATGCCATAACGCGCAATTTGATCTTCTCTGATATCAATTTGAAATGTCGGCTGACCGGTTAATTGATCCGCCGAAATATCGCTCAATCCTTCAACGTCCAATAATACTTGCTGAATCGAATCGGACAAACGGACTAGTTCATCAAAGTCATCGCCATAAATTTTTATGGCGACGTCCGATCGTATTCCAGACATCATCTCATTTAAGCGCAACTCAATGGGTTGCGAGTAGGCAATGTTGAGTCCCGGTAAATCGGCAAGCGTCGCTTCAATCGCCGCAACCAATTCCGCTTGATTTGTTGCCTTACTCCATTGATCGCGTGGGTGGAGAGTGAAAAAAATGTCGGTTAACTCGGTCCCCATGGGATCGGTAGCCACTTCCGCCGTGCCAACCCGACTCCAGACATACTTTATTTCATCGGGAAATGATTCCAAGAGCGACTGCTCTATACGGGTGTTATATCGGTTTGAAGTATCCACCGATACTCCTGCGAGTCGAATCACATTGGCCACCACCGCACCTTCGCTTAATCGGGGCATAAATTCTCCACCCAATTGCATAGCAAAATTCGCACTGATGACTAATAACGCTGCCGTTGCGGAAAGAATCAACCAACGTATTCGTATAAATACTCTTAGCAAACGTTCATACACAATGGTTAAATAGTAGAGCAACCCTTTGCGCTCCGGACGTGCATTCCAAGGCAAGATAAAGAACGACGCTATTGGAGATAAAAAAAGCGCAATCAATAATGCTCCAACTAAAGCAAATATGAACGTTAAGGCCATAGGGCGGAACATTCTACCCTCTAAACCCTCAAGAGTAAGTATGGGTAAAAATACGATTATGATAATGCCAATACCAAATACAATAGGGCGGGCCACTTCACAACTGGAGGCGATCATGGCATCAAATCGTTCAGATTTTGTTAGTTTTCGACCCTGTTTTTGTTGAGTGTCGCGTAACTTACGGAGATTGGCTTCGGTCATGACTACCGAACCATCTACGATAATCCCAAAATCGATTGCACCCAGACTCAATAAGGTAGCAGCGATTGAAAATTCATACATACCCAAAACAGCAAAGAGCATTGCCATCGGAATGATCATCGCCACCAACAAGCCCGCTCTGAAGTTACCCAATAAAACAAATAATGCAATAATGACGAATACCGAACCCGCTAACAGGTTATGCATCACCGTACTGGTTACTTCATTCACTAACTCTGTGCGATCATATACGATATCGATTAATACATCTTCAGGAAGCGAGGGCTTTATACTCTCAAGTTTTGCGCGCATATTTGCTGTGACTTCTTGACTATTCTCCCCCATCAACATAAAGCCAAGCCCTAAAATAGCTTCTCCCTTACCTTGAAAAGTCACAGAGCCTCTACGGATTTCATGATCGATCACTACTTGAGCTATATCTTTAATTCGAACTGGTGTGCCTTGATAAGCCACAACCACAATCTCTTCAATATCCTCAATCGTACTAACACGACCTAAACCGTGCACCAAGAGTGATTCACCTGAACGGGCGATTTTACCGCCCCCCACATTGACATTGTTGTTGCGTAACGCTTCTTCAACATCATGAAAAGCAAGACGGTATTTAACAAGTGCTTCTGGATGGACCACGACATGATACTGCTTTTCATCTCCTCCCCAACTGTTAACCTCAGCTGTTCCGGGGACGGTTAACAAGGCCGGTTTGATCACCCAGTCGTGGAGAGTGCGTAACTCTGTTAAATCCCGTTCAGGGTTATCGGAGTGTACTATATAGTGAAATACTTCGCCTAAACCCGTTGCGATAGGCCCTAACTGAGGGCGTTCAATATCATCGGGCAATTGAACACTGTTTAGCCGTTCCATGACAAATTGACGTGCATCATAAATAACGCTGTCTTCACTAAATGTAGCAACTACTTGCGAAAATCCAAACTTGGATACTGAGCGTACATTTTCGAGTCCCGGTAACCCAGAAATTGTCAGTTCAATGGGTAAAGTGATCTGTTGCTCTACCTCCTCAGGACCGAGTGAAGGAGCCATGGTGTTAATCTGAACCTGAACCGGAGTCGTGTCTGGAAAAGCATCAATAGGAAGTTGCAGTAATCGCCAGGTGCCACTTACGCAAACCAGTGCAAAAAGCAGAACCATCAATAACTTATTGTTCAAACCAAACGCGACTACTCTTTCTAAAAATCCAGCGGGTTGATTGCCTAAGGGCTTAGTCATCTACACACCCTACGCCAAGTTTACCTTTTAACAACTCGGATTTAAGAATATAGCTTTCTGACAAAGCTATTTCGTCTTCCTGAAGAATACCTTGCATTACTGACGTCTTCCCTTCATGAACTGGACCTGTTTTTACAACCCTTGCTTCATACAAGTCTTCCTCCAATTTTGCGAATATAATGGTTTGTCCATCTATGGTCTGAATCGCATCTGAAGGTACCGTCAAACTCGACTGTTCTTTGTTTTCAGCAATGAGAGCACGTCCAAATAGTCCACTTTTTAAGCGCTTATCCGTATTCGGCATCAATACTCGTGCATTTACCATGCGCGTTGATTCATCAATTTGAGAGGATATCCAGATAAGCTCCCCGGTAAATGTTTCATTTGGAAACGCTTCAAACTTTGCTTGTACTTCCGATCCCGTTTGTAATTGAACCGCATGGATTTCGGAGACTGATAATTCCAACCACATAGTAGAAAGGTCGGCTACTTGAAAAAGGGGCGTACCCATTTCCCCTGTTGCACCTAGTACCGCATGACGGTCAACCACAGAGCCATCAAAAGGGGCGCGCAAGGGCAATATCGATGATGCCGACTGAGTTTTTTCAACTTGCTTAATCTCTTCTTTGGTTAAACCAATATTTTGTAGTTGTTGACGACTCCGTTCCACCTCACTCAAGCTGGTAGAGTGTTTAGCTTGTGCATTCTCGTAATCTTGTTTGGTAGCGACTTTGTTTTCGAGCAGATAGGACTCGCGTTTAAATGCTAAATTTGCTTGTTTCTCACTGACTAATGCCTTGATGAGTGCACTCTTTGCATCAGCAACTGATGGAGAATTAAGTTCAGCAAGTAAATCACCTTTTTTAACCACTTGCCCTGATTCGACATACACTTTTCGAATCACACCATCAGCATATGGTGATACCAATGCCAAGTTGTTCATATTGAATGAAAGACGCCCCAAAGTCGATTCGCCAATATTCACTGTACCTTGCTTGGCATGCCCTGTTTCTACACCGGCTTTTTTTGCTGACTCAGGCGAACTAAAGCGGACTTTCATCCCTTCGCCCACTGGTTTTTTGCCAACGAGATCGGGATGACATATCCCACATTCATTTTCAAAAACCCCATGTTCATTGCAAAATAACCCTTCAGGTCGGTCGCTTAATTCAGCCGAAGTGGGTCCATCGAGATTTTTAAGCACTGTCATTGAAACATCTACATGAGAATCGGGCGATTCCAATGTAGCCGCTTTGGCCAATGTAGGATCACAGAGAAAGCATTCATCTTCATATAAGTAATGCTCGGTACAATAAGGACGATCTTTGTCTTGGATATCGGTATGACACTCAAAGCATCGATCTTCATATCGCCCATGCCCACGACACCATAAACGGTCAGAATCGCGTTTGGTTTCATCACAAATAAAGCATGTTTCACTAGCGTCATTATGCGCATGAATTGCTTTTTTGGGTTTGGATTGTTCTGGTATAGAATTCGATTTAACTTCAGGTGTTCTTGTATCACTACACCCCGAAACAATAAAAGCGACTAGACCCAACAGGACCATCATTGAATATATTTTACTTAAATACATTTAACTAAACTCCACATACATCATCACATGCAATTCGACTATTGCCCCTTCAACAGGAATAATCAACAACAACATTCTTGGTTGGTATGTGGATATCAGGTAAGGAGTGGTATGGAGCCTATATCTAGCCAGGACGGCTCAGGTATAGAAACAAGCGATGCTAATACATAAGTAGAATCTACGTATGTTACATCAACAGTTGTCAAAACAGTGAGAACAACTTTTTTAATCTTTGTAGATTCTGTTAATACATATCCAGCGTCTTCACTACAATTTGAGAGCTCAAGGCATAATTCACAGCAATCGCCCCCTGGAATAGCGGTATTAAGCTGATATAACTCGCCTTTTTCATAGGTATTTGAACAAAAATGATTCGATGAATAGGTACATTTACTTTCATCTATTTCAGATTGTGCAATGACCTCTTGACACAAGGCCGTACAGAAACTCCCTGCTCCACTGGAAAGGACAAGGACTGCAATGTTTAAAATAGCCATTATGTGAAATTTTTTCTGCATAAATAAATGATACTACTCTAATTCAACAATGTCAATAGTCCACCAGCATAAAAGGTTTAAACTAGATAAAATTCGAATTAGTGGTCGATGCCATATTCAAATCGATATTATACTGATACAATCATAGTGACTATGAAATTAATCTTGTTTCTTTCGACACTTATTTCCCAGAACAACTACAGGGCTGAAAATATTAATGAAAACATTTTCAATATTGTTAAGTATCTGTTTACTCAATCTTGCCACTTTTCCATCTTTAGCCGCTTCTGAAGAATCGATAAGGCGAAAAACTTCTGCCCCTCCAGAAATCAAATCCTCATGGAATGATTTAACCGATGGAATAGAGAACTCCAGTCAATGGGATTCACACCAAGCGCTCTTACGCCAGCACTACTTAGACCTTATTCGCGATCCGTACAAGCCAAAAAAACCTCCACTTGATCTCATTATTCACGATACGGTCATAGTTGAGAATGTATATACACGAAAGCTCATCAGTTATGGGGTAGAAGCCGATGAACGTGCCTATGCTTATTTGGGCATTCCTCTTAATTTAGCTAAAAAAGCACCTGCTGTTGTCGCTCTACATGGAACCTATGTAAATGGTAAAGACCGTATTGCAGGACTTATTGATAATCCTAACAAAGCCTATCTGGATCACTTGTGTCGTCGTGGATACGTAGTCATTGCACCCGAGCATTTTGTTTCAGGACATCGCACTCCAGCCAAAGGCGCATATGACACTGAAGAGTTTTATAAAAAGCATCCTGAATGGACAGCGGTAGGAAAATTTACATACGAGCATTCCATAGCGATTGATGTATTGCAAAGTTTAAAGGAAGTGGACCCGGAAAACATTGGCGCATTGGGTCATTCACTTGGTGGCCATGGAACCTTTTTCTTAGCCGCCTACGACAGCCGTATCAAAGCTGCGGCCGCCAATTGTTCCGCATCTTTCTTCCGCCACAATACCAAGGCGGACGTATGGGCGAGAAATCATTGGTATATCTATTTCAAACATCTTCGACCTGAAATGCTCAAAGGTAATTTACCGCCCATCGATTTCCACGAAATTATATCGTTAATTGCCCCACGGGCATTTTTGGATCTATCAGGCATGAATGATGGCGATCCTGCCACTCAACGCCAACGCATTCTAATGCTCATAAAAATTATGGAGGTCTATGAGCTGGAAGGGGCACCGGAAAATTTTGCGTTCTATGCGCATGGCCGTAAACATTCCGTCGCTCACGAATCACGCATGCTCATGTACGGGTGGATGGACACTCACCTCAAGCCCTTTGAAGAAACCGAAACAAAGCTTGTCACTCCTTAAGAGCAATGGCGATTTAGTCTTTTTATGGATCTGACTATAAGCCTACAAAACGACCCAACTCACAATCCACAGAGCAACTGCAGCAACTAGCCCTTGAATCAACGTACCCATACTTTGAAGTCGATACCCTTGGTTTACACTCATTCCAGAGAATTGAGTGACGACCCAAAAATATGAATCATTCGCATGGGATACCACCATTGAGCCTGCACCAATCGCTACAACCACAAGTGCCTTAGCAGCGTCAGAATCCAGGCCAACAACTTGGAGAAGCGGCAACATTATCCCTGCTGTTGTAATGATTGCGACCGTGGATGAACCTTGGGCGGTTTTTATCGTAGCTGCAATAAGAAATGGAAGCCAAATCCCTAACCCATTGGACCCTTCAAGGTATTTCGATAACACATCTGCGATATCTGAGTCCCGCAACACTTGCCCAAATGCTCCGCCTGCACCTGTGGTAACGATAATAGCAGCTGCAGCAACTATGGCTTGCCCAACCCAACCAGTAGTCGACCACATATCACGATCCAATCGCTTAGGCAATAGAAAAGCACAGAAAACGCCTATCAACAATGCTATAACTGGTTGGCCTAAAAAAACTAAGCATTGAGCCAAGTTACCCTCGCCGATGGGTTTGGCTGGAAGTTCTACAATTGCACACATCACGATGAGCATCACCGGGAGAAATATAGGCAGTAATGATTTAAGTGTAGAAGGCCCATGGTCTCCATTCATGATAGTCACTTCGTCTTCTGCGCCATCCTCTTCCGGTGGCTGAATATCTACACGCGCAGCAATGGTAATTGCAAAAATCCAGCCAGCTAATGCTGCGAGGGCACTGATCGGTATTCCGCATAAAATAACGAGGCCAAGATCAGCTCCCAACATTCCCGCAGCAGCAACAGGTCCAGGGGTAGGTGGAACCATGGTATGGGTGGCATACAGGCCTAAACTTAAAGCGACAGTACCAATCGCTACAGACTGCTTAGTACGTTTAGCAATGGCTTTGTTAAGTGATGACAACAATATAAATCCAGAATCACAAAACACTGGCATTGATATAATGTATCCAATAAATGTCATTCCCAGAGGTGCATGCTTAGGTCCGGTAACTTTCAGCGTACTCTGGGCTAAGCGACGCGCCCCACCTGATTTTTCAAGGAATATACCAATAATAGAACCTGCAATAATCACTATTCCAATATATCCAATAACCGACCCAAAGCCCTTGTTGATAGCATCGATTACTTTGATTGGGGGCATTCCAGAAAAAACACCAAAAAGCAGTGCCGCTAGAATTAAGGATAAAAATGGATGCATCTTTAACTGTGTCGTTGAAATGACAATAAATACGACCGAAAGCATAAGTAATATAAGTAAGCTCAAAGCATTCTCCTTGACGATACGATAACAAACTAATTGCTTTTGTAGCATCAATTATTTAAAGCCCTCTCCAATATAGAGTAGAGCTGATAGTACTTAAAAAGAATAAGATTTCAACATATGAAAATTGTGCGGGATTGGAAATCTACTTAAAATCATAGCTAAAGATTTGAGCCTTGTTTAATTCAAATCGAATACGCACTTCCGATACTGGAGCCGCACTAATGAGCTTACTATTCCAGGTTAGAGGCTGTGCAAACCCAGACGCATCAACTGGATCACAATCATCAAGCGAAAACCCTTCTATAACCTTGTTGTTGTCGTTACGAAGTTCAGCACGTATCATGCCCTCATTCTTAGGAATAATACCATTAACAAAAAGCCCTTCACCCTTAGGAAATAAAAAAGGTCTTGTTAAAACATAACCGGGCTCTTCGCCTGAAGAGCGCAATCCTATAAACCTATCGCGTTCAGCTATAGCCAAACCAATTGATGCTCGATTATTTTTATCCTTATGATTTTTAGCAGTACCGCCATAATAAAATCGCATTTGATCACCTACGACTACCGGCGATTCCGAGACTAGCACCATACCATGATCCCAAGTTCCTTCTGGACCACGCTCAAGAAGGGGCTGATGTGTAGGCACCTGATTCCAATGCTCACCATCAGCACTCCAAGTTGCTTCGGAATGCATAAAACCTGTTTTACCATCATATATTTTTAGAGTTCCAAAAAATAGATCGCCACGCCGAAATACAGACATACCATAGAACTCAGGTTTTTCCGTTTCTGTCGGAATCAGTACAGTACGATCATGAGTCCATTTCTTTAGATCCTTGCTTTGTTGCATAGACACTCGGCGCTTATGATTACCTGCATAAGCACGAGGCCGACAAAACAGAAACCAATTATCCCGTACTTCATCATAGACAAAGTTGTTATGTGTATCACTATGATAAGGAATGGCAGGGGTATCATGCAGGAAAGTGAAGGTCTTTCCATCATCCGAATAGGTCACAAACACACCACCCTTTTGATTGTGAATCGCCAGAAATTTTCCAGGGTAAAGATCGGGGCGAGGATTGAGACAAACATCCATATTCTGCGTTTTGTCTACGCCACAATGAATGTAGTTATTGAGTGGGTTAGCTTTATGCTTAAATACATTGAGTGCAGGCTTTTCCCATTTGATACCATCTTTTGATTCTGCATAACACATGTTATATGAAAATGGAAGTTTGTTGTAATAATTATAACTATCCCATACGCAATACCACATTTTATACAGCGAATCTTCGGGATCAAGCAATACCGACCCGCCCATTAAAGGCCCTGTACCTTCCCAGTCATGCTCTTTTACTACTAATGGATTGCTTGTATGCTTTTGAAGCTTTACAGTGAATCGTTCAGCAAGCCACCGGTCTTCGACGACACGCGTGTCACATAAGAAAAAGGGCCCTTTTTCTGCACCAACTCGATAAGTAGTATCAGCTATCCCCAATGCGGGATTCACACAAGGTAAGATTAATAATAACCATAGTATAAACTTCATATTCGCGGGGTTCCCTTTTAACCACACTAATCTATTAATAGACAATGATAGGTTTCATCAGCCAGGTATTAATACAAAAACTTTAATGGTTTTATTATTGCATATTACGCTCCATAAACTAAAGAATCGACTCTTGTGTAGAAAAGGGAGTATATAATTTTCTATACTAGAACTTTGGCCAAAATAATTTACCCTATGGGACAAATTAGCCCTTTATAAGGAATCACTATGCGAACGCATACACTTCTCTCCACCATGAGTTTGATCATTACTTGTGTATTTACTCAATGGACTTATGCAGTGAGTGCTCCTGTCCCTGAAACTGTTGCACCACAGAAAATCCAAGATGCTAAGCCGCGCAATGTCGTATTCATTCTATCGGACGATCATCGTTATGATGCTATGAGTTTTATGGGGCACCAGTTCGCGGAAACACCCTATATGGATGCGATGGCAGCTAATGGTGTACACCTAAAAAATGCGATGGTAACCACATCCCTTTGCTCTCCGAGTCGCGCTTCGATTCTTACGGGACTGTATACCTCGCGTCATCGAGTGATTGACAATAACCGTCTGGTGCCTGAAGGCACATTATTTTTTCCGCAATATCTCCAACAATCGGGCTACTCTACTGGTTATGTAGGTAAGTGGCATATGGGCGGTCATAATGACGATCCACGTCCGGGCTTCGATTACTGGGTAAGCTTTAAAGGCCAAGGGCATTACCTTCCTCCCAATCCAAAGTACACGCTAAACGTCAACGGCGAACGGGTTAAGCAAGACGGGTATATCACCCCGCTACTTACCCGTTATGCTATTGATTTCCTTGAACAACAAAAGGATAGTAAAAAGCCCTTTTTCCTATACCTTTCTCACAAGGCTGTTCATGCAAACTTTACACCTGAAGAGCAATACAAAGATAAGTTTGCAAACAAACCCTTTAATCGTCCGGCAAGCGAAACGAGAGTCGATGACAACTCCATCAATCGCCCTCGTTGGCTCCTTGACCAACGCAACAGTTGGCACGGTGTAGACTTTCCCTACCATAGCGCATTGAATATTGAAGACTACTATAAGCGCTATTGTGAAGCGCTTTGCTCAGTCGATGACAGCGTAGGCGCTGTGATGGATCAATTGAAGAAAATGGGTATACACAACGAAACCTTGGTCATTTATATGGGAGACAACGGCTTCATGTTCGGGGAACATGGTCTCATTGATAAACGTGTAGCCTACGAAACGTCTATTCGCGTTCCCATGCTTATGCAATGCCCCGATCTCTTTAAAGGAGATACGGTCGTTGATGAAGTTGTGGCAAATATTGATATCGCCCCAACGGTCATGGAAGCCATGGGCTTGCAAAAACCTGCCCACATGGATGGCAGTAGCTTCATCGAACTGGCGCAAGGAAAAGATGTTCCTTGGCGAGACTACTTCTTGTATGTTTATTATTGGGAAAAGAATTTTCCACAGTCGCCTACTGTGTTCTCCCTTCGTGGCGATCGCTATAAGTACACCACATATTATGGACTGTGGGATACTGACGAACTATTTGATATACAAGCAGACCCTATGGAACAAAATAATTTAATTCACAAACCCGAGTTCAGAAAAATTAAAAAGGACATGGAGGACCGCCTGTACAACATGCTAGAAGAGACTAGCGGAATGGAAATCCCTTTGAATCAACCCAAAGGTAGCTCCCAAAACAAACGACTGCAATCCAGGAGTGGTGACACAGCAGCCCCATTCCCTGGAGCGATGGTGCTGGACAAAGCAATTAACAGGAATGCCAAGTAATCACTTGTTCATGCCAGAGAAGTTTATACGATCGGTATCGCTGGGAGTGTTCACATTACAATAGAGGACCGACTTTCTATTGTGAAAATAAAACGCAAGTAACTAGCAAAGAAATCGTATGAAGATTCCACAGATACAACGTGTAGGTAAAACCTTTACCGAACTCCGTATCGCAGAAGATTGGTCCGCTGCAATTATCAGAAAATAGAGACAAATTGGCACACTTGTGATTGTATATTTTCACCGCCCATGATATGCTCATAAAACAATTTACCAATGTATAATAAGGAAATCCTTTGATGAGCCACAAACCTTCCCTGGAAATAAGCCGACGACTCTTTCTTGCCGCTGCATCCAGTGCTGCACTATGGCCTTTTGCCAACATGAATCAAGTTAAAGCGGCAGATCGAAAAGTACTCACTGCTGATTACCCTTTTAAGCTTGGAGTCGCCTCTGGCGATCCCGCTCCCGATGGTGTCGTATTGTGGACTCGCCTGGCCCCTGATCCTGTCAATAGCGGTGGCATGCCTCCTGAAGATGTATTGGTACATTGGCAGGTGGCTAAAGACGAGAAAATGACTAAAGTAGTGAATAAGGGAACGGTAACAGCCTCAAAAGACTGGGCGCATTCCGTTCACGTCGAAGTGCATGGACTCAAACCTGATCGTCAATATTGGTACCAATTCAAAGCAGGGAATGAAATTAGTCCCATTGGTAGAACACGTACGGCGCCTGCTCCTGATGCGATGATGAATTCGTTTCGCTTTGCCTTTGCTTCTTGTCAACATTATGAATATGGGTATTTTAATGCATTAGGGCATATGGCCAATGAAGACCTACACGCAGTTATTCACTTAGGTGATTATATATATGAATACGGCCCCTCTAAAAATCGAGTCCGTCAGCATGTAGGTAATGAGATCTTATCGTTGGATGATTATCGAAATCGTTATGCCCTGTATAAAGCCGATGCTCAATTGCAGGCAGCACATGCGGCGTTCCCCTGGATCGTAACGTGGGACGACCATGAATTTGATAATAACTATGCCAACGACGTCTCCGAAGAAAACAACATAGACACGCAAAAGTTTTTAGACCGTCGTGCTGCAGCATATAAGGCCTATTATGAGCATATGCCCTTACGCAGAACGGCATTGCCCCACGGGCCATTTATGCAACTACATCGCAATGTACGTTACGGCCGACTTGCGGAGTTTTCCGTTTTGGATACTCGTCAGTACCGCACCGATCAACCGTGCGGCGATTACAATAAACCTATATGCGATGGAGTCTTTGATCCTAATGCAACACTTCTTGGTGGTGTTCAAGAAAAATGGTTATGCGATGGGTTACGCACATCGCCTGCACGGTGGAATATTCTTGCTCAGCAAGTAATGATGGCTCGAGTAGATCGAGTACCCGGCGATGCGGTCGCATATAGTATGGATCAATGGGCCGGATACGAAGCCGGGCGCAAACGCCTATTGAACTATATGAGCGATCATCAAGTATCGAATCCTGTTGTCCTTACGGGTGACATCCATACCAATTGGGTTAACGACTTAAATATAAATTTTGATGACGAAAATGCTATTCCTGTCGCAACCGAATTTGTTGGAACCTCTATAACTAGTGGCGGGGACGGTACCGAAAAGCGCAAAGATACCGATGGCGTGCTCGCCGACAACCCTTTTGTAAAATTTTATAACGCTGAGCGCGGGTATGTTCGTTGCGAAGTAAGTCCGAATGAATGGCGAAGCGATTATCGTGTTGTGCCGACCGTGTCCAAGCCCCAGTCTCCTGTACTCACACGAGCTTCATTTGTAGTCGAGAACGGTATTGCAGGGGCCGAGCGCATATAGGATATAATGATCAATTTATATCAAATTAACTGCTTGAAGTTTACCTTAGGAACCTCACAGACAGGGCAACGTCAATCTTCAGGAAGCAAATCGAATTCCGTATACGATTTGATTCCTGCTTTGGGATCGCTATACTCTGGTGCGTATTGAGTATAGCAATCGATAAATGATTATATATTGTCCGAATTGGCGGTGTTACCAGTCGCGTCGAACTGATTCTCACCTAATTTCCTGCTAACAGGGAAAAGAGCCGAGAAATTATTTTCAAGAACAGGGAGCTGAAATCAGGTATCAGGGAAGCCGGATTTGGACCATTTGAGCTCCCCAGGGCCTCTTCTCGGGGCAGACTTAAGTCTCTGGTAGTAGGTCATGAAATCTCGTTATAATCCAAGGGTGTTAGTAAAGAGTACGAACTCTCGGTATAGTTTCCTTATATCCTTATTTCTTGTGTAAGCCCCTATGTATAAAGGTGTTTTCCTGAGTTGTCCTATTCTTGTAGTCCAATTAATAAGTATAATTTCATACCGAATCAGGTTCTACTCTTAATGTAATATTATATCCCACTTAAAATTATTCCTTGACACGATAATGATTTTTCGTTATCATTATGGATTAATACCTGAAAGTAGCTTATTATTTAATGAGATATTATCCATTCGTACATAAAACATTCATTGCTCTACTTACTCTCCTGATGGTGGGTAGTCAGGGTGTATTTATGTTGCATTCCACGAGCCATATCCATCATGGCGAAGTGCATTCTTTAAGTGCTGAATCACAACTAGTTGAACCATCTTTTGAACTCCATGCAATAGATCATACTGGTTCAATAAATACTCATTTTAAATGTTGTGTCTGTACAGCCCATCAACTGAATGGTTCGGCACACTTAAATCAATCCGATACTGGAATTCCCCATCTTACTGTCAATTCTCCGATTCAATCGAATGTTGATACAATTGTATCGCCTCATCTTGGCAATCACCTTTCTCGTGCTCCTCCTGCCTAAGCTTTTCCCATCCCACTAATACGCTTAGATTTCTACGGGTACTACACCTTTATTCTTTTCACTAGAACTGTATCTAGTGGATAGTTTCTGGACATGCACCTATTACCCTCCCCCACTTGGAGATACAGACATGAACATTATTGTCCGTAAACGAGATATATATATTTGTACAATTGCATTAATGTTTTTTGGTAGCTGGGTTGCATACGGCCTGTATGACGCTCATCTGATGGGAAAAGAATTAAACGTACTTGCCCAAAAACACATGAATCACCACTTCGACACTGAACCTGAAGCCGATGCTCGTGAACTTCATGATTACCTAGCAGTTGTTGATAGTGCAAAAGCCTTTCACTTTTTTGGAAAAGGGTGGGGTGTTATCCATTTTTACACTCGCGAAAAAGGCGATAGTGACATGAAGTCATTTAAAGGCTTTGAATATTATTATGCGCGGGAAAAAAACAACTGGGTCCTTAAGGATTCCGCTGGATGTGGTGCAAAGGAACATCATCTTCGCGCCTTTGACGAAATGCTGACCTTAGGAATGAACGTAGAAGGTCACGTATTTGATCAAGCACTTGGCCTAGATTTCGATTGGAGAAAATTTGTTCGAAATCCTGACGAGTATGAAGCGCATCCCGATCATTCTCATGAAGAAAAAGAACATAAGCACGAACATGGTGAAACCCATGACCACAATGAAACAACTCATGTTGGCAATTCCAAGGCAAACACACATGAAGGAGAAAAATCATGAGTCAAAAGCCGATTATAGAAATTAATGACCTATTTATCGATTACACCACAGATGAGGGTAAAGTCATAAACGCCGTAAAAGGCTTAGATCTACAGGTGAATGAGAGTGAAGTGGTTGGGTTTATTGGGCCAAACGGTGCTGGAAAATCTACCAGCATTAAAGCATTGATGGGGTTTCGTGAGCCTACTAGCGGCTCAGTAAAAATTTTCGATGAGAGCCCAGGTTCAGTAGATGTACGCCGGCGCATTGGATTTCTTCCTGAAGTCGCCCTGTATTACCCCTTCCTCACAGCTCGGGAAGCACTGAGAATGTACGCCAAGCTTTCAGAAATCCCGCGGAAAGGTCGTGAAGAAGTCATCGATGAGCTGTTGGAAAAAGTTGGTTTGACGGGGCGCGATAAAGAACCCGTTCGTGGATTTTCAAAAGGGATGCTTCAACGAGTTGGTATTGCTCAGGCAATTATGGGTGAACCCGACTTATTGATATTGGATGAAGTAACATCCGGACTCGATCCTGTCGCTCGATACGATGTTCGTAGTATTCTCATGGATTTTCGAGCCAAAGGAAAAACCGTTTTCTTTTCTTCTCATGAGCTATCTGAAGTAACCATGCTTTGTGACCGCGTCATCTTGATTGATGAAGGAAAAGTACTGGTAGAAGGCCGAATGGATGATTTACTTCGGGACTTTAAACGATATCGAGTAACCGTAGATTGCAGTTCGTTGCCCTCCGACTTTCCATCAGGTATTCGACCTCATTCATTAGGAAATGATCAACAAGTCTTTTTCGCCGATTCAGAACAAGCTCGAGAAGAATTCCGAAAAATAATACAAAACAATCAGGGTACTATTCTGAAAGAATCGGAAGAGCCAGGCTCACTGGAAGATTACTTCGTTCACACAATCGGCCACAAAGTAAGTTAAAAAGGAATTTATAGTCATGGAAAAAATATTAGGTATTGCTCACGTTACAATTCTCGAGTCCTTTAGAAGAAAGGACCCATTTGTAGTTGTCATCCTCGCTGGCGTAATCGTTTTTGGTGCCGGCTTGTTCAGTCGCTTTGGAACAGAAGACTTAGGCAAGTTTGTTAAAGATGTAGCTTTTACGGTTACCACGCTAATGTCTATCGTTATTTGTGTCATCACTGCGGCCCGTCAAATTCCAAATGAAATTTCAAACCGTACATTATATCCCTTAGTAGCTAAACCCGTTTCTCGATTCACCCTGTTTATGGGGAAATATGTCGGGACCAGTTTATTGGCATCTGGGGTAGTGCTTATTTTCTGGCTAGAACTATTCATGTTATTCCGCATTTTGGATATCCCTATCGGGGCAGTATTTTTTCAAGCCGTCTATCTCCGGATTATATCCATGTGGATTTTAGCTGCAATGGTTCTCGGACTGTCCACGGTATTTACCCATGGCGCAAACGTGACCATCTGTCTACTTCTCTCTCTCGCGATGCAGACCTTTACCAATGCAATGGTGGCGATTAGAACCGAGTTAGAAGGATTCGGCCTCTATATAGTAGATGCTATTTATTGGATTGTACCCCACCTTCAACTATTCGACTTATCCAAAAAGGAAGTCCACAACTGGCCGGCTGTACCCCTCTGGGTACTAGCAGCGCTCACAATCTATGCGCTGATATATTCAAGCTTTTTCATCGTGCTGGGAAGCCGTCGCTTTTCCAAACTATCTCTTTAGGAAAACTCCAATGACATTACAAAAAAATCTGTATATGCGATGTATTACCATTTGCCTGTTTTCGCTTGTAGCAGGAGGATCCTTGATTTCGTGGGCACATCCAACACGAAAAATAGAAAATTTGTTTAATACCGCCCAACAAAATAATTCGTTATCCATGTTCAACACATTGATTGTTGAAGCTGGATACAAGGAAACCATCCAATATCGCGGTCCATTCACCCTTCTGATTCCCACCGATGAAGCATTTGGAGAATTGGATGCTGATGAAATGGATACGATGATGGACGATCCTGTCAAACTACAAAATTTTTTAAAGCGTCATATCATCCGCGAAAAAATTGAGCTTAAAACAATGCTCGAAAATAAAAGTATCACTACAGCTTCTGGTCACAAATTATCTGTCAGCTCAATTGAAAAGATTACTGTTGGTGGTGCTAAATTAAAAGTTCGTGACATTCGATGCACAAACGGATACATAAACATCATCACTAAAATCCTTCCAGAAACGACTCCAAACCAGAAGGAAGATACCAATGAGTAAACTTACTATATTAGGCTTTGTACCAGCCATAATTGGAGCTGCTTGGATAGCTCCAAAAATCAAGTCCCATATTGAAGTTCAAGATAGTTACACCCAAACTGAAATGCAAGCGGCAAAAGATTCCATCGCTCTATCGCTGATGGGCCAACTCCAATTTACAGTCGGTGATTTACTATGGATGAAAAGCCAGGAATACCTACATGGTGGTTTAACTTATCGTATGCCAACTAGGGCTGAAGAAGAAATGGGATATATGCCCAAAGAGTCAACAGATGTTGTAGAAGGTTTAAGTCATTCAGAAGGTATTTTGATGAGCCCTGATTCTGAACGTGATTGGCGAGGTATACTGGGAAATATTGATCGTCAAATAATCCCCTATGCCGAGCACAAGCATGCCGATCCTGTAGAACTAATCCCTTGGTATCAATTAGTGGTCAAGCTTAATCCTCACCAAGAACGTGTATTCAGCATGGGAGCATTCTTTATGAGTGATTCTGCTCAAGCTCCAGGCGATGCTCTCCAATTCCTCTATCAAGGTCTTGATGCCAACCCCTGGAGCTGGGAGATTCGAGGCGGTATCGGTCGACTTTTACATGATTATGCTAAGAATCCATCTATATTAGCCAAGATAAAAGACAAAGAAAAACTTCTAGTCGATAGCAATATCCCGACCACAGAAAAAGAATCCTTCATCATGGCTGTCAAGTACCTCAAAGAGGCCGCTGAAAATGGGTTACAAGATCGAATTGAGACTGCTAAACGGCGCGAATTATTTGACGATTATCAAAAGCAATTACTTCGGGAAACCTATTTGATGCTAGCCAAAAGTCAAACTGAACTAGAGCAATGGGATGATGCACTTGCGACATGTACTGAAGGTTGGGAAGTCATGAAGCACACCCACTTTCGTGTACAAGCACGCATTATAAAAAAGAACATGACTGAACTTGGTCTCGAACCAACAGCTGATAAATACAACTTCGAAAAGAAAACTTCCAAAGTACACGAACTTAAAAGAGAGCAAACTCTTTTAAACAAAGATGACTTTAAAACAAAGGTACCCCCAATACAAAAAGGAAGCAAGAGCGAACTGTAAGAAAAGAGATATGAACAAGGCGAAAATAGTGAATCAGAATCAACAAATCAAAGTGAGGAAGAATAATATGTATAGTCCGTTTAATTTTAAAATATCCATAAATTCATTCATCATATTAGGTACTGTTTTAGTAGGATGTAGCGCACCTATCGATGATTCATCAAAACCCAACAAACAAGCATCATCAACCTCTGACCATAATCACCATGATCATGGCCGCGACCATAATGACAGTGACCATGACCACCATGACCATGGCCATCATGATCATGACCATGACCATGACCACCATGATCATGAGCCACCTCATGGAGGAACACTTACAGCAATAGGCGATGGGGTCGCTTATCTAGAATTTGTCTTTGAAACAGATACAGCCAAACTAACCATGTACGCATTTGATGACGAACTGGAAAGTTCAATCAGATTATCAGAAGAAGAAATTAATGTATTGATCACCCCCGAAGGAAGTAATCAGACATTTGAAGTCAAACTGAATGGAGTTGCAAACGATCTTTCCGGTGAAATGCCTGGCGACACATCTGAATTTTCAGGAACCTCTGAAGAGCTAAAAGGGGTAGAGCACTTTGATCTGGAACTCACATCATTAATGGTCAACGGTACCGCCTATGAACACATACATCTAAATATGTTCGAGCACACTCAGCACAAACATACAGAAGAAACACAATAAAGTGTTAGCCAAATGAACAAACTTTCAAGACGCGACTTACGACTTCTTATAAGTGTAGTCAGTATAATTCTAGCGATATATCTCTACACCATCTATGACAATAATCGATTGTACAAAGAGCTTTACCCCATAGCTGAAGAGAAGAAAGAAAAATATTTCAGTGATATGGACATAGATAAGTACGACATCATTACACAGGTTCAATCCGGAAAGTCACTTGCATTTACTGGTCGTCCTTGGGGAGTCTTACGCATCTATATGCGAAATAAAGGTGATGCATCAATGGATAGCTTTATCGGCCTTGAATATTATTTCGTACGTGAAAATAAGACTTGGGTCAGTCACGATAATGCAGCGATTCGAGAACCCAAATACATCAACGAAGCCTACAGCGAATACGAAAAAAATGGATATGAATTAGATGAAAAAGTGTTTATGACTTACTAACGAGTCGATCGATTAAAAACGAAATATAAAAAAGACATGGCCACATATTAAGACCCTTGGACTGATTTCTAAACAAACCAACGAAAAGAGCCGGAGTATTAAAATCCGGCCCTTTATTTCATTATTTAAATGCCCATGTTAGCGTATAATGCACTAAACTAAAAGGTCAATTAGGATGCCTATCGACATTCAATATCAATCAACTTCTGTAGTGAAACCTAGCCGTAAAATCCTTGATGGTTTAAGTCGTAATTCAGACAATTTCGGTTCGATGTGTTCCGCTTTGTGTTTATTACACTGTATAGCAACTCCTATATTTTTCATGTCGCGCGGGGCAACATCATGCTGTGCTAATGCTCCAGTATGGTGGTCATTAGTCGATTTTGTTTTTTTACCCATTTCATTGGCCGCTGTAGCCTTGACTGTAGAAAGTACATCAAATATTGTTGTACGTATCGGCTTGATTGCCTCGTGGCTTTTTCTGTGTATTGCAGTGCTAAATGAACGATTCCTCTTATTCAATCAGCCTGCGCATATAATATCTATTTCCACAATACTACTCATAGTATTTCATACATACAATCGTTTCTTCTGCTCATGTACTTCAAAATGTCCATGCGGCCCAAATGCATCAAATGACTAATCCATTTTTTATCAATCATCACAAAAAATACTATTGCCTAATCAAAGGAAAGTGAATCATGCCCAAAATTAATCGCTATATCACACGAGTTATAAGTTTGCGAAATATTATTATCTGTTCTACCATCATTTTTGTCTCATTATGGATTAAAGCCGAGTTTATAAACCTGACCGTTGGCGATATCCCTGATCCTACCGACTCAAGTATCTCTACAACCGAAATTGCAGAAATTGCTAAATCTGCGCCAAGAGCAATGGGTGAGGCCGAAGAATTATTTGCTGAAGGACACCTTAGAGCGGCGGAGTCAATTAAGATAAAAGCTGATGAGGCCCTTAAAAGTGGTGCCGAAGAAAATGCCCGATCATATTATGCTGAATCGATGTCCTTATTTAAAACAGCAGAAATTTCTGCAAAAAACATTACAGGGGAAAGACATCTGTTATTTCCAAAGGATCACAGTATTGGAGAAATCTGGGTACGTACATGGGGCAATAAAAATAAATTCAAATTGTTGGGAAATGCAACAGGCGAATTAACAGTTGCACCCGAACTGGAAGTACAGCTTTCAATTCGACCCGATTTCACTGATGCAGATCTTACAACCGTATCAGAGTTAGAGCCTGGAGCAATTCAATATCTTACATTTTCCAGTGATGGAAAACCCACAAATTTAAAAGACCATCACATTTCTACTATTTTGAAAATAACAGGATTAAAAGCTATATCACTTTATGATACAGGAATCACTGATAAAGGATTAAATGAACTTTCAAAAATGCAACAACTTGATCACATTAACCTTATGGATACTAACGTAAGTTCAAAAGGTGTTCAATCTCTTTTTGATATGCCAGCTTTAAGAGACTTCGCAATCGAAGCCGAAGATGTAACTGGTTCAATAATGACGACTGTAAAGACTTTTACTCAGTTGCACACTCTAATTATGCGAGAAACACCAATAACTGACGATGAACTTAAAAACATTGTCAATTTAAGATATTTAGAAAAGTTGTGGATCAGTGGTCATCAACTGACTGATGAAAGCATAAAATCTTTATTAAAGATGAGTCAACTACGGGATCTCACCATTTTTAAATCAAATTTATCCGATGAGGTTGTCATTGAACTAAAACGTTCACTACCTGAATGCGAAATCCATGTATCTCGCAACTAGGTAGTAAATATCCTGCAGTTAACGGCAACCACAACACTTTTCTACGTGACCTAAAAAGTCTTATTTGTAGCGCCTCCTGTTTCCATCACTCACACATACTCTTCTAATTCTTTTCAGACCATTTACCCTCACCAACAAATAAGGAATTTATATTGACTTTACTATTGATTATGATTTATCATTATTAATAATATCGATAATGATAAATTAAAATCAATAGTAAAAGTGCCCATAGTTTGAGTTTGGTCTTGCTACATATAAAAAGAATATTTGCTCTAGGATTAATTATATACCAAGGAGCAATGCCTTTGAATTTATTGGTGCGTGATGACGAACACCAAGATTCATGTAATATATCCGCTAAAGAACTTACTCGATGCCCTGAAATTGATCGTACTCCCCAAAATACTATAGATGTTTTTTGCTGGTTATGCTCTATAGTTTCTAATAATACTCTTGCATTTATCACAAACCGCCCCCTGCATTCTTCCCATTTGATCGAACTTGGGCTAATCTCTCAAGTTTTTTCTTTGATTTCAAGACAAGCCTTTATTTGGACAAGTCGTGCACCTCCATGTCAGATGTAGCTTATGTAATTGCGAGCAAACATAACTTCCTACAGAAAAAGTATGTTTACTCATCCTCAAATGACATGTGACCTAGTCTGAAACCTTATAAATCATTTTTGAAATAAGGGTATCTTCAGACACATGTATAAATTTATTTATACGAAAGGATTTTATCCGATGAAACGTAAAGGTTTTACCTTAATTGAATTGTTAGTAGTGATTGCTATAACCGGTATATTGGCCGCTATCCTTTTACCTGCACTTTCCCGTGCACGCGAAGCCGCTCGACGAGCCAGCTGCCAAAACAACCTTAAGCAACTTGGTTTGGCACTTAAAATGTATGCCAATGAGTCTAATAGTCAGAAG